>FLNZ01005279.1_pt1 | contig 28343 bp, 16 predicted proteins | sample 1140391 | NCBI WGS metagenome assembly FLNZ01 (sample SAMEA3878171, study PRJEB12797) | bioreactor metagenome | biome: Moose rumen | place: Sweden | collected 2011-10 | reverse complement strand
GGCTCCGGCGGCCTGGGGCGGGCGGGCGCCGCCCAGCCGGGGCATTTCGCGGGTCTGGCTCATGGCGTTGTGACCGGCGGCTTTGTCAAACATCTGCTGACGGGTCATGGGGTCTTCCATTTCCAGGACCCAGTCGGTGCCGCCATCGGCATAGAACTGGTCAAAGATGGCCTTGTAGTCCATGAAATCGCCGATCACATAGGACTTTTCCTCCACATCCTTCCAATAGACATAGGCCTGATTGGGATAGGATTCGGTCCCCACGATCACCCGTTCCGGATGCTTGGCATGGTCCGTCTCCAGAAAATGGGTGAGGTAGTTGTATCCGGCCACATCCAGATGCTCGAACGTCTTCTCGGAGTTGTCCCATTCCAGATGGATATAAGCGCTGGTCACACCCTGGGTCACCGGCCGGGTAGGGTCCAGCTCCCGCACTTTGGCCGTCAGCATCTTCCCAATCCGGGAGGCGTCGGCGATGCTCCAGTTGGGGATTTCGTTGCCGATACTCCACAGCACAACCGAGGGGTGGTTACGGTCCCGGAGCAGTATGTCCGAGAGGTCGCGTTCCCAGTTCTCCACGAAGAACTGCGCATAGTCGTCCGTATTCTTGGGCTGCTCTCACATGTCGGTGAATTCGTCAATCACCAGGAGGCCCAGCGCTACGATGAAAGAGCGGTGGATGCGCATGAAACCAGTTTGGGGCAGCATGTCCTCCACGGATTTCATAGTCATGTGCGTGACCAGGGGTGCTCGCTCCGTCAGGAGATGGAACATCACATAGTCCCGCATCCCTTCTACATACAGGATATCGGAGAGTTCCACCTTCCGGAAGACACCGTCACCGCCTCGCTGTCATAGAGTGCATAGCGGAGCAGGTCGCTGAGGTGGCCGATACTTTCCTGCGCCTTGTCCGGGTCTATCTGCGTCAGCGAGGAAATGTTGTTCAGGGTATTGAACAGAAAATGCGGATTGAGCTGGCTCCTGAGCCAGGTAAGTTCCGCCTCGGCAGTTTTCCGGCGCTCTTCATGCATCTGCCGCTCGATGTCTCCGGCCCGCATGACATAGCGCAGCCCTACGGCCAGCAGGATAACCACTCCTTCCAGAAGCAGGGAGGCCAGTACGCCGATAACCGTGAACGACCAGATACTGCCCCGTCCCACAGATAGTCGGTCTGGTTGGAATTATTGTGGCGGTTGATGTACTTGACGCCGGTGGACAGGATAAACGCCTGACCCAGCGGAGTGGTGAAGTCGGCCTGGACGGTGTGGTCGGAAGAACCGGTGGTGCCGTCGGACTTGCGGTCGGTGAGGTCGAAACCGGGGACGGAGACTCCGCCATAGGTATTCAGGGTGTTGTTCACGCCGGGGGTGGCGTTGAACTGATAGCTCAGGGTGAAGCTGCGGCCGGGGACATCGGCCCAGAGGTGCTGGTAGTCGGCGCTGGCGCTCAGGTTGCCCAGCAGGATGGGGGTCTTCATGTTGGTCTCCGAGTGGGTGGTGGTGAAGGCGATGGCCTTGTCGGGCTCGGAGCTCTTGTAGAATTCGATGACGGCGGCGGGTTCGCCCACTCGGGTGAGCGAATCCAGTACGACGCCCCTCACAACTGTGGAATGGCTTTGGGCGAAAGCCGTCATCCCAACAAATAAAGCGGTAAGAAGTACAACCAATTTTCTCATATCTGTCGATTTTTATTGCCTGCTTGTTCCGACAGCAAAATTAGTTTAAAGTAAAAGGGCATGGTCCCGCTTTTCGACCAATGCCCTTTTTTCTTCGACGAACGTGGAAAAATCCCTACCGGACCCGGTACAGCTTGGCGACGCCTTTCCAGGTGCAGGATTTATTGTCAATCAGTTCCCTTCACACCGCAAATCAGCGGGTGGCGGAGGCGGAGGCTGCGGCCAGGCCGTCACCGGAGACGGTGAGCTTCACCTTGCCGCCACGGGCCTTCACCATGGCCTGGGCCTGACCGTAATAGGTGGTGTAGGAACCGCTCTGGAAGCGCTCCTCGGTGCGGGGCTGGGCGCTGCCGAATCCCAGCAGCTCCCCGCCTTCCACGTTCACTGTCAGTTTGGCGTCGCGGTTGGCCCAGATCTCGCCGGAGGCATCCACCAGGTCGATGTCGAAATAGAAGACATCGTCACCGGAGCGCTTGGGTTCTGCGGTAACGCGGATACGGACATCCCCTTCTGCACTCTTGAGGGAGGTAGTACCCACGGACTTGCCGTCCTTGAAGGCTTCGGCCGTCAGGATGCCGGGCGAATACGGGACCGTGAAACAGGCCATGTTCTTTGCCACTTCCTGCTCGCCCAGAACCTCGCCGTTCAGGCTCAGGACCACTTTGTCGGCCTTGGTATAGACTTCCACGGCAGCCTCCTTGCCCTCGCAGCCGGCCCAGCTCCAGGACGGGATGGCGTTGGTGCCGCGCCAGGCGGCCTTGATCAGTTCGCCATCTTTGATGGGACGCACGGCCATGGACAGTTTGCCGGTCCAGGTTGCGTCGGCCAGAAGGGCCTCGCCGTTGGGATTGCCCAGAATGTCCAGGGCGCCGGTGTCGGCCAGTTTCCAGGGATAAGGCTTGGAGAAGGTCATCATCTCTGCGCCATAGCCCCAGCCGCCGATACCCACCTCGCCCAGATAATCCCAGGAGGTCCACATGAAGTCCCCCACCAGGTAAGGGATGCGCTCTACCATCTCCCAGTTGCTTGGAATGTCGATGGGCATGGTCTCGGAGCCGACGACAATACGGCCGGGATGCGCCTCCGCTTCGGCCTCGTAACGGCCTTTTCCATAGTTGTACCCGGCAATGTCCAGGGCATCCAGGATGGGGGTGGTGATCCGGTCTACACCGGGGCTGAGCAGGTACGGGCCCGACATGCTCTCGCCTACCATGGAGACAATCTGGTTGTAGACGGTGCTGTTCATTTCTCCGCCGCCCATGCCCGCGAAGGGGGATTCCTGCCCCTCGGACGAGCCGCCGCCAATAATGTCCATGCCAGCCGCCGTGGTGGCCAGGATCATCAGGTTGATGCCGCCGGTCACGGGACGGGAGGCGTCCAGGCGGTGCAGCTCATCGATGATGCTCCGGCCCACCTCCATACCGCCCGGCATGGCAGGTTCTCCCACCTCGTTGCCGATGGAATACATCACCACCGAAGGGTGGTTGAAGTCGCGGCGCACGAAAGCGGCGATATCGCTCTTGTAATTGTCCATGAACTGGAAGGAGTAGTCGTGGGCGGTCTTGTTGTGGAACCACATGTCCCAGAGCTCGTCCATCACGTACATGCCCAGTTCGTCGCAGGCCCGGAGCAGGCTCTCGGACATGGGGTTGTGGGCGCTGCGGATGGCGTTGAAACCGTACTGCCTCAGCAGGGCCACACGGCGGTAGGCGCTCTCCTCATAGTCGGCCGATCCTACGATACCGTTGTCGTGGTGGATGCAGCCGCCCTTCAGGAGCACATTCTCCCCGTTTACGAAGAAACCTTCCGTGCTCCAGGTAAGCTGGCGGATGCCGAAGGTCTCTTCCTTCACGTCGCCGCCGGCAAGGGTGACACGGGCCTTGTACAGATGGGGCGTTTCGGCAGTCCAGAGCTTGGCAGAAGGGATTTCAATGCGGCCGGGAGCTCCCTTGGCCACCACACGGTTGCCGTCCAGGATCTCCACTTTGGCCTCGCCGGCGTTTTCCGTCAGGTCCACTTCCACCTCCACGGCGGCCGGATTCAGGGAAACGGTCTTCACGCGGACGGCTTCCACATGCTCCCTGGGAGCCACGCAAAGCTTCACGGGCCGATAGATACCGCCGCCGGGATACCAGCGGGAATTGGGATGTTCGGAGTTGTCCACCTCTACGCGGATGGTATTGGCTCCCTCCTTGATAAGGCCGTCCAGCTGGACAGAGAACGGAATGTAACCGTACTCGGCCCCGCCGGCCAGCTGGTCGTTCACATACACTTTCGTATTGCGGTAGGCGCCGTCAAAGCTCAGGCAAACGTGCATGTCCAGCCACTCGGCCGACATCTCCAAAGTCTTGGTATAGGTGTACTTGCCCCCCTGGAAATAGGCCTCTCCACCGCCCCCGGGAGCATCTGCCGTACGGGCCGCGCCCAGCATGGCGTCGTGGGGCAGGTCCACCACGGCACTGCGGCCGTCATCGGCCGAGAAATCCCACCCGGCATTGATGTCGGGAAGTTCGGTCTTGGCGGTGCAGGCACAGGCCAGCACGCCGGCTGCAAGATAAAGGAAACGTTTCATTTGCTAGTTATGGTTAATGGTTTTTCTATTCGATTATCCAAAAGTACTGTTTTTCACCCGTTCCAGCAAACATCCGTCTATTTTTTCTTTTCCGCCTTTTTTTAGCAGTTGCCCTTCTCCTATTAGGATTTTTCTTATAAATTTGCAACAATGATGAAACGACTGCTGATTCCCTATGCTTTGCTGGTACCGGTGCCGACCGAGGTGCTGGCGGTCGCCCCCGACTGCTACCGGATCATCGATTACTACACCACAGTCTCTAAACAATAACCCAATACTATGCTCAAGAAAATACTGGCCCTCGCCACCGTTCTGCCCCTGGGATTCGGGGCATTGGCACAAGATTATACAAATGATTTCCAGAATCCTCCGCAGGAAGCCCGCATCCGTGTCTGGTGGCACTGGATGGACAGCAACATCTCCAAGGAAGGCATCAAGGCCGACCTGGACTGGATGAAAGCCACCGGCGTGGGCGGCTTTCAGCAGTTCGATGCCGGCGGCACCATGATGGGCGGCGGACAGTCCATCGTAACACGCCTTCCCTACATGCAGGAGGAGTGGAAAGACGCTTTCCGCTACGCCATCCGCTATGCCGATGAACTGGGCATGGAGGTGGCCATCGCTTCGGCCCCGGGATGGAGCTCCACAGGCGGTCCCTGGGTGAAGCCCGAGAACGCCATGAAAAAGCTCACCTGGCGCACGCTGGAAGTGACGGGCAATCCCAAGGCCAAAAAGCCGCAGGTGATCACCCTGCCGGAGCCCTTCACCACCGTGGGCAAGTTCCAGAATGCGGGCGCCTCCGGCGGCCTCTCCACGGCCCCGGCCGATGTAGCACCCTGGTATAAGGACGTGGCCGTCGTGGCCGTCCGCATCCCCGATGCGGAGAAGACCCTCGCCCAGCTGGGCGCCAGCGTTACCTCCAGCGGCGGAGATTTCACCGTGAGCCAGCTCACCGACGGCGACCTGGCCAACGGCGCGGAGCTCCTCACCAATCCCTCCGGCACCCACGCCTGGATACAGTACACCTTCCCGGAGGAGGTGACCGTGAAGGCCCTCACCCTGGTGGGCGGTCCGGTCCGCGGCCAGTGGGCATCCGAGTCCCCTTCCTACAACAACATCCTGCAGTGCAGCCAGGACGGCGCCAAGTGGGAAGACGTCTGCCGCATCCCCTCCGGCTCCGTGGCCCAGCAGACGGCAGACATCCCGGTGACATCGGCCCGGTTTTTCCGTCTCTGCGTGGCCAATCCCGTGGCAGACCGCACCTACGCCGCCTATGGCTACAATATGCCGGCTCCGAAGGGAACCGCCATCCATGAGTTTGTCCTTCACACCGTGACCAAGGTGAACCACGCCGAGGAAAAGGCCGGCTTCGCCGCCCCGCACGACCTCCTGGACAACCCCACCCCGGAAACCGACGCCCCGGTACTGGAGACCATCGACCTCACCGCCCGGTGCAGCGACGGCGTCCTCACCTGGAACGTCCCCGAGGGAAACTGGCGCATCTACCGCTTCGGCGCCTCCCTCACCGGCAAGCAGAACCACCCGGCTCCCCCGGAGGCCACCGGCCTGGAAGTGGACAAGCTGGACGAGACCGCCTGGATGGACTATTTTCGCCAGTACATGGATATGTATAAGGAGGCGGCCGGCGGCATGGTGGGCCAGCACGGCATCCAGTATATCCTCACCGACAGCTACGAGGCCGAGCAGATGACCTGGACCCCCGAAATCGCCGCCCAGTTCACCAAGCGCCGCGGGTACAACCCCGTGCCCTGGTATCCGGCCCTCACCGGAGAGATCATCCAGAGCGCAGAGAAGACGGAGCAGTTCCTCTTCGACTGGCGTGAGACCCTCGGCGAGCTGTTCGCCGCCAACTACGACCGCATCAACCAGATTGCCAAGGAATACGGTATGAAGGGCCGCTACACGGAGTCCCACGAGAACGGCCGCGTTTACATAGGCGACGGCATGGACCTCAAGATGACGGCCGCCGTGCCCATGAGCGCCTTCTGGATGCCCGGCACCGGTGGCGGCTCCGCGCTGGTGATGGCCCAGGCCGACATCCGTGAATCGGCCTCCACCGCCCACGTGTACGGACAGAACATCGCCGCGGCCGAATCCTTCACGGCCGCCGGCCTCAGCGGCAACGCCTGGAGCTACTATCCCGGCAACCTCAAGACCATGGCCGATATAGCCCTGTACAGCGGCGTCACCCGCTTCGTAATCCACGAGAGCGCCCACCAGCCCTCCGACGCCCACAAGCCTGGCCTGGGCCTGATGATCTTCGGCCAGTGGTTCAACCGCCACGACACCTGGGCCCCCTACGCCCGCTACTGGGCCGACTACCTGGCCCGCAGCTGCTACATGCTCCAGCGGGGCCATTACGTGGCCGACGTGCTCTGGTACTACGGCGAAGACACCAACATCGCCGGCATCTACGGCCTCGAGCTCCCGGAAGTGCCCGAGCAGTACTCCTATGACTTCATCAACCCCTACGGCCTCCTGAACGTGGTTTACGTGAAGGACGGCAAACTGGTCACCCCGTCCGGCATGCAGTATAAGGTGCTGGTGCTGGGCGATCACTGCCAGGTGATGAGCATCGAGGTGCTCCGCAAGCTGGACCAGCTGGCCCGGGAAGGCGCCGTGATCGTGGGCCGGAAGCCCGTGAAGCCCGCCGGCATGACCGACTGCCAGGCCGAATTCGACCGCCTGGTGGCCGACATCTGGAACGCCGGCCGCGCCAACGTGCACACCACCCAGCTGAGCCACCTGCTCGCCGAGACCGTAGAGCCGGACTTCCAGTACAGCTGGCCGTCGCAGATCCGCTTCGTGCACCGCACCGACGGTGGCAAGGAGATCTACTGGGTGCGCAACTTCAGCGAAGAGACCGCCTGCCCGAAGATTGTCTGCCGCGACGGAAAGGGCGTCTGCACCGTGCTGAACCCGGAGACCGGCAAGGAGCTCCAGGGCGTGTACAAAGACGGTGTCCTCAAGCTGGAAGCGGGCCAGGCCCTGTTCCTGGTCTTCGACCGCAACGGCGCCGCCAAGCCGGAATACATCGCCCCCAAGACCACCGGCGCCCTGGCACTGGACGGTGCCTGGAACGTCAGCTTCGAGGGCCTGGGCGCTCCGCAGGGCAGCCGCACCTTCGCTACGCTCGCCTCGTACACCGAGTCCGAGGAAGAAGCCGTGAAGTACTTCTCCGGCATCGCCACCTACACCAACACCTTCACCCTCGGAAAGAAGGAGAAGGCCGACGGCCTACGCATCGACCTGGGCAGCGTGGGCCAGATGGCCGACGTGTTCATCAACGGCGAGCACGTGGATTTCCTCTGGAAAGCCCCTTATAAGGTGGACTGGACGGGCACCCTGAAACCCGGCAGGAACACCATCGAGGTAAGGGTGGTGAACACCTGGCCCAACCGCCTCATCGGCGACGCCCAGCCGGGCGCCGAGAAACTCACCTACACCACCATGCCCTTCTACCGGGCCGATTCTCCCCTCACCCCTTCCGGCCTCATGGGCCCGGTGGTCCTGGAGAAACTCACCCGCTAAACGGGAACTGCATCGATAAGAGACCAAAAAGTCAAAATGACTTAGGTCAGTCTCTTTTTGTTGAAGGCAAACGCTCCCAATGTGTCCAATGTCCCCAACTCTGGGACGTTGGGCGCAAAATCGGTTCCAAACGCGCCCAATGTCCCAGTTATTGGGACAGTAGGAACACCTATGGCGGAGGAAGGGATCGTCTGCATGGGAGAGGGACCAGCCGTCCGAGTTTGTTGGGCGCTTCTGCCACAGGAGGTGCTCACCAGGGATGCACCTCCCGGTACGGCCCCGATGGCCGCAAACAACAAAACCTTTTCATTATCTGTCCAATTGACTATTTCAATCCTTCAGGATCCCGGTAGCTGATGTTCACGCCGTAGTCCCGGATACGGCCGTTCAGGCCCATCTGCGGGCGCTCGGCCGGAACGCTCTGGCGGGTGCCGTCAATCATCTCCGCCGACATCTTCTTCAGGTCCATGATACGCTGGAGGGTTTCCGGGTTGGAGCCCATGTAATGGCCCGGATACATCTTTTCGATGCCGTGGCGCTTCATATAGGCCTCGATGCGGGTGGTGGTGGCCAGGAGGGTGGAGAAGTTCGTGGTCAGGAGCAGGTTGCCGCTGCCGAAGGCGTCGCCGCTGTAGCCCCATTTGCGGTCCCCTTCCATCTCGAAGAAGGTAACGCTGCCGGGCGTATGGCCAGGGGTGAAGATCACCTCGATCCGGCGGCCGCCCAGGTCAAAGACCTGACCATCCTCGAAATAGTTCACCTTCCCCTTGTAATCCTTCATGAACATGGGGACATTCACCTCATCGGCGGCGTCGATCCAGATTTCCGGGAAATAGTGGATGGCGCTGCCGGTATGGTCCGGGTGCACGTGGGTGGCCACCAGGGTTACCGGCTTCCTGGTAATCCCGGCAATGATCTTGTCCAGGTCGTCGATCTTGGTGCCGGCGTCAATCAGCAGGGCGCGGTCGTTGCCCTCGACCAGATAGATGGTCTCGTTGGCCATCAGGTGACCGTTACCCTCCCAGGTGTGTTCGTCAATCTGGCGGATAATCACGTCCGGTCCGCTATAGACCTCTTTTTCCTGATAGTTCAGCCGGGGCATGCCCTGCGGCCCTTGCGGATGCAACGGATCCGGAAGCATGGGCTCTTCCAGGAGGCGGGCTAGTTCGTCGGCCTTTACATAAGGAGAAAAAGCGAGGGCGGCCACTCCGAGGCCCATCCACTTGAGCGCACTGCGTCTTGATATCTTTTCCATGATGCTACAGGTATATTGTTGCTGCAAAAATAAGCATTTCCCATGGAAGAAAAGCCTCATTTCTTCAAATCATTTGGCATTTTCTTCATTTTGGGCCAGGTGTGACTTAAAGTCGTACACCTGACCCTGCAGGTCCGTCCGGCATCGGCCCGCATACAAAGAAAAACAGCATTGCCGGCACCCTATTTCTTCCCCGCTTCCAGGCCGGCCTGGATATTCTGGATCAGGGCCTTGGAAGAGAAGGTGGCACCGGTCACGGCATCCAGCTGGACCGCCTGGGCCTCTTCCAGGGTTTTCCCGTTGAGCTTGTCAAAGAAGCCGGACTCCCGGATAAGCCGCATGTAGCCGGGGCCTTCCTGGTTGGGCAGCGGCTGGATGCCGGTGATCACTCCCTTCACCACCGTAATCTCCACGGGCGTGGGGCCGTTGAAGCCGATGATGTCCTTGGTCATCTCCGTGGTATTGATCCGGAGGGTGTCGGTGTTACCCGACACGCGGCCCCCGCAGGAGGTGCTTACGACGGAAGCACCTCCAAAAACTGCCGCAATCGTTACAAAAAGGAGAATTTTTTTCATAGTAAAAGCTATCATTTAAAACAGGGATCAACGATATTTCTTCACCCGTTCATCGTCGATGACACCGGACCAGTTGAGGCCGAAGGCGAAGTCCCAGGCGTTGCCGTCGGCATCCACCAGCGGGCGCATGTCGCGCTGGACATCTTCCAGCTGCTCCTCTACGGTACGCATGTCGGCCGGAAGCTGCATCGGCAGCAGGCCGGAAGGCTCTACAGAGCCTTTAACCACATCCAGAACCGCCTGGTTCTGAGCACCGAAGGTGACAAGCACGGCGTCGGCATAAGGCTCCAGCTCGGACAGGACGGCCGGGCGGGTGAGGTTGACCACCACAATCACGGGCTTTCCGCCCATGGCGGCCTTGGTCCGGATCACGAGATCCAGGTCATCCTCGTTGGACGTAGTGACCCTCTTGCCTTTATAGCTGCGGTTGGTGAAGCTTTCCTTGGGGTCTCCGCCGGCCACCGACACGGCACGGGCGTATTCGGCCTTATACGGTCGATACTGCAGGCTGATGGGAATGTAGCCGTTGCCGCCCTTGGCGCGGTCTTCCACGCTGTATCCGCCGTTGGAGGAAGGTCCCTGGATCATGACCAGGGCGAAGTCGGCCTGGGCCGGGTCTTCCGTCCACTGGTAATAGCGGTCGGCCAGTCCCTTATCAATGGGATAATCCCAGCGGCTCTCTCTGTTGGCGCCGAAGCCGAACATGCCGCCGCCGGCGGGATAGAAGCGCTTGGGAACATAGATTTTGGCCGACTTGGCCGGAAGGACGCCCCCATGGTTCTTGACCAGGACGATGGACTTCTGCTGGGCTTCATAGCCCGCCTGCATGAATTCAGGCTTTCCTACGATGGAGGCCGTAGTGGCCGGATCCAGGTAGGGATTCTCGAACAGTCCGGTGCGGAAGGAGTTCATCAGAAGGCGGCGGGCCGAATCCTGGAAACGCTCCTTGGCCGATTCCTCGCCGAAGTCGCGTACCCACATCTTGTAAGCCTCCAGCACGGGGCCCTTCTCGTTGTTGCCGCCGAACTGGTCTACACCGGCCTTGAGCACCTCGTAGTGGCGCTCGGCTTCGGTCAGGCCTTCCACGCCCCAGCACTTGCCGTCGAAATTCTCGATGGCGCCGTTGTCCTTGGTGATGTTCCAGTCGGTGCACACCACACCGTCAAATCCGTATTTGTTGCGGAGCAGGTCGGTGATGATGTACTTGTTGTAGCTGTTTCCCACATTCTCGCCATCCGGGGAGATGTTGTAGGAAATGGTGTAGTAAGGCATGACGGCAGTGGCTTTTTCCGTTCCGCCGTTCAGTTTGAAGGCTCCGTCCACGAAAGCACGGAGGTGCGTCTCAAAGTTATTGCCGGGGTAAACTGCATATTTGCCGTAGTTGTAATGGGCGTCACGGCCGCCTTCTTCGGGGCCGCCGGAAGGCCAGTGCTTGATCATGGCGTTTACGCTCTTGTCTCCCCATCCGTCTTTGGAACCGGGCGTGGTCTGGAATCCGTCCACATAGGCGCGGGCCATGTCCGTATCCAGGGCGGGATCTTCGCCGAACGTCCCGCTGAAGCGGGTCCAGCGCGGCTCGGTGGCCAGGTCGATCTGCGGGCTCAAGGCCGTTGCAATGCCCAGGGCACGGTATTCTTCCGAAGCAATCTCACCGAACTTCTCCACGATGGAAGGATCGAAGGTGGCGGCGAGACCCAGGGTGCTGGGCCAGAGGGAAATCTGGCCGCCGGCGCCCATGTTGAATTCGGCCGTAGCGGCTGTTTCATGGCGCGGGTCGGAGGAGTTGTTGGCGGGAATGCCATGGCCGAGCCCCTCCACGAAACCCTGCACGTTGTTGTTCCAGCGGGCCGCCACTTCCGGACTCTCCACACGGGTCACCAGCACGGCCCGGAGGTTGTCTTCCTCCAGGAATTTCTTCTGCTGGTCCGTGAGGTCATAGGGTTTGGCGCCGCTCTCGGCGTAGTTCTTGCCGCCATAGGTGGCACTGCCTAATCCGTAAGCCTGGCCGGGAACGGCCTGGTGGCCGCTATAGAGCATCAGGCCGGCAATCTCTTCGATGGAAAGCTGGGAGGCCAGGTCTTTGGCGCGCTCCTGGGCCGGCTTGCGCCAGTCTTCATAGACATCCAGTTTTCCGTTGCGGTTCAAGTCCTTGAAGGCGTAACCGTCCTGGGTGAGGATCTGGACGCCGGAGGAAGGATTGTACCCAAGAGTCTGTCCGCCTTTCTGGGTAATGAGGTTGTAGCCGTCGCGGGCTTCTTCCTGCCACTTGGGTCCGCAGGAAACCAGTGCGGCGAGGGTGAGGATGGCAAAAATGCCGATGGCCTTTTTCATATCAGTAGAAGGTTTGGTTTGGTCTGCCTTGTAGTCAGGCAAAGATACTACTTTTTGAACATTTGCAAAAACGCCGGGATAATTTCTGCCAAAATTGATTGTTTTTCAGTGAATCCTCTGTATATTCGCATACTGACCCAAAATAACCAATGAGAAGACTTCAATTATTGACCTTGTCATCTCTGATACTTTCACTGCCGTCTTTCGCCCAGGAGGGCGGTCATATCTGCATCGCGCTCCGCCAGGAAGGGCAGGACGCCGTCATTGATGGAAAGGATGACGGCATCGGCCTCAATTTCGCCCGGAACCTGCTGCTCTCCCGTGAATTCAAGAACTACTTCGGCTACCCGCCGAGCCAAGCCAAGAAAGCATGAGCGACAACATCCACCTGAAATACCTGGCCGTCAATAAGAACGACCTCCTGTGGGGGCTCGCCGTCAACTCGGTGGGAAGCCAGGTCATCGGCCCCGGAGAGCCGTATCCGCCCACCGGCCATCCATCCCGCTACCTGTTCACGGAAGAACGCGGACGGGTGCTCCAGGAATACCAGCTGCTTTACATCACGGAAGGAGAAGGCTTCTTCCGCAGCAAAAGCGTCCCGCACAAGGTCCCGCTCACAAGAGGCAGCCTCTTCCTGCTGTTCCCGGGCGAATGGCACACCTACAGGCCGAACCCTTCCACCGGCTGGACCGAATACTGGATCGGCTTCAACGGCCCTCTCATGGAGGCCTGGGACAAAAACGGATTCTTCTCCCGGGAGCATCCGGTGGCGCAGATCGGCCTGCACGAAGACCTGGTGGCCCTCTATGCGGAAGCCATCCAGTGCGCCGCCGAACAGGCATCCGGCTTCCAGCAGCGCCTGATGGGCATCGTCACCCACCTGCTGGGACAGTCCATCTACTACAACCGGCGGGAGACCTTCTCGGAGGTGAGCGAGCAGATCAGCCGGGCCAAAATCCTGATTTCGGAACAGTTCCGTACCATTACCGCCGAGCAGGTGGCGGACCGCCTGTGCATGGGCTATTCCAATTTCCGGAAAATCTTCAAGGAATACACGGGATTCTCCCCCGCCAAATACATCCAGGAAGTCCGTTTTTCCAAAGTGAAGGAGGCCCTGACAAACAGTACGCTACCTGTGAAACAGATAGCGTACGAAATGGGGTTTGACAATTACGATTACTTCTTCACGGCCTTCCGGCGGATTACGGGAATGACCCCCACCGCCTACCGGGACATCACCCAGGGGAAGACGCTTTGAAGCCGTTTACTGCCGCTTGAGCACATTGTGGACTTTCTCCAACACCTTTTCGGAGGAAACCGCCACACTTGTCTCTCCACGCACATCAACGGAAGAAGCTGCCACCTCCAACACATAACGGGTCGGTTCCAGCACCCATGCCATCCTGGAAGTATCAAACCAAGCCAGATCCTTTTCTTTGAATTCCAGGGTGAGCGTCTGGCTCTCACCGGGGGCAAGCAGCCTGGTCTTGCCGAAGGAGACAAGCTGCCGGAGCGGCCGTTCCACCTTGGCATCCGGAGTCCGGTAATATAATTGCACAGCTTCCTTGCCGGCCACTTTACCGGTATTGGTTACTTTGACAGACACCGTATAAGTGTCTCCAGCCTGCTTTACAGACGGTGTTCCATAACTGAAATCCGTGTAACTGAGGCCATATCCGAAAGGATAGGAAACAGTCTTCCCTTCACTGACATAATAACGGTATCCCACATAGATATCCTCGTCGTAATTGACATAGTGAATATTCTTGCGTTCCGGTCTGGGAATCTTGGGATAATTGCCCATGGCCAGGGCACCGGTATAATCGTAGGGGAAGTTGTCGTAGGTGTTGGTGTCGAAATAACTGACCGGGAACGTGGATGTGAGTTTTCCGGAGGGATTCGACGCACCCCGCAGGATGTCCATCACGGCATTGCCGCCTTCCTGACCAGGCAGCCAGGCCAGCAGGATGGCGTCAGGAAGGTCTTTCCAGGAAGCGGTTTCTACTACACCATTGATGTTGAGGATAACGACCACTCGCTTTCCCCTGGCATGGAACTCCTCACACACAGAGCGAATCAGCGAAGTCTCTGCCGTGGACAGGAGGAAATCGTTCTGCAGATGGCGGTCGGCGCCCTCGCCTGCATTGCGACCAATGGTTATCAAGGCCAGGTCGTCCTGGTCCGCGCTCGCGCGGACCAGCGCCCTGTCCATTTGGATTTCGGAAAGGGCGGCTCTTCCAAGCGGACCGGACGATGTCTGGGCAGAGAGAAGCTTGGCTTTCATGTCTTCATAACGGGCTTTGACATCGGCATTCACCCGGACGCCGGCATTCTCCAGCCCCTCCAGCAGGCTTATGACATAAGCCCGGTTCACATTGCCCGAGCCTGTTCCGCCGGCGATGAAGTCATAGGAGGTGATGCCGAACAGTCCCACACTCTTGTCGGCAGACTGGAAAGGAAGGGTTCCCGCATCGTTCTTGAGGAGGACCATCCCTTCCGTCGCCGCGGCACGGGCTACCTGGGCATGAGCGGCCAGATCGGGTTTGTCGGAATACTTATACCCTTTGTAACGGGGCGTACGGACCACATATTCCAGAATGCGCTTCACGCATACGTCCAGGTCTTTCTCGTCCAGCTCGCCTGTATTCACGGCATCGATGATTTCCTGCCGCTGGATCTGGGATCCGGGGGTGAGGAGGTCGTTGCCGGCATAGATCTCCACGGCCGATTTCCGCCAGCCCGGAGAGGCCCAGTCACACATCACGATGCCATCGAAGCCCCACTCATCCCGCAGGATGGTGGTCAACAGGTCGCGGCTTTCCATGCACTGTTGCCCGTTGATCATGTTGTAGGCGCTCATCACCGTGAGCGGATGCGACTCTTTCACCGCAATCTCGAAACTTCTCAGATACAGCTCACGGAGTGCCCTGGCACCGATTCTCACATCCACATCCTTGCGGTTCGTCTCCTGGTTGTTCACAGCAAAGTGCTTCAGCGAAACACCCACTCCGTTGGACTGTACGCCATTGGAGAACGAAGCCGCCATCTTGCCGGAAAGCAGGGGATCCTCCGAATAATACTCGAAGTTCCGTCCGCACAGCGGATCGCGGTGAAGGTTCATGCCAGGAGCCAGCAGGACGTCGACCCCATACTCCAGCACCTCGTTGCCCATCACTTCCCCGATGCTGTACATCAAGGACAGGTCCCAGCTGGAAGCCAGGGAGGTGGCTACCGGAAAGCCCGTACAGTAATACGTCTGGCCCGAGCCTTCCCGGCGGGGGGAAATCCTGAGGCCGGCAGGGCCGTCGGCCACCACGGTGGGCGTGACGCCCAGCCGCTCGATGGCGGCTGTAGACCCGGCTGCCCCGGGAACATGTTTGAGCGTATTGCCGTAACCGGTAAAAACGGTGTTTCCTGCGCCAACCACCAGGCTCACCTTTTCGTCAAGGGTCAGCGCTTTGACAATCTGGTCAACATTGTCGGGACGAAGCGTCAAAGACTGCGCTCCGGCCGCTATTGTGACACAAAAGACCAAAATTAAAAAGAGACTCTTTTTCATGGGGAAACAGCTGTAAATCTAGTAACTAAGTCCGTGGCCGAAGGCGAAGGTGGGATCCTTCGAGTCGAACGGGACGTCTTCCTTCTGGGCGCGGACGGCGTCCATGGAGGACGGGACTTCGAAGGAAAGCTTGCCGGAAGGATTGAACTTGCCGAACACCACGTCCAGGAGGGCGCTGTCGAACACGTCGAAAATCATCAGGCTGGCATTCAGGTCCGTCTTCACGGCGGGAGGCAGGACACAGGAGGAACCGGTGGGATTGAACGCCACCACAAGGGGTTTCCCCGCCTTGCGCAGATCCTGCAGGTGGGCCCACTTCTCGGCCGGGAAATCGATGTTCACCTCGCCCTGGGGGCCGCCGAAGCCGCCGCGGCCGCGATTGTCGGACACCGTGGTGGTGCGGACCAGGATCAGGTCGGCCTCTTCGGGCTTCTCTACCACCGTCGCGTATTTACCCGCTTCTTCCGGCTTCACCCCTTCCACATACAGCTTGACGCCTTCCTTGGCGGGAAGGGTGCCGTCGTTGGTGAGGAGGATGTTGGACTTGAGCTGGGCCTCATAGGCACGGGTCTGGTTCTTTTCGCTCTGGAGGATACCTGCCGCCTTGGAGGGATCTACATACGGATTCTCGAACAGGCCCAGGATGAAATGCCACTGGAGAATGCGGGAAGCAGCCTGGTTCACGCGCTCTTCGCTCAGCCTGCCTTCCTTCACCAGTTCCACGATATACTCGGGATGGGTCTCGCTGCCGATCTGGTCTACGCCGGCATTGTAAATCATGGCGTAATTGTCCTTGAGCGAGGTGGTTCCCTGCAGACGCGGGTTCAGCGGACCGCGGGAAGCCACGCCCCAGTCGGTGCAGATGGCGCCCTGGAAGCCCAACTGGTTGTAGAGCACCTCGGTGGACATGATGTAGGAATAGTTCACGTTGAGCGTATCCACATACGTACCGCTGTAATATCCCATGGCAGCGAGCGCATGCTTGGCGATACCGGCCTTCCAGGGCATGTAGTGATAGTCCTGGTTGCCGCCGGGATACACCAGCCAGCTGCCGGTGCCGCCCTCATGGGGGCCGGAACCGGGCCAGTGCTTCAGATGGACCAGGATCTTATGGGGACCCACCTGGCCGTCCTTGCCCTGGGCGCCGTCCATGAAGGCTTCCAGCATCTCGGCGGTGAGCTCGGCGCTCTCGGAGAAGCAGCCCATGTTGCGGCCCCAGCGCGGTTCGGTCATCACGTCAATCTGCGGACCCAGGATCATGTGCAGGCCCACGGCGCGGTATTCCTCGGCCACCACGGCGCCGAAATCTTCCACCAGCTGTGCATCCCGGGCCGATGTGATCCCTACCTGGCCCTCATTGCTCGGGAACTGGGAAAAGTACTGCGTACCCCGCACATGGGCGCCGGTGCCGGATCCGTGACGCGGGTCGGTGGAGAACATGATAGGGATGCCCAGGCGGGAGGCCTCGGCAATCTCCTGCATGCCGTTGGACCACTTGGCGAACTTCTCGGGGGCGCAGGTGCCGTTGTTCAGGATGTTGCGGAAATTCTTTTCCTCGATATAAGCCTTGGCGGTGGCGGTACGGCGCATCTGGCCGATGGTCATGTTGCCGGCGCCCTGGCCGCCGGGTCCTACAGGTCCTGCATACTGCTCGTCTGCAGCCTGGGCCAGGAGAGCCTTCTCCTCATCGGTGAAATCGTACTTGATCTCGCCGCTCTCGGGCACGGCGATGTTGGGATGGAACATCAGGCCGGCCTTCTCTTCCAGGGTCATCTGGCTCACCAGGTCGGCGATGCGGGTTTCCATCGGCAGGCGCCAGTCTTCGTACGGGTCCAGCTTGCCGTTCTTGTTCAGGTCCTTGAACTGGTACTTGCCTTCGGCGAGGAGGTCCACCTTGCGGGCGCCCAGTTCGGGCTGCTCGAATTGCTGGCCGCAACCAGCTGCCAGCAGGACCAGGACAATGCCCAAGGTCATTTTAAGGGTTTTCATGTTATTTGACGATAATGGTGTTGCCAATGGTAAACTCATAGGAACCGGACACCACCTCGTAGCAGGCTACGCGCTGTCCGTTACGGGTAGTGAAGCCCTTGAAAGCGGCACCCTCGCAAGCGGAGCCGTCCTTCACGGAGTCGGCCACGGGGAGATACACGGTGGCGGTAGTGTTGGCGGGAACGGTGGCCCTGTAGGAGGTCATGCGACCCTTGTCGGCCTTCCAGGCGCTCTTGATGGAGCCATAGTTGGACTCATAGCTGCCTTCCAGGGAGGTGTAGATGCCGCCCGCATTGGGCTGGAGCACAAAATGCTGGTAGCCGCCGGGGACGCCCTTGCCATGGTCGGTGGTGATGCCCAGCTGAAATTCGTACATCCACTGGCCCACGGCGCCCAAGGCGAAGTGGTTGAAGGAGTTCATGCTGTTGGAGGAAGGATCCGAGAAGGCATTGTCGTAGGAGTTCCAGCGCTCCCACACGGAGGTGGCGCCTTCCGTCACCGGATACAGCCAGGAGGCGAAGTCCGTGCAAGTAATCATCTTGAAGGCCTCCTCCACATATCCGCCGCGGGTAAGGGCGGGCAGGATGTTCGGGGTGCCGGAGAAGCCGGTGGTGATAGTCCAGGGCTTGAAATTGTTGGTGGCCGATGCGCCGCCGGGGCCGGGACCGCCAAAGCCGCCGCGGCCGCCCATCGGCTGGACTGGAGCCAGACCTTTCTCGGCTTCCTTCTCCGCCGCGGTGGGACCGCTGGCGTTGGGATCGGCTGCCAGGGCAGCCAGGTAAGCCTCTGCCTTGGCCTTGTTCTCAGGGGAGAAGCAGTTGAAATTCAGCGGTGTGGCATACGATGCCTGCGTATGGACGGTCTGGCCGTTCAGGTCGCGGGTCTTGCCGGTGACGGGATTCACGTAAGCGCTGTTCCAGTCGGCTTTGGCTTTCTCGTGACGCTCCCGAAGGGTGGCTGCATAGTCGTCCCGGCCGATGGCTTCGGCCATGATGGCGGTGACCTCCATCATGTAGATGTAGATGGCGTTGTTCACCAGGTCGGACGGCGTGCGGCTGTCCAGGGCCAGCCAGTCGGCCAGGCCGGTGGCCTTGGAAGACAGGTACGGATGCTCCTCGCTGGTCTTGTAGAAAGCCATGCCGTTGAGCCAGTCCATCATCGTTTCCATATTCTCCCGGATGACCTGGGTGTCGCCGTACTGGATGTACATCTGCCAGGGCACTTGGCAAACCGCTGCAGCCCAAGTGGTTCCGGTAGCAAAGGACGGATCGTCGGCGCGGTTGTAGGTGGGCACGGTGGAGCCGATACCGCCGGGCGCCTCGGTATCGCTGCCCACACCCTGGTCGGCCCTGAGAGCCACCATCCACTGGCGGTAGAAATTCTGGGTGTTGGCATTGTAGATGCCGGTGCGGGTATAGGCCTGCGCGTCACCTGTCCAGCCCATGCGCTCGTTGCGCTGAGGGCAGTCGGTGGGGATGGTGAAGAAGTTGCCCAGCTGGCTGCGCTGGATGTTCTTGAACAGCTGGTTCACCAGGGTGCCGGTCTTGCCGTCGGAGGTGGCGGCCACGTAACGGCCGGTAGGGATCTCGGAGGAGGAGAGCACCAGGCCCTTCACGTTCTCCAGCGGGAGCGGTCCTTCGTGGGAGGGAAGGGTCACCTGCACATACTGATAACCGCGGTAAGTGGCCGACGGCTGGATGGTGACCTCACCACTGCCGTCGGCGATGTAGATATCCATGTCCATGGCGGCCCGGTTGGTCTCGAAGAGGATCTGTCCGGCCACGCCGCGGCCCTTCTTGCCGAAACGGTCTACATATTCCTTCTTGTCGCCCTTGAGGCCGGGATACACCTGCTCGCCATAGGCCAGGACCACCTGGTCGCCTTTCTTGAGCCAGCCGGCGGGTATGGTGACGGAGGGAACGCCCACCATGTTCACGCCCATGTTGTAGATGTAAGTATGCTTGTCCTTGCTGAAGGTAGGCATCACCTTCCGGGCGGTCAAGGTCTCGCGGAGGCGGACCACCTCGTCGTAGCGGGCCACGATGTCGAAGTTGATCCAGTCCCGTTTTTCGACAATCTGGGCGGGGGCCCAGGCGCTGTCGTCGAAACCGGCCTCTTTCCAACCTTTCACCTCCTTGGAAGCGTCGTAGCGCTCGCCCTGGAAGAAGCTGCCGCTGCGCACGGGCCCGTCCTTGAAGGCCTTCCAGTCCTTGGGATTGGAAACAAAGTACTCCTTGGAGCCGTCTTCGTAGGTGACCACCAGGCGGGAAAGGAGGGCCTCATAGTCGCCGAAGAAATTGTAGTTGCTCACAGTGAAGGTCAAGTAGCCGGTGTACCAGCCGGGGGCCAGGTCGGCCGCAAGGGCATTCCGGCCGCCCTTGAGCATGGAAGTCACGTCATAGGTCTGGTAGCAGATGGTTTCGCGGTACTGGCTGTCGCCGGGGGCGAACCAGTCCTCCCCTACCTTCTTCCCGTTCAGGAACAGGTTGTAAACGCCCATGGCCGATGCATACAGGCGGGCGCTCTTCACTTTCTTGTCGGCCAGGGTGAATTCGGTGCGGAGCATGGTCTCGGCGCCGTAGCTGGGATCGGCATAGGAGATGACCTCCTTGCCGCCGGGGTTGGAAACGGTGATTTCCTTCCCGTTTACGGAGATGCCGGGCTTGCCCTCAAAGATGGAATAGCCGGGGCCGTGATGCGGGCAGAAGACTACGCGGTCTTCGCTCTGGCCGGCGTTCAGGATCTTGTATCCGGAATAGACCACTTCCGTGCCGGGAGCGGCCGCGAAGCCCACGGAGTTCAGGTTCGGGAACGAGGGATAGTTTCCGCCGCCGCCCAGCTTGTTCAGGGTGAAGTTGGAGGCCATGCGGCGGTTTCCGCCCATCATGCCCACCGAGAAGGCGCCGCCGCCAGGGAATCCGCGCATGCGGGCCGGTGCGCCGATCACGTCCTTCCCGTCCAGGATGAAGCTGATGTTGCCGGCCTCCACCTTGATGTTCACATCGTGCCTGTCGCTTCCGGCCCTTGCGGCAAAGACTTCGTCCAGGTTGCTCTCCGGATAGTTGGCTTTGTTAACAGTGATGAAGGGGACGTCGGCCTTGTCTTCCCTGTAGTATCCTACGCGGAAAATGCGGATTTCCTTCTTGCCGAAGTCGAAGTCCACCTTGATGTAGTTCTCGGCGCTCTGGGTGCCGAAATCGTTCAGGAAAGCGTTATGCAGGCGGAAATCGTCGGCGCCCAGCACCAGCGAGGCCACGTCGCCTTTCTTGAGGGTAAAACCGGTCTCTATCTCATAGAGGACCTGGGAGGCGGCATCCAGTTTGGCCTGCTTGAGGCCTACCCAGTCCGCTCCGTTCCAGGCGCTGATGCGCGGGTTCATAATTCCCGTTTCGAAGCGGGTGGTCTCCTTGTATTCCTTCCCGTCCTTGTCCCAGACGGACAGATGCACGGTATAGCCTTTTTCGGCCTGGAGGGCCACTCCCTGATAGGGGATGTCGATGGAGCGGTCGCTCTCCACCTTGCCGGTGTTCCAAAGTTCGCTTCCGTCCGCTTCGCGGACGACGGACAGCTGGTAGGCCGTCTGCTTCTGGCCTCTCACGTCAGAGTCCATCCGCCAGCTGAAGACAGGGTGCTTGTCCTCGATGGAAAGGGGCCTGTCACTGTGCTGGACACGGAAATCTTTGACAGCGGTGCCGGCCAGAGCCAGGACGCCTGTCGCCAACAGGAGGGACAGGGTGCTGATGATTCGTTTCATGTCGAGTGGGTTTGGTTTCTACAAAGTTAAGAAAAAGGCCCCGTTATAGCAACGGGACCTTTCATCAAATCAGATTAATCCCAGCCAGGATTCTGCTTCATTCCTTCGGGATTGTCCGTGTTCAGGTCCACATAGTCCTTCGGAATCGGCCACAGATCCCACTTGATGTCCGTATCCACATGCTGGAGGAAGGTCTCGGGGAACAGTTTCGCATTGGGATTGAGCGTAGCCTTGGAAGGAGTGTAAGACCAGGTACCGTAGGAGTAAATTCTGGGCTTCCAGGTTTCAGGCTCCTGACGGAGCAGGGTCGCCCAACGGTCCTCCTCATACATCAGTTCGCGGCAACGCTCGTCCAGAATCACCTGCAGGTTCACCTGGGCGGCCGACCAGGGATTGGCATGGGCGCGGTTACGCAGGACATTCAGCGCATCGGCGGCTCCGGCGGCATCTCCACCACGGAACTTGGCCTCCGCCAGCAGCAGATAAGCCTCGGCCGAACGGTACATATACCAGTCACGGAACAGGTTGGCGCCGAACACGGAAGCGGAGAAGTAGGTATTCTCATCGTAGCCCCAGCTGTCAATCGGGGTGCGCTTGTCGTGAATCGGGAAGTATTCCATGGAAGTATTGACGTTGGAGCGGTCGATATCCTCCCATCCCTTCATGTACTTGTTGGTACCATAGAGGGTCTCGCCATCTTTGCTGTAGGCGGGGTGAGATTCGTTGGTAACCGGATAGTAACGACGGATGGAGACGCCTTCCATACCACGGTAGTCACCAGTCAGGTATTCCCAGCCGGTACCGTTGTTGTACTCCGGCTCCCATACCTGGAATGTGGCGAACCAGGTGGGAGAACCGCCGAACGGTACACCGTTGGAAGCGATGGCGGGAATGTTGGTAGTGCGGCCGCCGAAGCTCTTGTAGAAATCGGAGTTGGCGCCCGAAGTGGGCCAGGGAGTAACGTCCGACCCCTCCAGCTTGGTATCACGAAGCGCCGGAGAATAAGGGCGATGTGACATGACACGCACGGTGCCGTTGAAGCTCTGCTGATGGGCATAGCTGTCGGGACCCAGGTGCACCCAGACGGCCTCGGTGTTCTCGGCCAGGCGGGGATTCTGTTTGTAGAACAGGTCGGCATAAGGGTTACCCCCTTCCGAATCCGGAAGATAATTGGGAACACCCAGGTTGTTGCCGGTGTCGGACGCATTCGCACGGGCCCCGAAACGGGCAGTCATGATCGGGTGGAGCTTAATGCACTCCTGGGCGTAAGTGGCGGCATCGGCATAGTGATTGGAGCCGTCGGCGACGCTCAGGCCGAGATACGCTTCGGAGAGCATGATGGCGGCAGCACCTTTTCCGGCGCGGCCGACGACCGGCTTGGCCGGAAGGTTATCGAAGGCGAACTTCAGGTCGTCGATAGCGAACTGGTACGTCTCTGCACGGGATGCACGGGTATAATCCAGGCGAAGGGTTTCGGAATAGGTATCCACGATGGGGACGCCGCCGAAGCATTCGGCCAGGCGGAGATAGGCATACGCCCGAAGCAGGCGGGCTTCAGCCTGGAGTTGTGTCTTGGCAGTCGCCGAGGCCCACTCGATGGTCTCCAGATCGGCGGCATACAGAGCCTGATTGGCCTTGGCGATGGTCTTGTACCAGGAATCCCAGAGGCCCTTTCCGTTCACCCGGTCCAACGAGGCCGTACTGGTGGCCCAGTCGGCCGTACTGCTCCAGGTGCCGATGGTAAAGCCGGAAGCGCCGAACACGCTGAAAATGGAGAATTCGTCAGACTGGACGCCGTTTACATAACCGAACGTGAGGGACTGCACCTCTGCATAGGCCGATGCGACGGTAGAAAGGACCTGGGCGGAAGTCTGGTAGGCATTGTCAATGGAGAACTGGGCTTTCGGCTCCTCTTTCAGAAAATCATTATCTTTTTTGCAAGAGACAAGCACAGCCGGGAACAGGAACGCCACACCGATATAAACAAATATCTTTTTCATCTCTTTATCCTTTTTAATCATTAGATAGTGAAGTTGAACCCGACGGTAAAGGTCTTCATCAGCATGCCTTGACGGCCACGGGCGTCAGGGTCGCTGAGTTTCCAGAACGGGGCGATGTAGAACAGGTTCTGGCCGGAAACGGAGAAGCGGGCGCCTTTGACGCCCCATCCCTTCACCAGATTGGAGAGGTCGTAAGAGAGACTCAGGTTCTGGAGACGGACGTTTCCATAGGAGTTGTACACCATCCAGGTTTTCTCCTGGTCGGTGGACTGAGGGCTTACGTGCGTGGTGGAATGGTTGTAAGGGGTCCAATACGGCATCTCGATGGCATTTGCATAGGCGAATCCGTAATGCGTGTAGTAGGCAAAGGTATTGTTGTCCCGGGCATATCCACCGCCACCAAACGTACCGGTGAACATGAAGTACAACTGGAATTTCTTATAATTCAGCGTATTGGCAAAGGAAATGCGGAAGTTCTCCTTCCTGTTGCCCAGGAATATCTTGTCGTTGTTGTCCAATACACCGTTGCCGTCCTGATCGATGACATCGCCCCAGCCGGCCTGCGTGGTAGGCAGGGAACCCTTTCCGGTTTCCTGGACCACACCCTGCTGGTCGTACCACCAGATTACATCCAGGGACTGGCCGATGAACAGGCCGTTCGTCAGGTCGTCCTCTTCATTGTCTCCACCCCAGAGGTGAACCAGCTTGTTGCGGTTCATGTTGAACGTCAGTTGGGAAGTCCAGTTGAAGTCTTTCTTCTGGATATTGGTCGTATTCACGATGGCTTCCACGCCCCAGTTGTTCACCTGGCCCATGGTCGCCTGCTGGGAATTCACGCCGGCGCCCATGATGGGAATGGTACGGTTGAAAATCTGGTCGGTGGTCTTGGAGAAATAAGCGTTCACATCCACGGACAGGCAACGCCTGAAGAAAGTGCCCTCAAAACCGCCGTTGATGGATTCCGTGCTCTGCCAACCCAAATCCTGGTTGCCGATGACAGAGACGAACTGGCTGTAGGCGACACCCTCGCCCGTATTGATACCATAGTTGGTAGAACTGCTGGTGCCGCGTCCGAGCTGCAGCTGGGACAGCGTACCATAAGGATTCAGCGTCTGGCTGCCGTTGATACCCCAGGAGAGTTTCAGCTTGAGGTCGTCGACCTTCGTGAATTTCTGCATGAACTTCTCATTGGAGACACTCCAGGCAAGACCTACGGCCGGGAAGTTGCCCCACTTCCTTTCACTGCCGAATACGGAAGAGCCGTCGCGGCGGAACGAAAGATTCACGTGGTAGCGGGAGTCGTAGGAATACATGAGACGGGCCAGGTATCCCACGTCCGTATGCAGCGTATAAGTACCATTGTCGATGACACGGGTACCGGCCTGGCTCAAGGCATACCAGCTCAGCAGCGTATTGCCATAATCGGTATAATCTGTACCGCTCAGGCTGTGGCCGATGACCTGGTTGCTGTCACGGGTATAGACCAGGGAACTGTTGATGCTATGCTTGCCGAACAGATGGGCATAGGTAATGATGTTGTCCATCACCCAGTTCGTTGTGGTCCGGGATGAGATGGAGCCGTTGGCCTGGTTCAGATTCAGGACGGTATAGCCGTCTTCGTTGTTGCCGGAAGCCATCGAAGGGTAATAGGCCTCATGATAGAACTGGTCCATCTCATAGATATTGCGGCCATAAGAGACATTGAACGTATAGCTCAACCCTTTGATCCAAGGCTGGGAGAGCTTCACCGTTCCGTTATAGGTGGAGCGGTTGCTGGTCATCTCACGCTCATAACCGTTGCTGGGATCAGAGTTCCAAAGCGGGTTGGTGGTGGTGTCGTCCTGGCCATCGGCATATTTGCGCATTTTTCCGGTATTGTCGAAATAAATGCTTCCCAGCGGCGAGGCACGCTGCTCGGTCGAAGCGGTTCCGCCCTGTGAGCCGGTTGCCGAATAGTCCATGGTCAGGCCCACTTCAATATAGTCGTTGATCTTGGAGTTGAGCCGGGCATTCAGGTTGGTGCGCTGGAAATTATTGCCGATCTGGATACCGTTCTGGTTGGAGCGGCCTACGCTGAAGGAGTAGTTGAACCCTTCAGAACCGCCGGAAACACGGGCACTGTAATTCTGCGTCCAACCGGTGCGGGTGGCGGCGTCGAACCAGTCGACGGAATTGCCGGCCGCATAATTCTTCTTCTCGATATCGGTCATGAAGGCAGTGGACGCACCTTCATCTTCCGCAGTGGAAGGGTCGTCATACACGCCCAGGCGGGCGTTGCGCAGGTGCACATACCCGTCTACATCGAAATACTTATGCTTATAGGTGGGCATGTTGAACGACTGGGTCGTGGAAACGTTGATCGTAGGGCGTCCCACCTTGCCTTTCTTGGTGGTGATCATAATCACACCCTGGGCGGCCTGGGAACCATAAGCGGCCAGCGAAGAGGCGTCCTTGAGCACCTGCATGCTCTCAATGTTGTTGGGATCCAAGTTCAGCATGTCGCCCTTGTAGATCATTCCGTCGACTACCAGGAGCGGTCCCTGGTCGGTACCGCCGATGCTGCGGCGGCCGCGTACCAGCATGGAACCGGAGTCGCCTACGGTAGAGGGAGGCGTCATCTGGACACCGGGCACATTGCCCTGCAGGAACTGGCCGGGATTGGTGAAGCCCATCTGGGCCTGAGGAGAATCCGACACCTTCACCTGCTGGACGGCGCCGGTAAAGTCGCGGGAACGGACCTCACCGTAAGCCACCACAACGGTAGCTTCCAGCTCGGTGTTGTCCTCGGCCAAGGTGATGTCAATCCGGGAGCGGCCGTTCACAGGGATCTCCTGTTCCACATAACCGATACTGGACACGACAAACACCGCATCGGACTTGGTGTCGATAGTGTACGCACCATTCTCATCGGAAACTGCACCGATGGTGGTACCTTTCACCATGATAGCCGCGCCGATAACCGGCTGGCCGCTTTCGTCAACGACTGTGCCGTTGACCGTCACGTCCTGCTGGGCAAAAGCCGTCCCCAGGGAGAGGACCATTGCCGAGAAAGACATGGCGACAAGTTTCAAAAGCCTGCTTTTCATGTGATTGATTTTTAATGATAATGGTTAAATTAAGTTTGGTTGTGTATTCGTTTCAGTGTTTGTGCGAAGATAGCCATCCCCTCCCACAAGATGTTAACCAAATCGGTTGAATCCTTTCCGACGTCCATGAAAACACTTGACCAAACTTTCCATTGATTTATCCCAATCTTCCTTTTTATCGAAAAAATAGGGATTTTTACCTATCTTTGTAAAAGGCCAACCCATACACCATGAAAAAACGGATTATACTGTTTATTTCCACCTTTTTAGCCTTCGTTCCGCTTGCCGGTCAGTCCCTATCGGGAATTCCCTTCACCGGGAAAATCCAGGGAAGGAGAATCATGCACTGCATAGAAGACCCGGACGGTTACCTTTGGATTGGAACGGACAAGGGCCTGTTCCGCTACAACGGATCCGTCAACATCCCCTACTATGCCGACGGACCGGAATCCCTGACCAGCGACTTTATCGTCAGCCTATGCGCCGATACACACCGGCGCATCTGGGTGGGGACGGACAATGGGATCTGCCTGATCCAAAACGGGAAAGTGGTCCGCCAGTCAGAACCCGGAAGCGAATATGCCTTCTGTCTGTTCAACCTGAACGACTCTACACTCCTCTATTCGTCCCAGGATGCGTTGCTCCAATATGATAAAAACAGCGGGGAATCGAAAATCGTACTCCAGGGAGACGATTATTCTATGCCCCGCAGTATCAAACAGATTGACGGTCGGATCTGGATCAATGTCGGATTCGGCGACGAAGGAATCCTCACCATTTACACGTCCGACTTCAAGATAATCCGGGACATCCCCATCAAAGATATCGGAACAACCTCCGGCATGGCGGCCAAAGGAGACACCGTCTTTGTGGGTGGTTCCCGGGGAATTCGTTGCTTCCTCCCAAATGGAGAAGCAATTCCTCCTCCCCCCGAACTGCAGGCCATCAAAGACCGGGAAATCGTCCTGTGCTCGGACAATCCACACCTCAACAGCATCCTTTTCGGCGTCCGGAACGAAGGCGTCTGGCTATACAGGCCAGGCCGTCCTTTGCTAAAAATGAATACGGAAGAAACAACACTTCCTTCCAGTTTCTACCGCGTCATCCCCGCCAGGGAGGCCCTGGTGCTGTCTGAATGGGAGAAGGACCTCCTGTTCCTATATGGGACGACGGGCGCCATCCGCATCCCCGGCACCGGATGGGGAGAAGTGCTTACAAATTTCCTTCCCGGCGAAACTCCGGACCAAGGCATCCTGGTCACAACCGGCAACCTGTATGTCTTCAATAGCAGCACGTTCGACTGCCAGGCTCTCCCGCTGTCTTACCATCGGCCCGCAGGACAGACAATACGGTCGTCTGTACGTTCCTCTACCGGAGACATCATCCTGATGGACCGCAAGGGGCAGCTGATCCGCCTGTCAAAGGCCGGAGAAAAGTGGGCGGTAACGTCCAGGCAGAATACTTCATTTCCGGACGGATGGATCTGGGAAGACTATGAAGGACACATTTGCACGGTCCATGAGGACACGTTGTACTGGATCGGCTCCGATGGCCAGTCGGGAACCAGTCCGCTGGGCATGAAGGTGGAGGGTGTACCTTACAAAAGTCCCGACGGACGGCTTCACCTTGTCGGTTCCAGGGGAATCTTCCAGCTGGATTTCGGACACCGCTTCAACCGGCTTCCCATCGATGTTCCCTATGCAGGCTGCCTGCTCCAGACTGCGGAAGGAGACCTTTTCATCGGCAGTACGATGGATGGTCTTTACCAATACCGCCCCGCCGACCACTCCCTGACCCACTTCGGCCGGGAAGAGGGCCTTCCGGAACGGACTGTCACCAACCTCGCACAAGATTCGGAAGGAAACATCTGGATTTCTACCAGGCATTATGTCTCCAGGCTTGACAGATCCGACAACAGCATCACTGTAAAGGACTTCTCCGGCACTTTTCCGCTCAACTATACCAAGCTCTGCGCCCTTTCGCTGCAGGGTCAAG
>FLNZ01003247.1_pt1 | contig 28430 bp, 27 predicted proteins | sample 1140391 | NCBI WGS metagenome assembly FLNZ01 (sample SAMEA3878171, study PRJEB12797) | bioreactor metagenome | biome: Moose rumen | place: Sweden | collected 2011-10 | reverse complement strand
TTTATATTTTCGTCACAATACATCTTATATTATAATACTGCGCAATATCCTGATGTCTTTAGTTCACGACTCTGTTTTCCACACCCATCTCATCAAAAAGTTTCCGTACAGCGGAATTTTCATTCTTCATTCTTTCCAGCGTCTCGCGATATTCATCAGGGGACATCGGTGGGAAAAGTTCTTCTTTCGCTGGTTCCACACTTAGGTCCGTTGTCCTGGTTGGCTCTTCGTCTCTGCCATTTATTATCACCCGCGCCTTCTCCCAAGGCATTGTCATGCTCATTATTTCTTCCTCAGTCAGACCAGCCGCAGCGATGTAGCATGGCTCTATACACCTAAATATAGAACTTCGCACAAGCCACTCGCGATATTGCCATCCCAAATACCGACACTCGTCATTAATTAGGGAGTGATGCGCTTCGCTGGCAGCATGTTTATTCCAATGTTCAAAATCAGATGTCACCTGATAAAGCCCTATCTGTTCAAGCCGCCATATTATATCCTTCATGTCCATAAACAAAAAATGGTCCTCTGTCACATGAAACGCCATCCTATCCCATCCCTTCACACACAGTTTTGCCACTCCCCCATAAAGTATCTGGCAGGCCTCCTCCTCGGTTATCTCCTTTCCGCAAAGGTATCGTATTGTCAAAAAGTCTGCGTCCGATATTCGACTCCGGTCCAAGTCTGGCTCCAATCCCTCGTCCACAAGGCGACGACAGATAAAGTAATAGTCCCGTTCGTCTGTAAATTCATCTTTATGTTGCAGGATGTAACTAATCGGCAGATGCCTTATCACGGGCCACTGCGACCGTTCTTCGTGTGTCTCCTCCCACAGCGTTCTCACCTTCTCCTCAAATGAATCATCCCACATCCGACACAGTTTCCCATACGCCCACAATCTATCCGTGGAACAGGAATCCAGACATATATGCAGTATCCGCTTCTGGTCCTTCCAATCCAGATATTCAAAGCGCCGCCGTATTTCTGTCCGTGAGGTTGTCACCTTCCCGCTTTTCTTGTTCCCGAAATACCGAATCAATGTATTGATGGGAGCATTCGGCTTCCACTCTGTCGGCCTATAGCCTTTATTTATGTCATTATACTTATTCATTTACGAACCTACGCTTTTAATCCTTACAAAGTTCCGTTTCCACATAACGTCTTGCTCGGAAGAAATCCTCCGGCATAGCATTCCTGCCGTTATACCCCTCCTTGCTCTTGCTAATTCTGCCGTAAAGATACAAAAAAGATTTTCACGTTCAAACCAATTTCCCCAAAGAATGTATGAAACAGTCATACGGCTGTACGAATCAATGTTTAAGCCAGCCCCGTTCTCATGATTCTATTCTTTGGTCTTACTTTATCTTCCCCTCAAGATACATCCTGTAGTGTTGTGTACAAAACCCCATTGTCTTTGCAACTTTGCTACACCTCGTGCCGCTCTTAGTCTTTGCCTTGCATTGCGCGACATTCGAATCCTTTGCCTGATGCACTTGACAATACTTGCTCCGCTCCAGAGCCTTGTTCTTGCAGCGTGTCCCCTTCTTGGTCAAGGCTTCGCACCGCACTTGCGAACGTCCCTGCCCCCACGCATCTTCCATGGGAGCCGCACACAGCAGCAACATCGCTGCAACGATTAGTTTTAGGTTCGTCATAGTTTGCTTCTGTTGCTTTTCTTCGCAAAGATATTCAAAGAATTTCAAATAAACAAAGACTTCTACTTCTTTATTTTCAACATGCAATTTTGATTGTCTATTTCGATTTTCCCCAGTCGCCCCAGCACACTTTGTCCGAGCAACAATGGTGCCTGCTGATTTCTGACGACCGAGGCGCGCACGTTGCTCAGTCGCTCACCGCCGAAATCCACCTCGCGCAGGTTCACGATGGTTCCTTCGCTTACGTTCCCATTTGCATCCACAAAGTGCTGGCTACCGATGACATCCTTCTCCTTCAGATAACCATTCTTCACCATGAAGTTTGCCTCCACCATCGACAGCGATACCGTGCTGGCTCCCGTGTCAAACACAAAATACAACGGCAAGTCGTTAATCTTGCACTTCACCTGGCACACACCGCCCTCCTTCGTAAACGGAATCTCCGCTATCGTAATCTCCTCGCCCATGCCATTCTTTTCTGAAGTTGACGATTTCTCGGTTGCGACCTTCCTATATTTTTCGATTAGAGCCTTATATTCCTCTGTATCACGAATGAAATCCAGGTCACAGTCTCTTTCTAAGTGGGCAAAACGCGCATAGCCACGTTTCAGGCACTCCTCAAGATAGTACAAGGCTTTCACCTTGTCCTGCATCAGTGAGTACAGGCAAGCCCCGTCATAATAATTTCCTTCCGAGGTAGAGTCGTTGGCAAGGTATGCTTCAAACGTTTCTACGGCCTTGTCGTCTTGCCCCAATCCATGGTAAGCATAGAAGATGCAATTGTAATCCTCAGGCTTGGTTTCCAACTCTATCACCTTCTTGAAGTCTGCCTTTGCCTTTTCTTCTCTTCCCAACATCTGGTTCACCCTCCCGCGAGTCTCGTAAGCGTAAGCGTATTTCGGGTCAAGTATGATGGACATGTTCAAATCCTCCAGTGCCGCTTCGTTGTCACCTGCAATTTCCTTGAACCATCCACGGCGATAATACCCCCATGCCAAGTCGGGTTCTTGTTCCAGCACTTTGTCCCACATCTTAATGCCTGCCTCTGTGTCACCTTTTTCATACAGGTAGTTGGCCTTGTTGTACAAATTACGAATCTCCGTGCTATCCATATTGATGGCCATATCTATATTCTTTAGTGCATTGTCGTATTCTCCGAGTTTAGCATATTCCGAGGCTATCTGCCGATATAGAAATGCAGATGCGTTGATATGGTTTGCCTTCTCATAACACTCTATGGCCTTTCGGTAATCCTTTCTATCCTTATACAATATGGAAAGTGCTATGGGCCAGTTGGTTTCGTTCGGCGACTTTGCCATCTGTACTCTCATCTTGGCAATAAGCATGTCTGTGGCATCTTCGTCCTTCAGTTCAGTCAATAATCCCAAAGCCTTTCTGTCAAAATCCAAACTCAATGCTTTTACGAGGTCGTCCGTTGCCTCGTTCCACATCTTCCTCCCGATATACGCCTCTGCACGAAAGGCGTAGCCCGAGGAATAAACATCAGCCAGTTTTATCACAGAACTGCATAATTGGATACTCTCGTTCCACCGCTTCTGCATATTAGCATTGCGAGCCAGCCCCATGTAGCCCATTGTCTCGCCAGGAGCCAGTTCAGTCATCTTCCTGTAATCGGCATCCGACAGGTCATACTTCTCCATTTCGTAGTATAGTTGGGCACGACTCTCGTAGCCCCTTGTTTCCTTGGGCTGCAAGCGGATAATCTGGCTGAAATCATCCAGTGCCTTTATCGTGTCTTCCAGTGCCAAATACACTTTTGCCCGAATCGAGTAGGCAAACACTACGTAATCTACATCCTTCTTGGGAAGATATTTTAGAGCCAGATTTGAGGCTGTCAAAGCCCGACCATATTCCTCACTGTACTCCCTTATGCTTGCAATCCATGAGAAAGCATATCCGTTCTTTGGATTTTCTTCCAACTCCTTGTTCAGATACTCTAAAGCATCTTTGTACTGTCGGTTCTGACAAGCCTCCACCCCACGCCTGTAATTGTACGATTCCGGACGTTTCACATTTTGGGCTTCTACTCCCATCCCTACACTTATGATGCAGAGAACGATTAGTAAGATTCTTGTATTCATGTTTACTTGTGTTTTTTAATCAATGACGATGTAAAATCTATTTATCTGACATCAATGTATGAAATAGTCATACGGCTGTACGGATCAATGTTTAAGCCAGCCATTCTCTTTCCATATAGCGTGTTCTTTCTTTGAACAAGTGCCGCAAGGCTGGCGATGATACTTTTCGATAGCCTCTTTGCGCGTGCTGACTTTTACATGCCTCTCATCCCAGCAATCGGCAATACGACTGCACGTCTTTTTAGGATGATATGCGTATGCCTCTGGCCCAGTACAGATATACACACTCTCGCCCATAGGCCATTCCGCCAATTGCTGAGGCGTGAACGACGGCAGGACGGCAAACAACACGATAGTTAGGAGTTTACAAGTCATAATATTCAGATCTTTTGCTATGACAAGCATGATTTCTCAAAAAAAGGAAAAACATCTCACATTTAATGTATGAACACATTGTTTTAATGTATGAATAACCTACTGATATCTTGAAGGAATTCCCCAGTTATAATCCCTATCCTCATATTCTTCTTCATAACCCCCATTACAATACCCTTCCTCGTAAAGATAACCGTCAAGTTCTTCTCCCACTATTCTTGCATTTTCGCCGTTTCGAAGTTTCTCTATTGCATCAAGAAGCACATCTATCATTCCATTACGCCTTGCTCGCGCGATTTCTTCTTTTCGTTTCTGAGCCTCTATCCGTTTTTCTTCACGATCCTTCTCCTGCCGAGCAAGGCACACCTTACAATCCTTGAAACAGAGATGTAAAAAACCTTCCACTTCTACAACCTCCTTCACTTCACTCCCTTTGGGGAAGGATGAACAATCCTCGTACAAATGAAGTGCCTTCCCGTTTCGAGTAATGTATCTTGTCGCATCAAAGTTCCAATACATGACAGTAAATATCACCGCAATAATCACTAATGCGCAGCCACCTATGGGACCTGTAAAATAGTCGTCATCCGTGCGATCCTTTTTAAACATACAGCATATCGTGTTGACAACGATGATGGATGCAACTATAATTCCAACTCCCAACCAGTAGAACGATGGCCAAATCAGCCCTACAGCAATTGCAATTGTCGGAATGATTAGAAAATACAATTGTGATTTCAAATAATTAATAGTTTCCATTTCTTAGTTTTTTAAGTTTCCCCATCGATTTCCACTCTTCATTGTCTGTGACATTAAAAGGCTTCATCTGCACTTGACGGTCGAGCCCTAAAGTTCCCATTTGTTTGCAGGATAAGTTCGTAGGTAAGGATATTGTTTTCCAGATATTGTGGATCGTCTTTTGAGAAGGACTCGTACATCACAAAACCTCCCTTCATCCCATTGGGCATTTCTTTTTCGGGATACCATCCTTTCCCATAGTAGAAGAATATCTGGTAAGTCCCATCGGGTATGTTAAAAACAGCTTGATCACCTGCTTGAACGTACTGATTTCGTACAATCCTATCATTCTTCTTTAATATCACAACCACATCGGTTCTGTCCGTTCCCGATGTCTTAACAATAATCCGAGAATCGGAACCTTTTACTGAAATTTCATTCTCATAAGGAGATTCACCCGTCGTGAGATGATTGTCCCTGTATTCCTCAACAATGGGATCCACTTGAGACTCACCGCGACTGAATACTGTTTCTTCATTTGTTCCGCTTACCCACGAAGAGGAGGTGCCTTGCTCTTTCTTGTCCGAATTCCTTGTCTCGCTACAAAAATGGATGCAGAATCCTATTAGAAAAAAAAGTATCAAACATCCGCAGCCGACCCCACTACCATCATTCCTATCGTACATACTTTACCAACGATTATTCTGTTCATAAGTATCCACACTTCCAGAGACATCTGCATCTACACGACCGTGGACATACGCATCTACTCCAATATAGTCATTCCTTGTATTGGGTAACCTAAAAGCAATCATAAAAAGTGCTATCATTATCAATGTGAGTACAACCTTTATATACAAATTGCTTACTCCACCAAGCCGCCGTCTCAACTCAGAGAAAAACCGCTTTACTTCTTTTCCGTCTATCTTTTTCATAACCTGTACCTTCTATCAGTTAAGAAAGTTTTCTATAATCATCTTAGTATTGGAGGGGACATCGGTTTCCCCAACATAACATTTTTGAACCCCCATTTTTTTCAGCCAGTCGGTTATTACTTGTTCCATCTTGGGCTGAAGAGACATCGGGTTAGGGTTCAATTCAAGCATTAAAACTTCCAGATTTTCAAGTCCCTCCCGATTTGCAATCAAACTTGATGCAGGGTCTTTGAGCGTAGTATTTGTGATTTTACTAAATGCATGTCCCTCTTGCATAGTAGCAGTGGGTTCATAATAAATATAGCCATCAGTCAGAACCACAAGCACATTCCTGTAACCGTTCTTTATGCAGTAAGTATCTATAGGCTTGTTAAAGAATCCCCAAATATCACTCCCCTGCCAATTACTCGTTTCGATTGTTGCTGTATACACTTTCTCCAGACTTGACTTAAATTCATTAACAAACGATATAAGCACTTTCTTTTTCTCATTCATTTGTGTCGTAGATAAATCTAACTCCAAATTATCTGCGAGCATCACAATTTTGGCATCACTGGGCGCAGGGTAGAAAAACACTTTGATTCGATCCTTACATGGCAGTATTTTTTGCTTCACAGCCCTTTCCTTGATTACATTTGCCAGGTTCTCAACAATCGCAATATCCTTTTCTTTTTGCGAAAGCGCAGAACTCCCATCTGGCTTAATCCTATCTGAGAGGTCAAGATAGATGGAAAGATTCATTGGTAAATCTTGTACATGAGAGATTGTGTCTTCAATGGGTGGATCAATTCCAATTATATTATGAAAACTGAAATATAGTGCAATGACTAATGCTGTAATTACACTTAAGCCGAAAATTGCCTTACTTTTCATTGTCTGTCGTTTTTAAATTGTTATCAATGTTTTCAATGTATTCTCAAATTCATGGGTTATTGCATCTCTTTCATCCGAAGACTTCTCCATTCCGTTCATATAAAGTTGCCACCCTGCATGAAAATTATTCAATTCAACTTTAATTTTCGTTACATCGTATCGTGCAATTGTCCCATTAAGTTGATTCTCTATTGTCTGTATTTCTGCCTTCAATCCTGCAATATTATTTGCAAGGCTGTTCTGCCGTGCTATGCACACGTCACGTCTTTCCTTCAACATTGTAATCTCATTGGCAATATGCTCCTGGCGTATCTTGTTAAGGTCTAATTTGTCTAAAGACTTCACAAAATATCCGAAAGTTATTCCCCACACAAGGTAGGAAACAAAGCCCAAACAAATAATAACCCAGAAATGTGGGTCGTTAGCCGCCGCTCTTATTGAGTATTCCGGCAAGCTTTCCAATGACATTTGAGTGTGCAAGTTGTAAATCTTTTCACATATTTCATACGACAACAAAGCATCAAATACGAAAGCGACAAGTATAATCAAAGGTATCTTAATCCATTTCAACCACCCAGTCTCTTGTTCCCAGCGATTCAATACAAAACCAAATGCAAGAAAAATTATGGGCATTAGTAAGATGAATAATAGCGTTGCTGTACTATCATGCAGAGCGTTAGTCAAAGCCTGTGAGTCGAAGATGGCTTCCGCCAACTTGAAATCACCTCCACTACCCAACGATTCCAAGGAGAATTGTTTGAAGAATGCAGAATACGCTACAGAACTATAGAAGATGAAGAAGTACAACGTAAATGGTACCAAAATAATGCTGGATATCACGAGTGTATTCCAAGCACTACGATTACGCTGATACGATTCGTTTCTCACCCCAGATAGTTCTCTCTGCTTTTCTGCAATATCATTGTCTAACTCTTTTTGAGTGTCTGCCTCTGCCTGTTTATTATTTTCCTCTTGTTCTTTATTCCTCTCCAAGTTTGCTTTCTTATTCTGCAAACTCACTTTCAAGTCTTGCTGAAGTTGCTCGTCGGCTTCCTGTTCTCTTTTCAGTCCAAGATAAACTGATTGCAGACATGGAGTAAAAGCATTCAAAGCACCTTCTGAGCGTCCTGCCATCCTAAAACCATATTGATTATAGTTTTCTCCCTGCTGTTTGTTATCCGATAACATCTGGGAAGAATCTGTCTGGGGGTGATTTTTTCCCTTTTTTAAGGAAAAAATGTTTCTGATATTTTCTAATTCCATAGTCTTATACCTTAATCTCGGTTAATACTTGTTCAATACTTTTACCTTCTTTTACACTCCCAAGCATATAATCCACGATTGCATTCGCATTGGATTCTTCAAAGCCAAAGCGAATTACCGTCTTCTGTAATAGGTCTCTTTCCGAACCTTCTATAATACCGTCTGCCCAAGCCATTTTGGAAAGGTCGTACAGATATCGCACTTTTTCCTCCAATGTATGGGGTTGCACAGGCCTTAGTCCTGATGTCACGATGATGTCATTTATCACTGATTTGTCAATCCCATATTGTAAACCTATCTGATAAAGCACCTCAGATTCCCGTGGGTCAAAGTCTGAATCAGACAGAGCCATACAATACAGATTAAAAAAGTGCCAAAGCAAGCCTTCATCAACATGTTCCTTTCTTTCTTCTTTTGTTGTTTCCATTATTGAAATCTCTTTCCCAGCAAACTCCCGAGACTGGAGGGTTAATTGTTCGTTGACGTACATATACAAAAAAGCGCGGGAGTCTTGTCTCTGTTACTTGTCCCGCTACTTGAGGCGTCTCGCATTGCCTACCTTACCTAAGACAAGCAACAATGCAGAAGCCCACGCCGTATGCCAATATACAATATACCTATATTATATATAACATACCCATGAACGCCTACCGTTGCTTTGTTTTTGGGTAAGGTTGAAGTTTGCGAGACTTCCAAGTAGCCAAAGAACAAAGCGTCAGAAGAACGCTTTCGTCATATATGTGCCCCACCCATCCGCTTCTGCACATATCCCTAAGATACTGCCCACAACGCCACGCTTGACATTGACGAGAAGGGTGTGACACCACAAAGTTAAGAAAGATAATTTGAAATGCAAAATTAAAGGTCAAAAATAATTTCGGGAGGCATATAAACAAGGAGTAAAACACATCAGTTTGACCTGTGCCATTCGTCAGTTTCACACGTAGAATGCGTCAGTTCCATACGTGGAACTTTTTCATACTAAGGGATTAGTGAAGCATTGCGAGAACGCCGAAGGGGTCGCGAGCGAACAGCGAGAACGAAGTGGCAACGAAGTGCCTGTTCATGGTCGCCATTAAGGAGGGTCAACCGGCCGCACTTTTGAGTCCTGTCAGATTGAACTTATACACCATTTCCTCTGACTGGACTTGCTCCAAAAAGGTTATCATATAGATGGGATAGTATGTAATTTTACCTTTAGAATATACATTCTCCTGACAGAAGACATTGGCCTGCGGCACGTCATATACCTCATTCCCCATGACATTGGTGAGCGCATTGTGCCGTTCGTAGTCCTTGCCCGACTTGACTTCTATGGGCAGCACATGACTGTCGTATTCAACCACGAAGTCCAGTTCTCCTTGTTTCTTACTGTTGAAATAGTAGAGGGAATGTTGCTGTGCCCTGGCAAAGCCATGTGCATAAAGTTCCTGTGCCACAAGATTCTCAAAAACAGACCCAAAGTTAATGTTCGCATCCTGACTAAGCAATCGGGGTTGGATATTTCCCCCATACATAGCGGCAAGAAGTCCCACGTCATTCATGAACAGTTTGAACAAATTGCGCTGCTTGCTTAGCATCAATGGCACACGCGGTTCTTCGACGTTATAGGCAGGAATGGCAACACCCGCATCCTTTAGCCACAAGAATCCGTCTTCGTATCTGCTAAACCTAGCCTTTTCATTCAGTTCTTTCAGAATAAAGCGTTTGTTCTTGGCATTCAGTTCAGCGGGTATCAGGTCATAGATCTCCTCTATCTGCAACTTATGGCCAGCGTCATATTTGGTGATATCCCTCTTATATGTCCGGATAATGCCCCGTTGCTCTTCTAACACCCGACGAAGGTTATTCGTGTCAAGGTATTTCTGAACGACAGCAGGCATTCCACCCACAATAAGATACAAACGAACGGCCTCCATCATCCGTTTGTGAATGAAGTCATCCACTGGCTGTTTTTCCTCAAAGCACTTGTGCAGATGGTCAATGACATCTTTGCCAATACCTATAGCCTTGAAAAATTCCACAAGGTCAAGGGGATACATTTCTATTTCATCCATATATCCGACTGGCACACTGCGCAAGTCGTCCATTTCTACGCCCAACAACGAACCGCTCATCACGTACTTGTAACTGCCCTCATCCACAAGGAATTTTATGGCCGTTACTATATCCTTGCATTCCTGGACTTCGTCGAAGAATATCAGTGTCTTTCCTGGGACCAAGGGCTTTTTGGAAAAGGCGGAAAGACGCAAGAGCAAATCTTTTGCCCCTTTCTGCTCACGAAACAGTTCGATGGCGTCAGGCTGCTCCACAAAATTTATTTCCACGACATTCTCAAAACATTCCTTCCCCACCCTTCGGACAGAAAAGGTTTTCCCGACTTGTCTGGCTCCTGTCACCAGAAGGGAACGCTTGTCGTTAAGCATAAAGTTATGTATGAGTTTGTCAACCTTGCGTGCAATCATATATCTGGTTTTATACTTGATTTACGGTGCAAAGATACAAATTTTGGGTTATTCGAAAGAAGGAAAAACAAGAAAAATACATTTTTCCAAGGTGTTTTTATCTGTTTTCTTACACTTTTCCAAGGTTAAAACAATGCAAAAGTTACATTTTTCCAAGATTACGCTCATATCCTTGTTCTGCTTCTCTTTAGTAAAATTAGGCGAGCCTAAATTGTATTGTGAAAATTATGTTCGCAACGTCTTATATTCTTCCGCCATCTTGGCAATTTCTTCATAGACTTTGGCCTGAATGCCCTCGGGAGAAAGGACAAGGAGGTTGCTGCCGAAGGAGCGGAGCTCGCGATAGAGTTCGTAGTTGGCACGGCAGTCGATGGAGAAGAAGGCACCGCCCTGCAAATGAGGGTAGCGAGTGCGAAGTGCCTGTTCTTGGTTGCCACGGATGGGGGTCTGGGTGCCGTGGATGGGCTTCGTCTGCACATAGTCCAAAGAACGGTCGCTTACCCAAAAGACGATGTGCTCCATGGGATTCTCTTCATAGAAGGATACACCAATAATTTCCTCGAAACGCTCCGAAAGGTCTTTCTTACATTTGCGATATTTACGTGCGGGCAACGGGGTGACGTCGTCTATGCGGTCGAGGGCAAAGGTGAGTATCTTGTCGTCCTCGTCCGCCGCACAAATGAGAAACCATCGGTCGTTATATTGCCTCAGCAGATAGGGATGAAGGTCTATCTCTTTCTGCTCGTTGCTGCCGAAAGTGTGGTAAGTAAGACGGACGACTACCCTATTGGCGATGTCGTCGAACAGCGTGCCCAGCAGGTTGGAGCCCTCCAGATAGGGATTGTTGCTGAAGGAGATTATCTTTGGCCGTTCCTCCAACCTCATTGCCATGCGAAATGTTTCAAGCCACTCGAAGTGTGCCAGTCCCTCGAACTGGCCGAGGGTGTTCAGGAACTCTGCCAACAGATGTTGCTCCTCGGGCTTCAGTTCCTTACGGAAGATGGACATACGACGCTTGGCATACCTATAGCGAGGTTTCCCTTCTATCAACTTCGACTCTATATCCACATCGAAAAGGGTTTGAATGGCATTGAGGTCCTTTTCGATACTACGCTTCGAGACCGTGGGATATTCTTCGCGTTCGAGCCGTATGTTACATTCCTCAAGAAGGTCACCCATCGAATACTCGTGGCTATGGTCGGACAACAATTCGTCCAAAATTCTGTATCTTACAATAGCATTTTTGGTTGCAGGCATAGTTGACTTTTTTGTTTTTCGATGGCAAAAGTAGATAGTTAGTGCGCAGCCTTTGTTCGCAGTTGGGACAAAATTACAAAATAATATTGAATAAGAAATGGAAAAGATGTTTTTTTGCGATTATCTATCACATCTATTACTCGTAACTCACTCGTCGGACCACGATAAGCACTGACATTGTGAGGGAGTGAGAGATGTGAGAGATGTTTTTCACCTTAAGTGAAACTTTTGCCTTGAGTCCTTATTCCTTTGCAAAAAAATAGGAAAATAGTTGCATCGTCCAATAAAAGTTATTAACTTTGATACGTTTTCGAACCAATCTTAAACTTTTAAACCATGGCAAAAAGAAGAGATTTAAAGAAAGCCATCAATTTCCTTTGTGGTGAGTTATTTGCTGAATGTGTGGCCATTATGCACTACCAAAGCCATGCGCCTCAGGACGATGTGGATCAGGTGATGTCTCGCATACTGCGTCTACAGGACGACATGCTCAGCCGCGTCAGTCACCCTGAGCCTGGCATGAAGGCCAAGGACTATTTCAAGAAGCTGCGCACCGACGTGGTCGGTCAGACCGACGAAATCGTGGAACACATCAAGGGGCTGCTGTGAGGAGAAAGGGAAGCTAAAAGAAAGCCAAAGGGTTTATAGACATCATGCTACAAAAGTTTTGTCGGTGGGTCTTGTACCGCCGCATGGGCTACCGTTTCGAGGAAACGGTAAAGCGTCCGCGTAAATACATTATTGCTCTGGCACCGCATACTTCGAACTGGGACTTCATCATGGCACTGCTCTTTATGGGAGCGGAGCAGTTCCAGTGTGGGTTTATGATGAAGAAGGAGTGGTTCTTCTGGCCGTTAGGGCCGATATTCCGCCGCATGGGGGGCATCCCCGTTTATCGCGAAAAGAACCGCAGCGTCACGGATGTCATCGCCGAGCAGGCACGCCAAGCGGAGGACTTCCACCTCTGCATTACCCCCGAAGGCACACGCCGCCGACAGTCCGACTGGAAACGGGGCTTCTACTACATTGCCCTCAAGGGCGAACTGCCCATACTGCTCTACGGACTCGACTACAAGCGCCGACTCATTCGGTGCACTAAGCAGATAATCCCCACGGGCGACTATGACACGCAAATCCGCGAGATAAAACAATACTTCGAGGGCTTTCAAGGCTATCACCCCGACAAATTCACGACAGGGCTGGAGGAAAGTGAAAAATTGAAAATTGAAGTGACGGAGCAGCGAGGGCAGAGCCGAACTCGTTCGAGCTTTGCCGAACCGACGCCAAACCGAATGTCATAAACTTGTTAAATGACTGAGGTGCAAAGGAGGAAAACCAAAGGTTAGTCGCAACGGAACTCGACCGAAGGTCAAGTGCCCCCTCCTGTCCTCCAGTGACCCCTCCTAACCTCCCCTGTAGGGGAGGAATAAAAGAGATGATAAATGGTAAGTTGAAAATTGAAGATTGAAGATTGAAGATTGAAAGTTGAAAGTTTTGGTTATGGTTTTGGTTATGGTTTTGGTTTTGGCTAAATGAACAGAAAGAGAATTATTTATATTATGCTGCTCTGTGCAGTTCAACTTTCAACTTGCATGGCTCAACCAGCCGTGCAGATTCAGAATCGCCTTGCTGCCTACTTCAAGAACTACACCAATACGGCCATAAGCAACAACGACCCCATTAAGTTGACCAATGCGGAAGTGGATGCGCAAAAGCGAACGATTACCCTATGGGCTAATGCTGGCTTTGCCGAACAACCTTTTACGCGCGAAACCGTCACCCGCATCCATCGCGAGGTCGCGAGCCTGATGCCTCCGCCCTACAACACCTACCAAATCACCATCCTTGCCAACGGCACGCCCATCGAGGAACTGATACCGATGGCTTGGAGCGACACCATTGCCGAACATCGCGTGTGGGGCACTATAGGGTATCGGGGTAATCCCTGGGTGTCGCCACAGTCGCTGCCATACGACATCACACAAGGCCTCCAAGGCCACCACCTTTCCGTCTGGGCGAGCCATGGCAACTATTACGACACGAACAAGGGTGTCTGGCAATGGCAACGCCCCCGCCTCTATTGCACCACCGAGGACATCTTTACGCAGTCGTTCGTTGTTCCGTTCCTGATACCGATGCTGGAGAATGCAGGTGCCATTGTGTTTTCTCCGCGCGAACGCGACTGGCAACGCAACGAGGTGATTGTGGACGGCGACATGGACTCGCCTGATGGTGTGTACACGGAAACAAACGGCACATACGAATGGCAAGAAGCAGGCACAGGGTTCAGCCGTGTGCAAGATGTGTATTTCGACGGGGAGAATCCCTTTACGGCAGGCACGAGCCGACGCGCCGAGGCTCAGCCGCGCAAGCGCGAGGCGAGCAAAATCCTTTGGCAGCCCCGCCTGCCCGAAGATGGTCGCTATGCGGTCTATGTCAGTTACGCCACCCTGCCCACCAGCGTCAGCGATGCCGAATACACCGTGCGCCACCGAGGCATCGCCACAAAGTTTCGCGTCAACCAGCAGATGGGTGGCGGCACATGGGTCTATCTCGGCACCTTCGACTTTGCAGCGGGCTGTTCGGCAGACAACTGCGTCGTGCTCACCAACCAAAGCAACTATCGCGGTGTGGTATCCGCCGATGCCGTGCGCTTCGGCGGCGGCATGGGCAACATTGCCCGAGGCGACTCCATACACGCCCCCATACGCAGTGAACTGCCCCGTTTCCTCGAATGCAGTCGCTATTATGCTCAGTGGGCGGGTATGCCGTATGAATTGTATAAGAACAAGGAAGGGGTGAACGACTACGCCGAAGACATCAACACGCGTTCGTTCATGACCAACCGCCTGGCGCGCGGCTCTGTCTTTCTCCCCGGCGACAGCGGCCTGTGCGTGCCCATAGAACTCTCGCTCGCTGTACACAGCGATGCAGGCTACCGCACCGACCTCACGCACATAGGGACATTAGGCATTTACACCTCCGGCATCAACACCCCAGGCGATTTCACCGACTCGCTGCTCCTCCAGGGCCTGCTGCCCAGCCTGCGTTCCCGGCTGATGTCGCGCGACCTCTGCGATAGGGTAATGACACAAGTAGACTCAGACATCCGTGCTACATTGGGCACATGGAACCGCCGACAGATGTACGACCGCAATTATTCCGAAACACGCGTGCCACAGATTCCGGGCATGATATTGGAAACACTCTCTCACCAGAACTATGCCGACCTCCTGCGCGGCCACGACCCCACGTTCAAGATGCTGCTCTCGCGCTCCATCTACAAAGGAGTCTTGAACTATGTAGCCACGGCACACAGCCTTGGCAGGCTCGTCGCCCAACCGCTGCCCGTGCGTGATTTCTCCGCCATTCTCAACGAGCAGGGCGATTCCGTATGCCTTTCGTGGTCCCCCACACCCGACATGAACGACTCCACCGCCTATCCCACGGGGTACATAGTGTACACAAGCGAGGGCGACAAGGGCTACGACAACGGGATGCACTCGTACACCACACACATAACATTGCCCGTCAGCCGTGGCTTGCTCACCAAATATCAAGTGCGGGCGTTCAACGAAGGCGGCAGCAGCATGCCCAGCGAGGAACTCTGCGTATATAGTCCACGGCAGCCTCGCCATCGAATGCTCATCATCAATGGCTTCACCCGTCTGGCAGGCCCCCAGCCCATCGACAATGACAGTTTGCGCGGCTTCGACATCGACCTTGACCCCGGCATCGTCTATCAGCATAGTGCCAGTTACTGCGGTCGACAAGTGAACTTTGCCAAGTCCATGGGAGGGGACTTCGGGCAGAGCGGAAACGAACTGGAGGGTATGCTCATAGCGGGCAACACCTTCGACTTCCCCACCCTTCACGCCCGCGACTTCCTCGCCGCCGACACCACGCTCGCCATCTCCTCCTGCGCCGTCTCGGCGCTTGCCCAAATGGAGCAAGGGGCAAGGAGCGAAGGACAAGAGGATGTCATAGGAGGTAAGGGGCAAGAGGTAAGAGGTAAGAGAAATGTATTAGACTCCCTGAATAATTCCCAAGAGGCGGAAGTATCCTCCTACCTCCTACCTCCTACCTCTTACCTCCCAAAAGGGAGGGAAAAGCCTCGCCCTTTAAGGGAGAGGTTGGAGAGGGTCTCCTCAATTTTCAATTGCATCGACCTCATCCTGGGGGCGCAGCGCAACGACGGCTACAGCATGGAGGCCTCCCCAGCCTTCACACCAGACCTCTGCACGACACTCAGCAACTACACCAGGGAGGGAGGTTCGCTGCTCGTCAGCGGAGCCTACATCAGCGAAGAAGCAGACTCCACATTTGCAGCCCAGACACTCCATTGCACCCCGGCAGGGAGTTATGCACTTTCCGACAGCACGGCCTCGATGTGGGGTATGAACACGCAATTCAGCATCTACTCTGAACCTAACGAAGAACGCTACTCCATGCGGCGACTGAGCCTGTTGGCTCCCACAGCCGACGCCTTCTGCTCCGTAGCATCCGGCACACAAGCAGCTTGCCTTGCCGTAGCACATCAAGGAGAAAACTGTCGCACACTCACCTACGGTTTCCCCCTTGAATGCATCCGCGAGCCCGAGACCCGCCGCGCCATCATGGGTGCATCGCTCGCCTTCCTGTTAAAGCCAATTGAAAAATGAAAATGGAAAGACCCTCTCCAACCTCTCCCTTAAAGGGAGGTAAGGGGCAAGAGGTAAGAGGTAAGAGAAATGTATTAGACTCCCTGAATAATTCTCAAGAGGAAAACGTATCCTCTTCTCACTTCTCACCTCTCACTTGCCACTTCGTTCTCGCTGTTCGCTCGCGACCCCTTCGGCGTTCTCACCTCCCCAAAAGGGAGGGGTCTCTAAATGGTAAATGATTAAATAGTAAATAAGAGATGACCATCCAATCAAACCCTAAAGGTACCCGATTCATCGACATCACCGACCAGCACCTCACCACCCTACGCCGCTATGCCCTGCTCAGCGACCTGCTCGACAGCCACGGCATCGTGGACGACAGCGTATTGCAGAAACTGCGCCTCCGCGCCCGTGCCCTGTTGGAGCACCATAGCGAGGACACCGACCTGCTTAGCCTCTGCCAGCAGGTGCTCTTCCACGACAACATGAAGTCCTACGGCCTCCACCAGCTCATCCTGCTCTATCTCGCAAAGTTTGAAGACCCTCTCCAACCTCTCCCTTAAAGGGCGAGGCTTTTCCCTCCCTTTAAGGGAGGGTTAGGGTAGGTCCTCTTCTCACTTGCCACTTCGTTCTCGCTATTCGCTCGCGACCCCTTCGGCGTTCTCACCTCTCCCTTTTGGGGAGGCCGGGAGGGGTCTGAATGAGTTTCATACTATTTCCGCACGAGGATGTCGCAGGTGGCACCACCATGTTCGATGATGACCTTGAAGTCCTCTGCCATTTCCTCGTCGCAACCCACGACTGCAAGACTGGGAACCTGTGCTGTCACCTTCTTGGCAAGGCTCTTGCTATAGCCCTTGATCTGTGCGAGTTCCTTCTGCACGGCTACGGGGTTGTCGCCCACCGAGGTAATCTGCACGGCAAAGGAGCCTTCCCCGAAGTCGGGGATTTCAGGTCCCTTGATGGCGCGGTAGATAATCATAATTACCTTCCATGCCAGCCAGAAGCCGAAGAGGCCAATAGCAAGTACGATACCAACGGCACGAAGAGCCGTTACGCCTGTTCCAAAACCGTTGATGAGGAAACTCATCAATCCACCTTTCATTGATGCCATAACGCAATAAAATTAAGAATTAAAAAATTAAGAGTTAGGAATTAAATTCAATGTTCATTTCTCTGTCTTGCTGCCGGAGGATACTTGTGGAGCGCCCTTCAGTCCAATTTTGCGGAAGATGGCTGTCCAGTCGAAGTTGCGGAAGAGGCCGAGCGCCGTCTCTATGGTCATGATGAACGAGGCGACGAAGGCGAATAAGAAGGCTCCGACTATCATCAGACCAAACTTCATAAACATGATGATGAAGTTGCCCGCGTTACCCTCGGTACGCGTTTCGGTATGACCGTCTGAATACCGATACTTCACAACATCGTCGGGCAGGAACGACATGGCCACACCCACCCCGAAGAAGAAGGAGGCCAGTCCGAAACCGACCTTGCGGAAGGCGGTGAGGCACCCCGTGCGACGACGGCTCGCGGTCAGTGTGTAGCCGCGCGGATAGCCCGTGATGATATATAGTGGAATGAGGAAGAAGAGGTAGAGCATGAAGTTGTGCAACCGTCGGCTGTAGTTCTTCTGCGATTGGAGCCACCGTCCCTCCTTCTCCAGAGCGTACGTCCTTATCTGAGCCGTATTGAACTGAGCCACGGAATCGTACTCGGCCTGATATTCCACAGCACGTGCCTTATACTTCTCCACCGACTCCAGACGCTTCGTCTTCAGTTCCTCGGTGCTGGTCGTGTCGGCCATGGCCTGAATCCTGACGGCCTCCTGTTCCGAATATTCCTTATGCCCCTTTATTGAACTCAGTTCGTACATTTTGTAGTTCTTGGGCGAGGCCAGACGGTCATTGTAGTGGTTGTTGTGGTAGTCGGCAGTAACGTCGCCCACATTCAGTGCCACCTCCGTCGAATCCCATGCCTGTACGGTAGCCACGTCGGCCTTGGCACGGTCAATATTATCCTTGTTGTCCTTCTCAAAGTAGTAGAAGATTCCAGCCCCGACGAGTGCTCCGGCAATGAGTTTCCACGTCCACGAGCGATGGCGTTTCTTCGACCAATCCACCACCTCACGCAGGTCGCTCAGTCGTTCGGCGTATGCCTGCTCCGTGGGGTCTTCCACCACTTCCTCGGCCTTGTCTAACAGTTGTTCCATGCGTTCCGTATCTTCACGGGTTGTCGGAAACACATTGTCCCAATCGTCCACTTTGCCCTTCTTACGCTCCTTGTCGGAGATGAGGGAGGATGTAAACATCGCTTCGTCCAGCAGGTCGAGCGCGTCTTCGTTCAGCATTCTTTCTTCGTCGTTCATGTCTAAAAAAGATTTAGGTTATTAGTTAATATTCTTCTACTTCACAAATATCCGGGTCGAGGTTGACCGGGAGCCATCGATGTCAAGGGCACCCTTCATCAACGTTTCAATAATCTTGTTCTCGGCCTTCTTCTCCTCCACAAGAGCCGTCAGTTGGTCCTTATAGAAACCCAACATCTTCCCGGCGGCCTTTATCTGTTTCCCGCACGACACAGCGGCAAAGCCAAGGCTGGGCAGGCTCAGATTGGCTGTGCCCTGTGTCATCTTGAGTTTGGCAATCTCGGACAGTGCCTCGTTGGCTGCGCGAATGATGAGATTGTTTCGTTCGAGATGCTCTGCAAAGGGCACAGCCTCGCCATTGGCAAAGAGTTCCATGGAACGATAATTGTTGCCGTCGGCAGCAGTGACATACTTGGCCATAATCTCGTATTCAAACTGGGCACCGCCATAGGACATCTTTTCGTATGTCGGAGCAGCCACGAAGGTGCCATACTTCTGAACGTGGTTGTCCCAATCCTTTGTGGTGCCCATGAAGATGTCTATCTTGCGCTTGAATGTCTTGCACTCACTGAAGAAGTTATCGATGGCCTCCACTTTCGTCTGTTTGGGAGTTTCCCACTTGACGACCTTACGCTCGAAACCCACGACGGGAAGCGTGTAGGGTTCGGTGGGAGCCAAGGCTCCAGCCTGCACGCTGATGTGTGTAGCCGAACCTGCCTGTATTTGGGTCTTGGCCAGTGCCGCGGCCTCTTCAGGAGTGCTGGCCGTGACCCCCGTCTTGCGCAGCTTCACGTCGTAGAAGAGATAGTCACCCGAGGAACTGTCACCGCACTTCAGCCAGAACATCAACTGCTTACACTTGCCGATGGGCACGGTGAACGTAGTAGGCTGCATATAGTCGGAAATCTCAAATTCCTGTATCACTTCGCCGTCACCGCCAATCTGCAACACATCTTTCCGCTTGCTTATGGCCTGACGATAGCAGGCGACAGTGAAGGTCATCTCGTCGTAGGCACCGTATGTGTTGAAGGCCGCGCACGAACTCTCATAGCCCGAACCGCCAGCGGCCAGCATGAGCAGGGCACCAAAGGGAGTGACGGCCGAGATGGTGGCATTGCCGATGGTGCCTATCACCACCGACGAACCGATACCTGCCGCCGCCACAGCCGCACCTGCCGAACCGCCCGAATCACCCTTGAACTCCATGCTGAAATGCACGCTCGATGAGAGCAGGAAACCTCCGTAGATGCGACGGCCATCCAGTTCGAAATACACTTTCTTCGACGTGCCGTCAAGGAAGCGGTGGCGGTCCACACTGTACTTGTTTTCGGGGACGTATGCGTGGTGTATGTAGGGAGCACCGAGGGCGAACAGATCCACCTCGTCGGGCAAGTCGGGCACAGGATGCTGGAAGAGGTTGTTCTCCACCGGTTCGCCACGATAAACCACGATGTCGGCAATGCCATAGACGGGATGGTTCATCGACTCCATACCTCGTTTCTCGAATCGCAGTCGCTGACACTTAAAGATGGGCACTGTGTAACTGCGGTTGGGACTGGTGGCGATAAGCGGCATGTTCATCACCACGCGGTCGTCGGCATAGACGCGCAGGGTGTCGTTCTTCAGCACGCCGCACTTGCTGACCCATCCCACGGTGAAACTGACATAGTCGAACTCGCCACCGAGGTTGAACATGGCATCGGCACGGGTGTTGCTGTTCATGACGTGAGTGACCGACTGGAGAATGATGCCCTCAGAGAATTTCACGCCGCCCATGGAGAAGGTGATATGCTCCGACTTGCCGTCATATACGTTATCCTGTTGGTTGGCACGGCCGGACACAGCGTATGGCGGTATGTTTGAGATGAGTTTGCACACATCGGGCAACGCCTTCAACTTGGGGTCGGCCACGGCTGTCTCTACGGTTCCCTCCTTAGCCTCTGCCGGTTCCTGACCCGCGGGATAGACCATGATGTTGGCCGCCACGATGAAACTGCTGTGTTCCTTCTGCTCGCTTTCGAAACTGAGTTGGCGGCATCCTTCGATGTCGAGCGTAACCTGCTTCACGACGTCGGTACTCGTAAACTCATACTCATAGATAATCTTACCATCAGCCCTCACGGTCAGCCACCCCTCACCTGCCTCGCCTCCGCGCGTATCTTCCGGCCCAGCAATGAAGCGCAGTGTCTTGTACTTTCCGTCGAGGTTAAAGAGAGTGGATGCCTCGCTTTTGGTCAGTATGCCCATGTGGGCACGCATCTTCAAGGCGGAGGTATATCGGTGGCCGTTCACGCTGACCTCATGCTCGTCCTTGTCGTCAGGGGAGATGCAACGGTGACCGTTGTTCTTGAAATACGGCCGCAACTCGCCCACGAGGCTGACAGGCTTCGAGCCGCCTACGCGACCGGTACTGCCCAACTGACGTGGTGTCTGTGCCGCCGTCCAGAGGGCGGCCTCGACGATGCCCACCGCCACTTCGCCCGTAGTCAGTTCGAAGCGAATGATGTCAACCCCCTTCACGTCTATCGTCATACGTTCGGGCACGGAGTGGGACTTTATCACTTGGTCGACCACCTTGCGCCCGTCCAGCGAGATGCCCAGCACGCCCGTGTCGAAGTTGGGGTCATTCTCGGGCGAAGTGCCCATGATGAAGGTCAGTTTGCTGTATTTCCCCTTCAGACTATATTCCACATATCCCTGTCGGTCGCTTCCGTAGTTTATGTGATGAAGGACGAAACCTGTCTTATAGGGTACGCCACCCAGTGCTATCACGCCGTCGTCGGAATGGTCGACCGACGGTATGCGACGCATCTTGGGGGCGGTGTTGAAACCGTTCTGTTTCACTGGGGTGAGGGTGTGCAGATATACTTGCGCCACAGCCGACCCTCCGCATAGAAGGAAAGTGGCCAAAAGCAGAATCGTTAGTCGTTTCATATTCATCTACAATTAAATTACAACGTAGCCTTATTCCTCACTTGTGGTCAGCCTCACTACGTTCAACACATTCATCAGGTTCTGTTCCTTGTCCACGAACTGCCATTCGTCTATCATATACCCACCATTGCGTTCGATGTTCTCCTCAATGATGTCCAAGAAGTCCCTCACCGTATCCATCGTATCAAAAAACATGTACTCAGGCGTATCAGGAAGTTCCACGAAAAGCGTGTCTTCGCACAGGTTGCAGTTTTGAAGTGCGTCTTTTACATTTTCAAGTTTTGCTCTGTATTCCATATCAATATAATTTAATAGTTGACAATTAGGGATTAGAGATTGCCCACGTAAGGGTGAGCGAATAGACATCGCTGTCGTACACACAACCGTCACTCCACTCTCGGCCCTCGATTTCGGCAGAGAAGTGAATTCGTCCCCCTGGGGTGAGTGTCCGACTGGGTTCCTTCCCTTGTACAAATGTGATGCAATCGGGTTCAATGCGGGTTATCTCAATGTCATAGAATCCCATGAAATAGAGTTTCCCAAGCTTTACTTCAATGTCGCTTTCCTCGTGTTTCCACTCTCCATCTCCACTTACACTGCAGTGCTGGGTACCCCAAACGGCGTGCAAAAAATTGGTTGTAACGTGATGTCTGACATGATGCGCTTAAATGTTAAAGTTAATGCAACAAAGTTACGGAAAAACAAGCAAAAGGGCACAAAGCATTACCCTCGTGCGAGCATCAATCAAACAAAAGTACCTGATTTTTTACGCAATGACGCGCTATTCATCCTGTCCTGCACGACTTGGCAAATGCCCCGTCTGCTTCACGAAAGCACGTCGGAAGGTGGAGATGCTGCCGAAGCCACTGGACTCGGCAATGTATTCCAAAGTGTATTCGGGATGCTCTGCCATCATGGGCAGACTCGCCCGCTCTATGCGCAGTTGGTTGATGTAGTCATAAAACGTCTGACCGCGCACGTTGCTCAAGTAATTGCTCACATAGGTGCGGTTGGTGCCCATGACGTGAGCCAGTTCACCGAGTGTGAGTCCTTTGTTCAGATAGAGTTTCTGCGACTCCACCACCCTCTCCAGTTCCCCAGGCTCTATGGGTTGGCGGTTGGGTTGCGCAGGCATTGTCTCCTCCCGAATCTCGATAGGATGGAAGTTCCAACTGTAGTGGAGCACCATCAGCCACAGAATGATTGTGAACACATAATACAGGATATCGACCAGCACCTTGGCATAGAGCGACGTGAAGAGCCACAGCAACTGACCGACGATGGCAAAGAAGAAGACAGGACGAAGCCAAGATACGTCGATGTCGTCGATATTGGAGTAGTTGTTGCGCACATATATAAGGTATTTGCGCACGCGCGTGTAGCCGAAGATGACCACCGACCAGGCATAGCACCAGAGGAAGGCTACGTATACGTCTATCACCCACGCCGCGCCCCACACGGCGTATGCCACCGAGAAGGTCACAAAGGGCATTGCCAGCAGCACAAACCGTCGCCACGTAGTCCAGCCGGGCATGGTGACCTCAAAGACGAATACCGTGTAGGTGATGGCCGACCATCCGTCGATAATCAGAATCCAGTTCAGCACCTCGGGCACGTACATACCGGGAAATGTGGTAATGATGTCCTTCAGGTTCCACACCGCCCACACGGCCAGGATGCAGCCCAACACTGTCTGGAAGCGGCTGCGCTCCTTGCGCCACACGAGGATGTGTATGGCGAAGATGGCAAAGAAAGCCGTGGAGACTCCAATCAGGAAAGCGGAAAGGTTGGTGTATGTGTCCATGTACCAGGATGCTTTCTGCATTTTAGAATGCAAATATAACTCATTTGAAACAAGCGTGCAAATGCGCAGGATAAGGATTTAAGATGTACGTCATTCAAAAATAGGAACTACGCATCGAAAGGCTGCTGCTCCCATTGCTTCCAGTCTGTACCTGAGAGATAGTTGGCAACCTGCTTTCGCAAAGTTGGGATGTTTTCAGTTACAACCTGCCAAACAACAATATCGTCAATTTGAAAATATTCGTGAACAATGTAGTTACGCATACCACGCACCATTTTCCAAGGCGTTTCAGAATGGGATTGTCGGAAACCTTCCGTGAGCATATTGGCCGCCTCACCAATAATCTCAATGTTCTTGACGACTGCATAATACATCATATCATCAGTCCTTAGGTCTTCCAACGTGTGCCCTTGGGTGTATTTGATGATACGATCTATTGCCTCTTGCATGTGCATCAAGCGTTCTCGATCTCTAAGTGGTTCTCTCATAGATAAGTTTTTTATCTTTGTCTACGGATTCCCGAGCGTATGGTGCCAGCGTTCTCTCCGATACCAAATCTACATTTCGTCCAAGCAATGCTTTCAAGTCTTCGTACATACCAAAGAAAGCCATACCTATGGGCTGCGAATAGTCAAGTGCCACTAATAAATCGACATCGCTATCGGGACGCTGTTCCCCACGGGCGTATGAGCCAAAAAGCCATGCCTTCACGACAGGTTGTGTCTTGAAGTACTTGGCTATCTTACGGGTCATGGTTTGCGTGCTCATTGGCTGTCTGACTATGATTCTTGGGCAAAATTACAAATAAATCAATAAAAACCAAAACAAATACAAAAAAACTTGTGCGTCCTCGCAGAATGTAGAATGTAGAATGGCAAAGAAAACCGTGGAGGCTCCAATCAGGAAGGCGGAAAGCTTGGTGTATGTGTCCACTGGGGTGCTATATATTAACCATTTACCATGAAAAACCTTGCAAATACGCCCTATTTTCTTTCATCTTTCCTAACTGATGCGATATATTCTTCGAATGCCTTTTTACCCTGAATGTAGAGGGACACGCTATCTTCCACTATATTTCGCTTGCCACGGAGGGTACAAGGGTCGCGAAGTGTTATTTCCACCGATTCCAAATCACTTTGGGTCTTTAGTTGCTCGGCGCAGCTTTCCCTCCTGTCTATTTCTTCGTTATAAACGAATTTCTTTCTGTAAACATGTTCATCTGATTTGTTGTCACCGTTTTGGAGAGTGTATGCATAATAGTTGTAGTCATTGATGACGAGTAGGCAGTTTACGGACAGACGCAGGTTTATGAGATCCACGTTGGCCCCTACGGTTGTGAAGTAAGCCTTCTTTGCATTTTCTTTGAACCGTTTGTCCTTAAGATCTGCATTCAGCATAGCCTTTATTGACTTGACACATGGGTCGTTTTCAATTCTGTCTATGCCATAACAATCATTGGCACCATCGAACTTGGCATATTCCTTTATATTGAAAATTTCTTCGAGATATTCACGCATAAGAGCCATGTTAAGCTTACAACTTTTTTTGATATGATCCATTCTCGTCATGTTGTCGTAAAGGTCGAAGCCACCAGAAGGAGGAAACTGATAGCACCCCAATTTGGTGCTAACCTTGTGTGTGCTTTTAGAACGTTTTCCGAAGAAGGTGCGATAACTGGGTTCTTGATCCTCGTCTGTAGTGCACATCATGACCATACACTGTACGCTGAGCAAAGAGTAGCGACCCAAACCGGAGAAAAGAGCTTGGCCAACATTGACAACATTTCCGTTCTCATCGAAACAACCATTTACATGATGGATATAACGGCGAAATGGTATCCTGGGCCACAGTGTTTTCAGATCGATTTCATCATTCTCTTTTCCGGCCTTCTTCAGTTCGCAGTATGCCATGTAGAGTTCGTAGGTAAGTATGTGGCTAGTGAGCAAAGTGAGTTTGTAATCGCCTACGGCAAGATGGAGTTTCTTTATTTTACCTTTATTGATGTCGGCATAATCAAGAACGTAGCCAATATGGTTACCGTCGTTCATGCTACGGGCGGTGAACCAGTTGTATCCTGACCACCACCTACCAGTGCCCATCAGTTTGCGTTTCAGTTTCAACTCATTTTCCAATGCTTCTTGGTTTTTCTCCACTCCGTGAGTCATGATTTCTGTCTTATAGATATCAGGCGAGGTGTATGTAACTTCATCTTTTTCTCTTAGCAGTGGCTCATTTTTATTGTTTTCATCACAGCAGAGACTATTGACTTTGTCGAATCCGTATGTTTGATCAAAGTCTATGCTGCATACGGGATAGTATGTGCCAAGGAGTTCTGAAAATAGTTCCTTGCCGTATATCTTCTCGAGAACCTTGTCTTGCCATGACATAAAGTCTTTGGAATTCATGCGTCGTGCCAGCAATCTGCGGGGTAAGTCGATAAAACTGATGAAGTTACGGTAGCTTTTTCGAACTTTTTCCAGCAGATCCTTAACAGATTCCATATTTTTATACAACCACCATAGGAATCCCACGATAAAAGTAACTATGCTAAGGATAATTTCTATTGTCTCATGTATGGTGTTCAGATTCAGATTTTGCATAGACTATTAAAAATATTATTAGATGATATTATTAAAGGCGATATTGTTTGAGTCACAGTACTTTTAATTGTTGAAGATCCTGACGAAGCGGGTCTGCGCCAATGAAAAGGAGAGCATACATTCCACAGGCTTTGGCTGCATCGACATTGGTCTGCTTATCATCTACAAACAAGCATTCATCAGGTTGAAGTTGGAACTTGTCAAGAAGGCACTGATAAATGCGTCTATCGGGTTTTACCATGTGTACTTCAGATGAAATAACGCATCCTTTGAGTTTACGGAAGATCGAGTATTTCTCCATGACTGCATAGACTTTATATGACCAGTTGGTAAGACCATACAGGTTGTAACCATGTTTTTTGAGGTCGTCAAGCAGTTCTGGCATTCCAGACATGGTTTTCCCTACCATATCATAGTATTGCGTATCATATAGACCTATTTCTTTAGTGTATTCAGGGTGTTTGGCTTGCAGATTCTTGATGCACTGAGCGAAGTCGTCGCCACGGTCAATATTGTCGTAAAAATCTGATGTGGTGATATTTTGACTGAACCACTCGGCTTTTTCTGTGTCACCATTAAATACCACATCGTATAGTAGATGGGGATTAAAATCTACTAATACTTTGCCAAAGTCAAAGATGATGTTTTTCATAGGAATGTTTTATCAATTTAATTTCTGCAACAAAAATACGAATTGTGGTTCCATACCGCCCACACGGTCAGGATGCAGCCCAGCACTGTCTGGAAGCGGCTGCGCTCCTTGCGCCACACGAGGATGTGTATGGCGAAGATGGCAAAGAAAACCGTGGAGGCTCCAATCAGGAAGGCGGAAAGGTTTGTGTATGTGTCCATGTACGAAGGTATGCAGTTCTATAATTTGATTGCAAATGTAACGCTTTTCCTGCAAGCATACAAACGAAAACGGGGCAAAGTGAATGGCGATATGGAAATAAATACATAACATTGTGCTGAAATTATCCATTATCCATTGTCAACTATCAATTACGACACGAAAAGACTGTTCGGATAGGCTTTTCTTTGAGATTTTCGGTATATATTGCTCGTACGCTTATTCCTCTCGGTTTTGTCGTCATGTTTTTTGCTTTTCCTCTCGGTTTTGTCATAAAGACAAAGATTTTTCCTCTCGGTTTTATCAGAAAACACAATAATTTCTTGTGTGCCTCAAAAAAAACATCTACTTTTGCACCTATGCAATAACAAGCAATAAGAATTTATGTATATAGAACGTTCAATAGATACCCTTCTACTTGAATGGAAGAACAGCAGAAGTCTGAAACCCTTGCTGCTGCGAGGTGCGCGTCAAGTCGGGAAGTCGTGGGCGGTAGAACATCTTGGTGAAAGTTTCGACTACTTCATTGAAGTTAACTTTGAAAAACGTCCTGACTTGAAGGATGTATTTGAGACAGTGCATGATGTCCATGAACTTGCCAATAGCCTTGGAATTCTATACAATAAGCCTGTTGAGCCAGGCAAGACCTTGATTTTTCTCGATGAGATACAAGACAGCCTTGCTGCAATAAAAAGCCTATGGTCATTCAAAGAGGACTTCCCCGGACTGCACGTTGTTGCCGCAGGTTCCCTGTTAGAGTTCGCTCTAAAGGAACTTCCGTCTTTTGGTGTGGGAAGAATACGCTCGCTATTTGTCTATCCGTTTTCCTTTGACGAATTTTTGATTGCGGAAGGGAAATCGTCATGGGTAAAAGCGAAAAGGGAAGCAAGTAGCGACAAGCCTTTGCTGACAGCCCTTCATAATGACTTGGTGCAGCATTATCGAACCTTCTTGATGGTTGGAGGTATGCCTGCAAGTGTGGCAGCGTGGATAACCAACCACGACTACAGACAATGTCAGACAGAGCTTGACGACATCCAACTTACCTACTATGACGACTTTGTAAAATATGCCAAGAAGGTTGACCCGACACTGCTACGAAACACATTGCAAAGTGTGATACTCCAAATTGGCCACAAATTCGTGTACAGCCAAGTTGAGGGTGACCACCGTGCAGAGGAGGTGAAAAAGGCATTAGGGCTTCTATGTGATGCAGGCCTCATCAAGCGCGTCAGCCATACAGCAGCCAATGATCTTCCTCTTGGTGCGGAAATCAATGAAAAGTATCGCAAGTATATCTATCTTGACAGCGGTTTGCTCCTGCGCATTTTAGATATGGATTTAGGTAGTGCCCAACAACTCACAGAACTGATTATAGCCGGAACTGCTGAGGATTTGGTTAACAAAGGAGGACTGGCAGAGATGGTGCTTGGATGGGAACTGGTGAAATACAATAATCCGCGTTCACAACACGATTTATACTACTGGGAAAACACAGCAGAGGGGACACGCTCAGAGGTGGATTACATCATTGCCCGCGACATGAAGGTCTTGCCAATTGAGTGCAA
>FLNZ01000023.1_pt1 | contig 28484 bp, 23 predicted proteins | sample 1140391 | NCBI WGS metagenome assembly FLNZ01 (sample SAMEA3878171, study PRJEB12797) | bioreactor metagenome | biome: Moose rumen | place: Sweden | collected 2011-10 | reverse complement strand
TCCGCAGAAAGTCCGGTGGATACAGGACAAACTCAACAACAGGCCAAGAAAAAGGCTTGACTTTAAGACCCCGCTAGAGTATATTTGTATGCAAGTTAAACAAGCTGACCGATTGCGTTAGCGACAAAAATCCGCCGGGCAAAATCGCAAGTTTTGGGACTTTTCTGCTTTGAAAAGGCTATTATAACAGCTTCCAGGAGGGATTATATGGGCGTTCCCACACATATATGTGCGGTCGGGCTATATTGCAAGACGCCCCGTGCGCACCTGCGGCACGCCCGCGTCGCTCTTGCAACGGCGCCACAGCGCCGCCCCAAGGGGTCACTATCCCTAACGCGAGGAATATTTATTCAAAAACATCTTGTAATGAATAATCCATCCATTCGCCAGAAAGTATAATTTGACCATCTTTTAAAAGAGAACTTGTGTATAGAGCGTATTCCTCATCATGTTTTAAATCAACACTATAGTTTGTATTCAAATGTCCCATAGATCTGTGAACATCTAAATTATCGTATTCCTTTTCGATTGTTCCATCTTCTTTTACAACAGATACCTTAGAATACTCAAATTGTCCACCAAACATATTGTGTTTGATATCATTGATGTCTGCAATAATCCACACATCAGAGTTGTCTTTTTTAGAAACTTTGTTGTGGATTTGAACCAATTGCCCTTCTCTATAGACGTGAATTAAAATATTTTCTCCATCAAAACTGAACAATTTTTTTTGACCATCAGGAAGATCGTTCTTATATGTAGTTTCAACCATTTTTCTTGAGTCTTTCGAGTCAAAGTATTCTATTGTAATCCCTTCTCTACAACCTTGCTTGAAGAATGCTTCTCGTAATTTATTTCCAGAATGATAATACTGAATATATGGTCCCTCAAGTTCATTATCTTTATATGTGTATTTTGCTTTTAGCGTACCATCAGGAAAGAATGCTTTTGCAGGGCCGTTCCATTTGTCATTCTTTTGAGGAGTATCTGTATGCAGAATTTCCTCTTTGATAGATCCAATTGGTTCGTAACAGGTGGTTTGTTTTAACGTTCCGTTCTCATATAGAAATTTGTGAGCTAAAAATGACTCTTGATCTATCGCTTCTATACCACAATAAGGTGCCAATTCCAAATTTTCTTCATCTACGGGTCCATAGTATGAATATGCTCTTCCTGTTTGTTTGCCGTTGATAAATGTTGTTTCAGAAGCGAGAAAACCACGTTCATTATATGTGATTTCCATTCCTTCCTTTTTTCCTTTAATAATCGGACATTCGGATTCCACAATCCCTGAATCATATAATTTAATGTCTATCCTATATTGTTCGGAATTGACATCAAGTTTAACTCCGTTTTTTGCAAAATAACAGACATCTTCTTGCATAAACGGGTTTATACTATGTTCAAAACGAATTTTATAATCTTTTTTCCCACATATTCTTCGATAAAGGGTTCCCGTTGAGTATAATTCTCCTGTTTCATAAAAGCGTTCGATAATAGATTTCCCGTTTTGCTTTATAGCACATTTTGTTTTTATTTTTCCTGAGGGGTAATATGTTGTCCAAATGTTCTTTTTTAAATTGATATTTGTTTTTACAGTTCCATCACAATAGTAGGATTGTATATATTCAGTAGGAATAGATTCTAGATAAATGACTGTTTGTTTCCAAGCATTATTTATGGAGTTATCCTCAATATAAACATTGTGTTGAGTACATATTCCGTTTTGATACCTACGAGCAATTTTCCAAAAAGGAGTATGGCATTTAACAAAACGTGTTTCTATATAAATTGATTCTCCATCTAATTTTCCTTTTTTCACTTCATTACATTCGATTAAATGGACTTCTTCTTCAGAGCTGTCTTGCCATGAACTAATGCTGTCGTTCCAATAATTTTTAATTGTTCCTGTAATTTCGCCGTTGATATAAGGGATTTCTTGTTTTAATTTGTCATAATTGAAGCCGTTGCCAAGAACAAAAGACCTTTTGACATCGTAACTAAATCGAACTTCAATTCCATTGATTACACCCATATCATATGGAGTCATTATGGCTATATTGCCTGAATGAAATTTTTTTCTGATTCCGTGAATTTTCCCATTGACAAAAGGAATTTCTTCTATAACATGGCCTTTATCATCTAATTTACGATATGTCGAATTTCGATAGAGAATCGAAGCGATAAAAATAGGCATATGCATAAGCTGATTCCTTTTTAGAATTGTGGCTTTGGAGTTGCCCTTGTTCAGAAAGAAATCGCGCCTATTTTGTAAAAAACAAAAAAGGCGTGAGTCGAAACGTCTATCTACCTGAGGCTCAGCATGCCTGTTTCCGATAAACGCACGACCCACGCCCCATAAAGGGCACAATGCAACAATCCTAGATTTGCGTCTAGGATTGCACAAAGCGATGCAATAACTAACGCCATTGCATGCGTGAGCGTTCGCCTTGTTCTCGGAAACATGAAGTTTGCTGAATTTCAGGTAGAGAACAAGAGACAAAACTCTTTTCCATAAAAAATAACTTATAAACCTAAGGACTATTTGTGTTTTAGAGGAAAAACATCAAGAAATCGATTGAAAATCGCTTTTTCACGGTAGTATCTAGAATCGTGTTTGGCTTTTCAGGGATAAAATGTATTTTATTTGATGAAACTCATTATGAATGATATTTTCCTAACGGGCAAAGCCAACCTCGGATCTAAATGTGAAAATGTTATGGAGACAAAATGACTCAGGTTTGCAATAAAACATTCAATTCAAGTAATCCTACATATAATGCATGTGTAGGAGAAAATGGCGGTGCATCAATTAGGACATATGCTTCTGGTTATAAAGAATCCACAGCAATTTTATTAAAAAAAGTTCTTAGAAATAGCGCATATTTGGATATTTTGGTTTATCCGATCGTTTACAACGCCCGCCATTATATTGAGTTATCATTGAAATCGACGATTGAATATCTAGATTTTTTTAACAAAGTTTTGAATCCAAAATTTTGTGCTGAAAAAAATTTGAAAACACATTCACTCAAAGAGTTAATGAATAAAATTAAGGTACTAAGTGCTGTTGAACCACGATATAAAGAAGTTGTTGAGTGTGTTGAAGATTTTGTTTCTGATTATTATGAAATAGATGATTCTGCCGAAACTTTTAGATTCCCTTTATTTCATAATGGAATGAAGAAACATTTAGAAGACCAAGGGTGTATAAATTTGGAGGATTTTGCGGATCAATTTTCAAAAATGTCAGAACAATTAGATCTGTTAGATTCGGTTAATGATTGCTTAAACGAAGAATATCGTGTTGAAACTGTTGCTTGCGGTTTGTCAAGAGATGTTCTAAAACAAATTGCCCAAAAATTGCCGACACTACCTTGGAATCGTGAGTCACTTTTTGATAAAATAGCAGAAGAAATTAAAACGCAATACAGTCTATCGGCTAATCAATTTTCAAAAGTAATAGATAAAATAAAGACCCACCGGGAATTTTCCTCATATTTTGGAAAAGAGATTGCTCTTGAGGATCTATCTGTAAAAAGACTTCGCTACTTTAGAAAGGTGTATGAGAATTTTCGAAATAATAAATTCCCCTTTACTTCTGAAGAATATACTACAGAAATAAGCAAATTATCTAAGAAATTTACATTGAAAGAACTTTCTGCTATTGCTGCGTTGCGTGAAATAGGAAGTTATTGTGGCTATTTAAGCGAAGATTATGATTATGTTAGAAGTAAACGGCTGAATGAAAGTAAAGATTTGATATTAAGATTTGAACTTTTACAAAACAAAAGAACGTTAGTCTATATTAAAGAAGGCTTGAAAAAGACAGGGCAACCTACATTGATGCAGGTTTTGGTAGATTGTTAATGCAAAAGCACCTAAGAATTTTCCTTAGGTGCTTTGCTAAAAAAGGTGATGCCGGAACGGGGTCCGGCATGACAATCCGTCTTACTTCTTCACGTGCCTATGGTACTCCTGTAAACTACAAACCTCGAATCTTCCGAAGTCGTGCTTGTCCATGAGGCCTTCGACGGTGGAGGTGAGGGCTGCAATCGTCGTGGTGATGGGAATGCCCGAGACGACTGCCTTGGAGCGCATCTGGATTTCGTCGACCATGGCTTCGGCGCCGTTCTCGGTGGTGTTCACGATCCACTGGACTTCCTTGTCGTGAATGAGGTCCAAGAGGTTCGGGCGGCCACGGGAGATACGGAACACGGCGCGGGTCTTGATGCCTTCGTTGTAGAGCATCGTAGAGGTGCCGCGGGTCGCGTACAGTTCGTAACCGAGGTTCACGAGTTGGCGAATGAGCGGGACGGCCTTCTGCTTGTCTTCGTCCTTGAGCGAGACGAAGATGTTGCCCTGGCTCGGGACCTTGTTACCCGATGCCAGCTGGCTCTTGAGGTAGGCAAGACCGCGGTCGCGATCGAGGCTCATGACTTCGCCGGTGGATTTCATTTCCGGAGAAAGCGTGATATCGACACCCGGGAACTTGACGAACGGGAAGACGGCTTCCTTCACGCTCACGTAAGGCACGTGGACTTCTTCGGTGAAGCCGATCTGCTCGAGGGTTTCGCCGAGCATGCAGCGGCTGGCGTAGCTTGCAAGCGGGACACCGATGGACTTGGAAACGAACGGCACGGTGCGCGATGCACGCGGGTTCACTTCGATCATGTAGAGTTCGCCGTCCTTCACGGCGAGCTGCATGTTCATGAGGCCGCAAACGTGGAGCTCCTTCGCGAATTCCTTGGCGTAGGCGCGGACCTTGTCCTGGATTTCCTTGGAGAGTGTCATGGGCGGAATCACGCTTGCGGAGTCGCCGGAGTGGATGCCTGCGGGCTCCACGTGTTCCATGATGGCGCCCACCACGGTGTGCTTGCCGTCGCTGATGCAATCTACATCGAGTTCGGTTGCGTCTTCGAGGAAGCGGTCGATGAGAATCGGCTTGCCTTCACCAATGGCAGCGGCTTCTTCCACGAACTTGCGGAGGTACTTTTCCTTATAGACAATCACCATGCCGCGGCCGCCGAGAACGAAGCTCGGACGCACAAGCACGGGGTAGCCGATTTTCTCGACGATGGCGAGGGCTTCTTCCACGTTGTGGGCGATGCCGCTTTCGGCCTGCTTGATGCCGACCTTGTCGACCAGCTGCTTGAAGAAATCGCGGTCTTCGGCGAGGTCGATGTCTTCGGGGCTTGTGCCGACCACATTTGCACCGGCCTTTTTGAGGCGCATGGCGAGGTTCAGCGGAGTCTGGCCGCCGAATTGCACGATGACGCCCGCGCACTTTTCGCGTTCGTAAATGCCCATCACGTCTTCGAGCGTGAGCGGCTCAAAGTAGAGCTTGTCCGAAGTGTCGTAGTCGGTAGAGACCGTTTCGGGGTTGGAATTCACCATAATGACTTCGTAGCCTTCGCGACGCAGCGTAAAGGCGGCATGGCAGCAGCAGTAGTCGAATTCGATACCCTGACCTATTCGGTTCGGACCGCCGCCGAGTACCATGATGCGCTTCTTGTGACCGTGACCCGGAATTTCGCGGACGGGTTCGGAATTTTCAGCGTAGCAACTGTAGTAATACGGCGTGATGGCTTCGAATTCTCCGGCGCAGGTATCGACGGAGTAGTAACTCGGAACGAGGCCAATCTGCTTGCGCACCGCCATGACTTCTTCGGGAGTCTTGTGGAACAGGTAACCGATCTGGATATCGCTGTAGCCGAGTTCCTTGGCCTGGCGGAAGAGAGGCAAGTCTTTGGCGAGCGCTTCTAGCGAGCCTGCGGAAAGGATTTCGTCTTCGTAGAGGGCGAGTTCTTCGAGGTGGCGGAGGAAATAACGGTCGATTCTGGTGATATCGTACAGTTTCTCGACGCCCCACTTGCGGCGCAGAGCTTCGTGCAACACGAAAATGCGTTCGGCGCTCGGACGGGCGACTTCCTTGGTGAGCGTTTCGTCGTCGTATTCCTTGAACTTTTCGCACTTGGCGCAAGAACCGAATCCACCGTAACCTGTTTCGAGCGAGCGGAGCGCCTTCTGCATGGCCTGCTTGAAGTTGGTGCCGATGGCCATGGCTTCGCCCACGGACTTCATCTGGGTGCCGAGTGTAGAATCGGCCTTCGGGAACTTTTCGAAGGTGAAGCGCGGAACCTTCACCACCACGTAGTCAAGGGCCGGTTCAAAGCAGCTCGGGGTCGTTTGCGTAATGTCGTTGCGGAGTTCGTCGAGCGTGTAGCCCACGGCGAGCAGTGCCGCAATCTTTGCGATGGGGAAGCCCGTTGCCTTAGAAGCAAGCGCAGAAGAACGGGACACACGCGGGTTCATTTCGATGATGATGCGGCGGCCGGTCTTGGGTTCGATGGCCCATTGCACGTTGGATCCACCGGTTTCTACGCCGATAGCTTCCATGACCTTCAGGGAGTCGTCACGCATGGCCTGGTAGGCGCGGTCATCAAGGCTCTGGATCGGGGCGACCGTGATGGAGTCGCCGGTGTGCACGCCCATGGGGTCCAGGTTTTCGATGGAACACACGATAACGGCGTTGCCCTTCTTGTCGCGCATGACTTCCATTTCGAATTCTTTCCAGCCAAGCAGCGATTCTTCGATAAGGACTTCGTTGTTGAGCGACGCGTCAAGACCGCGGTTCACGATGGTCTCGAATTCTTCGGGATTGTGGGCGATACCGCCGCCCGTGCCACCGAGGGTGAAGCCTGGACGGATAATCAGCGGCCAGCTGCCGATGGTGTTGGCGATTGCGGTAGCTTCGCTCATGGAGTGTGCAGAACCGGAGCGGGGGAGGTCAAGCCCAATCTTGAGCATGGCTTCCTTGAACAGGTGGCGGTCTTCGGCGCGCTGGATGGATTCGGCTTTTGCACCGATGAGCTCCACCTGGTAGCGGTCGAGAATGCCGCGTTCGTTCAGTTCCATGGCGAGGTTCAAGGCGGTCTGGCCACCGAGAGTCGGGAGCAATGCGTCCGGGCGTTCACGGCGGATGATTTCGTGCAGAATATCGACGCTCAGCGGCTCGATGTATGTGCGGTCGGCCATTTCGGGGTCGGTCATGATGGTGGCCGGGTTGGAGTTCACCAGCACCACTTCGTAGCCTTCGCGGCGCAGCACCTTGCAGGCCTGCACGCCGGAGTAGTCGAATTCGCAGCCCTGGCCAATCACGATCGGGCCAGAACCGATGAGCATAATCTTCTTGATGTCTGTACGCTTAGGCATTCTTTATCTCCCTTAAAAATGTTTCGGCAGGTTTGCCTTGTGTTGTTGACAAAGGTTCCTGAGCTGGTTGATGAGCCTGTCGAATTAGCCGAAGGGCCGAATAAAAAGAAAGGCAAAAGCCAGAAGCTTTTGCCAAACGAATAAAAACAGAAATAAAAATCAGATGACCAGGAAGGGTTGCTTGGTTCCGTTGCGAGATTGCTGCAACGGCTGCGCTCATGTGTGCCTCGATGGTTTCCGATATCTTCATCGGGGCCATAATCTAGCAATTCGGCTTTCCGTTGGTAAGATGCAAAAAATGAAAAATTTTGCGCATTTTGCCCTAAAAACGGCAAATCTTTTACATTTTCTTTCCAAATGGCGGATGACATTTACATATAATGTAAAGCGGTTAAAGGCACTGAATGGCGGAGAAGGGCGACGAAAAACGGCTTCACTCTGAATTTGACAATCATTTGCAAATTGACTATATTTGAATTTGCGAATGAAACGCAAATTTGTTCCGGATGGCGATGTTCGCCGTGGAACTGGAGTATAGAATGGAATACAAGACGCAAACGCGGCAGATGATTATGGGTTTCATGGCCGAGAACCCCGACAGGATTTTCAAGGCCTCCGAAATAGCCAAGAGTCTGTCTGGGGTCTCTCTCAGCACTATATACAGGAACCTGTCCCGTCTTGAAAAGGCGGGGATGATCCAGATTGTCGGTGCCGCCGAGAATAACGAGTTGCAGTACCGCTACACGGGCCCGGGCCGCTGCGAGGCAAAAATGCACCTCGTGTGCAAGGCGTGTGGCAAGTTCTTCCACCTGGAAGGCCCTGCTCTCAAGATGCTGCAGCTTTCGGTGCAACGCGTGAGCGGTTTTGAACTTGACCAGCAGCAGTCCGTGTTGTTGGGCAGATGTGCCATGTGCTCTGGCCGCCCGAAGGTAAATGCAAAAATGCGCCGCGGACGCCATGTTTAAACGGATGAATTAAAGGATAAAGGATTTCAAGTGAAAAAGATTGGATTTATCGCAATTGTTTTTGTGCTGTTTACGTTGTTCGTTGCGTGCGAACCGGCTTCTGAAAAGAAGGCTCCCGCGAATAAGAAGGTTTCCGTCATAGCGACGATTTACCCGCAGTACGACTGGTTGAAGAACGTAATTGGCGAGCGTGCCGACGCGGTGGACCTGAAGTTGCTTGTCAAGAACGGGGCTGATTTGCACAGTTACCAGCCTTCCGCCCGGGATATCGCCGCTATCGCAAATGCCGACTTGGTCGTGTATGTGGGTGGTGAATCGGACAGATGGATAGAGAAGGCTCTTGCGGCTACCCCGAAGGAAGGGCGCGTCGCGCTGAACCTGATGAAGGTTCTCGGTGACCGCGTGAAGGAAGAAGAAGTCGTGGAGGGCATGCAGGTAGAGGAAGAGACGAAAGACGAAAGACGAAAGACGAAAGAGAGCGCAGAAGAGCACCACGAGCATGGCGAGGCGCATGCCGAGGAGGTCGAGAACGATGAGCACATCTGGCTTTCGTTAGTAGCGGCAAAATACCTGCTCAGCGACATCGCCATTGCTTTGGCCAAAATTGACACCGCGAACGCAGAAACATACAAGACGAACGCAACCGAATATACCGTCAAGCTGAACGAACTCGACGACGATTATGCCGGAGCCCTTCCAAACAGGGAAGTGACAATCCTTTTCGGAGACCGGTTCCCGTTTCGTTATCTGGTGGACGATTATGGCATTAAGTACTATGCCGCATTTGCCGGCTGTTCCGCCGAGAGCGAAGCGAGTTTCGAGACTGTAACCTTCCTTGCGAACAAGATGGATTCGCTTGCGCTCCCCGCCATTTTGACTATCGACGGCAGCGACGGGAAAATCGCCCGGGCGATTCTCGATGCGAGCAAGAAGTCGAAGGGCGCCGAAATCCTGACGCTCAACTCGATGCAGTCGGTGACGGACGAACAGATAAAGGCCGGCGCTGATTACCTGAGCATCATGCGCGGAAATTTGGAAGTTTTGAAAAAGGCGATTAAGTAGTGGTTGAAATAGAAAAGGAGATGCCCGCCTTCGCGGGCATGACAGGAAGGATGGATAGTAATGTGCCATTAATTAGATGCAGGCAACTGACCCTCGGCTACGGAAGCAAGGACCTGGTCCGCGACCTGGATTACGACGTGAACGTTGGCGACTATCTCTGCATCATCGGGCGCAATGGCTCCGGCAAGACGACGTTCTTGCGCGGGATTGCGGGGCTGCTCAAGCCTAAGTCCGGAGATATCGAACTTTGCGAAGGGCTCAAGCGCAGTGAAATCGGTTACCTGCCGCAGATGACGCTAGTCCAGAGGGATTTTCCCGCATCGGTGGAAGAAATCGTTCTTTCCGCATTCCAGGGCAAGTTCCGCCTGCTCCCGTTTTATGGACGGGCACAGCGGGAGCGCGCCATGGAGTGCATGGCGCTGACCCGCACCGAAAGTTTGCACAAGTCTTGCTTCCGCGAGCTTTCGGGGGGCCAAAAGCAACGCGTGCTTTTGGCCCGGGCCCTCTGTGCTGCCGAACGCTTATTGCTTCTCGACGAGCCCGTAACCGGCCTCGATCCCGAATCTACGGAAACGATGTACCGCGTCATCAATGACCTGCACAAGAAGGGCATGACGGTGGTGATGGTGACGCACGATGTGGATTCGGCCCTGGGTTGCGCCACCCGCGTGATGAACTTCGACAAAATATCAGTTAAAGGAAGATAAAACCTCAAGTCAAGGAGATCCCCGCATTCGCGGGGATGACAATGTACGGTATGCCAATTGATACGCTTCTTTTCTACCTGGACTTTCCCTTTGTGCGCTACGCGGTTGTCGTAGGCGTTCTCGTTTCGCTCTGCTCGTCGCTTTTGGGCGTGACTCTTGTGCTCAAGCGCTATTCCTATATCGGTGACGGCCTTTCGCACGTGGCCTTTGGCGCACTCGCCATTGCGGCCGTGCTCAAGGTGACAAACAACATGCTCATCATCTTGCCGGTAACCATAGCCGTGGCAGTACTCCTGCTCTGCACCGGGAAAAACGCTCGCATCAAGGGAGATGCTGCAGTTGCCATGGTTTCGGTGGGTGCGCTTGCTATCGGTTACCTGCTGATGAATATATTCTCGACCTCTGCGAATGTTTCCGGTGACGTGTGCACGACGCTTTTCGGTTCCACGTCCATCCTCACGCTTCGTGTGGAAGAGGTTATTCTCTGCGTGGTACTCTCGTGCATCGTGCTATTTGTCTTCGTGTTGTTCTACCACAAGATTTTTGCTATCACCTTTGACGAGAATTTTGCTCGGGCGACGGGAGTCAACACGACGCTTTTCAATTTGCTGATTGCGGTTATCGTGGCGGTCATCATCGTGCTCGCCATGAACCTGGTCGGTGCGTTGCTGGTATCTGCGCTGGTGGTGTTCCCGGCCCTTTCGGCGATGCGCGTGTTCAAGAGCTTCCGTGCGGTGACGGTCGCTGCGGCTATCATTTCCGTGATGTGCTCGCTTATCGGTATCGTTGTTGCTATTCTCGCGGGCACGCCCGTTGGTTCTACCATTGTGGCTGCGGACATCGTGGTGTTCGGCCTGTTCTACCTGATAGGTATTGCACGAAACGGCGGTAATTAATTTGTCCAAACATTTCAAGAAAACAGCCATCGCGTTCATTGCCGTGCTCCTGTTCGCCCTGAACGCCTCCGCGAAGGATCCTGGCGGGAAAGCATCCAGAAAAATTGACATTGATCTCACCCGCATGAGCAGCACCATGGTCTACGCACAGGTCAACCAGATGGTGACTGAACCCGTAAAGTTCATCGGAAAACGCATTAGAATGAAGGGAGTGTTTTCAAGTTACTATGACCAGGAAACCAAGAAACGGTATTATGGTTGTGTGATTGAAGGCGGAAAGATTACCATCATTGGCGATTTTGAAATGGCAGAAGACGGGGAGGATGCGTATCCTGTCATTCGTAATGCGAAACTGTCGAATGAGTAAATGATGGTTAATGGAACGTGCAAGGCGTTTTTTATTTATATTAGGAAAGTCGGGTTCGATTGTACCGGTATCCTATGAAAAAGTCTATTGTTTTTTTGCTTGTCCTTTTGCTTGCGGTGGCTGCCCCGGCGGCTGTCAAGAAGAAACGTTTTGACGTGGGCGGGGGCGATGCGCCTGTCGCGACGGAAGTGGTGACGCCTGCTGAAGATTCTGCTTCTGCTGTGCCGGAGACTGCCGCGGAATCTGCTGTTGAAAAAACTGCGGCTGTTGTGCCTGCGGCGGGGCCTGAAAAACCAGCGGAAAAAACGCGGTCTCTCTATACGGTAATTGCGGAGGAACAAAAGGTCCTTCGCGAAAAGTTGACGGCGGCAATTTCGGCCATGAAAAGCGGCGAGTGGGATGCCATCTGGAAGTTCCTTTTCATCTGCCTTGTGTACGGCATGCTGCACGCGCTTGGCCCCGGACATGGCAAGTCGATTGTTGTGGGTTACTTTATTGCGCGTCGGGGGCGCTGGCGGCAGGGTGTTGCGCTTGGCGCAGGCATTACCGTAACGCATACGATGAGTGCTGTTCTGCTGTTGCTTATTTTGTATGCAATTTTCAAGGCGACGGTATTCAATGCGTTCGAGACGGGCCGCATCGGGATCGAGCGCGCGAGTTACGCGCTCATTATGCTCACGGGTGTATTGCTGGTGGTGCTTGGAATTCGCGATGTGATTAAGTCGCGCAGGGGCTGTGAATGTGCCGCTCGGATTGAAACCGCGGAAGGTTCTGCTGTAGGGGCTGCCTGTGTGACGGGAACCGCGCAAAACAGGGCGCTCCCGCCGATTGCCCGCTGGCGCGAAATCTTGGGTGTTGCCGCTGTTACGGGAATTGTGCCCTGCCCGGCTGTGGCGTTGATTGTGCTCTTCTGCCTGCTGAATTCCATGGTGGCGCTTTCGCTCTTGGGAGCGCTTGTCATTTGCATCGGCATGACGATTACGAATGTGGCTTTTGGCATTGCTGCTGTTGCCTTCCGCAAGGGGATTGACAAGGGGAGTGCCCACACGCGTATCGCGACAAAAATATACACCGTCGCGACTCTCGCAGGCGGTGTTATAATCTTTATTTCGGGGCTGTTGCTGTTTACGAACCAGTTCGCGGGCCGCATTTAATAAGTGGCGTGCTGGATAGTCCGTTTTATTCCGCGCTTTCCATCTCGTTAATCAACTGGATATTGTACAGTTTTTGCACCTGTAAAATATCGAGGATGACGGCGATGCGTTCGTAAGTGGTTCCCTTGTCGATCTTGATGGCGACAGGGGATTTCTTGTTCTGCACCGTGGAGGCCTTTTCGCGGAGTTCGTCGGGGGTTCCGCGCTGGCCGTTAAATGCGAGTTCCGTCTCCGAAAGCTCGATGTACAGACCTTCGGGCGTGTCGCGCTTGGTTTCGGTCTGTGTTTCCGGCAGAATCAGCTTGAGCACCGATTCGTCTTGTTTGAACACCGATGTCACCAGGAAAAACACTAGCAGCAAAAAGACGCAGTCGATGAGCGGCGTCATGTCGGGGCGGATTCGGCGGGTGCGCTTGGCCATTTATGCATCCTCGTTTGCGGAATCGGCGCTCTGAGAACGGATGTGGTCTTTCTCCTTGAGAATGCGGCCCAGCTGCAAAAGCACATCGTTTTCTACATTGTCCTGTTCCGATTCCATGCTTGCGTTCAAGTAGTTGAACGCGATAACGTGCGGAATGGCGACCACGAGGCCAATCACTGTCGTAATGAGGGCGAGTTTGATGCCTGTTGCGAATGCGCCCGCGTCAGAAAGGCCCGAAACGGCGATGACGCTGAAGGCGTTGAATATGCCGAACACGGTGCCCAAAAGGCCGAGCAACGGAGAAATGCTTGCGATATTTTCAATCGTGGTCATTCCCTTTTGCAACGGCGAGAAAGCGAGTGCGATTTCGGTGCGGATGCTTTCCATGATGATGTGGTGGTCGGTATTGTGGCTCACCACGCGGTGCAGAATTTTGGAAGGAAGGCGCTTGCGGATGCTCCTGTTAAAGAGAATCAGCGAAATGATTTTCCATACGATGATGGAATAACCGACGAAATTCATCGCCACGAGTACGTAGGCGATAACGCCGCCCTGTTGAATAAAGTCTAAGATGTAGTTCATAGTTATCTTTCCTATTTTTAAAGTCTTTGCTTTGTCATGCCCGCGAAGGCGGGCATCTCCTTTCTACTAATGCAGGTTATACTTGATTGGAATCTCCATTTTCCATGTTTCTTTTCCGAGTACGGCCGGGATTGGGTCGAACTTTGGCACGGCTTGCACGGCGGCAAGCGCGCTTTCGTTCAGTGAAGAATACGGACAGGGCTTTGCCACAACTGCTCCGCTGATGCTTCCGTCTTTTGCAACCGTGAACTGCACGCGCACGGTGCCTTCTTGCTTTAGGCGGCGGGCTGTTGCCGGGTAGTCCTTCTGTTTTTCGAAAGCCTTGCTCAGCCCCATCAGATAAGCGCGAGTCACTTTCATCAGCGAATCCTTCGACGGCTTCGGTGGAGGTGGCGGCGGTGGAGGTGGCGGCGGTGGTGCCACAGGTTCGGGCGGTGCTTCGACAACGGGTTCCGCGTCTGTAACCACAATAGGTTCCGGCTCTGGTTCGGGTTCAGGTTCCGGCACCGTATCTTGCACGATGTTCGGGATAATTTTCGCGCGAACCACCTTCTTCACGATTTTCTTGACTTCTGGCGGTGGCGGAGGTGGCTGCAAGAGCAAGCGCTCCACATGAATCACCTCGGCATCTTCGCGGGTGGTAACCACCTGCGTCCGCTTCAGGAATCCCCAAGCGTAAAAGCCTGCGTGCAGCAAGACGGCGACGATAATGCCGATGCAAAATACACGCCGCATCGTGAATGCAGAATAGGGATTGCGCGGGCGCGATGTCGGTTCAATTTCAAAATTCATTAGATCTTACTAGAAGAAGTACTTCGCTTTCGCCCAGATTTCGCGGTTCTTGTCGTAGCCTGCGAGTTGTCCGCGCTTGCCGCCAAAGTGGTCGTAACCAAGCGAAATCATTACCTGGTCGGTGACGGAGTAATCGCCCGAAACGCGTGCGTAATAAGCGAGGTTGTCAATGTCGAACATGCCGTAGACCGAAAGCTTGAGCGTGTTGTTCAGGAGCTCCTTCGAAATGCGGAAAGTCATTTCGGAGGAATTCTTTTCGGCGGCTAATTTGTCCGAATAATCAGCGATGTACTTGTGTAAGTACTGCACCATGAAAGTCCAGTTGTCGCCGGCGTACCAGTCGATTCCACCAAGCGCATTGAAGGTATTCTTGCGGGCGTAATCGAGATTGCTTGCATAACCGAGCGCTTCACCGAAGTATTCTGCGATTTCGGCACGAATCACAAATTCTCCGAGAGGCATTGAGAGGTCGCCACCGATCATGGTCATGGTTTCATGAATGCCGTGGATGACAATAGAATCCTTGACGGGGTCGTAACCCGCGACGGTGACGGGCGACTGGTTATGCGTATGGAGCGCCGAAATGGAGAAATCTAGATTCGAGAGGAAGAACGAAACTCGCGTTCCGAAATCTCCGTTCTTGAATTTGGCATCGGGACCTTTTGGGAAATCGATGCTCGCTTTTTCTGGCAATTCAGGACGCCAGGGGTTTTCTTCTTGCATGGGCATCTGGAAGTATCGCGGTACAGGCACGTAAACGATTTCGGCATTCACGCGCTCGCCGGGGTACTTGATGCGGAAACCGTCGACAGCCATGCGCATGTCGTCGTAATCGCTCGACATGAATTCGGTGTAGTCTACAGGCGAAATCAAGTCGGTAATGCGAAGCCCGTCGGCAACGCCCCATACCACAATCTGGCGGCCTGCACGAATTTCAAGAAAGTCGTTCTGGTAGTTGAAATACGCTTCTTGCAACTGCATTCCGGTGCGGTCTTCGAGAATGCCGTTGTGAATTCCATTTAGGCTGGCAAATAAGTAGGCGTTCTCGTAATCCACGCGGAGTTCCGCGCGCAGGCGTGTCCGCGACGTGGTAAAATCGTGCGGATGCTGCGTCTGGACGGCGTGATACGTATCCACGAACCCATTGAATTGAAACGGGCTTTCTTGGGCGAAGGCGGATGCCGACGCAAACAACAATGCAACTAGAGATTGCTTCGTCACTTTATTTCTCCTTAATTTGTCATTCCCGACTTGGTCGGGAATCTCCTTTTCTACTAAAAAAATGTTTTGTAAAGGGGAGATGCCCGCCTTCGCGGGCATGACAAAAGTGGGGATAGTTCCTTATAAACCTCTTTCCAAGCGCGGCACGGTGAATGTCTTTGCGTCAAGCGGAATGTTGAACTTGATGTCGCCGAATTCAAGGAGCGTCTTGTGGTTGGTTTGCACGTTTTCCATGCTCATCTTGGCGATAGACCAGAATCCGTCTACCTGAACAACATTTTCGACCTTCAGCGAGCGGTGCAGTTTGCCGAGCTTGTCGTAGTATTCCACCTTGGCGGCAATCAGGCAGTCCTTGCGAATCCAGGAGATTTTCTTCGAAAAGATTTCGTCGCCCTTTTTCGGCACGGATTCAACCACCCAGCAATCGATTCCGTCCACTTTTTCTTCGCGGAGGAGCTTGTGCGTGTCTTCGTCGATGTTGCGCTGGCCCACGTCGTCGTAAGTGAAGTCGGAACCCATGAAGTAATCCGTCTTGGAGCTCTTTCCGCTAATGCGGCGCGTCTTTTTCATGGCGGGCAGGTAAAGCCACTTGTCGTCATCCTTGTTGATGTCGTCGTAATCGACGGTCAGGAATCCCGTGCCCTTCACGTCGTTGGGGTAGCGGAAGAACATAATCTGCTTGGTGTCCTTGCCCACATCCATTGCGAACGAGGTAATCTTGCGTTCGCGCTTTGCCCCGCTCTTGTTGATGAGAGTCATCGAGAGTTCGGAACTGCGTGTATCGCCATCGGGGCGGTCATGCACTTTTTGCACAATGTCGCGACCGGTCAAAGTTTCTGCGCTTACCATGGCGCTCAATGCGACAATAAGTGTCGCGGCTGTTTTTGCGAATTTCATATTCATATTTTTCTCCTATTTTCCAAAAATCTTGAATTTCTTGATTAAAAGCGGTGTCACGAAGAGGTCTGCGAGCAGTGCCGAGACAAGGCCCACGAACACCACGAAGCCGAAGTTGAACATCTGCGTCGCGGCCGAGGTGGTAAAGCCCGCAAAGGTCGCCACCATGATAATCGTCGTCATCACGAGTGCCGGGCCCGCCGTGCGGAACACATTGAGAATCGATTCGCGGTAATCGTGGGTGCGGTCAAATTCCACATGCCCATGGTTGATAAAGTGAATCGTGTCGTCAACGGAAAGGCCAATGATCATCGGGATGAGCGTCGCTGTCATCATGTCAAGCGGAATGTCCGTAAGCCCGAGGTAGCCACCAACGAAAATACCCGGTGCAATGTTCGGAATCATGCCGATAAGGCCCGTGCGAATGCTGCCGAAGACAATCATCAAAAGGACTGCCACGATGACCACGGAAATCAGGAACGACGTCATCTGGCCCACTTCCAGGTACTGCTGCATGGCGGTGAACTGCGGCAAGTTGCCCACGGCAGTCACCTTTGCGTCCGGGTAAAGCTTGCGTGCGAAATTCTGCAAGTCCTCGATTTCCTTCTGGAGCTCATTAGAGTTGTAGCTTGAAATTTCGACCATCAAACGGAGTTTCTTGTAATCGTAATCCATCCAGTAGCTCGCTTCGCTGCCGCCCGCGTTTTCGTAGAGCAAAAGCAACTGAGCGACTTCTTCTTCCGTTTCGGGAATGGCGTATTTTTCTTGACGGTTTTCATTCAGCGTGCGGTCCAAATCCTTAACGATGTCAAGAATCGAGGTGGAACGCTTGGTGAGCGGGTACTTGCCTGCGTAATCCTGCAACTGTTCGAGCTTTTTCAGGTTCTCGACTTCCTTGGCCTTGTCGTTTGTACCAAAGTCAATCACCAAGTCGTAAGAGTAGAAGCTTCCGATTTCGGATTCGGCCACGTAGAGCATCTTGTTCACGTATTCGACCTTGCGGCCCATGGTGCGTTCCACGTCAAAGGCGGGTTCTATCTTGGTGAGACCGAAAACAGAAATTGCAGTCACGACGGCGAATACGATGGCGATGGGCTTTCCGTGCCCGAGAACGAACTTGCCGATAGAATCGAGAATGATTCCCATGCGCGTGTCGCCGTGTTCAAGCACCTTGGCGTTCGGCTTCTTGTCTTTACCGAAACTCAGGAGAATCGGCGAAATGGTCAACGCTACAAGCAAAATGAATCCGACCGCAATCGACGAAAGAATGCCCACGGAGCGAATCGGCTTGAGCATCACCGAAAGGAAACTGAGCAATGCGACAATCGTGGTAAGGCCCGAGAATAGCACCGACCAGCCGGTTTCACGCATGGCGTAAAGTACCGATTCCTTGCGCTTGCCCGTAAGCATCATGTTCTTGCGGAAGAAAGAATTGATGTGAATGTTGTATGCAATCGAGACGGCGAAAGCCAAAATCACGGGCACCATGATGTTGGTCGCATCCATGTAAAGCCCGAGATAACCCACCAGGCCAAATGTCATGATGACGCCTGCAAAAGTCGTAATCAGCGGAGAGACAATTCCGCGGAGCGAACGCGTCACGAGGAACATCACGATGATGGCGCAGAGAATCGTCATGATGAAAATGCGGCTCATTTCCTGACCGATGTAAGTCATCTTCTCGAAGCTCAAGTAAGGCATGCCTGTCGCGCGCGGATTCAGCGGTGCATACTTTTCCTTCGCGATGATTTCAGCCGTTTCGCGACCCGTTTTCATGTCGGGCGCTTCTGCCTTCACGCCCTTTGCTTCGCCTTCGGCCTTCCACACTGAATCTTCGGGGAAGGGGCGCAGCTTGATGTTGATGAAGGCCTGCTTGCGGTCACTCGAAATCAGCTTCTTCGCTAGTTCCGGCTTGTCAGCCAGGCGCTTCTCGATTTCGGCAAGTCCCGCCTCGTCCGTCGGGATTTCTTCGGGCACAATCTGCGTGATTTCCATGCCCTCTTCGGTGCCGAGCATGTATTCCAAATCGACAATCGAAGTTGCCTTGCCGTCGGAATACGAGAGGCTGTCGCGCAGTTCGTTCGAAAGTTCGCGCAAAAGCTTCAGGTTGTCCGGCGTCAAGATGGAATGGTCGCTCTCGACCAGCACGCCCACGAAGTAGTCGTTACCGAAGGTTTCCTTGAATTTGTCGGTTTCGACAAGCATCGGGTCGCCCTCGATGAAGTAGCTGTCCCACGACGCCTCGACGTAGATTTTTTTCATGCCCACGATCGAAACCGCAAGCAAAACGACAAACGCCACCAGCAAAATGGCGCGGTGGTTGAGCAGGAATTCGCCAAAACGGCCGAATCGCTCGTTGATTCTTTCAATGTTGATCTTAGGTAAGCTCATTGAGTTCTCCTTTTTTGCGGTGCAAAAATAGGGATATGGGCCTAAAAATTCTACTCCAAATGGTTTTGTGCAAAACCGAATGGGCTGCAAATCTTTACGGATTGTCGCAAGTCCATTTGGAGCGGTTTTTTGAGCGCTTTTCGGCTACTTTTGGCGCATGAAAAACGCTGAATTTGTTGACCGTTTGAGTCTCGCCGAAATGGGCGAAAATCGTTGCGGGACGGTCGCCCAGATTGAGGGCGATTCCCGCTTTATTTCAAGAATTGTTTCCATCGGGCTTACGCCGGGTTCCGCCTTTACGCTTCTCAAGAATGACGGGCGCTCGCCGGTGCTCGTTTTTTGCCGCGATACGGTTATCGCTGTCAATCACAAGGAAAGTTCACAGATTTTTGTCAAGGTAGAATCGTAAAGATGAGCGAAATCAAGACTATTGCTTTGCTCGGGCAGCCTAATTCTGGTAAATCGACGCTTTTTAACAACTTAACGGGACTTCACCAACGCGTGGGCAACTGGCCTGGCAAAACGGTGGAACAGGCCGAAGGTGAATTTGTTTTTGACGGCACGACATATAAAGTAATCGACCTTCCGGGCAGTTACGGGCTTTCGGCGAACTCCGAAGAAGAAGTCGTCACGCGTGACTACATTCAGAGCGGCAAGGCGGACCTCGTCTGCATTCTGGTGGATGCGTCGCAGCTGGAACGCAGCCTTTACATGCTGGCGGATTTTGTGGGCATTCGCATGCCCGTGATGCTGGTGCTCAACATGATGGATGTGGCCGAAGCGGCGGGCAAGAAGATTGACGTGAGTGCGATTGAAAAGCGCCTCGGCGTTCCGGTGCTCGGTTTCAGCGCGGCCGAAACGGAACGTTATCCTGAATTTTTCAAGAAGATGGTTTCGGCCATCAAGACGCCTGTTTGCTTGGATAGCGGGAGCCTGCGCGAGGAACTCGTTAGCGGGGGAGAGCTTGGCGAAAAAACGGATGATATCGTTAGCCGCATTGAAGCCGCGCTCGGCGATTTTGAATATGGCGTTTGCGAAAGAATCTGGATTGCAGAAAAACTCCTCGAAAAAGACAAACTCATTTGCGGTGTCGTGAATGAAATGCTTCCGTTCGCTAGGAAAAATGCGATTGACGCGATTCTCAATAGCGACGAAGGGCGCGACGGCGGAATTCTCACCGGCGAGGCCAAGTACCGCTGGGTTTCAAAGATTGTGCATGAATCGGCGACGCCCAAGTCCATTGAGAAAGTCTTTAGCAAGTGGGACCGTATCGCGACGCACCATATCAAGGGCAAGTTCTTTGCGTTTGGTATCATGGTCGTCTCGCTGATTGCGTGCATGATTCTCGCTTTCCCGGGCATGGGAATCGGTTTTGGAATGCAGCCTGTATTGCAGTCGCTTGTAGAACGCGTTGGCAATGCGCTTGGCGTTTGGCCTGTGGTGATTTCGTTCATCAATCTGGTGCTTGTTGGTGGAACTTGTATTACAATTTGTATGACAAGTTTCATTTTCTCCATCATTTTCGTATTCCGCATTCTCGAAGAAATCGGCTACATGGCGCGTTTCTCGTATGCGTTCGACAACTGGCTTTCGCGCCTTGGTTTGCAGGGCAAGGCGATTATGCCGCTTTTCTCTGGAATTGGCTGCACGGCGGGTGCGGTTTGCGGCACGCGCGTGCTCGATACCCGCGGGCAACGCCTACTTGCGCTCGTTCTGTTGTGGGCGATTCCGTGCGGGAGCAAGGTGGCTGTGGTGCTGTTCCTGGCGTCGACTTTCTTCGGGTCGGCCGCACCGCTGTTCGGTATCGGCTACGTGGCGCTGATTTTTGCAAGCTTCTACCTGTCTTCGCGCCTGTTCGGCAAAAAACTTGTCCCGCAGAATGAACGCGTGGGCATGATTATGGAACTGCCGCCGTATCACAAGCCGCATTGGAAGATGATTGCTGCGATGGTGGGGCGCAGCACCTGGGGGATTTTCAAGAAGGCCTTGAAGATGATCCTGATGGTGGCGGCTCTTTTCTGGGCGCTCTCTTACGCAGGCGACGGAAATGTGGAAAATACACTCCTGTACAAGATTGGCAATGCGATCGAGCCGGTGACGATGTTCTTCGGAATGCGCTGGGAACTGTTTGTCTCTTATCTGGGCGGCATGTTCAGCAAGGAAGCATCGCTTGGCATCATGAGCACTCTCTTCAACCACACCGGTGAGGCTTTCTCGCTGGTGACCCGCGTGGCTGCAAGCGAAAACCTGGGCGAGGCTCTTGCAAGTACCATCAGCAAGCCCGAAGCGCTCGCATTCCTGTTTGCGTCGATGTTTAATGTTCCCTGCGTGCTGGCGATGGGTACGACCTACCGCGAGGCAGGCTCGTTCAAGTGGCTAGCCACCATCATGGGCTACTACTTGGCACTTTCGCTCGGGCTCGCCTTTATCGGCTACCACATCGGACTGCTGATTTTCTAAGTGAAAATTTATAGCGCGCTGTCGAGCACCATCATGAGCGTGAAGCCCACGGCAAAGAGGATGGTGCCGGCGTCAAAATGCTCTCCTTCGCTGACTTCGGGGAGCATTTCTTCGATTACGACATAAATCATGGCGCCTGCCGCAAGCGAGAGCAGGTAGGGCATGAACGGCGAGAGCGCCTCAGCCGCAAGCAGCGTGATTAAGGCACCTACGGGTTCTACGGCTCCAGAGAGCGCTCCCAAGGCGAAAGCCTTTTTGCGGGAAGCGCCTTCGGCCCGGAGCGGGAGTGAAACCACCGCCCCTTCAGGGAAATTCTGGATGGCAATGCCTATGGCAAGCGCGAACGCACCTGAAAGCGTGATGGCCACATTCCCCGAAAGCCAGCCTGCGAAAACGATACCGACAGCCATGCCCTCGGGCAAGTTGTGCAAAGTTACCGCCAGCGTAAGCATGGTCGTGCGCTTGAGTTTTGCCTTGGGGCCTTCGGGCGTGGCGCTGCCCAAATGTAAGTGGGGCGTAATTTTATCTAAAACGAACAAGAACAGGATGCCGGCCCAGAATCCGACCGTCGCCGGGATGAATGCCAGTTTGCCCATCGATTCGCTTGCGCTGATTGCAGGCAAAAGCAGGCTCCATACAGAAGCTGCCACCATGACTCCCGCCGCAAACGAGAGTAGACCTCGCTTGAGATTTTGCCCCATCTGCTTCTTCATAAAGAAAACACATGCGGCCCCCAAGACGGTCCCTAAAAACGGGATGGCAAGACCTTGGGCAATTTGTAATATGGGCTCGTTCATGCCATAAAGATAGTATTAACCTTTCCCATATGGCTTGCACAGGTAAACAAGCGCCGTGGTGAGCGTGTAGTCGGCGATGAGGGCGGCTCCTAGGCCTACGATGGAGAGCAGGCCCACGTTGTGGAGGGCGCCCATGGGACTAAAGATGAACACGAAGAACATCGCGCAAAGGATGAATGTGGTCATGCCCATGGTCTTTCCGATTTCGCGGTAAGAGAGCAGTAGCGCGTGCCTGTAGCTGCCCGTTCGCTCGAATCCGTATTTGATGTGGTTGTTCATGTGGATGGTGTCGTCAACGGCGATACCCAAAATCATTGGCATCACGATCATCGTTATCATGTCGAGCGGCATGCCTGAATAGCCCATGATGCCGCCGATCAGGAGTACCGGCGCGACGTTTGGAATCATCCCGATAAGGCCCGCCTTGATGCTCCCGAATGCGAGAATCATCATGATGGCGATAATCACGAACGATCCGCCGAACGAGCGCAATAGCCCGCCGACCAGTTTGCCGTTCATTTCGGCGTAGTTCACGACTTCGCCCACGACAGAAACTTTTGCGTCGGGGAAAATCTGTGCGCCGTAGCTTTTGGCCGAATCCAGGTCCTCGACGATTTTGTTGGCGTCGTAGCCCGAAAGTTCTATATGGATGAACGAGGTCTTGTAATCTTCGTCCATATATTCGAAAAGCGCTTCCGGGTCCGAAATCTCGTACAGGAAAAGCAATTGCGTGAGCATGTCCTGTGCGTCGGGAATCTTGTAATACTCGATACTGTCGGCGTTCAGCGTGCGGTTCATCTCTTTCACGAGACGCGTCATCGATTGCACGCGTGGCTTGTCGCCCGAAATTTTCGTGAGCTGGAGCGTTCCGAGTTTCTGTTCAAGTTGCTCGATGCGCTTCATATTGGCGGGGTCCTTGAGCGCGTCCGCGTCATCGAATTCCACCATCACGTTAAAGTCGTAGAGGCTCCCGAGCTTTCCGCTGAGCATGTCCTTGAGTCGCACCACGAAGGGAATCTTTTCGCCCATGGTTTCGGTGTAGTCCATGTTCACGTCGATGCGCATCATTCCCGGAATCTGCAGCAACATTACCGCCGCCGAAATCACCGCGATAACAATGCTGTGCCTGCACACCTTGCGCCCGAAGAATTCAAAGAGGATGTCCGCCTTGGTGGCTCCAGCCGATTTTACTTGCGTCGGGTTTGGTTTCGCATTCTTGCCGAAACTCATGAAAATCGGAATCAGGATGATGACGTACAGATAAACCATCGTGACGATGCCTGCCGAAATGCCGCCGATCCAGCGGATGGGGCGGATTCCCGCGAACAGGAACGAAATCAACGATGCGACCGTGGTAATGACGGTAAAGAGAATGGGCCAGCCCGTTTCTTCGACGGCGCAAATTACGGATTCGCGACGGTTGCCCGTGCGCCTAAAATGCATGCGGAATGAATTGATGTAGTGGATGGAATAGCCCACCGAAAGCGCCATTCCCAAAAGCACCGGGAGCGCGACCATGCTCTCGTCGCCGACAACACCGAGCCACGCATTGATGCCGAGCACCGAGGCGATGCCGCCAACTGTTGCAATTGCGGGCACCACCACGCCGCGCAGCGAACGAACAAACAGGATAAGACATACGAGCATCACCAGGAATCCGAAACCGATGCGCATGGCACATTCCCGCGAAATGACCTCGTTTTCTTCCATCTCCGTGTAGCTCATGCCCGTCGGGAGCATTTCGAACTTGTCGCTCTTGAATTCGTCGGAATAGATGATGTCGCGTGCAAAAGGCGCAATGCTGTCTTTGCCAAAATTGATGCCGCCCTCGTATGATTTTAGCGCGAGAATAATCCAGGTTTCTTTCGCGTCGTCCGAGACGATGTTGTTTACGAGGGATTCGCGGGAAAGAATCAACTGTTTCTTCGATTCCAGTTCCTGCGGGTCATTGGGAACGCCTTCCTCAAACGGATCGATGACTTCAAAACCTTCGTCATTTGCGACCGGAATCGACAAATTGTGCGTCAGCGAAACCACACGGTCGGCATACGGGACCTCGTTTTCGAGCCTACGCGAAAGCCTGTCGATTGCCTGCAACACCTCTGGCGCAAAAACGTCGGCGGCGCGGACCATCACCATGTAGCCATCGTCGCTACCGAATTTTTCGTTGAAATGCGCCTGGTCAATCTTCACCTTATCCCAGTCATCGAACCAGTCCTCTTCACTGCTACTCATCTGCAGATGCGGAAGCCCGAGACTCGCCAAAACCGTCACGACGGCTGTTACCAGCAGAATCAACCAGCGAAAACGAACCTGAAAACGCCCCAATCGGGCAAAAACCTTGTTGACACGAGAAACTTGCATAAAACCCTCAAATTTTGAGGGAAAAATAGAGCCATAGCGCCGTTTTTTCTACTCCAAACGGACGGGTTCAAAAAAACGATTCGTTTACCCTTTCTGCGGTTCGCGATTTTCGTAGTCTTCCAGGAACGAATGCAGTTCGCCGCCGGCCTTGTAGCCGGGGAACGTCTCGATGCAGACGGAGTGCAGGCTGTTGAAGATGCTCTTTTCGATGTTCGGGTTTTCGCGCTTGAGGCGTTTGATGAGCGCCTTGATTTCTTGCCGCTTGCTACCGCCACCGCCGTTGTCGCAGACGGTGCAGCTTTCGGTAAAGCGGCAGGCGCACTGGATAAACTGCAGCCCGTTGTAATTTTTCCAGTTGATAATGTCCTGCTCGTTGATGCAATACATGGGGCGGATGAGTTCCATGCCGCCGAAATTCAGGCTGTGGAGCTTGGGCATCATGCCCTGCAGTTGCGAGCCGTAGAACATCGCCATGACGGTGGTCTCGATGACATCGGAAAGGTGGTGACCCAGCGCAATCTTGTTGCAGCCCAGGTCCTTTGCCTTGTGGTAGAGGTGGCCGCGGCGCATCTTGGCGCAAACGTAGCAGGGGGAACGTTCGGTGTTGTTTGCCACGTCGAAAATGTTCGTCTCGAAAACAGTGATGGGGATTTCCAGGAGCTTTGCGTTGCTTTCGATTTTCTGGCGGTTGATTTCGTTGTAACCGGGGTCCATTACCAGGTATTCCACGTCGAATTTCACGTCGCTGTGGCGGTGGAGCATCTGGATGAGCTTCGCCATGAGCATGGAATCCTTGCCGCCGGAAATGCAGACGGCGATTTTGTCGCCCGCTTCGATGAGCTTGTAGTTCTTGATGGCGGTAATGAACGGCGTCCAGAGCCTTTCGCGGTATGTCTTTGAAATGCTCCGTTCTACGCTTTGGACAAATGAAAGTTCTCGTGCCATTTTCATTACCTTTTTGCGTTTACTTGCAAAGTTCCTTGTAGCAGCAGTCGAATGCGGCCATGAATTCGTTGATTTCTTTTTCGGTGGTGAGGTGCGAAAGGCTTATGCGCCAGGAGTTCAAGGCGTTTTTGCGGTCGCGGCTGACGGCAAAAACGGCGCGGGAGGGGAGCGCATCTACGCTGCAGGCGGACTTGACCGACACGTAAATTCCTTTGTCCGAAAGCGCTTTCTGGAAAACGTTCCCGCGGACACCTGCGACACTCAGGTTCAAAATGTGCGGAACAGCGTCTGCGGGCGAATTGATGCGGACTTTCGGATAGCCGCAGAGTTTTTCTTGCAAATTCTTTCGTAGTTCTTTGACGCGGGCAAATCGTTCTTCGAATTGCTCCATGGCAAGCGACAATGCGGTTTCGAGGGACGCGTCTAAAGCAAGCGTCGGGGTTCCGCTGCGGTAAATCGTTGTGCTTGCACCGCCGTAAATGAGCGGTTCCATGGCGATCCCGCTTTTCTTGTATAAAAGTCCGCTGCCCGAAAGCCCGTAGAACTTGTGCGCGCCGATGCTTGCCGTGTCTGCCAGATTCAGGTTTATAGGCGTTTTGCCGATGGCTTGTGTTGCATCCACGTGAAGGCTGCAGTTCGGGAATTCGCGGACAATATTACTGATGGATTCCAGTGGCTGCACCGTCCCGAGTTCGCTATCGACCGCGTTTACCGTCACAAGCACCGTATCTTTGCGGAGCAGGCTGCGCAAGTCTTCCTGGTCGATTTTCCCGTTGGTGCCGATTTTCACCATCTCGATTTCGTAGCCCGCTTCTTGCAGGGCCGTGAGCGTTGCGCTTACCGAAGAATGTTCCAGCGGGTTCGTGATGATGTGCTTGCCCACATGGCGCTTGGCCTGGACGATGCCGCGGATGGCGGTGTTGTTGCTTTCGCTTGCGCCCGAGGTGTAAATGATTTCGTCGGGATTTACGCTCAAAAGTTTCGCGATGGAATCGGTCACCTGGGCGAGAAATGCTTTTGCCGCACGCCCTGCTTCGTGATTCGAATTGGCGTTGCCTATAAACCTGCGTTCAACTTCGCAGAATCGTTGCAAGGCTTCTTCGCATGCCGGGGTATTTGCCGTGTAGTCGAAGTAGGACATAACTACCAAAAAGATAGAAAAAAGGGGAACGGCAAAGCCCCAACGGAGTGTGATTCCGTCAGGGCTACTTCAATTCAAAACACTATAAGAAAGAAAAAGTCTTTTTAGGCGGTGGCGAGCGCCTTACCGAGTTCCTGGCAGGCGGCCTTGCCGGCGTCATCGGGGGCGTTCTCGATGGCGAGCGGGTCTGCCACAAGTACGAGCCCGGCGGCTTCGGCGTCGGCCTTCCACGGGTTCATCCATTCGCCGCCACCCCAGCCGTAAGAGCCGAACAGGGCGACTTTCTTGCCGTTGAGTGCGGGCTTGATTGCTTCGTAGAAGGGCTGGAATTCGGAATCTTCGAGTTCCTCGGCTCCCATGGCAGGGCATCCGAGAGCATAGCGGGCGTATTCGCCCAACTGGCCCTGCGAAAAGTCCGAGACGCTGAACACGTCGGCTTCGGCGCCGGCGGCCTTTGCACCTTCGGCGACGTATTTCGCCATCAGTTCGGTGTTGCCGGTTCCGCTCCAATAAATGACTGCGATTTTTTCCATTGTGATTCTCCTAGGTGAATTAAAGAGGTAAATGTCGTTTGATTACGCTGCGTTTCGGACGGTCAGCATCGGCAGCGAATATCCTTTTTCAAATAGTTTGTTGAAAACATCGAAGCACTTGCGAAAGCAGGCGAACCGTTTTTCGCATTCGGTTACATCGCCGTAAACTTTCCAATAGCCCGTATATTTGCTATTCCTGCCGCCGTTGATAATGAATCCTTTCACGTCTTCGAGGGGGTAGCCCAAGAAAAGTCCGACTTCGTGCGGAAAACAGTGGCATTTGCGGATGCGTGCCGTCATGTATGCGAGTGCACAGTCGGTGCTAAAGTCTGTGTAGCCGTAGGCGGCGAGAAAATGGCGGATTTCCGGCTCGGCAATAAGCTTTTTCAGGGCGTCTTCGCGATAGACGTAGATAAAACTGCGACCGCAGCGTTCTGCGATAACGCGCACGCACACGCCGCGAGGGTTGAGTTCCTTGTTCCAGTGGGCGAGTTGTTTACACAGCGTTTCGCTGGATGAAGATTCAAGGCAGAATAAACTTCCGACCTTGAGTCCGGCGAGTGTTGGCGCGCATTGGCGAACGAGACGGTGGTCTAAAAGGCGATTCATTTTTATTGCAAACTACAAATAAATTGTAAAGTTAGTTTTCTCTAACAAATATATAAAAAAGCCTTGATGTTTGTCAAGGCTAATTTTGTATTAATTTTTGTTCATTTGCAATTCGAGCATCTTGCTGAACAGCCCGCCTTTCGCCTTGAGTTCGGCGGGGGAGCCTGTTTCGGCGATGTGGCCATCTTGCAGCACTACGACCTTGTCGGCGTTTGCGATAGTGCGCATGCGGTGCGCAATGATGATGACAGTCTTGCCCTTCACCAACTGCGAAATGCCGCGCTGGATCTTGGATTCGTTTTCTACGTCGAGGCTTGCGGTCGCTTCGTCGAGCAAGATAATCGGGGCATCCTTCAGCAGGGCGCGTGCAATCGAGATTCGCTGGCGTTCACCGCCCGAGAGCGTTTCTCCGTTTTCGCCGATGACAGTGTCATAGCCCTGCGGCATCTTCTGCACGAATTCGTCGCAGCCCGCGAGTTTTGCCACCTTCAGGATTTCTTCGTCGCTGGCATCGCGCTTGCCGATGCGGATGTTGTCCTTGATGCTCGTGTTGAACAGCACCACGTCCTGGAAGACGATGGAGAAATTCTTGAGGAGCGTTTCAGGGTCAATCTTGCTGATGTCCTGCCCGCCGAGGGTCACCTTGCCGCCCTGAATATCCCAGAAGCGTGCCGCGAGTTTTGCTGCAGTCGTCTTTCCGCTGCCGCTCGGGCCCACAAGTGCGGTGATTTCACCCTGCTTTGCCGTGAACGAGACCTTCTTCAAGACTTGCTTGTTCTCGTTGTAATTGAAGTCGACATCCTTGAATTCGATATCGTAATTCTGCGGAGTGAATACAGTTACGCCATCCTGAGGTTTCATCTGGTCCATTTCGCGGAAACGGCGCAAGCGCACATTCACGAAGAACAGTTCGGCGAGGTTGTTGAACACCAAGAAAACAGGGTTGTAAACAGTAGCCGCGCACA
>FLNZ01005234.1_pt1 | contig 28771 bp, 32 predicted proteins | sample 1140391 | NCBI WGS metagenome assembly FLNZ01 (sample SAMEA3878171, study PRJEB12797) | bioreactor metagenome | biome: Moose rumen | place: Sweden | collected 2011-10 | reverse complement strand
GAGTATAAGGGTGGTGAAATGGGTTGAGTAAAGTATCTGAATTGGACGAAAATCATGTTAGGTCATCACCCAATTCAGTTATAATCTCATACCTATCCTGTTTTCTACGTTTATCTGCTCCTTGAACCATTCTTTGCTGGGCAAAGCGTCCCAAAGGGCCGAGCGGAGCAATGGGTGTTTCATTGATATGCAGGAACAAGTTACGCTTTTCGTCCCTTATCACTTGTGCCGTGACATTATCGGCAAGCGCATTGCGCCTGTACTCATTGGATTGAAGCCACCAATGCTATTGGGATTATTTCACAAGCAGGGCGCTATGGGGGTACCTTTGCCCAAACCGATATAGCCTTCGAGTTCGCATCGTGGATTTCCGTTGAGTTCCGTCTTTACCTTGTCATGGAGTTCCAACGTTTGAAGGCAAAGGAACAGGAATTATTGGGATGGACTGCCAAGAGAGAACTATCCAAAATAAACTATCGCATCCATACGGATGCAATCAAAAGCCATCTGGTACCTAATGAAGTCACACCTGCACAGGCAAGCATCATCTATGCTGAGGAAGCCGATGTTCTAAATGTGGCTATGTTCGGCATGACAGCCAAGCAATGGCGAGAGGCGAATCCCGACCTAAAAGGCAATATACGCGACCATGCCACCACTCATTACTATTTAAACATTAAATTTTTACACACCTACGAAATCCAATGAATTCCGCTTGATAACAAGCGGATAACGCTCGGGATGGCGTAGACTGTCGATTTCAAGGTCGACATCAAGGTCAGGCCATTCGATGGCTTCGGGACTACTCATCTGCACGTTCAAGACGCTACGGATGGATGCATCCTGCATCCAAGGGATACGATTATATGACAAGAAATAGTCTTGACCTTGCACAGAGAGCATGATGCCCTGCGCGTTAATCATTAATACGCTTGCCGATGTGCTGGCGGAATTGCTCTTTGAAGTTGTCTGCATATTTCTCTACAATTTCCTTGATTTCATTTAACTTGTGTTCGGGAATGCCTGTGTTTCTGGCCAGTTCTACCTGCGGCTCCAGCCAGTACTTGGCTTCCTTGCCATCGCAGAGCACGTGGATATGCATCCTCTCCTCCTCATTGGAGAATATCTTGAACGTATATTCGCTCTCGCGTCGGAATACTGGACTCATAATCACATGTTATTTGAGTGCAAATTTACAAAAGTTTCTCAAATAATGGGTGTTTCAAAAGAAAATATTCAAAACAACGGGCTTTAATCCTAGATAAATTCTAGATAAGGACAAGAAAGAAGGGAGCAAATTATTAAAATCCTGCTCCCTTTACTATGATTAACGTCTGAGTCCCCTCCGCTGTTCTTGTCCCAATCCGAACTGCTCCTTAAACCATTCTTTGCTGGGCAAAGCGTCCCAAAGGCCGAGCGGAGCAATGGGTGTCTGGTTGATATGCAGGAACAAATTCCGTTTCTCGTCCCTTATCACCTGTGCCGTGACGTTATCGGCGAGTGCATTGCGCCTGTACTCGTTTGAGTGAAGCCATCCACTATAATTGACAGCCTGCCCGTGCAGCAGTTTGTCAGTCTGTTCCATGCTGAAGCCACAATCCAGACACTCACGTTCCATATTAAGAAAACGCTTGAAACTTGGGAACCATCTATAAACCACTTCACGAATTTTCCTCGTTTTGCGCTCAAATGCCTTTATTTATGGGCTGAACTGCGTTAATCATCCAAAAATGCTTTGCTACGTCAGCATTATTTTGTAATTTTGCGCCCATAATTACGCTGATATGAAGATGCTCAGATGGGGCTTCATCGGATGCGGTGAAGTGACGGAAAAGAAAAGCGGGCCTGCATTTTCTGAAGTAGAGGGGTCGTCGGTCGTTGCAGTGATGAGCCGTAATGCACATCGTGCGCAAAGATACGCAGAGTCTCATCATATTCCCAAATGGTACACAGACGCCCAGCAGTTGATAGACGACCCTCAGGTAAACGCTGTTTACATAGCAACACCACCTTCGAGTCATGCCACATTTGCCATAATGGCGATGAAAGCAGGCAAGCCAGCCTATGTAGCGAAGCCGTTAGCCTCTTCTTATGAAGACTGTGCTCGCGTAAACCGTGTCAGCGAAGAGACAGGAGTGCCTTGCTTCGTAGCGTATTACAGAAGATACCTTCCTTATTTCCAGAAAGTTCACGAAATAGTGAAAAGAGGTGTCATTGGCAATGTTATGAATGTCCAAGTGTGCTTTGCCGTTCCGCCGCGTGAACTCGACGCGTCTACTGGTAGCAATCTTCCGTGGCGCTTGCAGCCGGATATTGCCGGTGGCGGTTATTTCTATGATCTTGCTCCTCATCAACTCGACTTGCTTCAGCATATGTTTGGAGTTATCACTGAAGCCCGTGGATTCTGCGCCAACAGGGCAGGACTTTACGAAGCAGAAGATAGTGTAAGCGCTTGTTTTGAATTTGAAAACGGCTTGCCGGGAAGCGGCTCATGGTGTTTTGTTGCCCACGAATCGGCGCGTGAGGATAACATACAGTTGACTGGCGACAAAGGCTCGCTGAGTTTCTCGGTTTTCGACTATAGTCCGATACAGTTGCACACCAGCAGTGGAACGGAAACAATTACTGTAGAGAATCCGCCGCACGTGCAGTTTCCTCTTATTAAGAATGTGGTTGAGCATTTGCAAGGGCTTGCCGTGTGCGAATGTACCAGTGTTTCGGCAACGCCTGTAAACTGGGTTCTGGACAGAATTCTCGGAAAGTTCTAATCGCAACGTGATGGAGATGAAGCGTCTGATAACATTTTTTATTGTTGCTGTGTTGGCGGTAAGCGTGTACGCAGAGACCAAAGACGGTGAGGCTGGCGACTCGCTCCCTTTTCTGCACCCTAAAATGGTGTTTGAAATGGTAGAGCGCAACATTCATCCAAAGGTTGTGCTTGACCGCGTAGAGCGTACAGTGAAGGGCTTTACCTATATTGACGAGAATTATGTGGAGCCGCAGCACTACAACTGGACAATGATGCTACAGGCTACGCGAACTTACGATATCTATACTCTCCGCACCACAGACCAGACCAATCCACAGTCTGTGACTTTTGCGCCGGCTGCAAACATCAAAGTCGGACCGTATCTGGGTTGGCGCTGGATATTCATGGGTTACACCTTAGACCTCAAAAATATAGGATTTGGAGGTAAGTCGCCTAAGCAAGAGTGGGATTTCAGCATATACAGTGCGCAGATTGGCGTCGACTTGTTTTATCGGCGTACGGGCAGCGACTACAAGATACGCAATGTAAGACTGGGCAATGCCATAGACAACAACAGTTTGGAAGGCCTTGCTTTCAGTGGCCTCAGTGTTGGTATTACGGGCTTCAACTTGTATTACATTTTCAACCACCAGAAGTTCTCTTATCCTGCAGCATTCTCCCAGAGCACCTGTCAGAAAATAAGTTGTGGCTCATGGATGGCAGGAATAGGCTATACGCGCAACAGCCTTTCTTTCAACCACGACGAGTTGCAGCGCATGGCCACAGCATATACTGGCGACCCTACTCTCAGACTGGACAGCAGTCTTATGTTCAACAGCGTGAAATACTACGACCTGAACTTCTCTGTTGGGTATGCCTATAACTGGGTGTTTGCAAAGAACTGCCTTGCCTGTGCAAGTCTGTCGGCTGCGGTAGGCTATAAGCGCACCAAGGGAGAGACAAACAATAATGTTTGGGATAGTTTTGACCCACGTAACAGTCTTGGCTTTTCCGATGGTAATTTCAGCATCAATAATATAAATCTCGACGGCATTGGCCGTTTTGCGCTGGTTTACAATAATACCCGTTGGTATGCAGGAGCCAGTGCTATAATCCATTCCTACAGTTATCGCAAGTCACGTTTTGCCACCGACAATGTGTTTGGTAGTCTTAACGCATATATTGGATATAATTTTGGTGCCCGTGGGCCGTATAAGAAGAAACGTTAGTTTGGCATTGGCATGTTCGCTCAGTCGCTGTTTTGCCGTGCTGATATCAACACTCGCGATGGCGTTGCCTGTAAGAGCGCAGGCAAACTGGAAGAGTGCAGACAGCCTTCTTGTGTGCCAACTGCTGGGCGAGGCAGACCGAGAGGAAAATACGCTGTGGTTTGCCCAGAAATTAATAGGCCGTCCTTATGTCGCCCATACATTGGAGATTTTGCCCGAGGAGCAACTGATAGTCAATACCCGTCAGTTGGATTGCACTACCTTTGTTGAAACGGTCTGTGCTTTGACTTTATGTGCAGCGGAAGGAAGGCCTGACTTCTCCCGGTTTTGCCATTTTCTCAAGACGCTGCGTTATCGCCGTGGGGTATTAGACGGATACACCAGCAGGCTGCACTATTTTTCCGACTGGATAATAGACAATCAGGAGATGGGCCTTGTGGAAGAGATACGACAACAACCGCCGTTTTCTGCAGTGCAGCGTTTGAATATCAATTACATGAGCAGGCATTCCGGGCAGTACGCTGCCTTGAAGCAAAACCCGCATCTGGTCAGCGTCATCCGTCAGCAGGAAAATGCGCTGACGGGAAAGGCTGTCAGATATATACCTAAGAAAGATGTCTTGAATACTTCGCTGATGCGCCGCACGATAAGCGACGGCGATATCATTGCCATAACATGCAACAAGCCGGGATTAGACATTGCGCATCTTGGTTTTGCCGTCTGGCGCAAGGACGGGTTGCATCTGCTTAACGCCTCAATGTTGCACAAGCGCGTCATTACAGAGCCGATGACCCTGTACCAGTACTTGCAGAAGCATCCGACGTTTACGGGCATCAGGGTGATAAGGCTGAAAACATCAAGGCAGCAGGCTGCAAGATAATAAACGATAAAAAATACTTTCAAAAATGGAACTACCCGATTTTATGAGTTATGCAAGTCGGTTCTCGCAAACCGATTTTGTTGAAAAGATATCGCGTATTGCGAAGCGCGCAGGTTCAAAACTTGTCTATGCAGCGCTGATACTCTATTATACTCTGCAGAGTGACAAGGTTAGTGCAACTAATAAGGCTATCATTATAGGCGCATTGGGCTACATGATTAGTCCGCTTGATGTTGTGCCCGATGCCATACCCATTGTCGGACTGGGCGACGATTTGGCCGTCCTGCTCTATGTTCTTAAGAAAGTATGGACAGATGTTGACCCCAGCATCCAGACCCGTGCCAAAGAGCGTCTCAGCAAATGGTTTGACGATGATGAGATTGCCGAAATAGGCAACCTGTTTGAAGAGAAGGAATAGGGGCGGAGCAATGACCTACGACAGACAGTTGAAAGTAATTCCGCAGGTGGCTGCAAGCGAACAGTCGCTGCGTGACTATGTGGCTCGCGAGGAAGGACTTGATGCGCGCACGATAACAGCAGTAAGAATATTGCGGCGGAGTATTGATGCGCGTCATCGGCAGATAGTGGTAAACCTCTCTGTCAGGATTTTTGTCAACGAAACACCAAGCGATGACATATTTAAAAAAACAGACTATCCCAATGTCGATGACCGTCAGTCTGTGATTGTCGTAGGTGCCGGTCCTGCCGGATTGTTTGCTGCCCTCAGACTGATAGAACTGCATTTGCACCCTATAGTATTGGAAAGGGGCAAAAACGTGCGCGACCGCAAAATCGACATTGCCAGGATAAGCAAAGACCAGCGTGTGGACGCTGAGAGCAACTACTGTTTTGGTGAGGGCGGTGCCGGTGCGTACAGTGACGGCAAACTCTACACTCGCAGCAAGAAGCGTGGCAACGGAGAGAAGATACTCAATGTTTTTTGCCAGCATGGTGCCTCGCCTGCAATATTGTCGGATGCCCATCCGCATATTGGGACCGACAAGTTGCCACGTGTCATAGAGAATATGCGCAACACCATACTACGCTGTGGCGGTGAGGTGCATTTTCAGACCAAGATGACACGCCTGTTGATTGACGGCAACCGTCGTGTGACTGGTGTGGAGACGGCAGATGGCAGGGAATTCCGCGGCCCTGTGATTCTTGCCACGGGCCACTCTGCTCGCGATGTCTATCGCTATCTTGCCGGGACTCGCATAGAGATAGAGGCCAAGGGAATTGCCGTTGGAGTACGATTGGAGCATCCTGCGGTATTGATAGACCAGTTGCAATACCATTCACGACAGGGACGGGGAAAATATCTTCCTGCAGCAGAATACTCTTATGTGGCTCAGGTGGGCGGGCGTGGTGTCTATTCTTTCTGCATGTGTCCTGGCGGCTTTGTCATTCCTGCGGCAACGTCGGGTGAGCAGATCGTGGTGAATGGCATGTCGCCGAGTAATCGCGGTGGCCAGTGGAGCAATTCTGGCATGGTGGTTGAAATCCGTACCGAAGACGTTCAGGGCGAAGACGCCTTGCGCGTAATGCATCTGCAGGAACGTATGGAGCGCGACTGCTGGCAGCAGGGCAACCAGCGTCAGACTGCTCCTGCACAGCGGATGGCCGATTTTGTCGCTGGTCGCCTGAGTTACGACCTTCCTCGCAGTTCGTATGCTCCCGGGCTGCTTTCTTCGCCACTTCATTTCTGGATGCCGCGGCCGGTAGTGAGCCGACTGCAACAGGGATTTCGCATTTTTGGCCAGCGCTCACACGGTTTCCTTACCAACGAGGCTGTTATGATAGGTGTGGAGACGCGAACCTCATCACCGGTACGCATCGTGAGAGATGCAGACACGCTGATGCATGTCGGCGTAGAGGGACTTTTCCCCTGCGGCGAAGGCGCAGGCTATGCCGGCGGCATTGTTTCGGCAGGCGTTGACGGTGAGCGCAGCGCAGAAATGTGTGCACAATATTTAAGAATGTAGTGAAAAAAAATTAACAGCGTTGGTTGTATGATTATTTTTTCTTATTTTTGCGCCAAAACGCACATTTTCGTTTAAGAACTTGTGATGAAGGAAATTAGAAACTTCTGTATCATAGCCCATATAGATCATGGAAAGTCAACGCTGGCTGACCGTATGCTTGAATACACAAAGACAATTCAAGTAACGGAAGGGCAGATGCTCGACGATATGGATTTGGAGCGTGAACGTGGCATCACGATAAAGAGCCACGCTATACAGATGGAGTACAACTATAAGGGCGAGAAATACATACTTAACCTCATAGACACTCCAGGACACGTTGACTTCTCCTATGAGGTTTCGCGCTCTATAGCGGCTTGCGAAGGTGCCCTGCTTGTGGTCGACGCTACGCAAGGCGTGCAGGCGCAGACCATATCAAATCTTTATCTTGCCATAGACCATAATCTTGAGATAATTCCTGTCATAAACAAGATAGACATGCCGTCGGCCATGCCTGACGAAGTGGAAGACGAGATAGTAGACCTCATAGGGTGTGACCCTGGCGATATTATCCGCGCCAGCGGAAAGACAGGCGAAGGCGTAGAGCAAATCCTCGATGCCGTGGTAGAGCGTATTCCACACCCGAAAGGTGATAGCACAGCACCGTTGCAGGCGTTGATATTCGACTCTGTCTTCAATTCCTTCCGCGGCATCATAGCATACTTTAAGATAGAGAATGGCACGATACGCAAAGGCGACAAGGTGAAGTTCTTCAATACGGGCATGGAGTATGATGCCGACGAGGTCGGTGTCTTGAAGATGGACATGATACCGCGTGCAGAACTCTCCACGGGCGATGTCGGATATATCATCAGCGGCATCAAGAATTCCAAGGAGGTTAAGGTGGGCGATACCATCACCCACGTGGAGCGTCCCTGCAGCCGTGCCATTGAGGGCTTCCAGGAAGTGAAGCCGATGGTTTTCGCAGGAGTTTATCCTATTGATCCTACCGACTACGAAAACCTGCGTGCATCGTTGGAGAAGTTGCAGTTGAACGATGCCTCCCTTACTTTTACTCCGGAAACATCTGTTGCGCTTGGCTTCGGCTTCCGTTGCGGATTTCTCGGCCTGTTGCACATGGAAATCATACAGGAGCGTCTCGACCGCGAATTCGACATGGATGTCATAACAACAGTGCCCAACGTTACCTATATGTGCTACACGAAGCAGGGTGAGGTGCGCGAGGTCCACAATCCCTCAGGTCTTCCTGACCAGACGATGATTGACCACATTGAGGAGCCTTATATCAAAGCCTCTGTCATCACTGCGGCAGACTACATAGGCTCTATTATGACTCTGTGTCTTGACAAGCGCGGAGAACTGATAGACCAGCAGTATGTGTCGGGCAATAGGGTAGAACTGCGCTTTATGCTTCCGCTCGGCGAGATAGTAATCGACTTCTACGACAAACTCAAGAGCATTTCCAAGGGCTATGCGTCGTTTGACTACCACATAGACTGCTTCCGCCCCTCAAAGTTGGCAAAACTTGACATTCTTCTTAACGGAGAGTCGGTTGATGCTCTCTCTACGCTGACACATCAGGACAATGCTGTCACCTTCGGGCGCAGGATGTGCGAGAAACTCAAGGAACTTATCCCTCGCCAGCAGTTTGACATAGCCATCCAGGCAGCGATAGGTGCAAAGATCATCGCCCGTGAGACCGTCAAGCAAGTACGCAAAGACGTTACAGCCAAGTGCTATGGCGGTGATGTGAGCCGCAAGCGCAAGTTGCTGGAAAAGCAGAAGCGCGGCAAGAAGCGCATGAAGCAGATAGGCAATGTGGAAGTGCCTCAGAAGGCTTTCCTTGCTGTGCTGAAATTAGACTAAACGATATAATACAACACCAACACAAACTATCTGACTACTATGAATACGATTGGAATTACCCCACGTGATGTGGCGCGCGAATTGGCAAGGCGCTATAGCACTATGACTCACGACGAACTTGACGTGCTTGAAGGAATCCTTGTACCTTTGAAATATCAGAAGGGAGAGATGATACTCAAGGAAGGTGATGTGTGTCGTAACATTTATTGGGTGGTGCGTGGACTTGTGCGCCAGTTCTATACCAAGAATGGAAAGGAACTGACAGAGTATATGGCTACGGAGAACACGATTTGCATGTGCATTGAGAGTCTTTTCCACGAAGAGCCTACCCATCTTCAGATGATGGCTCTTGAACCAACGATACTTTATGCCATTCCCAAGGCATCGTTGGAGCAGCAGGCCATAAAGAACGTGAATATTCAGATGTTGTATCGTAAGATTTTGGAAGAGTCGCTTATCCTGTCGCAAAAGCAGGCCGATATGCTGCGCTTCGAGTCGGCTCAGGACCGTTATGCCAAACTCGTAAAGCGTGCACCCCAACTCGTGCTCCGCGCTCCGTTGGTCTATATTGCCAGTTATCTGCAGATGACTCCCGAAACGCTGAGCCGTGTGCGTACGTCGGCCCTCTTAGGGGGTGATAGGTAAAAAAAGGATAGTTTCAGGCAGAGGAATTTTCTGTGTCAGACAGGCTTAAGCCTTGGTTTTTCCTATAAGAACCAGCATGCGCTTGGCGTCTTCATCACCTGCTGCAGCGTCTTCCCTGATTTTCTTTAATACTTCAGCGCCGTCTTTTGGATTGTTGACTGCTTTTTTTAGCAAGACGCGTGCCTTGTTTTCGTCGGCAGTTACGCCTTTGCCTTTCAGGTATGCCTTACCTAACTGATACTGCCCGTTGGCATTGTCTTGCTTTGCGGCCTTTTGAAACCATGAGACTGCTGTCTGGCGATTCTTTGTTACGCCCTTTCCCTCTTTGTAAAACATGCCCAGTCTGTACATAGCCTTGCCATAATCCTGCTTGGCCGATTTCATATACCATTGAGCGGCAACAGTTTCGTTTTTCTCTATGCCGTGTCCTTTTTCATAGCAACGTCCTAACCTGTACTGTGCTTTTTTGTATCCTTTTTCAGCAGACTTTCGCAGCAGGGGTAGGGCCTGTTTATAGTTCTTGGCATCGTAGAGTTCCTTGCCCTGTTTGTAGAGTTGCTTTGCGTCTTGGGCATCGGCCATCATGGCTGGTGCCAGAGCCAACATTATGAACAGAATAAAACGTGTCATTTTTCCTTCTTTCCGTGTTGTTTCAAAATACGATGTTCACCAGTTTCTTCTCAATCGAAGACGTGGCGGGAGTGCCGCTCACGGTAATTCGGTCGGCCGGTATGTCGCTGTCGGTACCGTTGTCGCATGCCCAACTCTTGTTGACCTTTGCGTAGAATGAGCCACCGCTGACGGTGATGCCGCTTCCTTTCACAGCCTTGGGCTTTGCGTTGATGTTTGAACCGTTGGTAACGGCCGCGAAAGAACCTCCGCAGATATTGACGTTGCCGCTGCAGTTTATTCCCTTGCCGCCGTCTCCGCTACTTTGCAAGGTCAGTGTGCCGCCGGTCATGTTGAAGTCGTAGTCGCACTTGATGCATGCTGCCGAACTAAAGTCGTTCTCTTCAGTGTCGAATACACAGTCGCCGCTGGTGCTAATGGTCGTGTTGCCACCAGTGATGTATATTGCGGAGTCGCACTTTATGCCACGGCCGGCATCGGAGAGCACGTCGATTGTCACAGTTCCGCCCTGAATGTACAGTCCGTCGTTCACCTTGATGCCATTTGAGCCTGTCGATGCTGTGGCAGTATTGATGACCACATTGTCCGCGATGCAGACATAGTCGTCGGATGCAATAGCATTCTTGCAGTTTGCATTGATGCTTAACTTGCCCGAGCCGCTGAAATATATCTGTCCCTCGCTGAAGAGCGTGCCTTTTTGCTGATATGTGCGCTCTGTGTATTCTGCTCCGTCGGCCAGGCTGTTGGATGTTCCGGCAGGAATTTTGACATACAGCGCCTTGCCGCACTGGTTGTTTATTGCAGGACCGCTTGGATTGGTTATTTTCACGTTGTTCAGCATGATGGCATAGCGTCGTGCCTCATTGCGGAAGACAAGCAGCGAGCCGTTGCTCGTGCTGCCGCTCAGCACGAGTAGCAGTGAGTCGGCCGTTTGCGAGTTCACCGTGACGTGTGCACCCGAGACGCTGACAATGCCCTGTGTGTCGCCTGTCACCGTGGCAGTCGTGCCGTTATAGTCGATGTATATGGCTTTTGGCGTAGTGTAATCGCTCATGTCTGTGTCGTCGTTCTGACATGCCGTCATGCATAGAGCCGCAGCCACATAAAATAGTAATTTCCTCATAACTTTAATTCCTGTTAGAACTTAAACTTATACTCAATTCCGATGTAGTGCATGTCAGGGTCGTAGTCGCTCTCGTCAGTATTGCGCGTGTCTTGGAACCGATAGAACACGCCGCAGGAGTGCTGCTTCGACAACCGGATGTCAGTACCTGCTGTATATCTCACCTTTTCAATGGCCCATGAGTTGTAAAGTTCTGCACTGACGTACGGTGTGAGCAATGCGCGTTTCTTATCGTACGACAACTCTATACGTGAGCGCAACTGGTTCTTTCCCTTGCCAGCGCGTATCTTGTCTTCCCACTGCGCCTCGTCAAAATCCCAGCGCTCTATGGTCTCCTCTGGGCGATAGGTGTACTGCCAGCGCTCGCGGAGTGACAGTCTGAACTTGTTGGTAAATTTGTATGAGCCTGTCAGTGAGGCGTATAACCGGTGCTTGCTCCCCCAGTAACTTGGGCGCCAGTGATTGTAGTTGCCGGATGTCTTATAACTGATTTTCTCACGGTTATTACAAACGAGCAGTTTGTATCCTGCATCAGCCTTCAGCCATTTGTTGAATTTGTATGAGGTGCTGACACCACCGCTGAAGCGATCCATGGTCTTGAAGTTATTGCGAGAGCGCATGTCGACTTCCAGCAGGCCGATGCTCCATTTCTTGTCTATCTTCTTCTCAACCTCCACACCGACAATAAGCCCACCTTCGCTTTGAGCGAGGATGGGCATGCAGGCAGTTGCAAGCAGTGCTAAGAGCAGAACTCTATACGTTTGCATAATCAGAATTTTTAAGTTTTATCTTGTTCTCTATCTCGCCAGCGCTTTTCCCGTCATAGGTGATGCGCAGCACAGCCATGTCACGCAGGAAGTCTATTGCTCCTACTTTTACGTCAAGCACTTTTATACCAAGGCGCTCTTCCAGGTCGGCAATAAGTTCTTGGCGGCGGTCTGGCTTCACCAGTTCAATACGGTCGTATTGTATCAGTTTTGTAGTCTCTACTTTCAGGAAATATTCAAAAACAATGATGGCGGCCATCACTATAATGTCGATCACAATCAGTTCGGCAGTCGGGGTGCCGATCACCTTTCCGTTGGCATCTACTCCCACCATGTCAGCCATGGCATGGACTACAGAGAGGCACACCACCACGAAGAGGTATGTCATCTCGCGTACAGGCATAGTGTCGGTGCGATAGCGCATGATAGAGAATATTCCGAAGAGGCCGAGGCCGACACCCATTGTCGCCTTTCCGCGATCCATGCCCATCATCAGATAGACAAGAAAGAAAATGGCTACGGAGATGATGATGAAAGTGAAATAGAAATCGCGTCGTGTGCTCTTTCTGAAGTACAGGAAATGTACGATAATCCAGTTGACTGCCAAACAGATGGCAAATCTGAGCATTATGCCGACAAATCCGGCCGAGAAAAATTCTTCCATATGGTGTTTCTTTTGTTTTTTTTTCGTTATTACGTTATAACGTTATAACGGTATTTCGTTATTTCGTCGTCTCGCCAATCTTATCCATTCACCATTTTCCCCACTTCTATCAGTTTTCGTTTGAAGCGGTTTACTGGCAGATGGTCTTGTCCTGTAAGAGCCGAGCCCATGCAGTATTTGGAAAAGCCGTGGGGCTGTATGCGCAGTTGGCGTAGCATTTCGAGAACGGGCGAGAACACCAGTCCGTCGCGTTTCAGTTCGATGATGACCAGGTTGCCCATGTCTATGTCGGTGCCATTCTGCATGTTGTGGAAGCGAAGTGCCGAGTCGATGGTAAGGCGTTCGGTCTTTCCTTTGTTGACAAGCGTGATGCGACTGAAATGGTTGTTCAGTGATGGCTGTAGTGTGTCTACGCTGTATCGCAGGTGCTTGTCGAGAAAGAGCCGTTTCGCTTCGTCGCCCAGGTCCATGTCGGTCACCTCTATGCGCTTCTTCTTTGTGCGTCCGTGGTTGTTCTTGGTTTTCACTTCCATGAAACAGAGGTCGGAAATGCAATAGGTGCGGAAGCGTATCTTCTGGCGGTTGGTGTGCCCCCATTGGTGCTGGTTGTACATGTCATAGTCGAACGTGTCGAAGTATGTGGTGTCGTACTCCAGGTTGCGCTTGCCGTCTATCTCCTGTATGAAATAGTCCTGCTGCGCCAACAGTAGTAGTTGGCGCAGTTTGTCCATGTTGGTAACAAATTTTGTGTCGGTGCGGTTCATCAGTTTCACACCGCTCATTTGTTCCAGCGAGATGGGGGCAAACGTGGAGAGCATGTCAGTCATGTGGAAATACGCGTTTTCTGATGGATTGTCCGGTTAGTTTGTGCAACCAAATCCGTTCCAGATGTTGCTCGTGATATTTGAAGCCGATGTGACCGACGGTGTGCTGGTCGATACAATGGTGGTGCTTGTTGCCTGCTTGCTGTTGGATGGCACTTTGAAGTAGAATTGCCTTGTGCCGCCGCTTGCAAAGGAGTACCAGTTGCCTTTTGTGACGGAGGCTGTCTTAGAGGTCACTCCACTGAGACTGCTGCCCGACTCCAGTCCGCCTATTGCTATGACATTGCCGCCAGTGATGTATAATTTATATCCGCCCTCTGTATTGGCATCGATGCCAACTTCAGGACTTGTCGTGGCCACAGCAAAAACGTTGCCTCCCTTGATGTAGAAGTTGCCGTTGGCGTCCAGACCGTCGTTGCCGCTGCTGTTTCCCATGACGTAGCCGCCGCTGATGGTGAAGTCGCTTGCTGCATTTATGGCGTCGTCGCCGGAGTAGGCGTATACATATCCGCCCGAGATGTCGATAGTGCTCTTCGACTCAATAGCCTCATGGCTGCTCGCACTTGCTATTACCGTTCCGCCGGTGATAACGATGCCGCCAGAGTAGGTGTACGTCTTGTTATTGCCGCCGCCACCGGGACCGCCACCGCCAGGGCCGCCGCCTCCAGGACCGAAGGCTGCTATCGACGATACCTCAGTGCGCACACCGGCCTTTATGGCCTTGGCCGATGCGGAGTAGTTGCCCGATGTGAAGTTGGAACCAGTAGAGGTGGCGTTGATGGTGCCGTCGTTGATGGTCAGTATGCCGTTCACTTTGATACCTTTGCCGCCTGTTCCCGTATTGGTGAGGGTGAAGGTGCCTCCGTTAATGGTCATATCGCCATCGGCATTGATGCCGGAGCAGCCCTTGCCGTCGCTCTCCGAATAGTCTATGGCGCCTGCTCCTGTGGTCTTGACATTTATTGTGCCGCCGGAAATCGTGATGTTTCCGCTGCCGTCGTCGCTGTCGGCTTTGATGCCCTTGCTGGCAGCACCGCTCGTGGTGATGTTGATAGTGCCGCCGCTGATAATCACCTCACCGGCTTTGATACCCTTGGCAGTACAGAGATATTTCGTGCTTGCCGAACTGCCGCTGTTGCTTGTGGCGCCGCTGCTGACGATGGTCAGCGTGCCGTCGGTCATGGTGAATGTGCCGCCGGCAACGGCAGCGCGTCCGGCTCCTCCTGTGACGTTTGCTGTTATGCTGCCGCCGTTAAGCGTGATATTGCTGTCGGCTTTGAGACCTGCGGTATACGAGATGTCGGCAAGGTTGGTAAGGTCGATGGCTCCGTTGGCATAGAGTTGTATCGTTCCGTCGCTGACAGTTATGCTTCCTGCACTCTTGATGCATTTTGCTGCTGTCGCGTCTGCTGTCGCGTTCAGCGTGCCGCCCTCTATGTAGATGTTGCCAGAGTCTTCGTCCTCATGGTTGGCGAGTTCGCCCGTAGAGGTCAGTCCGCCAAGGTCGCACTGAATGGCATCGTCGCCCACGCCCTTTATTGTCACGTTGCCGCTCTTCATCTGCAGGTATTCCTCGCAGTTGATGCCGTCGCTCACTGCCGACATGATGTTCAGCGTGAGATTTTTGATGGAGATGTATGAAGCACTCTTGATGGCGTGCTTCAGTTTGCCCGCAACGTTCAGTGTGCCGTTACCCTGCAGTTGCAGTTGCCCCTTCGAGTATATACATGCCTTTTGCGAACCGCTGCCGTCGGTCAGCGTGTTCTCAGTGTCCTTCTTTGCACTGAGTTGAATGCGCTTCGAGTTGGTGATGTTTATCGCTGCTCCACTGGGGTTTGTCAATGTCACACCAGCCAGCGATACGGTGCACTTGTATGAGCCGCCCAGCGTAAGCGAGCCGTCGGTGCTCGTTCCGCTGAGTTGATATGTTATCTCATCGTTGTTAACGGCTTCCGTGTTTGTCTGTGCTATGGTGACATGGGCACCGCTTACCGAGGCTGTAACGTATTGGGCTACATTGCCGGCTATCTTTACCGTGGCAGATGTGCCGTTGTATGCAATGCTCACAAGATTGTCGGTAACCTCGCTGTTGTCAACAGTCATATTGCTTATGTCGGCCAGCGTGAATACCTTACCCAGAATGGTAAGTGTCGTGCCGTCATTATAGGTCATCTCGCCTGCTTGTGCTGCGGGGAACTGATAGGTGACGTTGTCCGTGGTGACATTCAGTGTCTGCGCTGATGCTGCCACTGTCAGCATCAGCGTTGTTACGACTGCAAATATCTTTTTCATTTTGTAATGGTTTTTGTCGTTGTGTTGCCTTGCTTTATGATGTGCAAGCCCTTGGCGCCGCTCTTAATTCTGCGGCCATTTAAATCATAAACTTCCGGTGCAGAGCCATCGATGCCGTTCTTGGCACTCTTTATGGCAGTGTCATAACTGGTGCCATTGTAGGTACCGCCGTTGTGGCTTTCCGTTCCTGTAGCCTGTATCAGTGCACCTGTGGTGTTGCCACTTGCCAGACTTATGGTCAGTGTGCCACCGTCCTGATAGAAGTTTCCGCTGTCTTCATCCTCGTGGGCATCTACAGTCGCGGTTGCTGCAATCTCACCCGTCGAGACGGTGCCATTCAGCGCTACCTCTATGCCGTCACTGCCAATACTGCTCATGGTTACTGTTCCACTCTTCATCCAGAAAAACTCCTGGCAGTTTATGCCGTCCTTGGTAGCGCTGGTGATGTTCAGTGTTAGGTTCTTCACCTGCACATATTCCTTTACTTTGACGGCATGATAGCCATTGCCGGCGATGTTCAGCACGCCGTTGCCCTGAAACTCGACGTGGCCCTTGCAGTAGAAGGCGCCATTATATGTTGCAGTGCCAGTACCTGTCAGCGTGTTGGTGGTCTCTCTCTTTGCACTCACCTTTATTCGCTTGCCGTTCAGTAGCGTCATGGCAGGCCCGCTGGTGTTTGTCAGCGAAAGGCCTGCAAGCGATATGGTGCACTTGTACGAACCTGTCAGCAAAAACGAGCCCTTCTCCGAAGAGCCGCTGAGGATGTAGGTTATCTCGCCGCTTGTGTTGGTGTCCGTAGCGTTGACACCGGCGAAATTCGTATTCTGCACAAGTACCACGTCTGATGACGTACCGCTGCTTACGGTGACGTAACTGGCGATATTGTCGGCAACGGTAACGGTGGCCGTTGTGCCGGAGTAGACTACTGTCACGGTATTGTCATCGATGGCAAGGCTCTGCATGGCACCTGTCAACAGGGCAGCCAATATGATAATACATTTTTTCATTTCACGGCAATTTTATATGTTCCGTCCGTACCCTTTATCACATACACGCCTTCCTTAAGATTATCTTTGTTAACCTTGCGTCCATTCAGGTCGTATACGTCGGTGACAATTTCTTCACTCCTCATTCTTATTTCATCACTTATCCCTGTTGTCTCGTCAGATGTCGAGAAGTACATTTTGCTCAGGTTAGAAAGGGTAAACGACTGGTTGCCTGCCGTCAGCGTCGTCCCTGATATGCTGAGCGTCAGCGATGACACGGCCACTGATGTTCTCGTGCCGTCGGTAGTCTCAAAAGTCAGGTAGGCATAGTCGTCGGCTTGTGCTGCCAGTGTGCCTGCCATGAATATGAGAGAAAATAGTAACTTTTTCATATTTGTGGTGTTGCTTTTTAATATTGATTGTACGTTGCAAATGTAGCAAAAACAGGGGAATGACACAAAAAAAATCAGCGAAATCCCCTTTTTTTTCAACCAACACCAGATTTGTCTGTCTCCTTTTTTCACATAAATACTGCCGCAGTAAAATTTAAAGCAGTGTTTATTTTTTTAAAAACAGCTGTGGCGTTTTTAAAAACAGCTGTGGCATTTTTAAAAACAGCTGTGGCAAAAATTAAAACAGCCGTGGCTTTTTTTAATAGCGTTTTTGCAGATTCCGAAAGTGCAGGAGGATGTGATGCAGCATTTCGGAGTCATGGTTAATGGCCTGTCAGGTGCTTGATGACGAGCCAGCAGAGACGAGGCCGATGTCTGGCTGGCCAAGGGAGGCTCTTGGACAGATGGGACAGTCGCTGTGTGGGCGGCGGGCAGTACGGACAGCGGAGTGTCGTGGATAGTGGAGACGGAGGGCAAGCGCATCTTCCATGCCGGCGACCTTAACAACTGGTATGCACGCTTTCTGCCCGATGCTGTGCAAGGGCAGACGATATACGGCGAAGACTTTCAAGAGTATAGCAACCCGATAGCCCACGAGAAGCAGTATCTGGGCGAACTGAAAGAAATAAAATAAAGGTATGTATATGCCATTCCGTCTCGGGTTATTTCTCCATTCTATATCGTTTTGGCGTCATGCCTTTCATGCGAGTGAAGAAACGCCCAAAACTGCTTTGGTCCGAGAAACATAGACACTCGGCGTAGAAACCAATATCGTGATGCTCTATGAAGTGCGCATTAAGCAGACGCATAAAGGCAATGAACTGTTCCGTGGTACGCTCGCTGACTTGTCCCGAACCGATGTTCTCTGCCATGGCATCCATAAGATTCAGGATAAACTGAGTGAACAGCGTGCGCAGAACCTCATGCAGATAGCGGTGATGCGTGCGCTGATAGCGTATTATCTCATGCAGGTGTTGCCAGAAGTGTGTTGCTTGCTGTTCGTCGAGATGTATGATGGGGCGGCCGAGTTCTGCTATCGGTTGATAGGCTATGTGAATAACGTTGCGCAAGCCGAGAATCTCAAGTGCAGCCTGCTCGTCGATTATCAGACAGAGTGATAGTTCATCGAGCCGTTGATGATCCTGACTTGCACGCCGGGGGAGTAGATCAGCAGGTCACCCTGTTTGAGCACCAGCATACGATCATTGTAAAGCAGTTCCAGCCACCCGTCGTGCACCAGCGTATAGGAGTAGCCCGCCAGTGTCTCCTGCATCTGGTTGGTGAGAAACGTCAGCCGCGTGTTGCTTTCCGAGCAAAACAACTCGTCGGAAACCACGTCGTCGTGCGACATACCGAGAACCGATGTCAGGAAATCGCTCAACTGATACATACTGATTTTTGGCGTTAGGCAAACGCAAACTTGGGAGCATCCGTGACTTGTTTAACCCGTTTACGTGCAAGCTCAGCATACTGTTCCATTAGTTCAATACCGATATAACTTCTGTTTGCCTCGATTGCGGCAAGAGCGGTTGTTCCACTTCCGAGGAAAGGGTCAAGAACGATGTCACCTTCATCGGTATAAAGTCTGATAACGCGATAAGCCAGTTCTATTGGAAACATAGCTTGGTGGATGTCGTTGGCTCTGACGCTCGGAATGTTCCAAACCTGTCGCAGCCCCCATTCTTTCCACTCAGATGGTGTAAGACGGTCTCGGTTTACTACATATTCGCCTGGCTTCCAAAAGACATAAAGGTCTTCAGTCTCGCTAACAGCCTTTAATGTACTTGTAGTCCATTTGCTGTTAGCCCATGCAGGATCTTTCTGCCAGATACGCTTGTCGTAGAGATATAGACCTGCTTGATATGCATAATCTTCAAGTTGCCCTCCCACAAGCTTTACGTGGGTTCCCACGGCACTACGGCCTCCTCGGATGTTGTTTCCGTTAAGTCTTCTGTCAACAGTCTGTTCGCTGCAATGGAGGAAAGCTGCCAATTGGTCGCGATTATATTCGGGATGAAGTCTCTTAGCTTCCAATACCATTTCTCGTGTTACTGAACACTTCTTGTTTGAAGGATTGTCTGCTTGTATGCGAGGCATTTTCTCGTCTTGAAAAGCAAGGATGTCTGCTATGTTTATTACCATAAAACCACCTGGCTTGAGAATGTCATAATGCAATGTGATGACTTCCTTAAGCATGGACTGCCACTCGCCGTATGATACGCCTCGCTCATAATCCTTGCCAAGGAAGTATGGGGGGGACCAGAAGGAGAGGGCCAGCGAATTGGGTTCTATCTGTTTCAGAAGTTCGCGCGAATCACCGCAGTATATTCCGTTTGGCTCTAACATACGTTTCATTTTACTGATATTTCCTTGATTCTCCAGTCTGCAATTTCCTTTAATAGGCTAAATGAGATACGGGCACGCATTTTACGCTTGTCTTTGGATTGGTCGTCTTTGCCAGGAAAGAAAAGTCCTGGATGCTTCTTGTTATAGTTCGGATTCTTCGTCAGCAGTATCCCATTAGGAATGCTGGCCAACTTTATTTTTACAAGAGGCTGGCCAATAGTTTTGCCTGATCCAGATTCTTTCACCATATCATAAACAGGCTTGATTACGAATGTCAGAAGCGGTGCAACTGTTCCGTCACTTAACACATAGATGGGCGATAGCGAACAGAAGAAATTATGAGTGGCTATTTTCCCTTCCGCTTTGATGGGATTATTCTTCATGCCGTCTTCTACCTTTGACCAGTTCCCAGAACCGGAAATCTGATATGGCGACATGACAGCGTGGTCGAAATCATCACGAGGACCGGCAGACTTAATATCAATGAACACCCAAACAGAATCAGTAAATCCAAGTATCTGCCTTATACGTTCACTTGATATAATGCAGCGGTCGTCCGCTCCCGACGGCAGACCAGAATCCTTTACAGCGAAATTGGCATTGAAATGACGCTGAAGCTTATTACCGAAAACCTGCTCGCCGACTTCAATCCAAGGATATTGGTCACCAACAGGAGCACGTCCTCGGTCTAATGGTGGGTAGTTTTTCCAGAAAGAATAAAGATAAGATGCTTCATCGTAATCACGCTTAATCTCTGGCTGGTGAATATCTATAAAATGGATGATTTCATCCATTACAAATTTCTCTGCCTCAATCAGCCGTTGTGGATTCTGCTTGAAGAAAGTAAACGCTTCTTTATAAGCCTCAAACTGCGATTCTGCATATTGTGTAAACATAATCTTTTGTTTTTATTGTTCTTTCGCGTGCAAAATTAATCATTTTCTTCGAGAAAACTGTCACTTTGCCCCTCCTTATTATATATTATTAGTTGAAATCAATTTGAAATCAATTTGAACATTACAAAATCAAGAGCGGGAACCCGCGCCGACATCCTCGGCAGGTGGTTCCCGCTCTTTATTTCTCCACATTATTATATATTATAGGCCGTCCGTTGTGGCGGTCTTTATTCTTCCTCCTTCTGCAAGGCTTCCATGAATTCTTTCAGCCTGAGCGCCAGCAGTTGGGGGAATGTGATGTCGCGGAGGACGTTGAAGTGCGAATCGTCCGACACGATGTAGGTGGCTCCGGCGGCAAAGGCGCAGTCCACGAACTGGTGCCCTCCACGAGACACTATATAGTCTCGCGGATTCCTCTCTTCTCTGCAAGCACGACTTTGATGCGATTAATGTCTTTGTCCATAATGGATTTATATTGTTCTTGGCACAAAATTACAAATTTTTATCCAGACAGAGCACATCATGCTATGATATTTAGCAAACAATCACATTTTGATGTTATTTTCCTCACTTTTCTGTACCTTTTTCTGATATTCGTTTGTCAATTCTGTCACCTTATGCTTTATCTGCACTAACTTGCAAAATTAAACAATCTCAGAGCATCTACCCAAACAATCGCAGGTAACACTTTGGTAACGGAACAGCCTCAACATTCGTCCATGTTCGCAAGTTCAAAGATAATGTAAATTAGCGCAAATGGGCTAATTTATAACGGCTTACACGGAAATCAATGTAATAACTTCCACATTCCAAACTTCCTTGATTTCCTGCAGAATAGTAACAGATGTTACAGGCGGCGGCGAAACTCGGCGCAGCAGACGGCGGTGGCTACGGCGACATTGAGGCTTTCGGCGCTCTCGAAAGATGTGCCGTAGCGGGGAATGAGTAAGCGATGGCTGACGAGGGCCCTGACTTCGGGCGACAGGCCGCGCCCTTCGTTGCCCATGACGAGGATGCCGCCACGGCTTAGGCTACTGCAGTAGATGTCGTCGCCATCGAGCAGAGTGCCGTATACGGGGCAGGATGCGGAGGAAAGCAAGTGGGGTAGGGAGCAGTAGACAACGGCGACGTGAGCCAAACTGCCCATGGTGGCCTGAACGACCTTGGGGCTGTAGATGTCGGCAGTGTCGGGTGAGCAATAGACGGTGGAGATGCCAAACCAGTCGGCAATACGGATGATGGTGCCCAGATTGCCAGGGTCCTGGATGCCGTCGAGGGCGAGCGAAAGTTTGTCGGCATTTGTCGGGGCTACGGCAGGTGGCGTGGGGATGCGAAAAAGAGCCAGCACATCCTGTGGATGCTGCAGAAAACTCAGTCGGCGCAGTTCCTCGTCGGTCACGGCCTGTGCGCCAGGGCGTTCGGACACAGAAAAAATTGTGGCGGCCTCGAAGCCTGCACGGAGCAGGTCGGCTACCACTTTGGGCCCTTCGGCCACGAAGAGTCCGCTCTGCTGGCGACACTTCTTACGGTCGAGACTGCGGACCAGTTTGAGTTGGTTCTTGCTGAGCATCCTCGTTTTATCTCTGCTGCTTTTCTCTCTTCGGTTGCTGCCCGCGTAGGTCAGCGTATGCGGTCGGCAGCGCGCACGAGCCGCTCGTCGGCAATGATGGCTTTGCGCGCCATGACGATGAGCAGGGCTGATAGGAGGGGCAAGACCGATGACAGGGAGAGGCTGAATGTGGCTGCATCGGGGGCTGCATGCTTGCTGACGGCTACGAGGGCTATGTACCACGCTACGAGCACAGCCAGATTGACGGTACACAGACGTGCCTGAAGCATGCGCTTCTTGTAGAGGAAGATGGCAATGAGGCTTAGCGAAGCGGAGAGTACGGCAAGCAGGAAAAGCGGCCATGGGGCAAAATTTCTTGCTCCGTTGGCGCCCAAGGCCCACAGGCTGTAGATTGTCTGCAGGGGCTGGCCGCTGTCAGCGACGGTGGCCAGTGGCATCCATGTGGTAAGCACGGCCAGCAGCACGGCCAGCAACAGATAGATGGTTTGCTTGCGCTGTATCATGTTAGTGGAAAATGACAGGGGAATAGGGTGGGGGAAAGGAGGTTACGCTGTCTCTTCGCCATCGAGCCCGTTTTGGTCGGTTGAGGGGTCGCGCCAGTAGACCTTGTCTTCGACGAACTCCTGTGTAGCGAGCAGTGACGGCTTGGGAAGTTTCTCGTAATAGCGCGAGATCTCTATCTGCTCGCGATTTTCAAACACTTCTTCCAGCGAGTCGTTGTAAGAGGCAAATTCGGCCAGTTTCTTGCTCAGGTCTTCCTTTATCTGAACGCTGATCTGGTTGGCGCGTTTGGAGATGATGGCCACGCTCTCGTAGATGTTTCCGGTCTCGTCGCAGAGGTCCATGATGTTCCTGGTGACGGTGTTGACTGGGGCTTTTGATTTCTTGTAGTCCATTCTGTTTATATGAGATTATTTTCTTTTTTTTCTGTTTCTTCCTTACGTCATTCTGTCTTGCCTGCCGTGACTTTCTTGCACTTGGCAATGTACTTCTCAGCCGTGGCGCAGAGTTTCGACTCGGGATACTCGTTGAGGAAACCGTAACATTCGTCCTCGGCATCGCGGTATCTGTCGAGTCGCCGCTCCTCGGAGGAGTTCTCGGCCAGTTCGAACTTGCTCTTCATAATGAGCACGGCAAACTCCTCGCGCAGTTTGGAGAAGGGGTATGTCTTCAGCGCGTTCTGCGCCGTGATGATGCAGGCCTCGTAGTTGCTCTCGGTGTTGGCATTGATATTGCCGAAGTAGCCGCCGAGATTGTAGTAGAGCTCGGCAGAGAGATACTCCTTGCGCACCAGATTGTCTTGCAGATCAAAGAGGCGCGACTGAGCCACGGGGCGCAGTTCTGAGTCGGGGAAAATGTCGAGGAATTGCTGGTATGCGTTGATTGCTCCCACGGTGGGCGTCTGGTCGAGCCGTGGCTCGGGAGCCGACTCGTAGAGCGACTGCCCGACATAGAAAAGGGCCTGTTCAGCGAAAACGCCCTTGGAATAACTTGAGTAGTATTTCTTGAAAGTAGTGCTGGCGGCCTCGAAGTCCTTGTTGCAGTATTGCGCCATGCCAAGCAGGTAGAGACACTCCTGCGCGTTGTCGCGTCCTTTCTGCATCATCACGAGGTCTTGCAGCAGCGATACTGCCTGCTGAAACTTTCCCATGGCGAAGCATTGCTTGGCATACTCGTACTTATATTCGTCGGGAGCCGACTTGTATACGGTATTGAATTCCGTGGCGCAACTGGTGAGCAGCGTGGCAATGCTGAGGATAAGGATTTTGGCGATATTCTTACTCATACGCTGATTTTGACCTGCAAAATTACGTATTTTCTTACTAACGGCAAATTTTTTTTCTTTTTTTATGTTTAGTTAAGGGAAAAGAAAACCTCTCACCCCTCACCTCATAACCTCTCACCCCTTTCAAATACAGCCAACAATTTCGCTCGGGCTATTGCATCCGTGGGCGTCGAGCCACGAGTTGATGCCGTCAATGACCTTCACTGTCACTGCCGGATCGACGAAGTTAGCAGTGCCTATCTCTATCGCTGTGGCTCCTGCCATGAGAAACTCTATGGCGTCGGTGGCATTGGTTATGCCTCCCAGTCCCACCACGGGTATGCCTACGGCATGTGCCACTTGCCACACCATGCGCAGCGCAACAGGCTTCACGGCAGGGCCGCTGAGCCCACCTGTGGCAATGCTCAGTACGGGACGGCGCCGCTCCACGTCGATGGCCATGCCCATGAGCGTGTTGATGAGCGACACGCTGTCGGCTCCTTGTGCCTCGCAGGCCCGTGCGATGTCGGCGATATTGGTAACGTTGGGCGAGAGTTTCACTATCAGTGTCTTCGAGTAGCGGCGGCGCACTGCCTTGACAACGCTCTCAGCACCCTGGCACGTCACTCCGAAGGCCATGCCGCCGTCTTTCACGTTGGGACATGAGATGTTGAGTTCTATGGCAGGGATGTCGTCGAGGGCATCGATGCGCGCTGCACATTCGGCATAGTCTTCTGGCGAGGAGCCGCTCACGTTGACAATCCAGTTGGTGTCGATGGGGCGCAACTGTGGATAGATGGTCTGACAGAAATAGTCGACGCCCTTGTTCTGCAGCCCTACGCAGTTGAGCATGCCCTGTGCTGTCTCAGCCATGCGCGGATAGTCGTTGCCTTGGCGCGGATGTAGCGTGGTTCCTTTCACAATGATGCCTCCCAAAGAGTCGAGGGGCACGAAATCCTGAAACTCCAGTCCGTAGCCGAATGTGCCTGAAGCCGTCATAACTGGGTTCTTCAGCGACAGCCGTCCGATTTGTGTCCTTAAATCTGCCATAATAGTCGTTCGGTATTGAAAACAGGTCCTTCCTTACACACGCAGAGGTTGCCCTCGCGCGTCTTCTCCACACAGCATAGGCACGCTCCGAGTCCGCATGCCATCATGTTCTCAAGCGATGCCTCGCAAACGGTGCCTTTTTCGGCAGCCCTGCGTGCCACGGCCTGCATCATGGGCTTCGGACCGCATGTGGCAACGCTGTCAAACTGCTCCTCGTCCCAGATGGTGTGGCTGGTGACAAAGCCCTGCTGTCCCATCGAGCCGTCTTCCGTTGTCACAACAACTCGCCCCAGGCGCTGAAACTCGCTCAGTTCGAGCAGGTCGTCTTTGGTACGTGCTCCAAGCAGGAACGTGGGCTCCAACTGGCGGCGTAGCATCTCTGCACCCATGTAGAGCAGTGGAGCAACGCCCACGCCGCCGCCTACGAGTAGCGTGCGGTGTCCTGTCTGCTGGCTTATGGTGAAGCCGTTGCCCAGCGGCAGCACACAGTTGAGGCTATCGCCCTTGCGGAGCAGCCCCAGTTGCCTCGTGCCATTGCCTATCATGGCTATCAGCAGCCATATTTCGTTGTTCTCACGGTCTACGAAATTTATCGATATTGGGCGTCGCAGCATTACGCGGTCGCTGCCGTCAACTCTCACCTCGACAAACTGGCCGGGAAGCATCTCCGGCAACGGCTCGCTGTGGGTGAGTTTCAGCAGTGTGTAGCGCCCGTTGAGATGCGTGGCGCTACTCACAGTAAAGTCCATGATGTATTTCTTCATAATCTCCGTAGGGATTGATTTTGCTGCAAAGGTAGACAATAATTCAAAATTCCCTGCAAGCAAAATACGGAAAACAGCATATGTATTTTCAATATGGATTATGTCTGGATGTCAGAAATGGATGTCTACTCCAGCCACGAGAGTGTGTAGTTCCAAAGGCGCTCGGCTCGCAGAGACCCGTGGTTTGCCGTGCCGTACATGTACATCTCGCTGATTGGTCGTGACTGTCTCGCCAGTCTTGCGGTCTGTATACCAGGCACGTCCGTATATGTGCTGATAGTCAAAGCCCATGGTCAGACGGTTGCCGTCGAACAGTTGTGCGCTCTTATACAATGACATTCCTGCCACGGCATCCTTCGAGCGGAAAAAGTCTTTTTCGTTATTTGTCGATTTCTACGAGTTTATATTTGCGGTTGCCAAGTCCTATTTTAGCAGCGTGCTCAATGGTGTGCACACCATGCTGCTTGTTTATGCGACGGAGCAGGTCGGTAGGGTCGTTGGTGGCAGTCACCTTCTGCTGGTTGATGATGTCGACGCAGGCCTGATCGAGCGCAACAGGGTCGGTAGATGCCAGAATGCCGTAGTCCTCAAGTTTTACAGGAGCAGGGTGGTCTACACAGTCGCAGTCTATCGACATGTTGTTCATCACGGAAATGTAAATGATGCCTTTCTTCTTGTTGAAATAGTTTACAACAGCCTGTGCTGCCGCAGCCATAGACTCAAGAAAGCCGTCCTGATTGCCAATATATTCGGGAGTCCAGAGTTTTGCCATGTCAAGTTTCGCCATTTTGCCGGCAGAGTGGATATATGCCTTGCCGTTCTGGCTGCCACAGCCGATGGACAGGTTTTTAAGAGCACCGCCGTAGCCACCCATCGGATGACCTTTGAAGTGGTTCAGCGCAATCATAAAGTCATAGTTGGCCATATGTCCTCCAACGATGTCGTATTTGATGTTCGTCGTATCCTTCACGGGGATGCGTATCTCGTCGTATTCGTCCATGATATCCACAGGGAAGTATTTCAGAAAGCCGTGGCGCTCAATTACTTTCCAGTGGTTGGCCGACGTGGTGCGCTCGTCCTGCTTGTCCTTCGGAGCATTGCCGTAGGCTGTGTTACATTCTACTATGGTGCCATCCACTTCGTACACCAAGTCCTTCACCAGTTCAGGCTTCAGGTAATTGGGGTTGCTGCCCTCTCCGGTGCTCATCTTCACCGCTACTCTTCCCTTGGCCTCAACACCCAGCGCCTTATATATCTTTACAAGAGCCTCGGGTGTTATCTCCTTTGTAAGATACACCGTCGACTGGGCCATGGCTGTCATTCCAGCCATCATGGCAAATGCTACTAATGCAGTTCTTTTCATCACTTTTTCTCCTTATTAATTTAATGTGTCTTTTCGGAGGCAAAGTTACGATTAAACGAAAGCAAAACAAAAAGAGTGTACTATTTTTTTGTCCTTTTCTCTACTTTCCGTACCTTTGCCCGAAAAGTTTTTGACAATGATACATACAAGACTCTTGACTTTAACGTTGGTACTGACCAGCATTGCCATCACCGAGACATGGGCCGGCAATGCCGACGGCATACCCGGCAATGCTGGCGACCATTGTGTCTTCAATGAAAACATACGCTATTCACAACTGGTCATCAATAGCCGCATCAACGACTTCAAGGCTAACACCAAGGATGCCGGCTTCGGCAGACACGATGCCCAGGGCAACATGACAGAGAGCCCTACAGGAACATACACTACTCTCGACTATGTTCCAGGACTCGTTGCCAAAGCAATACTTGAAGCCGTTGACTATTATAAAGATGATACAGAGGTTGAAGTGAGGCCTTGGTTTTACACCATTGCACATTTCGGCAACTCATGCGACATATCATCAAGTGGCAAGGCCGGCAGGAGTTTTGACGACCTGAATGCTGTGAAACTCTATTTTCTCCTCTCACAACTGGCCGCAGAAAAGCGTTTCGACGACACACCAACATATACGGGTACTGCCAGCATTGCCACAGCACGCCAACGATTTTCCGACAGCAGGAAGGCTTTTGCCAGTAGCAACAGCAACTATGTCATCAAGGAAAGCACACTCACCGAAGCGGCAGGCGGATGGTGGCACAAGGCATCGTACACCGACCAAATGTGGTGCGACGGGCTTTATATGGGAGCAGCCCTCATGGCACAACTTATCAACGGAGACACCGACTACTCTCACATCACAGCAGACGACTGGCAACTGCTGACGCGTCAGTTCACCATATCATGGAAATTCCTATGGGACGACGACGTTCGTCTGCTTTACCATGCCTTCACCGCTGACCCCGCAGGCACTGCTGCCTCACAGTGGGCTGGAATCTCTGCCCAAAAAGGACAAGAGGTATATCACTCAGTAGAATTCTGGGGGCGTAGTGTGGCTTGGTACTTCTTGGCTCTCGTTGACGTGCTGGAACAGATGCAGAAAGCCGGTCTTGGCAACACCGAACGTTTCACCATGCTAAGCACGTATCTGGAGCAACTTGCTGCCGGCATAGCAGCCAAGCAGGATGCAGAGAGCGGATGCTGGTATCAACTGCTTAACCACGACAGCACTTTCATTGCTGCCAGTTATAACAGCAGTTATAGATACACATCGTCACCAGTAGCCAATTATCTGGAGTCATCATGTACTGCCATCTTCACAGCCGCCTTCCTAAAGGGCATGCGACTTGGACTCATCAAGACTGACTATAGCGAAGTAGCGCTGAAAGCATATCACGGCTTTATCAACCATTTCATGGTGGCCGACGGCAACGGAGGAGTACACCTTGTGGGCTGCTGTAAGTCAGCAGGTCTGGGTGGCAGCAACTATCGCGATGGCTCTGCCGAATACTATCTGATGGGAAAAGACACTAAGCCCACCAGCACATCGGGAAGTGATTTCTACACGGAGGGAAAAGTGCTGGGCGGCTTTATCATGGCGGCAACAGAATACGAACGCCTTATGGCCTCTACATCGGTCATCATGGCAAATCAATGCCAGCCACCGCACCACACAACCCACCTTTGGTCTCTCAGCGGCTGGCGCCTATCGGGCAAACCTCTTCACCAGGTATACATCAAGGATAAAGCCAAAATCCTGTCCAGCCCAAAATAAAATAAAGAAGTGTCTGCGATATTTGCGAGAGTATAAAGATGGAGAATATGCTTATGAGAGAGTTGTTGGAAAGAATGGTTACCGTGCGGTGACCCCAGATTTCTTGCTATATAGTATAAGTATATATGAGAAGTGAAAAATCCGCCCTAAATCCCTTTATTTCCCCTTCATCACAAGCCAATGAGAGATAGCCTCGCCTTGCTCGGCTAACCTC
>FLNZ01000022.1_pt1 | contig 28800 bp, 17 predicted proteins | sample 1140391 | NCBI WGS metagenome assembly FLNZ01 (sample SAMEA3878171, study PRJEB12797) | bioreactor metagenome | biome: Moose rumen | place: Sweden | collected 2011-10 | reverse complement strand
CTTAACGCATCGTTCCAAGGGATTCCCGCCACTTGTTTCACGATTCCGTTCCAAACAGCATCCAAGTCGAGTCCATTAAAGCTGAAGCAGAATTCCTCAGCCAGCACCCACTCCCTCGATACAACAACATGATCGTCATACTTCAGCGCAAATCGAACCTGATTGCCATAGTTCAGCGTGAGGAGAATATTCTTTTGCCCAATGCGGTGCAGCAAGGTTTCCACATTCTTCGGGTTGAATTGCTTTCGCTTCATCGTGACCCGAGCCACATAAAAGCCCTTTACGCGAGCGCCCGCTGCTACGGGCATTCTTTGGAGGCCGACCACATTCGTGATTGCCACTTGCGTTACATCTTCGTTAAAAGCAGTCTTCTGCGTCGTTGTCATCGCAGAAAACGCTCCGACTCGCCCAAAGAACGTTTCCTTCGGGATGATTTTCTTCTCTTCGGTGCTTTTCGGCAGTCCAAACATCTTTACTGCCCTCAACGAACCACCAAGAAACAAATCAATTCGAAATCATCTAGTCCCTTCACAGACTCCTTACCGAAATCCACAAAGTCGCCATTCAAGAAACTTTCGACATCGCTTTCGTCTTTCTTGCGGACTATAGAATCAATTGCCTTTCCTAGACTTTCCGAAACTTTACCCATGTCGCGACCATCGCGGGTTTCCGCATTGAACTCATCGCAAAGAACCTTATCGGGTGAAGATTTTCCTTTTGCCAGCAGGCGCATGATGTCAAGGATATCCTTGGGCTGCAAGTGATTCGCGACAATTTCGCCGTCACTCCCGACATACACCATGTAGAAGGGGTGCAGGCGGTTCTTGCTTCTAATCGTCTCGTCGCTCTTGACGTTTTTCAGCACGAATATCACGCCCGGCTTTTCACCCTTTACAACAGCATAAATTCCAAACGGCACATGGTCCATATCCGTCTTTTGCTTTATATAGGCAAGCAAGTCCATGCGGAACTCGTTCAGTCCCAAATCCATAATGGAAACGCCCGAACCCATGTCTTCCAGGTCAACGACTTCTTCCTGCAATTTCTTGAGCTGGTTCCTGCGATATTCCAGGTCGCCCTTCTCGTCCTGGTTTATCAAGTCGTCGTCACCCGTTGCCGTCATTACCGATATGCGCATACGGGTTTCGACGCGTTCTTTCAGGTTGATGTATTCGTCCAAGTCCAAATCGGGCCAGAAATTCACCAGCTGAATTACCTTGTTCTGGCTACCGATACGGTCTATACGCCCAAAGCGCTGAACAATGCGTACGGGATTCCAGTGAATATCGTAATTGACACAGAAATCACAATCCTGCAAGTTCTGGCCTTCACTTATACAGTCCGTCGCTATCAAGATATCGATATTCGCGTTGTCATTCGGGTAAAGGACGTCACGATCCTTGGACTTTGGCGAAAATGCGGCTAGCACATGGCTGATGTTCGTCTTGAAATTCGGGATTGTCGTTCGACCATTGATATCGCCCGTCACGAGAGCCACTTCTACACCAAGTTCCTTTTTCAGCGATTCCGACAGGTTGGCGTAAAGGTATTCCGCCGTATCGGAGAACGCCGTAAAAACAAGGACCTTCTTGTTGCCGGGATTAATCGGGGAGGCAATCTTTTCGCGGATAATGCGTTTCAGTTCGTTCAACTTGAAATCGTATTCCGGCGTTACACTCTGCACCATCTTGACAAGTTGTTCAAACGTCCTGATATCGCTATCAATTTCACTCTTCCACGTTATGTAATCCATATCGCGCAAGTCAACGGATGCCTTCTTGCCCACCGTAAAGAAATCGGTATTCTGATCGTCTTCGTCAAGAGAGAGCGGGTTCGCTTCTAGGGTGACCGAAGCGACTGAACTCTTGTGTTTGCTGAAATTTTCGATAATTTCAGACGTCCTCTTCAGGTAATCGCAAATTTCCTGAACCGTCATCAAGAAGGAATGTACCGAACTTTCCATGCGTTTCAGCAGGTTGGTCGCCATGATTCGCTGAATGCCAAGTTCACGCCCCTTACGGAACTTTTCGGTATCGCGCTCATTCAAGTACTTCGGAAGTTCGCTATCCAAAACAAAGTTGAGCGGCGTATAAATGGTTAGCTTGAGTTCTTGCAGCAGTTCAAAAATTTCGTGGTAGTTGATGCCGCCGGCAAGATCCGTCAACTTCGGGCGTAGCGATATGGGCTTGTTCCGTTCAGGGAACGCGCCTATTTCCTTCATGTCGTAATAGGTCTGTATCTGCTTGCGGGAACGCGCAATCGTTACGCTGTCCAGCACCTCAAAAAAATCAAAATCCAATCGGGAAAGAAGATTTGCAGTTGTCCGTTCACTTTCGGGGAACTTGCACCATGCATTATAGACCTTTTGCGCCTGCTTGAAGATATCGTCGATATCCGCCCTTGTCGAAAGCTTGCCGTTGAACTCGTCGGGATTATCACAGTATGCGAGCGCCAGTTGGTTGCGCAAGTCGTAGAAGCGGTTGTTCACGGGAGTTGCCGAAAGCATCAGCACCTTGGTTTTCTTGTTCGGCTTGATGATACGGTTCATAAGCCGCATGTAGCGGTTTTCTTTTTCGCCACCATGGCTGTTGGTGCCGTTGCCGTTCCTGAAATTGTGGCTTTCGTCAATCACGACCAGATCGTAGTTGCCCCAGTTGATGCTGTTTATCGATAGGCCAGTTGCAATCTTGCCGTTGTCTCGCGAAAGATCCGTATGGTAGGCGACATCGTAACGCAGGCGGTCTAATGCCAACGGATTGTTCACCTGGTTTCCGCGATAGGTCATCCAGTTCTCGGATAATTTTTTGGGGCAAAGGACCAGAACATCCTTATTGCGCCCCTCATAATACTTGATGACGGCAAGTGCAGTGAACGTTTTACCGAGACCAACGCTATCGGCCAAAATACACCCGTTGTACTGCTCCAGTTTATGGATTATGGCGACTGCGGCATCTTTCTGGAAATTGTAGAGTTTATTCCAGACGGCAGTTTCCTTGAAACCTGTCGCTTCGTTCGGCAAGACGTCTTCCGAAACATCTTCCAGAAATTCGCTGAAGATGTTGTAAAGCGTCATAAAGTAGATGAGTTCCGGAGAGTTTTCCTGATAGACCGTCGTAATCATCTTGATGACATTCTCGGTAACGTCGTTCAGTTTAGATTCGTCATACCAGACCGCATTGAACATCTCCAAGAATTTCGTGCTCTCCGGAGTTTCAAAACGCGCTACCATATTCATCAAATTGTTGCCGCGCTTTACGCCCAAATCTACCGTCGTGAATGAATTGACAGGAGAATAAGTGTAGGTGTTGTCGCTGTTTTTTACCGACAAGAAATTGTTCATGCCCTCGCGCGTGGCGTTCGACTTGAACTTTACCTTGCGGCGAATCCATTCGGCACATTCGCGAGCCACGACACGCTGCTTGAGTTCGTTACGAAGCTTGATTTCGAACTCGGTGCCATAAAGGGACTTTTCGCGCTCTAGCCGCTGGATGTAGAATTCCTTGCGTTCCTTTTCGGAATTTTCCGCAACAAACGTAGGGGACGTGAAAATGAAACGAAGTTCCTCGCAACTTTCCAACTGCTTGCGGAGTTCGTTGAAGGCATAGATGGAAAAACAGGCCGCAGCAATCGAAACACGACTGCCACGACGGATTTTATCGAGAAGGTCATCCTTGACCGTCTTGGATACATTATCAAATAATTCCATCTACCAAATCGCCTTGCGACTACGGCAAAGACCGCAACCGCGGGTTGCGCTCTTGCTCTGTAGCAAAACGATTGCACAATTCTATATAGGGAATAAAAAAGCACGGAATCGTCTTGCTTGTCGCAACCTAGGTTCGCCAAAACCTATCTGATGACAAACGGAAGACGACCCGCGCACAAAGTGCGCGAGCCTCAACCCTGTTCCCATCAGATTTGAAATTTGGCGATTTCGGTTGCAGGAACAAGAGCTTGAAAACTCTATGCGCCCCAAACCGTGAAGAATGGGGCTATGTCAATGGGAAATATATATAAATATGCGAGAGATGGATTGCCACGGGTTCTACGAACCCTCGCAATGACGTGTATCAAGCCCGGAAAGACGCATGGAAAGGAGATCCTCGCCTACGCGAGGATGACGAGAAAAGACGCGGGGATGACGAGAGAAATCGCGAGGACGACAAAAATGGACGGCAACCGCTATTTTTGAGGCTTTTTTTGACTCGCGGAATTGTCGTTACGAACACTGGAGGTGTCCGTAGCCGAGTTCTTCCGTTTTTCGTCTCTTAGATAGCGTAATTTTTGATAATGGACTTTTCGTTGTTCGTCTGTTAAAGATGAATCGCGCAAGATGGAACGTTCGCTTTGCGCATCCGCATAGCAGCAGGCAGACGAGTCCTTTTGATTTACAACAGGATGCACGGCGAGTGCAAGCAAGAAAGCCTCACTCAAGATCCATTTCGTCAATGAACATCTTGTAATCATCGAAAAGTTCCTCTTCAATGCCAGGACAACCATAATATATATTTTCTTCGTTTTCCATGTCATCCAAGTATTCGTCAAAATCTTCCACACGGTCCTTCATGAAGTCAAATCTGGAGTAGTCCGGATCATACTTGTAGTCGAGCCAAGCCTTTATCTTCATGGCAATATCGTTTCTGGACAGTTGCTGTTCCGATTGCCTAGCATGATTATACACCTTCTGACCGTAAATGTATGCAAGATTGTACGGGAGGCTATGGGCCAAGAAATGCTTGTATTCATGCCCCTTAACCATGGGCTTGAGATAGTAATAATTGAAAGGATCGAGATATTGCCTACTTCCCAGACCGGGATATGTCGTCAGCTGAACTAAAGAACTGTCTTTACCGTTATCAAGGACGCTTTGAGCCAAATCATGCACATCAAGCATTTCCGCCGCAGGATTGACACTCCAGTTCCTCATTTCTCCTCCAAAAGGATGCGGAAGAGACCTAAACGCGGGAACTTCCATAATCAGAGGTTTTAAATACTTTATATGTAGTTCTTGCAACAGGCGCTTAGCGAGATAGCTCTCAATATCTTCGATTCGCTTTCTGCAAGCATAATTCCTTACGACTTCTTTAAGAAAATAAGAGCTAACTCTAAGTTGAACTCGCGCCCCAAACCGCGAGGAATGGGGCTATGTCAGTGGGAAATATATATAAATACGCGAGAGGAAGATCCCCACCTTGGTGGCCATGCGCACTAAACAACAAGTTGTTAAGTGCTGTCCGCCCGCCTACGCGAGGATGACAAGAGAAATCGCGGGGATGACGAGAGAAATTGCGAGGATGACGAGAAAAGACGCGGGGAAGACAATCAGCAGGACACGCGGACAAGGCGGCTGCAAGCAGGGGGACACATCCCCCACCAAGTCACACAGTTATTCCTTTCGGGTATTATTTTTGCAATTTCATACCTGCGGGGCTTGAATTTTATTAGTTTTCGGGTATAGAACTTCGAGTTTTGCGGTATTTTCTGGAAGCGGCGCGGTTGGGGAATGTCTCGCGCGCGGCGGATAATCTTTGCGTGACGCAGCCGACGGTGAGTCGCCAGCTCAAGGAGTTGGAGGAGGAACTGGGCGAAAAGCTTTTCGAGCGCACGAATTACGCGATTCGGCTGACGCCTGCGGGTGAACTCTTGCGGGAGCGTGCGGAGGACATCCTTTCGATGGCGGACAGGACGGTGCAGGATTTCAAGTCGCTGAAGGAAGACGAGGTGGTGGGTGAAATCGCCATCGCCTGCGCGGAATCGCGGAACGTGAACTTTCTTTCGAAGTGCATCGGGATTCTCCGCGACGACTATCCGAAGATTAAGTACAACTTATATTCGGGCGACAGCGAGCGCGCTTTGGAAAAGTTGGACAAGGGCATTTTTGATTTTGCGGTGGTTGTAGATAACGTCAATTTGGAAAAGTACAACTGCCTTGCGGTGCGTTCGGTGGACCGTTGGGGCGTGGTGATGCGCCGCGACGACCCTTTGGCCAGGCGGGATTTCATCGAGCCGAAGGATTTGCTCGACAAGCCGCTGATGGCGTCGCGGCAGGCGATGGTGGCGGATTTGCCGAAATGGTTCGGCGATGATATTTCGAGGCTGAACGTGATTGTGGGGCTGGATCTTTCGTACAACGGTTCGGTGCTTGCCAAAGAGGGCACGGGCTACCTGCTCACTTTCGACGGCCTGGTGGATACGAGCCGCAGTTCGCGCCTGTGCTTCAGGCCGCTCATGCCTGAACTCACCACCAACATGTATATCATTTGGCGGCGGGGCCAGCAGTTCACGCGGGCGGGCGAACTTTTCCTCGACACGCTCCGACACGTGCTGGGGGAATAGGCGCCCCCTTCGCCGGTATATGAAACGTACCGTTTCATACAAAGACATTTTTATCAATTTTTCACAAATGAAAACATAATTTTTGCTTTAAAATCATTGATTTTGTTTCATAAGCAAGGTATATTTATAAAAAAACGCAAGAAGGAGAAGCCTTATGAAAACGAAAATCCTACCCATACTGACAACAGCATTCACGTTGTTGTGTACCGCATGCAGCGACGACAGCACCAGCAACGCAATTACCGGCAACGATGACGATCACGGCTCCGTAATCGCAGGCAAAGAGACCGTCAACACGTTCGAGACTCCCGGCACCGGTAAAGAATATGACTGGGGCGGCGAGATAAGCGAATCAATTACATCGGATTTCTCGTTCAGGGATGCGGATATTGCCGGAGCCGCGCCCACGACCGAAGCGAAGAACTCTGTTGATGTTGCTGAACCTAGCCTTGACCTTGGAGAGCCTGGAGACATTGAAGGGCGCTGGGGCGGAGTTTCAAACGAAAGGATGTCGGGACTGCTCACGGCCGGCGAATGGAACGATCTGGACAACTGGAATTCCTGGATCGCGACCCTCGACAGCACCAACTACAAGACAATGCCGGATTACTGGGAATTTTTCCCGAACAAACTAATTGCCGTGAAAGTCGTAGACGGTAGCGAGTCGGGCATCGCGAACGTGCGTGTAGAACTCCTCAAGGGCGACAAGGTGGAATTCTCCACCAAGACCGACAACTCCGGGTTTGCCTACTGCTGGGCAAGCCTGTTCAGCAACGACGCACAGGCCACAGGAGAAGAAGAATTCTCGCTGAAGGTCGACGGCAAGGTTTCTGAAGCAGCAGTCAAGGTGACCAGCAAGGACGACGAAACCATCAATGTCAACATCATCACGAGCGACGCCAAGAAGGCCGAAGCCTCTGCAGACATCGCATTCATCGTGGACGCCACGGGGTCCATGGGCGACGAGATTGCCTTCCTCAAGTCCGACCTCGAATACATCATCGACCACGCCAGCACCGGCAACAATGTGAATCTGCGCACGGCGGCGCTTTTCTACCGCGACCAGACCGATTCATACATCACACGCGGCCAAAATTTCGCCAGCGACGTCACCACGACCCGCGAATACATTTCCAAGCAGTACGCAAATGGCGGCGGCGACTACCCCGAAGCGGTCCACTCCGCACTTGAATCCGCACTGCAGGACCTCTCGTGGAACGAATCCGCACGTGCACGCATCGCGTTCCTCATCCTCGATGCACCCGCCCACCACGAGAGCGACGTTATCGAGAGCCTCCAGAAATCCATCAAGGAATTCGCGAAGAACGGTATCAAGATTATCCCGGTGGCGGCAAGCGGTGTTGACAAGGATACGGAATTCATGCTGCGCTTCTTCGAAGTCGCAACGGGCGGCACGTACGTGTTCATCACCAACGACAGCGGAATCGGCAACGACCATATCGATGCCAGCGTCGGTGACCACGAAGTGGAAAAACTCGCCGACCTGATGATAAGGCTCATCCAGAAATACGTGGAATAAAGGCACGATTTTCCACCAAAAATACGCAGGAAATTCTTTTACACTCCTTGAATAAATACCAAAAACTGAAAAACAAACTTTGTAATCGCGGTGAAACACACCGCGATTTTTCGTTTATTTTCGGCAATTTTCATCTTTTTTGCACACTAAAATTTTTGGCACGCTCTTTGCATAGAGGGGGTGAATTCCAAAATTCCTTGGAATCAAACAAGGACGAAAAAAAATGAAACTCGTTACGGCCTACATCCAACCCGAACGACTGAATCTCGTGAAGCAAGCGCTTTACGAAAACAACATTTTCAAGATGTCAGTTACCAACGTGCTCGGCTGCGGCCAGCAGAAGGGCTATAACCAGCGCTTCCGCGGCGTGGTGACCGAGGTGAATTTGCTCAAGAAGATTTGCCTCAAGATTGCGGTGAACGATGAATTCGTGCAGCCCTGCATCGACGCCATCATCAAGGGCGCGCGCTCCGGCGAAATCGGTGACGGAAAGATTTTCGTCACAAGCCTTGAACAGTGCATCCGCATCCGCACCGGAGAAACGGGCCCGGAGGCAATCGGTTAGACGAAAGAACGGCGCTTCGCGCCTACAGACGAAAGATCAATCAAAAGGATTTAAAGAATGAACGAAGTTACACAAGTCGTACCTGTCAGCGACGCAATCTTTATGACAGAAAACATCTGGATCATGATCAGCGCCATGCTGGTGTTCATCATGGGTCTTGGATTCGCCTGCGTTGAAGCGGGCCTCGTGCGCGCCAAGTGCGCTGCCAACGTTGCCTTCAAGAACATCGCGGTCCCCGCCATAGGCATCACGATGTACGCCCTGCTAGGCTTCGGCCTCATGTATCCGGGAACCTTCAACGGGATTCTCGGTTTCGCGGGCTTTGGCATTGGCGACTGGGCGAATCCGGCCAGTTTCACCTCTGCCTACAACGGTCACTTTACTTTGTTTGCAGACTGGCTTTTCCAGGCAATGTTTGCAGCGACCGCAGCAACGATTGTCTCGGGCGCCGTGGCCGAACGCGTGAAACTCAATTCCTTCCTGGTCTTCACCATTGTCTACGTGGCTCTCGTCTACCCGATTGTGGGTAGCTGGACATGGGGTGGCGGCTGGCTTTCGACCATCGGCAAGGCAGGTTTCCACGACCTCGCCGGTTCTACCCTCGTGCACTCCGTGGGCGGCTGGGCAGCACTTGCCGGCGTAATGATTCTCGGGCCCCGTATCGGCAAGTACGTGAACGGCAAGGTGCACGCCATCCCGGCACACAACATTCCGCTTGCAACCATCGGTGTATTCATGCTGTGGTTCGGTTGGTGGGGATTCAACGCAGGTTCCGCACTCAGTGGCGACCCGAAGGCCACTAGCTGGATTCTCGTGACCACGAACCTCGCCGCCGTCGCAGGTATCATTACCGCAACGCTCACGAGCTGGATCGTATCGAAGAAGCCCGACGCCACCATGGCGCTGAACGGATGCCTTGCCGGCCTCGTGGCAATCACAGCCGGTGCAGACGTGGTAACCCCGCTCTCTTCCTGGATTATCGGTGCCATCGCTGGCGTGCTCGTAGTCGGCGCAGTATTCATGTTCGACCGCCTGCACTTGGACGACCCGGTCGGTGCACTCTCGGTTCACCTGGTGAACGGTGTGTGGGGTACGCTCGCTGTCGGTATCTTTGATATCACTGGCGACTACACCCTCGGCACTCAGGCCATCGGCGTGATCGCTTACGCGGTTCCCTGCTTCGGTGCTGCTAGCCTCATCTTCTACGCTATCAAGAAGACCATGGGACTGCGCGTTACCGAGCGTCAAGAACTCCGCGGCCTCGACCAAAGCGAACACGGACAAGAATCCTACAGCGGATTCCAGATCTTCAGCAATATGTAATCGGTTTCTAACTCACACGATACAAAAACAACCTGCGGACTCCGGCATTTTTGCCGGGGTTCGTTTTTTATTTGGGGTGGGTTTTGGGCGGATTTCGCGATACACACAAATTAATTTTATTTACAATTTATGTAAAATATTCGGCGTACGTAACCACGAATTGTTCGTCCGAGCCATATAATATATCGTTTTTCGCCTGAATTTGCCGTTTCTCTCATGTTTGGCACATTTTTTGCAATTTAAGGGCGTCCGTAATCATTCAGAAGAGGCGTTATGCTCGAAGAATTACACGAGGAATGCGGCGTTATCGGCATCTACAATGGCGAAAACGTCGTCAGGAATATCACCATGGGGCTTTATGCCCTGCAGCACCGTGGGCAGGAAAGCGCCGGCTTCGCGGTGACCGACGGGGACAAGGTTCGCGTCCGCAAGTCCATGGGGCTTGTATCGACACTGCTCCGGGAACACAACATCGACGAACTGCAGGGCTTTGCAGGCATCGGCCACGTGCGCTACAGTACCACGGGAGCATCGACGCTCGCAAATGCGCAGCCGATTCTCGTGAGCTGCAAGTGGGGCCAGATCGCGGTTGCGCACAACGGCAACATCACGAACGCAAACGAACTCCGCGCCGAGATGGAAGCCGAAGGGCACATATTCCAGACGACATCCGATTCCGAAATTCTCCTGCACGAAATCGCCCGCACTGAAGCGGACAGCCTGGGTGAGGCCATCAAGAAGGCCATCACCAAGTTTACCGGAAGTTTCTGCCTCGTGTTCATCAGCAGGGACACGATGTTTGTGGCCCGCGACGGTTTCGGGTTCCGCCCGCTTTCCATCGCCCGCATGGGCAAGGCGTGGTGCGTCGCGAGCGAAACCTGCGCATTCGACCTGCTGGGAGCGCACTACATACGCGACATTCAGCCGGGCGAGTTCCTCACCATTACGCAGAACGGCCTGCACTCAGAACGCTTTACCCACAAGGACCGTCTCGCGCACTGCATTTTCGAGTACATCTACTTCAGTCGCCCCGATTCCAAGATTTTCGAGCAGAGTTGCGACAAGATCCGCCGCAAGATGGGCAAGCAACTCGCGAAGGAATGCCCCGTAGATGCGGACATCGTAATCTCTGTACCCGACAGCGCGACAACGGCAGCGCTCGGCTACTCGCAGGCAAGCGGCATCCGTTTTGAGATAGGCCTGCTGCGCAACCACTACGTGGGCCGCACCTTCATCGACCCCACGCAGAACGTACGCGAGCAGAAGGTGAAACTCAAGTTCAACCCCATCGAGGGCGTGCTCAAGAACAAGCGCGTCTGCGTGGTGGAAGACTCTATTGTACGCGGAACCACCCTCAAAATCCTTTCCCGCATGCTGCGCGATGCAGGCGCCCTCGAGGTACACATCCGCATCGCATCGCCCCCGGTGGCACACCCGTGCTTCTTCGGGATGGATTTCCCGAGCCAGGGCGAACTTGCCGCAAGTTCCATGACCCCCGACGAAATCGCGAAGATGCTCGGGGTCGAAAGCCTCGGCTACCTGAGCGTAGAGGGCATGAAGGAATGCACCGGCGAAGGCGAGCATTACTGCGCCGCCTGCTTCGACAACAACTACCCCGACTACATCGGGACCGATACGAACAAGACCCGCTGCGGTTAAACAGCGGGCCGTAATTTTTCGGCAGGTTACAAGTCCGGAGGCAGCTAGCGTCCGGACTTTATTCCTAGTTTGTTCATGCGGTAGTTCATCATGCGGGGCGATACACCCAGGTCACGGCCCGCGGCGGAAATGTTTCCGTCGTTGCTTTTGATGGCCTCGGTGATAATTTCGCGCTCGTAGTTTTCCATGAGGACTTCGAGCGTTGCATTCTTTTCGCCAAAGCGCGCCACGTTACCGGTGCTCAAGCTCGTCTGGAGCGAAGGCGGCAAGTTGTAGCTATGCACGCAGTCGTCTGTCGCAGTGAGCACGGCACGTTCCATACAGTTCTCGAGTTCACGCACGTTGCCCGGCCAGTGGTAGCTCATGAGCAGGTTAATCGCAGTCGTAGAAAGACGCACAATTTTCTTGCCGTAGCGCAGGTTCATCTTCTCGATAAAATGTTCCGCGAGCAAAATGATATCGGACTTGCGCTTTGCCAGGTCGGGCATCGATATCGGGAAGATGTTCAGGCGGTAGAACAAGTCTTCGCGGAACTTGCCCTGCGCGATGAGCTCCTCGAGGTTACGGCTTGTCGCCGCAAGGAACCGCACGTCGGAACGGAGTTCCTCGTTGCTACCCACGCGGCTGAAGGTACGTTCCTGCAAAAAACGCAGGAGTTTCACCTGGGTCTGCATCGTAAGGTCGCCAATTTCGTCAAGGAACAGCGTACCGCCATTTGCCGCTTCGGCACGGCCAATGCGGCGATTCACCGCGCCCGTAAACGCGCCCTTCTCGTGGCCAAAGAGTTCGCTTTCCACAAGGTTTTCCGGAAGAGCCGCGCAGTTGAGAATAATAAAAGGCTTATCCTTCCTTGCAGACAAGTTCACAATCGCGCGGGCAATCATTTCCTTACCCGTACCGCTACCACCACGGATAAGCACGGTCGCATCGCTCGGGGCCACCTGACGCACCTGCTCGTACACATGGCGCATCTCGCTGCAGTTGCCCACGAGGTCGCCCGGGTTGTTCGAGAGCATATCGCGGAGCTTGCGGTTCTCCTCGAGCATCGCTTCATGTTCGTTGTGCAGCTCAATGCATTCGTTTGCAGCATCACCCGCAATGTTCGCGATAATCTCGAGCAGGGCAACGTCGCGGTCCAGGTCAGTCGTGCCGTCCACGGGGCGGTCGATTGATAGCGTTCCGATAACCTCTCCATCGTGAATGAGTGGCACGCAGATGAACGCCACCTGAAAGTCGTAATGGCGGCTCCCCGTGCGGTTCAAGAAGCGGGAATCCTTGCGCAGGTCAGGAATCACGTGACTCACACCGCGTTCGGCAACATGGCCCGTAATGCCCTCGCCCATGCGGTACAGGCCTTTCTGTTTTTCAGATTCGTCAAGACCGCGCGAGGCTTCAATCTTGAGGGTGTCGCCGAACAGGAGCGCAAACGTGCCGCGCAACATGCCGAGTTCCGTTTCCAGAATACCAAGAACGTTTTCCAACAACTTCTCCACGTTGCGTTCGTGAATAATCGCAACGCTAATCTTTTGGATAACCGAGATTTCTGGACCTATGGGTGTTGACATATGTGACATAAGATAGAAAATGTTGGTTTAGAGTGATGCGATGTGTCATTCTGAGCGAAGAGGCAAAGCCTCGTAGTCGAAGAATCTAAAAGCAACTATAGATCCTTCGACGCGCTTCGCTTGCTCAGGATGACACGCTTATCATAATCTTTCCCTTATTCGTTTCAAGGCCTCGCAGGTGCGTTCGTAGTCGCCGAAGGCGGTCAGGCGGAAGTACCCCTCGCCGCAAGGGCCAAAGCCACTGCCGGGGGTGCCAACCACCTCGCAGGTGGCAAGCAGGCGGTCGAAGAAGTCGAAGGACTTTTCGCCGTCAGGAATCTTCCACCAGATGTACGGGGCATGCTCGCCGCCGAACACCGTGTAGCCCGCCGCAGTCAGTTCCTTGCGGATGACACCGGCAGTCTTCATGTAGCCCGCGATAACGGCCTTCGTCTGCTGCCAGCCGACCGGGGAGTAGATGGCCTCGGCGGCACGCTGGGTCACGTAACTTACGCCGTTGAACTTGGTGCACTGGCGGCGATTCCACATGGAGCGCAGTTTTGAAAGTTCGTGCGGGATGACCGTGTAGGCGCAACGCACGCCGGTAAAGCCAGCAGTCTTGCTGAAACTGCGGAACTCGATGGCGCAGGTGCGGGCGCCCGGAATCTCGAAGATGGAGTGCGGGAGGCTCTCGTCCTGAATGTAGCAGTTGTACGCGCCGTCGAACAGGATAATCGCACCGTTCTCGTTCGCGTAATCCACGAACTTCTGGAGCGTCTCGCGGCTGAGCACCGTACCCGTCGGGTTGTTCGGACTGCAGAGGTAAATCATCTGCACCGGGTTCTTGGGCAGGTCGGGCTGGAAGTTGTTCTCGGCAGTCGACGCAAGGTAGGTGACCTTAGAAAAATGTCCGTCATTCTGCAACACGCCGGCACGCCCAGCCATCACGTTGGAGTCCAGATAGACCGGGTAGACGGGGTCAGGGATGGCGATTTTTACATTTTCTGTAAAAAGTTCCTGGATGTTCGCGACGTCGCACTTGGAACCGTCGCTCACGAAGATATCGTCCGAGTCCATCTCGATACCGCGGGAGGTGTACTCGCCGGCGACAATCGCCTCGCGCACGAAGTCGTAGCCCTGCTCGGGCCCGTACCCGCGGAAACTCCCCTTCTCGGCCATCTCGTCGACAGCCTTGTGCATGGCCTTGATGACTTCGGGAATGAGCGGAGTGGTCACGTCGCCGATACCCAGGCGCACGATATCGGCATCGGGCTTCTTTGCCTGGTATTCGGAAATTTTCTTTGCGATGGTAGAAAACAGGTAGCTACCAGGCAGCAAGTCGTAGTTTGTATTTATGTAGGAATCACTCATAATTTATGCGAAGTGTGAAATGTAGGGTGTAGGGTGTGAAACAATCAATCATCAATCATCAATTTTCCCTCTAAAAACTTCCTGTGCGGGGCCGGTCATGAGAACCGGGCCATCGTTTTCGTGCTTGATATGGAGCACGCCGCCATCGAGAATCACGTCGGCTTCTACGCCCACGCGGCCCGTGCGCTGGGCCGCAACGAGGGTTGCGCAGCTCCCGGTTCCACAGGCCATGGTGACGCCGCAACCCCGTTCCCAAACCCGCATGCGGATTTGGGTGGGCGCCCCCTGAACTGCTGGCAAAACCTGCGCGAATTCAATGTTGCAGCGGTCCGGGAACTGCCTGTCGCATTCGAGCACGCGCCCCCAGTCTTCCAGCTGAATCTTCTCGATGTCGTCCACGAAAATAACCGCGTGCGGGTTCCCCATCGAGACCGTCTCCGCAGTAAAGTCATAGCAGTCCGCCGTAAGCTTGATGCTCCCGAGAAAATCCCTCGGGTTTCCCATGTCGACGCACACGCGGCCATCATCCAGAAGCGCAGGCTTCACGAGCCCGCTTCTGGTGTGCAGGTTGAAAACTTTCTGACCCGGCTTTGCAAGCCCGCGGTTCACGATGAACTTCGCGACACAGCGGGTAGCGTTACCGCACATCGCCGCCTCCGAACCGTCGGCATTGAATATGCGCATCTCGAAATCCACGCCGTTCGGAGCGGACTTCGAAGCAGGACCGACACCCGCATCGCCAAGCACCAGGCAACCCTCGGCATCCATCGGCGTCACGATAACCACGCCATCGGCACCTATGCCAAAACGGCGGTCACAGAGGCGAACGACCTCCTGCTCGAATGCGGGCCCGAACTCTACCTTCTGACCCGGCTCCAGCAGCACGAAATCGTTGCCCAGCCCGGTCCACTTTGAAAATTCCATAAAGACGTCCTTTTACACTATTTTTGCCCCTATAATGCAAAGAACGTGCCATTTTTACAAATTATGTTAAAAAAGGCGAAAATTAATCAAATTTGCCAAATTTTTAGGAAATAAGTGAAAAATATACTACTATCGGATTTTACATAATATGTAAATAAAGATATTTTCTTTTACATTTTATGTAAGATAAATTGGAGCAACGCGCCCATTTGAAACCGAAAAAAAACATACGCAAATTCATGTTCAAGATCAGTTTTGTAAACGTTTTTTTTTCTCATCCTAAGGTAAAAATATATATTGTGATTATGAATTTTCTATAGGAGTGCCTATGCCCATTCAGACCAGCCACCTCAACTCAAGAATTTTCACACGGGTCGTATTCCTGGTTTCTTCCTTTTTTTTATTTCCGACATCGCTTTTTGCCGATTGGGCTGGCGCAGTAAAAAAGCCTTCCACCATAGAAAAAAGCGGCAAAACCTTTTACGAAATTGAAACTCCCGAAAATCTCGCCTGGTTCGCAACTCAAGTGAATAAGGGCAACACAAGTTACAACGCCATTCTAAAAAATAACATAGCCATCATTGATTCTTCCATAACGGAAAATTCAATCAACTGGACACCCATCGGTTCAGACTCCACTGAAAACACACGATACAAAGGTGTGTTCGACGGCAATGGATTTACCATATCAGGAATTTACTCCAAAGCAGATTACGCAGGGCTTTTCGGCGTGGTCGATTCCGGAGCGGTCATCAAAAATCTGAGTGTTGAGAACATCCGCCTCAAGTCAAACGGAAAATCATCAGTTGGAGAAAGACGTCCTGTAGGTGGCATAGCAAATGTCTTTGGCGGTGATTCCCTGCTCAACTGCACCTTCAACGCCAAAAGTGTCTTTATCGATAGTGCAAGTTTTGGGGGATTGGTAGGACTTTTAAATTCCCCAAACGCTATAATCGATAACGCCTTAAGCCAAGGGACTTTTGTTCGTGGATCCGAAATCAGTCCATCTTTTTACATAGGAATGGCAGGTATCGCAGCCGTTGTAAGATCGTCAAAATTGAAAGTAAGAAATTCCAAAAACTACACTTTCTCCGAAGTAGGAAGTGGAAAGACCTCGAATTATCGCGGTGTGCATGATGCAGGTTTTATCTACAAGGTAACAAACAGTGATGTCTCTTTTGAAAACAGCGAAAACAACGCATCCATTGATTCCGTATTAGCCGACATTTCTGGTTTTGTCAAGCTCGCATCCTCTTCAAAAATTTCTTTTTTGAATAGTAGTAACAACGGGTCATTTACAACATACGACGGTTTAGCATCAGGATTTGTGACAACATGCAGCAACAAGGGAACTTTAACTTTTGAGAGTTCTTACAACAACGGGAATATCGCTTCTCGTAAAACATCAGACAGTGGATATTTGAGTTATGCAACCATTGCAGGCGGTTTTGTGGGGTCCAATGCGGGTTGCAACATGCATTTTGAAAATTCCGTAAATGACGGCGAAATTAACGCAGGGCATGCAGGCGGCTTTGTGGGGGAAAATCGTACGAAAATTGATTTTTACGACTGTATCAATAGGGGAAAAATCACCTCAATCAACAGTTCATATTACAGTCCGCTTGCCGGAGGATTCATAGCATACGACTCCTCACAAACCTTAACAATGAAAAACAACTATAATGAAGGCTTAATCAGCGGTTATTTTGCTGGGGGATTTATTTCACAAAGAGACGGCAAAGGACTTGCAAACATAGAAGCAATCCATAATAAAGAAAAAATTTCTGGTAGATTCTATGCGGGAGGCATAGCAGCAATCTTCAGCGCCGACGACTCGCTATCCACCATCAAAAGTTCACAAAACGAAGCAGAGGTCGAATCCATTCGCGCTAATTTTGTAGGAGGGATATTTGGGAAATCTACCGGAATTCACATTGAAGGCGTACGCAACCTTGGCACAATCAATGGATTCATGTGGAACCCCTCAAATCACTACAATGCAGCCGGCGGAATCGTGGGTGTGTTTCAAGGATACGCATCGCGGATAATGAACAGCGTAAATGAAGGAAATATCGTCATTACGAAAAAAGATACGGTACAAAATGAACTTGCTGCAGTCGGCGGCATTGTAGGCTTATGGGCTGCAGATCACGGATACACGACTAGCGAAATATATCCAGAAATGAGGTATTGTGAAAACAAAGGCACTATTGAAGCGACCAGCGACCCTGATACAGTACACAGCCTACAACTTTCCGATGAATTCAGCATTGGAGGCATCATAGGGCTGGTGGGTCACTTGTCGGGAACGAATTACACGTTAACTGCCCCAGGATATATTTCAAACAACGTAAATAGCGGTGCAATAAAAACAACTCTCAATCACGCCTCCAATGAATGTACTGGCGGAATTGTAGGATATTGGTACAAAACATCAACGCTGAGCAGTAGCCCTTTGGGACTCCTTGCCAATTTGAACAAGGGAAACGTGATTTCCCGTCGTTCTGCAAACGGAATTATGGGATGCACTTTTGTTAACCCTTCCTCAGGTTCGCTTAGCATTGCGGATTCCATTACCAATGGAACCAACAGAAAAGCATTACAAAACAATTGTCTATTTTACGACAAAGATTTGCTTGGATACGAATTTGACTCCTTGGGAACGGGCATAAGCACAACGAATGCCCAAACAGAAAGTTTCGCCTGGATGTTGAACACTTGCGGAGGGACACTAGAAAATACAGGTTATTGGAGTAAGCATGGCAAAAATTATCCAATTTTTGCCGACAAGGATAATCACGCCATATATAAAGTAACCTTTTGGGATTCTTCCAAGGTCATTAACGTGAACAAGTACGAAATTGGCGAAAGTTTTACAGACTATACTGGAAAGATAATCGATATGCCAAATGATCCAGACCCAAGCGATGCCGATGAAGATATGATGTTTGGCTATTGGACTTACGGAACGCAAGTAATTGACTCAAAATCAATCATCAATGGGGATTATAATTTATATGCCAACTATGTTCAAAAAAATTCTACTATTGAAACACTGGTTTTCAAGACTGAGTCCGATGCAGTCATAACAGAATTTGTGATTACCGACAAAACTGCAGAAATTACCTTGCCGGATGCCCCTATAAAAACAGGATACAATTTTGTTGGCTGGTACTATGGTAATCAGTTGATTGGACAACCGGGTGAGCAATTCGTTCCCGGGACCATCACAACTTTAATTGCCAAATACGAGGTTATCTTGTATAAAATTTCATTCATCTCCGGAATGGATACGCTACAGACAAATAACCTTGCTTATGGGGAAATGCCCGAATACAAGGAGAAAATTCCTGTTTGCGAGGTTGCCGGTTATCAATTTGTGGGTTGGACGCCTGACATTGAACCTGTTACATCCGAAAAAATGTATTACGCTACATGCGGACGTTCCAGTGCAGAAAGTTCCTCAAGCATTGCCACATCCTCCTCAAGTATAGTTTCTTCATCGTCTATAAGCGTTTCATCAAGTTCGTCAAATACGCAAGAATCAAGTTCTTCAGTCACTCTATCAAGTTCTTCTGAGGAGCACCCGATTGTGGTACGGTCAACCTTGCGGAAGCCCTTTGTTCTGACAACGAATGGCTTGACGATTACGATGTCAGAAATTCAGGGACATTCAGTGCGCATTTTCGATTCCCTTGGACACTTAATTGTCGTAAAATCGTTTAACGGAAATTTCACGAGCATCACACTTCCGGCACCAGGAAACTACATCATCAAAGCAGGAAAAATAAGCCGCAACGTGATACTGAAATAACCAACACAGCCGCGCGTCGGGAGGGTCTTAGGGAGGGGGCGTCATACGGCCCCTCCCTAGTCTCAATCAGCCACGCAGCGGACAAAGCAGGTTTTACTCACCGCCACAGACTCGTAGGTAAAAGAGAGATCCTCCGCTATGCGCCAGCGGCGCACGGATTTCGCCGTAGGCAGCCCCCTCGAGCAAAAGTAAGAAACCGATCCGCTCGCATGGTACGCGGCATCATCGCGAGCGCCGACAAGCAGCGCGTTAAACCCGAAGTAATCTTTACCACCGGAAGACCTGCTCTTGAGCAACGGAGAGAGTGACTCGTTCGAAGGACGCCACTGCACTATAAAATCGGTGAATGTTTCAAACTCGTCGGAGTCCGGCACATGGAACCCCTTGGGGCACAGGAGCGAATCATCCTTGACGGCAGCAGCCTCGGCAAGGCGGTAGAGGTGCCCATACATGTCGCAGTTTGCCGTCGAGTCGTTGTAGCACCAGCTGCTGTCGGTCTCGTAATTCAGGTTTGCCGCAAACCAGAGTTGCGAACCCATGCCGATAAGCGGGTACTTCTGCCCGTCACGCGCATCGGTAACCGTATCACGGTAGAGCGAATCCTTGTAGTACTTCCACTGCCCACGGCAACGGTAGATCGAGTATTCAATCTTCGCGATTTCGTCGTAGTTGTAACTCGTGCAGCCGCGATTCGCGTTCACCTCCAGGTCAGTTACAGTGCGCAGGTGGCCAGCGTCGCACACGTACCATGTCGCAGAATCGTTACCCAGCACCAGGTCGGGCACGGTATCGCACTTGAGTCCGTTCGTGTTATTATACAAGGCGCGTTCAGCATCCGTCATAGAACGCAGGGTACCGTACTCGCAGTAGAAGGGAGTCGCAGAATCGCTCGCAAACGCGACGTACTTCTCGGAAGAATCGCACTTGATAAAATTCGCGTAGTACTCGTCACGCGGGACATCCAGCCACAAGCGGTTATAGCAATAGTAGAAGGCACTGTCGTTTATGGCTCCGTATTCGCCCTCACGTTCCTCGTAGCACATGCCTATGACGCTTTCTATTTCATCGCATTCCTGCCACCTCTCGAAAAAATCGTGATAATAGAACCACTCGGTGGTATCAAGCGCTCCCCTGCGCATCTCGTAGCCTTTCGCGGGCCCGTAAGTGCAGGTATTGCGCAGCAGGTTCGAAGAAATGTGCCAGCCGAGCGAATCGCAGACGAACTCGCCACCGTCGAACCTACTCAGGGAATCCTTCAGCGTCCTGATTTCACAAAGGTTGTCCTTTTTGCAGGCCCCCAGGCCGAGGATCTTCGCGAAGAACTGCCGCCTAAAAATTTCCCCGGCGACAACGCGCTTTTCTATTGTTCCGTCATCGTAACCGTAAATAAACAAGCTGTGCAGGGAGGAATCTGCAAGATTGTCCGCAGCGCCGGTAAACACGTCGAAATACGTGAAAGAGCCTGTCGAGAAAAAGGCTTCTTCGAACGCAGACTTCACGTCGTCGTACATTTCCGCCGGAATGAACGGTTCAAAGGCCTTCTGGATGACATACGCCGCTTCATTCGCATCGGAATAATTTGCGGACGACAGAATCGATTCGTCCCCTACGGAATCAGAAACGAAAGAGAACACGTTGAGCAGTTCAGTATTCGCGAGCCTCACCGCAGAATCGGGAGAAACGCCCTGCGCCACGAGGAAACGCGCACGACCGGTCACGAAATGCCCCGCAAGCGATATGAACGCCGGTACCGTATCCGAAAGGTCTACCAGTATGTCGAAGGACAGCTTCCTGTCGGACTTGTATTCCGCACCGGGTACACGGATGTACCGAATCTCAAAATTCTCGGAACGCAGTAAGGCATAGTCCCCCCTCAGCAGGATGGAATCGACAAAAAATCCCTTACCCTCTTCCTTCTCCATATTGAATTCACGACCCGTCTCGTTCAGCAGGGAATCCAGTTCCAAGACATGCACCGAGGCGGTCTGGCCCGAAAATGAAAGTTCGGACCAAGCCCTGATGCTACGGACGGGCACCTGCTCGGACACCTGCTTGTCTGCATCCTTGTTCGGATCGTCGATTTCGGAGGTGGCATCGTTCGACTTTGAGCAGGCCACCAGACAAAGTAACATCGCGGCCACAAGCGGCAAAATTCTGTTCTGCAAATTCATCATGCACCTCACCTACTTCGCATCTTCCACACAACGCACAGCGGCACCCCAGTCCGTATCGCCGAACGAACTTTCACCGATATCGGGCTCAGCGTATGTCATGTAGTAATACGGCAGTTTCTTGAATGTTTCGGCAGTGTACCAGAAATAGGCATTCCGGTATTCACCCTCGTAAGTTCCGTCCACCTTGCGACGGCCCGACGGGAGCGCGTCAAACCCGAACGTGTTCAGCGTCGGCGTATGTGCACCGCCGGCCCAGTCCTTTTTGCCCATCAACGTGAGGGCGAGTTTCCCTTCGGGGCCGTACTTCTCGACAAAGGCAAAAAGCGTGTCCCAGTCCGCCTTGGAGGGCACGTGCCAGCCCTCGGGGCAAATACCCCTGTGCGGCAGCTTGAGTTTCACGGTATCGGCCTTGACGTCATCGGGCAAGTCCATCGCCGCAGTCCAGGAATACAGCACGCCGTAGGGCCCGGAGCAGTACGATTCCCAGTTCTCGAAGCACCAGGTGTTGCCGGCCAGGTTCGGCGTCTTTACGGAATCCCTGTACCTGAGGTTCGCGCCCATCCAGCGCTGGCTCCCCATGGGTACAATCAGGTACGACTTGCCGTCGCGCGAGTCCTCGACCCATTCATCCAACGTGTCGGCAGGGATGACCTTCCAGGCACTGTCGCAAACGAAGGAAGAATACCCGACGTGCACGGTATCGCCGCGGGCATCGCTGTTGCAGAAGGCTCCGAGATTCTGGTCGAGCTTGGGCATTTTTACCCAGCCGGAGTCAGAGCAGAAATACGCGTCTTCAATCTTGCCCTTGCGGGACTTGATACAACCCACTTCCAGGTCGAGTTCCGCCTTTGTAACATAGCGCCAGCCGCTATCCTTGTCGAACACGTACGCCTTACCAAGTTCGTCGTACACGAACAGGCCGTCCTCGGCATCGGGGTAACGCAGCGGCATGCTTTCTATCCCGGCAAATTTCCACTTTGTGCCATCGCAGGTGTAATACTTCGGCACTCGCACGGCAGAATTAGTTACGGAAAATTTTGCTTTGTGCACGGAATCCTTCAAGTCGACGGAACATTCCGTTTCGCCCATGAGAGACAGCCAGAGCAAGTGCGCATACGTCCGGAATTCGCTAGATTCCGGATAGAAATCCGACCCATCCATACACCATTGACCGCGACCGTAATCCAAGTCAATCGCATACGCGAGGAACCCTAGCGAATAGAAAATCTCGTTATCTGAAAGGGTGTCCAGCGTTGCAAAAAGGCTGGATGCGCCCTGGCGGATTTCGTCAAAGTCCTGCATTGTTGTTGTCCGGAAAAAACTTTCGAACAGCACCGTTGCCGTAAGCAGTTCCACCGAGCGGTTGTTGCCGTTGATGTGGAGGGACTTGAGCGACGGGCTATCGCTCCCGAGCGCAAACCACTTGCGAACATCCTTCTCCGCCTGTTCCCAGGCTTCCACAAAAGTCACGCCTTTGTCCTTTACAAGTTTTTTCGCCTTCGCGGACGCAAGGTCGGTAAACATGTTCAAGTTCACGGAAGAATCCTTCGTGATATCAACAACGGTGGAGATCTTGGAATCGCTCTTGAGACCAGAACAGGGCCATTTCGCCTTACCGGATACGACCACCTCCGCGTACGGGGTAGTAAACAAATCTGCGACGACCATGTATTTCCCCGCAGCATCGATATCTCCGGTTACCGACTTGCCTGTCCGTTCCATGTCGCCCGAAAGTTCAAACAATTCCACCTTCGCACTATCAAGGTACTTTTCGCCTTCGACGCTACCACTGACAGATCCGGCGTAGAACGAAGTCTTTTCCGGATTATCTGGATTCTCGGGAGTCTCGGGATTGTCGAGAACCTTCGTGGAAGCAAAATCGCCGGAACAGGCGGAAAGCGCCGCCGCGGTGGCAAGCGACAAACTAATACATGCAAAGAAACTCTTCTTCATATTCAATCCTCCTTACTTGGAGTCTTCCACACACCGCACGCTTAGGCCCAGGTCAGGCCCGGCGGACTTACCCACAAAGACATCGTCCTTCGAGTTCCACAGGTAGTAGTACTGGTACTTGTTCTCTTCCTGGGTCACGAACCAGAAATAGGCATGCGACGCGTCGTTCTTGTACGCTCCGTCCAGTTCGCGACGGCCCGTAGCGACAACATTGAACCCGAAGGTATCCAGGGGTTTCATCGCATCGCTCACGACGCCCCACGAGATACCTCCCATCAGGCTATGAGCGAGTTTGCCTTGCGGGCCGAACTCTTTGGCAAACGCGAAGAGGGAATCCCATTCCGCCTTGGTAGGCATGTGCCAGCCCTCGGGGCAAATGCCCCTGTGCGGCAACGTGAACTCGTATGTAGCAGGGTCGGTGCCTTCGGGCAGGTCCATCGCCGCGGTCCAGGAGTAGAACGCGGGCCTCCAGAGATTGCCCGCGAGGTTCGGGCTCGCAGTCGAATCCACATACTTGAGGTTCGCGCCCATCCAGCGCTGGCTACCCATGCGCACAATCGGGTAGCTGTTTCCGTCACGGGAATCCTTCAGCCATTCGTCCAGGGAATCCGGCGGGATAAGCGTCCAGTCATCCCTGCAAAGGAAGGGCGTGAGCCCGGCATACGCGGTATCGCCGAGGGTCTTCTTGGTGCAGTAGCGGCCAAGTTTCTCGTCCATTTCCGTAACCTTGTAAAAAGAACCGCCTTCACACACGTAAGCCGCATGTGTAAACCGGCCATAGACCAGCGAGTCATCGGCAACGCACTCAAGGCCGTGGGTATCCGAAGTCGATTCGGGAACCGAGACCCAACTCCCGCCCATGCATACCGCAGTCGAAAGGTAAATCCCTTCGCGGGACTTTGTGCAACCGGACTTGTACTCGTCTTCGGAAGGATTCGCGTAGCGCCATCCTGTTACCTCGTCATAGACATAGGAGTAGCCCTCCCGCCTGAGATAGTCCCCGTCGACCCGACCGGCCGTATCCGTAACATTCATCCTCTCGTAACCGAACGCATAGTGCCACGCTCCCGAGTCACACTTATAGACGGGGAAACTCTCCTGCACGTAAGTGAGCGGTTTCTTCGGGTCAAATACCGGGTGGATTTCGCCCTGTCGTTCTGCCGTACATTCTTCCGCGTCAAGTATCGAAAGCCAAAGGGTGTGCATGTAGGCCTGGACCGACTTTTTTTCAAAGACTTTATTCTTGATGTCGCTGCACCAATCCAGTTCGCTCGCAGAAAGGTCGTAGAAGAGAGCAACCCCGCCAATAACGCGGATAGTATCGTTCTTGGTAAAATCACCACCATGCGAGAAGGTTTCGGCAAGTTCGCTGCGCCACTGAGGAGCGCTCTTCGCGATAGCCCTTTCTCCAAGACGATCCATAAGCGCAGAGGCGGCAAACGCTTCAAGAGCGACGTCACCTTCGGGCAAGGCAAAGAGCGTACGCACTTCCTTTTCCGCCTGTTCCCAGGCCTTCGAAATTTCCATATTCCCGTTCTTCACGAGTTCCTTCAACCTTTCCGAAAAGAAGACAGAGAACAGGTTCAGGCTTACGGTAGAATCCTTGGACAGGTCGACGATGACGGATATCTTGGAATCTACTTCCTTGCCGGAACAGGGCTGCACGGACTTGCCGGACACGATGAGTTCTGCATACGGGGAAGTGAAGCCGGTAGTGGAGACCGAGTAATGGTCTTTGGAGTCAAGCATCCCCATCATGGCAGTCCCCGTCTGGACCAGTTTTTTATCAAGCTCAAACAGCACCGCACTTGCTTCCTTGAGCGATTCCCCTTGCACATTCCCTGCAAGAATCGTTGCAAGAACGTCTTCCTTGAGAGTGTCCTTAGAGGCTTCCTTGGAGGGGTCGAGTTCCTCGGGAAAATCAAGAGACCCAGGGGTACTGGATTCATCTGAACAAGAAAGAGAGAGAAGTGCCACGAGCAGTGACGGCAACAGATACTTTTTCACAAGTCCTCCTTTTGTAGTACAAATTATAAAATTTTGATTATTTGAGATAGGCGAAATTTTTAAATTGCACACGCAATTGAGGTCTACCCATGAATTTTAGGGATTTTGGAAAGTATAACCAGTTCAAGGAACAGTTCGCCGGCATGTCTCCCGAGATGAAGGAGCAGATGATGAAGATGGCGAAGGAACAGATGAAGGCGAAAACAAGCGAATTTGTTCAAAAATGGCTTTCCACGCCCATCCTTACGGCGGTGGCCCTCGTACTTGGCGCCATCGTTGGCGTGCTTACCGCATTTTTCGGGTCAGGGCTGCTTTATTTCAGCAATCTGCGCGATGCGCACCCGCTTTACTGGATTCCGGCACTCGCGATTGCGGGTGTATTGATTGCCTTTGCATACAAGAAGTTCGGCAAGGGAACCGAACGCGGAATGGACATGGTGTTCGCGGTCGCCCATGGCAAGGAAGACAAGATTCCGCTCCGCATGATCCCGATGGTCATTGCGGGCACGTGGCTCACTCACCTGTTCGGGGGCAGTGCCGGCCGCGAAGGCGTCGCGATGCAGATCGGTGCCACCCTCGGGCACAACATCAGCACCAAGTTCCATTTCGAGAACGCGAACCGCGTATTGCTTGTCGCAGGCATGGCGGCGGGCTTCGCGGGGCTCTTCCAGACCCCGCTCGCGGCAATAGCGCTCGCCCTCGAGGTTCTGCTCGCCGGCCACCTGGAACTGGCGGCGCTCTTGCCCGCGGCAGTCGCCGCGTTCGCCGCCTGCAAGGTTTCGCAGATGTTCGGCGAGGGCATAACCATCACGATGAACGGCATATTCCCGGACGATATCACGAGGCTCATCTGGAACGATTACGGGCTGGATATCAACATCATTCTGAGACTTGCAATCCTCGGCGCGCTATTCGGGATTGTGGGCGGCGGATTCGCCAAGGTTCTCTCGCTCGCGAAATCGTTTGCCAGCAAAAAATTTCCCAACCCCATCAAGCGAATCGCCATCGGGGGCATCGTGATAAGCGTTTTGCTTCTCGTATTTTTCCAGGGGCGCTACGCAGGCCTCGGCACGAATCTCATCGACATGATTTTCTCCGGTTCTGCGACGAATGCGACAAATGGCATCTACGCGTTTGACTGGTTCCTGAAATTCGCGCTCACGATTTTGACCATCGCCGTCGGGTTCAAGGGCGGCGAGGTAACCCCGCTATTCGCCATCGGGGCGACATTCGGCACATTTGTCGCGACAATGGTCGGCATCCCGCTCCCGCTTGCCGCGGCCCTCGGGTACGCTGCCGTGTTCGGGGCTGCGACCAACACGCTCTTTGCCCCGATGCTCATTGGCGCAGAAGTTTTCGGATTTGACATGCTCCCCGCATTCTTTGTCGTGTGCGTGGCGGCATACACCTGCAACGGCGGGCAGTCCATTTACCAGCAGAAGAAGCTGCGGATCCGGTAGGGTACGGCAGATTCTCGCTCGTCAATGTGCGCCGGAGGCATCCAGCGCATTTGTTTGCGTCCCTGCTGCCGATGACGGGTTAACGCGTTCAAAGAACGCCTTGAATTTTTCTGGGTGGGCGGAATCCCAGATTCCAGTGCTATTGAAATCAGCCCCCATTGGGTGTTTTTCTAGGCTATCAAAATCATGCCCGAAAACATCCACGGTCATAATTACCGACGAATTGCGATAAAACGTGACTTTCGCCCTCGGAAGACAGAGGCACATACCTGCAAACGATTCTTTTTTGGGTTCGCGCAGTAGCGAAATCAGTTCCCGAAGCTGACTAGAATCCAGCTCCACCCTGTTCTGATTGTATTTGGAGTCTAAGATATCCTCTTTTCTGGATACACTCTTGCCCGTAATTATTTTGGTAAAACCGACTACCACCCGGTCTGCGTCCTTCACCAATTCGTAAAGGGGCGTACCCACGGCGGTATCGGCCGAAAGAATAAGGTCGTTCAGGGCATTTATGGGAGCATCGGACAACTCGGCAGAAACATCGGAACACGGTCTAAAGTTTATGCCCTGTTCTCGAAGAAAGGTATTGGCCATTCCTATCGTACGCATCTTTTTCGGGGTCCACACGCCGACATCGTCCCCGATGCGCCCAATTTTTTCGGCAATGCGCAGCTCTGCTACAGACAAAGTATCACGAAACAATTTTATATGTAGCCCCACGGCACATTCAGTTTTAAACGTATCTTGCAGGGATTCCTCGGCATCGGCCTGGCGCAACAATTGCACAAAGTTTTTGTAAAGCCGACCGCTTATCACCTTGCCCTTCGCATGGTCGCCAAGACCCACCGGGGTCACGAGCATCATGTTCGCGCTGTCGAGCACATCGAAAAGCAGCCTGGTCTCGTGCTGTTTTTCGTCGGCGGAAGCCCCCCGAGCGCATAGCACCGCAAAGACAACCGCCGCAACCACGCAAGCCGCAACCGCAATACCGATAAATTTCTTCTTTCTCTTCTGCACACGCAAAATATAACTTGATTTTCGGCCCGTGCGGCCTTCGCAGTAGTGTGCAAGCGAGTGTCGCAGCGGCAATTTATTGCCGATATGACCGAGCGCAGCCACGGACGCCATAGGCGTCCACTCTGAGCTGGGGCCCCTCCCGCATCATTTTCATACCAGACTTTAAAAGTTTTTTCTATCTTTTTTTCCGAAAAAAAACATAAAAGAGGTCTATCATGACGTTCGAAGAAATGTACGCACTGGCGTGCCAGCGCAAGAAGGAAATGCCCGAAGGCAAGGGAACCACGGAACTCTTCAAGAAGGGTCCGCACGCCATCGGCAAGAAGCTCGTGGAAGAAGCCGCCGAAAGCTGGCAGGCCGCCCGCTTCGAAAGCCGCGACGCGCAGTGCCTCGAACTTTCGCAGGTGCTCTACTACGTGGCCGTGATGATGGCCGAAAAGGGCTTAACTCTCGAAGAGGTGTACGCCAAACTATGATCAAGGTAGCTCTCCCGAACAAGGGCATGCTTTTCGAACCCACGCAGGAACTCCTGAAGGCCTGCGGCTACAAGGCATCCAAGCCCTACAAGACTCTGACTCAGCTCGATACCAAGAACGGAATCGAATTCTTCTTCCTCCGCCCGAGCGACATCCCGATGTACGTGGGCCGCGGCATCATCGATGCGGGCATCACCGGCATCGACTTCAACGCCGAAGCGAAGAGCCCCGCGGTGAAGGTTCTGGACCTCCCCTTCGGAGCCTCCAAGATGTGCGCCGCCGTCCCGAACGAAAGCCCGGTGCAGAGCCTCGACGAACTGAAGGACAAGACCATCGCCACCAGTTTCCCGAACATCGTGGAAGGCTTCTACAAGAAGCCGATGGATTTCGTGGTGCTCGAGGGCGCCGTTGAAATCTCCGTGAGTCTCGGCGTGGCAGACGCCATCGTCGACGTGGTGGAAACCGGCACGACCCTCAAGCAGGCAGGGCTCCGCATCGTGGGCGACCCGCTGTTCCGCAGCAACGCCGCCCTGTTCTGCAACCCGCAGAAGACCGAGCTCGAAGAAGTCAACACGCTTATCCGCCGCATCGAAGGCAAGCTCGTGGCCCAGTCGTACATGATGATCGAGTACGACTG
>FLNZ01004434.1_pt1 | contig 28908 bp, 25 predicted proteins | sample 1140391 | NCBI WGS metagenome assembly FLNZ01 (sample SAMEA3878171, study PRJEB12797) | bioreactor metagenome | biome: Moose rumen | place: Sweden | collected 2011-10 | reverse complement strand
TCATCGCAAACATGTCAATGATCTCTCGCAAGGCTCCCCGGCCGCAAGCGGACCCCGCCTTTCGACAGGGCGTCAAAAAAACCGCTCAACTCGGGACGGAGCCCTCGTGAGCCGAAAAGCGATGCAAAATTACAACGACTTTTCCACACGGCAAAATGTTTTCACAAAAAAATGCAGGAAAAACGGGAATTTAACGTTTATTCACAAGAAAACGGGGCTTCCAGGGCGGAAACGGGGCGGATCTAAGGCAAGGACGGGGCTTCACCGAGGCTGCCTGAGGGCGGCCCCTGCGGGACTCACGCCCGCAAAACGCAGACACCAACCACGCACACCACAACATCAACGCCCGCAACACAACGACACCAACCACACCCGCCACAACATCAACGCCCGCAAAACACCATCACCAACCGCTCCGGCAGAGATACACCTTATTATATATAATATATATAGAAAAAAACAGGAGGATGCTGTTGCACCCTCCTGAATGTGTTGCCTGCCACCGCTGTTTTGAAGTAGCGGTAACGATTTTCTATTTGAACAGCGACATTTGGTCCTCTTCGTCGCTGAAGTTGATGCCGTCGTCAAGGTCATCGAGGATTGGGCTGTCGCCACCGCTGGCGTTTTTAAGTTGCTCTTTGAGCTCCTCGATTTGTGCTTTGAGGTCTTCCACCTCGCTGTTGTCGTCGCTTCCTGCCTCAAGGAGTTTTTTCTTAAGGCTTGCGATCTCCTCGTCTTTGCGCTGCTTGATTTCCTCAAACTTCTCGATTTCGGCAACAAGTTCCTCAGCTTGTGTGAGCTCTTCGTTGGCCTTGTCAAGCTCCTCGCTAGTCTGGTCAAGACGGCGGTGCAGCCAAGCCACTTGTGCTGCGAGGTTATCGATTTCGGCGTCTTTCTCCTCAAGAATCTTGTTATCGACTGCAGCTACAGGTGCAACAGGAGCAGCATTGCTGGCGTTTGCCCTAAGCTCGTCAATCTGCTTCTGCAGCTGAGTGATGCGCTCTTTAGACTTGAGTCCTTCGTTCTTCTCCTTGGTGAGTTCTTCGTTTAGTTTCAGGAGTTCCTCCTTAGCCTCGTCGCCACTCTTGTTCTTCTCCTCGTTCATTTGGAGAACCTTCATCTTGTTCTGAAGGCTGCGATTGTCCATCTCAACCTTCTCTTTGGCTGTCATCAACTCCTGCATCTTCATTTGCAGGTCGTTGTATCGTGTGAGGGTAGTCTTGCGAGAGTTCTCGGTAGATTTAATTTTCTCTTTCAGATCCTCAATCTCTTCATAGGCATTCAGAGCCTTATCGTCGGTCTCTTTAAGTTTGTCGATAATCTCGGAGCGCTCTTTGTTCCATTTTTCGGCAGCGCTGTCGAGCACCTCCTTGCGCAGGCGTGTCTCGTAATCGCGGAACTGTGGTCTGAGCGTCTCGACGATAGCCTGTGTCTCGGCCTCCACGTTAAGGTTGTTAAGGATTTGTGTAGGCAAGTTGCCATTAATAATCATCATAATTCTCTTGAGGATATTCTCGGGCACTCCAGATTCTTTGCTGGCAGCGAGTCCCGACATATCAACCTGCTGACGAGGGAGCTCAACTCGTGTGTAAACAGGCTTTTCCTCCTGCTCTTGAGCTTGCTCCTTGTCGTTGCCATTCTCTTTGCTTTGGGCACTTCTCGGTTTCTTCTCGTCTTCGTCCTTGCGCCAGGGATTGTCGTAGTTTCTCTTCTCGTAGTACTCGAGGTCGTCAACACCCTCCCCAAAATCTCCAAGTCCCAAGACTTTCTTCAATGCATTGTTAAAACTCATAATTCCTGTATTTTATTTTTGATTTTATCCTATTGAGGGTGCAAAGTTAATGAATAATCTTTAAACAATCGTCAAACTTAGCAATCTAAATAACATAAAAAGTGAAAACACTATCGGTTAGGGGGTAATTCAGCGATTTATAGAACGCAATTAAAAGCAATAAATTGTCGTTTACCATCACTTTTTTGTCGTTGGTCACTAACCTCGTGGGTTATGGTCAGATGGTCTTAAACCTTTGCCACACAAAGCAATCTAAGTTACAGAAAGCGATGAGAAAGACACTGCAAAAGACAGCAAAATGTCGTTCACCATTACTTTCGGGGTGTTGACCACCAACTTTTGCGACAACTATTGCACAGAGTGGAAAAGCACCTTAACTTTGCAACAAAGAAATTATAATAACCGCTGGCAACAGCATAAAAACTCAAGAATTATGAAGAAAATGATTTTAAGCATCGCGATCATCCTGGTGACTGCAGGTCTGGCAGCACCATCGGCAATGGCACGCAGCGGGCGTGGCGGTGCAATGAGCCACAGACCAAGTGTTGAAATGCGTGGTCCAAGTCATGGTCCTCGAGTTGTAAAGCCAATGCCGCCAGTTGGTGGCCGTCCCGCAGCAATGCACTATGGCATGCGCCTCGCCAGCCGTCCTTCGGGAATCGTAGTGAACTTTGGAGGCATCAGCTTCATCTACGACAACGGCGTGTTCTACAGCTCCATAGGCCGCGAGTTTGAGGTAGTTCGTCCAAGTGTTGGAATGATTGTCCCCTCGCTTCCAGTAGGTCACACCGTGATGATGCGCAATGGCGCTAAGCACTATGTTCACAACGGCGTCATCTACAGCCCAATGCACAGCAACGGCAGAGTAGTGTTCCGTATCGCCGGCTTCATCTAAAAAATCATAATAATATCGTGGACCCTGTGCCACAAGACGACGGTCAGGGTCCACATTTTCAAGATCTTATTTTAAACATTCTAAAAATATTATCATCATGAAAAAAACAATTTTATTAGCATTGATGGCTGTAGTAGCCACTACAGCAGTTACAGCACAAGATTTAGAGCAGCGCGGCGACCGCCGTGGTCCGGGTCCAGAGAAACGCATCGAGCACCAGGTTAAGCGCCTTGACAAGAAGCTCAACCTCACCGACGAGCAGAAACAGCAGCTCACCGAGTTCTACCAGGAGTTTGACAAGACCCAGATGGCCCGCATGGAGCAGATGCGCCAGCTTGAGAAGAAAGACCGCGAAGCCCTCGACGGCAAAATCAACTCCATCCTCACCGAGGATCAGAAAGCGAAGTATGCCGAGATGAAGGAAAAGGAGAAAGAGATGTGGAAAGAAGGCCGCGAAGGTTTTGAGCCAGGCAAAGGCTTTGGACCAGGCAGAGGACACGGACCAGGTCGTGGTCACGGAGGACCTGGCGGCATGGGCGGTTTTGAGCGCGACATGGGCGAGTAACACGCCATCACACGCAATTTAGAAATAGAAGATAAAAATTTTTCATAAGCATTTGTTTTAGGTTAATAATTAGATTGATTAGTAAGGCTATAAAAGGAATGACAAAATAGCGACGGCGGCGCCTCGATAATGAGGCGCCGCTTTTTTTAGAACTTTTGTCGCCATTTGGCGCAAGTTTGTTGTACCTTTGCAAAAAAAGAGGACAAGACAATGAATGATTTTGCGGCGATAGATTTTGAGACTGCCAACGGTGAGCGTTCCTCGGTGTGCTCGGTGGGGGTGGTGATAGTGCGTGGCGGAGAGGTGGTTGACACTTTCTACTCGCTCATCCAGCCCGAGCCTAACTATTACAGCTACTGGTGCTCGCGAGTTCACGGACTGTGCTGCGACGACACCGACGACGCGCCCATCTTCCCCGACGTGTGGGCGCAGATTGAGCCGCTTATCGCGGGGCTGCCGCTCATCGCCCATAACAGCGCCTTTGATGAGGGATGCCTCAAAGCGGTGTTCCGAACCTACCAGATGGACTATCCCGACTATATCTTCCTTGACACCCTGCGCGCCTCACGACGCAAACTCCCCCACCTGCCAAACCACCAGCTCCACACCGTGGCCGCTGCTCTGGGTTACTATATGGAAAACCACCACCACGCCCTCGCTGATGCCGAAGCTTGCGCCTGGATAGCGAGGGAGATAATGGAGTAAGTGTTAAGTTTTAAGTGGTAAGTGTTAGGTTTTAAGTGTTGATTGTTAAGGTTTTAAGGGGGTGTTTCTATAGCAGCTCGGGGAGTTGGAAGAGGCGGATGCCGTTGGAGCCTTTGATGAGGATGTAGCGGCCGTTGACAGGCTCGGCAGCGAGGGCGGCTTTGACGGCTTCCACGTCGGCAAACTTGCGGAAATCGCAATCCACAGCGTCAAACTCGCTTCCCACGAGCCACACCTCGTCGAACGAGCGCTGCTTGAGTTTCTCGACCACTGCCACATGCTCCTGGCGGCTACTCTCGCCCAATTCGCGCATATCTCCCAAAATCGCCATCTTGGGGCTAACCTGCATCAACGAGAAATTGTCGATTGCCGCCGCCATAGAGGTGGGGTTGGCGTTGTAGGCGTCCACAATAAGGTGGTTGCGACCAGTCTCGGTGAGCTGCGAACGGTTGTTTGACGGCACATAGCCTGTTATCGCCTCGCTGATGGCGCTTGGGTCAACTCCAAAGTGCAATCCCACAGTCACCGCCGCCAGCACATTGTCGAGGTTGTAGCTGCCAATGAGGTGGGTAGCCACTTCGTGCCACTCGCCACACTCTCCACTGCGCCATCGCAAGCGCAAGAAGGGGTCGCAAGCAACGATTTCGCCCTGAACGAACTGGTTAGGACAAGAGTCGCCTTTTATCATACTCCCCCCAGCCCCCTCTATCTTAGAGGGGGAGCTAGAATAGCATAACGCATGTACATTGCTTGGCAGGATGCCCATGAGATGCTCATTGTCGGCATTAACAAAAATCACGCTATCGTCGCGGGTGTCGAGGTTGTCATAGAGTTCGCCTTTGGTCCTTATCACGCCCTCGAGCGAGCCGAAGCCCTGCAAGTGCGCCTTGCCCACGTTGGTGATAAGTCCGCATGTGGGCTCGGCGGTCTCGACAAGGGTCTTGATGTCGCCGGGATGACTGGCACCCATCTCCACCACCGCAATCTCATGCTCTGGCGAGAGTCGCAGCAGCGTCTTGGGCACACCCACGTCGTTGTTGAAATTGCCTTCGGTTGCCATCACGTTGAACTTCTGCGCCAACACTGTGCGCACCAGTTCTTTAGTCGTGGTCTTTCCGTTGGTGCCAGTGATTCCCACGATGGGGATGGCGAACTGGCGGCGGTGCTCCCGCGCCAAATCTTTGAACGCCTGCAGCGAGTCGGGCACCAGCACCATGCGCTTGCCCTCTAGAGGATTGGCGATAAACTTGTTATACACCCGCTCGTCATCGACCACAGCGAGAGCACTACCCTTCTCTAACGCCTGCACGGCAAACTTATTCCCATCAAACGACTCTCCCTTGAGAGCGATAAAGATGCTGCCCTGCGGGCAATCACGGCTATCGGTAGTCACCACGGGATGCTGCTTATAGAAAGCGTATAGTTCTTGAATGTTCATATTCTTAAGTAAACGGATTAATTGCGGGTGGTCTCGAGGTAGATGTCCTTGATCTCAAAGCTTTGCGGCAGGTCGATCTTTCGCTGCGTGTAGACGCCTCCAATCACGTTATTGAACGTTTCGTGGAAGAGATAGTAAGTCACGTTGCCGTTGGAGGCAGTGACTTTCCTCACGCCGTAGAAAAATCCGTCTTTATATCGGCACATGACCATGTTAGTCAGGCCTGTGTTATAAAGATTGGCACTGCTTGCGCCGCTGTTGACCACTGCTATTTTGCCGGTTGCCAGATTATCCACATAGCAAATCTTGTTGGCACTGGTAAGGAAAATCTCTTTAGAAGATGCCTCAGGAATTAAGTTGTAATTATAATTCACCGAGGTGGTTGATGTGCCCGAGAGGTAGCAGTCCACCCATTTGCTATAAGTGTGATCCACTTCATAACCTACAAGCTTGGCAACGTCTTTGAGCTTCTTAACTACCGCTATTCCATGGTCAACAGCAAGATTCTCATACCAAAACGACACTCGTCCTCCATAGGTCTGGTTGGGGTCGGTTGGTGGCAAATAATAGCCCTCGTCATGTGATGTTATAGTGCCCGTAACCACATCCTGAACGAAATTAATGCCATCACTGTTGCTGAAAATCATTGCAACTTTGCCCGTCTGATAGTCGGCCTTGACGAGTGGGAGATCGTTACCGCCGGTGTCATAGAGCAAGCCATTGTTCTTGAATATCATGTAATTGCCATTGCTGTAGTTGGTGAGATAGAACACGTTTCCGCTCTTGTCGGCATAGAGCCATGGAGTGCCACTCGACACGTCATAGCGCTTGATAAAGGATCCATAAGCATAGGGATTGGTGCTGCGGTGTATTTCGCTCTTCGAGCCATTGGTGACCCAGGCAAAGCCGTTGCCCTTGCCCACCTCAAAGCGCGCCACCCATTGGTCGCCGGTCACGCCACTCAAGGATGGATGGCTGGTTCCTTTATTGTTGTAGTAGATGGAGGGCACCTTCACCCCGCTGGCGTTGAGCTGCGAGCCGGCAACCCATATCGAAGGCTCCACCTTCACGGTAAACTGGTAGCTGTAGGTGCCACCGCCTGGCGAGGTGTAACGGAAGTTCACCGTCGATGTTCCCACCTCCATTGCCTCGATGGTGATGGTGTGGGCAGTGTTGTATTCGTAGCATTTCACGCTGGTGGTGTTCGACGAGCTATAGGACTGCAAGATGCCGTCCCACACGGTGACGCCAGCCTCTTGTGGAATAAAGTTGATAGATGCCCCCACAGGCATATACACCACACTACCAGTGTTATTCAAGGTAATTTTGGTGCTATTGTCGAAGGCATGGTAGTAAATCATCGAGAAGTCGCTGGTCCAAATCGACGAGTAGGCATCGGGGCTGTAGATGAAATGTGTCTTGCCAGGCGTGAGCGGATAAGTCATTTCGCTCTTATAGCCTGTCTTGCCTTTACTCAGGTAGTGATAGTAGTCGTAGGACTGCATGATGCCGTAGGCATAGCCAAATGTGGTGTTGCCCGAGGTGACAAAGTGAGCCACCGGGGCCTTAGACTCTTTGTAGTAGTCGTTCTCGGTAATGCTGTTGATGAGTGCTACGTGAGCGTAGTTGGTCACATAATCGCCTTGCGAGGGCCTTATCACTTCGAGCTTGCTCTCCATCAAGGTGAGGTTGAGGTTGATAGCCACCGTGGTGCCGCTGCGTGTGTAGGTGCCGCTGCCAGTAGCCAGGTCCACGGGCACATCAATGTTCCACACTTGGGCGTTGGCATAGTCGGCGTTGCGCACCCAAGCCGCCTTGATGCTACCCGAGGTCTTGAAACCCACCTTGTTGTTGCCGTTGATGTCCTTGAGCAGCCACTTGCCGCCACTGCGCACGAGCACATACATGTTCTCCTCCACACCATCGAGGGCGATGAAAATCACGTCCTCGTTGTTCTTCCAGGTGTGCTGCACCGGAGTGGCCGACGAGGTGACGCTGATGTAGTCGTTCATCTTGATAGAGGTGATTGTCGGTGTTGAGCCACCGTTGAGCAGCACATTATAAACCGCAGTCACGTCGGCCGCTGTCACCTCGCCGTCGCCAGTTATGTCACTGGTGCTGTAGTAGGTGGTGGTGCCGTTTAGCAAGTAATTGTAAAGCTCCGTGACGTCGCTTGCAGTCACCACTTGGTCGCAGTTCACGTCACCAACCACAGTCGCCGTCTCAGGCGCAATGGTGTAGTAGCTTGCCGGATAGGTCGTCGCCAGCGTCATCGCTGCCATCAGAGCAAACAATGAGAGTAATAATGATTTTTTCATAGCCATATAGTTAAAATGATGATAGTATTCTTATTTCTTGTATTGACGCGCTAGCGCTGCCATCTCGATGGCTGCCTCGGCGGCTTCGGTGCCTTTGTTGCACAGGGCGCCGCCTGCACGGTCGAGAGCCTGATGCTCATTGTCGGTGGTAAGCACACAAAAGATGATGGGCACATCTTGCGTGGCGTTGAGCATGGCGCAGCCCTGAGTAGCGTTGTCGCACACATAGTCGAAATGCGGCGTGCCACCACGTATCACGCAGCCTATCATTATCACGGCGTCGAACTTGCCGCTGCGAGCCATCTGTGCTGCTGCAAAGGTCAATTCCACCGTTCCTGGCACACGCTGCACGGTGATGTCGTCGCGGCTGTACCCCGCCTCCACTATGCGGTCGATAGCGCCATTGAGCAGTGGCTCGGTTACCTGACTGTTCCATCGTGCCGCCACAATGCCCACTTTAAGCCCCTCAACATGAGGGAGCTCGATTGAAATGCTGTTATGTAGTTCAGTTGACATATTTTTTATAGTTCACAGTTTATAGTTCGTTTATAGTTCATAGTTTTTCTAGAGATTCTAGAATTTCAAGAAAATCTAGATTATCTAGCACTGGCAGACAAGGCACGCCTTGTCCCTACTTAAAACATAACACTTACTAAAAGATGCTCTTGAGCAGGGTCATTATGTTTGTGTTCTTGTTTTTATTGTTGAGGAGGTTTTCAATTTCTATGAGTTCATTGGTGGCGTTGAGGCGCTTGGCGAGGGGGTGCAGCGACTGTAGCAGCTGCTCGGCGCTCTCGCGGCGGTTTGCCACCTTGTTAAGGGCCTTGGCTAGACCTATTGATAGCACCAGCTCTTTGTGCCCCATGTGGCTGCTCACCTTCTTCTGGTAACGCAGCGCTTTGGTGTAGTATTTTGCGGCATTGCGTCCGTTGCCCATCTCAAGCATGATGTCGCCTTCTTTCTTGAGAGAGTTGACGAGGTTGATAAGCGCCTCACGCGTCTTCTTGCTGTCGCCATTGCTGAGCATACCAGTGTAGAGCTTCACCTCGTCGTCGTAATGCTTGAGCACATTCATCTGCTGGGACTTAGAGGTGAGGATGCTCGTTGAGGCCTCGATGGCATAGAGCAGCATGGGCGAGAAGCGACGCTCATTCTTCTTCACCAGTCGCTCAAAAAGCTTCTGGCACTTGGTGAGCTCCTTCTTAGCCCTCGCCCCGTCGCCAATGCTGTTGTGTACCGACGCGAGGTTATAGAGCAGCGAAGCGAGAATCGCCAGGAAGTCCTCCTTCTTCTTGTTGGTGATTTCTGCCATTTGCATCAAGGCGTTCTCGGCGGCACCCAGCGCGAGCATGTGGTCGTTGTTAGAAATGAAGATTGTCATTCTTGCCAGCCACAGCCAGCTCACATAGAGGCGCGGCATGTCGCTGTAGTTCTCGTCAAAGACCAGGGTGTCGATTAGCGGAGCGGCATCCTCACTACGGTCATTGGTGATGAGGTAAAACACATGCCACAGCTTCACCTCCAACATCTTGTCGCGGGTCATCGACTCAAAATCGGGCATCTTGTTGAGCTGGTCGATTTGAGCCTTGGCAACGGTGATGTCGTTAACCAGTTTTGGGAAAGAGGCGTCTAAGAGTAAGGGCTTCATAGTTCAGAGTTTAGCACTTTGCGCTGATTAGCGATTAGTTGCGCTTCGCGCGATTAGCGATTAAAGATTGTAGAGCCATTTATCTCATCTCTGTCTTCGATAAACGAACAACGATAAACGATATATGTACTTATGTTCTTATGTCTAAAAACAGTTCATAGTTCACCCTATTTTGTGAGCTTGGGCAAAGTCGGCACTCAAAGCATTATTGTCACTTGCGGCGCAACAGGCTGCAAAATCAAAAGCGCTGTTCACCACCTCCTGCCACACTTTGGGTTCCATAAAGTCAATATCGCCGTGCTTGATGTCGCGCGCAATGAGCTGATGTATCACGCCGGCAATAAATCCTGCCTGCCAGCCCAGATGATTGTTGCTCTCACAAGAGAAAGGCACCACGGTCTTGTCGAGACCTTTGTAGATTGTGGCGCTAGTGTCGGGAGTGATGTGGATGTAGGTGGGACCGTAGAACTTGATGTGGTTGTTATACACCTTGTCACTGTCCTGATTGGGGAACATGGTGTTGATGTCGTTGGCATGGTCGATGACGATGTTCGACACCTCAAAGTTCTCAAGTATGCTAGGCATCACTTTAGTGAGGTTAAACTGTGTGCCATGCTGGAAGCCAGGGAGATAGATGAGTATCGCCTTGCGCTCGGCGGCATAGCTCAGCAAGTCGTAGAGCCTCTCGCGCTGAGGCTGGTCGATGGCATAATAGGAGCCAAAGAGCACGATGTCGTCCTCATCGATGCGTGGCCATATCACGTTGAAACGGGTGGCGGGATACTCGCCATAGTTCACTATCATGTCTTGCTCGCCGTCCTCTTTGAAGATTGCGGCAAAAGGCGTGGAACCATCGGTATATCGGTCTATCGATTTAGTATCTACATTATGTTTTTCAAAGAAATCTACAACCCAGTCTCCCACCTTGTCGGTGCAGCACTCGCTGACCATCGACACGGGGAGTCCCAAATCGCCGAGTGCCGCGGCAGTGTTGCTCACGCGCCCTCCCACAAAGGCACTCACGGGTTGGTGATTGTGATAAACGGTGTCGAGAATCGACTCTCCTATGGTAATGATTTTTCGCATTTTTTATGTTAGTTTTTTTATTGTTTCTAGTTATTGAGCGGACGAGGTTTCGAGCGGTCGAGCGGTCGAGCGGTCGAGCAGTCGAGCAGTCGAGTTCTCGAGCTATCGAGCTATCGAGTTTTCGAGCATTCTGCATTCCGCGTTCTGCATTCTGCATTGTGCATTATCTAATCGGCTCTTGCGGCCCAGGTAGCCGCCATGGTGTCGCTTGGCATAATCCTCGCGGGTGAAGCCTGTGGCTTTCATCGTGTTCACTACCAGCACATCGCCCATCACGGTCATCATGGTGGTGGAGGTGGTGGGGGTGAGTCCCAGCGGACACACCTCGGGAGCGCCGCCAGTGGCGAGGCACACGTCGGCAAGCTGTGCCAGCTCGCTGTCGGGGTTGCCGGTTATCACGATTATGGGAAGCTGGCTATACAACTCCTTGGCGAGCGACACGAGGGCCACTATCTCGGTGGTGCGCCCCGAGTTGGAGAGCAGCAGCATCACGTCACCAGGCTGCAGCACGCCCAAGTCGCCATGCTGCGCCTCGCTGGGATGCAGAAATATGGCGGGTATGCCCGTCGAGGAGAAAGTTGTGGCGATGTTGTCGGCAATCTGTCCACATTTTCCCATGCCCGAAGTCACGAGTTTCCCACCCTTGTCATGCACGCGTCGCACAATCAGCTCCACGGCTTTCTCATATCCATCGGTGACGGGAATGTTGCTTATCGCCTCACTCTCGGCAGCCAGGATTTCTATCATAGTTTGCTTAACGTCCATAGTCAACCATTTTTTCGGTATGCAAAGTTACGGCAACAATGCTAAAAAAACAAAGATTACGGCTTTTTTCTAAGAAAAAAGGATTGTAACGGCTGCCAAAAACAGTAAATAACTCAGAATATATTTTTCAAAAGTGCCTTGAATTTGTGGCTTTGCAAAAAATATATTATCTTTGCGATGTGATCGTTTCGCATCAGTATCAATATGCTTGATATCACAAATCATTTTTTTATTAACTTTTTAACCCTATTTCTCATGAAGAAAATTTTTACTCTATGCTTTATGGCTGTTGCCTTGATGGCAAGCGCCAACACCTACACACTTAGTCAGCTCGCCGAGCTGGTTCCAGCTCTTGAGGATGGCACTGGTGTTGCCGTGGTTGATGGAGCTTATGTCATCCAATTGCCAGCTTCGCTGCCCGACGGCGTTAGCGGACTTGGATATGACGACAACAACATCGTGCTCACCAAGACCTACTTCACCATCAATGGCGACCTTATCATCAGCGAAGGCGAGACGCTGCTCTTTGCCGGCTCAGCAACGATGGAAATCAATGGCAACCTCACCATCACCAATGCCACCATTGGTGCCGCCGAAGGCTCGGAAGGCACTGCTAAGGGCTTCCGCATGTATCAGGAAGGCGCGTCGGCAACTATCACCGGCAGCACCTTCAACTACGTGGGCATCAACTATGGCAACGGCACCGAGGAAGGCTGCCTCACCGCCACCGGTTGCACCTTCAACAACCACAACACCAAGGGCGGTAATGCCGTTATCAACTTCACCTCTCTGAGCAAGGGCAACCTGGTTCAGGATTGCGTATTTGAGAATCCCACCCTCTCGGCAGTGGCAAGTGGCGCCAACGTGGCTTGCGGCATCACCATCAAGGACAACGTCATCAACAAGCCTACTGCCAGCACCCGCCTCTATCCCGGCATCAACATGAGCGCTACAGGTCCTTACGACATCGTTATTGACGGCAATGAGGTACACGGAGCAGCCGCCGAGACTCGCTCTGGTGGCATCGCACTGGCTTGCCTGCTTGGCAATCCTCCCACAGGAACTCTTTATGTTACCAACAACTTTGTTGAGGATTGTTCTTATGGCATCACCCTCACCGGTCCAGGCAATGTGCGCATGATTGGAAACACCGTGCTCAACAACAAGTACATCGCCAACCCTAACAATGGTGGTAGCGGTCTTAACATCACCTGCAACTCGGCAAACGTGATAGCCAAGGCCTACATGCAGGACAACCACATCGAGGGCAACGTGTGGGGCGTTACTGTTATCGGCAACGTTGACATCAACGCAGGCTACGTAGAGGAGGCAAGAGAAATGGAGTACAACCCAGGCGGAAACGTGTTTATCGACAACGGCAATGGCGACCCCTACGTGAAGTATGACTGGTACAATAACACCGCTAACACCACCTACGCTCAAGGCAACACCTGGAACGTAGAGGTTCAAGATTTTGAGCATATCGCTGAGGTGATTGTTGACAATGCCGACAACTCATCACTCGGAGAGGTTATCTACATGCCAGCAGCAGCACAAACCGCTATCAGCAACATCAATGTTGACAACAATGGCAGCAGCCAGAGCTACAACATCCTGGGCCAGCCCGTTGACAGCAACTACCGTGGCATCGTAATCGAAAACGGAAAGAAAATCTTGGTTAAATAATGCATAATTAATTTGCTCATCAACTCTATTACTTATAAATTTTCCAAGGTTTCACAAAAAAAAAGAAAGTTTGAGAGCAAAGCTCAATCTCATTGTTTTCTAACAACTGAGAAACTTTCAGGTATCACTTACTGAGAAGAAGAGTGTGCATCGGTTTATTCTTGATGCACACTTTTTTCATTTCAGGACACAGTCTCATCTTAATCAAATAACTACTAATGCTTGATAATCTCAATCTTAGTGCCAATTCGTTGAAATTAGTGGTTTTTTGTTGTTCTTGTATGATAATAACTAAAAACTTTTAACTATCTTTGCACAAAATAAAAAGAATAAAGTAACCATCTAACTATTAACTTATGTCTATCTGGGTAGTTTTCAAGCTTATTGGCTCGCTGGCGTTGCTCATGTTCGGTATGAAGTCAATGAGCGAGAGTCTTCAAAAGATGGCGGGTCCACAGCTGCGCCGTGTGCTAGGCGCCATGACCACCAACCGTTTCACGGGAATGCTCACCGGTGTCGCCGTTACAGCAGCAGTACAGAGTTCTACTGCCACCACGCTGATGACCGTGTCGTTTGTCAATGCCGGTTTGTTGACACTGGTGCAGGCCATCTCGGTGATTATGGGAGCCCACATCGGAACTACCGTGACAGCATGGATTATGAGCCTTGGCTTCTCGTTCAATATCACCGACTTTGTCTATCCTGCGTTCTTCTTAGGCATCATCTTGATTTATATGAAGAAACGCCGCGTGATAGGCGATTTCCTCTTTGGTGTGGCATTCCTATTCTTGGGATTGGGGACACTCAAGGAAACGGGCTTCAGTTTCGTGCAAGATCCTACCATGAGCGAATCTATCAAGGCATTCTTCTCTAATTTCAACCAACCCACATTCTGGAACTCTCTGCTGTTCTTGGTAATAGGTAGTGTGCTCACCCTGTGCGTGCAGTCGAGTGCCGCTATGATGGCAATCACCATGATTCTGTGTTCGACCGGTGTACTGAGCATTGACCAGGGTATTATGCTTGTCCTGGGCGAGAACATAGGTACCACTATCACTTCTAACATTGTAGCTATGGGAGCCAACGTGCAGGCTCGGCGAGCTGCCTTCGCCCACTTGACGACCAACGTGATAGGTGTGACATGGGCGTTGATACTGCTGCAACCATTCTTGAACTTAGTATGCGGCTTCGTGGGATATGAACGTGGTGCTACCGATGCCGCCAATCTTGCCAAGATCTCGGTGGTGCTCGCCGCTTTCCACTCGGCATTCAACATCACTAACACCTTCTTGCTCATCTGGTTCGTGCCACAGATTGAGAAGTTTGTTTGCAAGGTTATCAAGCCTCGCCGTGTGGATGAGGAAGATGACTTCAAGCTGCATTTCATCACCGCAGGCCTCATGAAGACCCCCGAGCTCTCGGTGCTTGAGGCACAGAAGGAAATCAAGTCGTTTGGAGAGCGCATTCAAAGTATGTTTGGGATGACTCGAGAACTACTCGACGAGGAAGACAAAGACAATTTTGTGAAACTATTTTCACGCATCGAGAAATATGAGGAGATAAGCGACCAGATGGAAGTAGATATCGCCAACTATCTGCACGACGTGAGCGATGCCCACCTGAGCGATGAGACCAAGGCCAAGATGCGTGCCATGTTGCGTGAGATTTCTGAGATCGAGAGCATTGGCGACAGCTGCTATAAGATAGCACGCATCATCAACCGCTATCGCACCAGCAAAGAACAGTTCACCGAAAATCAAATCAAGAACATCAAGACCATGATGGAGCTCGTAGATAACAGCCTCACCGAGATGAACAAAATGCTGGTGGGATACAAGGAAAGCAACGACATCAACCGAGCTTATAACCTCGAGAACGAGATTGACAACTACCGCGACATGATCAAGGCCGAGAACTTCAACGATGTCAACGAGCAGAAGTACAGCTACTCCATCGGCACCATGTACAGCGACTTCTTCGACGAGTGCGAGACCGTTGGCGACTATGTCCTCAACGTGGTAGAAGCCCGCATGGGAGTCAAGAAGAAAGACTAAAACTGGAAGTAGATGAATGGCTGCACTTCGCTGGTCTTAACCTGCACTATGATTGTGATGAGGAGGACGAGGACCAGGATGTAAAGAACGGCCGGCATTTTCACGAAAGCGTTGCGGCAGCGTTGCGAGAGTTTGTCGGGCACGAAGTGCAGCAGGTAGCCTAAGGCTATCAGCACGAACACATGCCAGTAGTTGGCAACCACCTCGGGCAGCAGTTCGGGATGGAAACTAGTGAAAATCTGCGAGAGCATGACGCCGAGGTTTCCCCACTCGCCACCCCGGAACAGTCCGTTCCAAGTGATGTCGGCATTGCGGAACAGCAGCCATGCGAAAATCACGAAATGGAAGGTGACAATCACCATTAGCACATTCCACAGCTTGGAGTTCACAAATCTCGCGCCGCGTGTTATCGCCATCCAAATCTTGTGAAGCACCAGAGCTATGCCGTGCAGCGCGCCCCAGAACACGAAGTTGAGCGACGCACCATGCCACAGTCCGCCCAGCAGCATGGTGATGAAGATGTTGAGATATTGCCGCATCTTCCCCTTGCGGTTGCCGCCCAGCGAGATATACACATAGTCGCGCAGCCAGGTGCTGAGCGAGATGTGCCAGCGTCGCCAGAAGTCGGTCACCGACGTCGCCTTATAGGGGTTGTTGAAGTTGATGTTGAAATGGAACCCCATAAGCAGCGCCAGACCTATCGCCATGTCGCTATAGCCCGAGAAGTCGCAATAAATCTGCATGCCGTAACCGTAGGCTCCCAGCAGGTTCTCGATGCCACTGAACTGGATGGGGTTCTCAAACACGCGCTGCACAAAGTTCACAGCGATATAGTCGCTGATAATCGCCTTCTTGAAAAGCCCTATCAGGATAAACCAGAATCCCATGCCCAGTTCACGGCGAGTGACAAGGACTGGCTTATACATCTGCGGGATGAAGTCGCTTGCCCTGACGATGGGACCTGCCACCAGCTGTGGGAAGAACGAGACATAGAAGGCATAGTCGAGCAGGTTATCGACCGGCTCTATCTTGCGGCGGTAGATGTCGATGATATAGCTCAGTGACTGGAAGGTGAAGAACGAGATACCCACCGGCAGGAAGATGTCAAGGGTGTCCCATTTCACGCCGTTGAAGTTCGCCCACAGCTCACCAAAGAAATTGGTGTATTTGAAATACCCTAGCATCCCCAGGTCTATCATCAGGCTCAGCAGCACAAGCAGCTTGCGCACCCATCGCCGTCGGGTGTTGTGGAGCAGGTCGCCAATGATATAGTCGGAACAGGTGACTATCGCCAGCAGGAAGAAGTAGATGCCGCTGCTCTTGTAGTAGAAATAGTAGCTGAACGCCACCACAAAGAGGGTGCGTGCCAGCGACTTGTGGCGCAGCAGAGCATAAATCACGATGAAGATGGCAAACATGCACATAAACATGCCGCTCGAGAAGATGAGGGGCGCCTCGCTGTCGTAGGCAAGCTCACTCGCTAGTTTCCCCAGGTCGAGAGTGCCAAACTGCACCTTCAAGTAAGTCAATATGTTTTGCCAAATATCCTGCATTATTATCGTTGTTCATTGTTCGGGGATCGGAGATCGAAATCGGGGATCGGGAAACTGTGAACTATAAACTGTAAACTATGAACTATGAACTAAAAACTATGAACTAAAAACTATGAACTAAAAACTATTCTCATATCCCAGCATCAGTGCGTCGTAGAGGTAACGCGCTATGCGGTTGCCGCCACGGGAGTTGATGTGGGTGTAGTCGCTGTTGGCCTCGCCATGTTTCACCATCTCGACAATGCTGCCCTCGCCGCCCATCGCCTCATACATGTCCCAGAACGCCACACCGCTTTCGATGGCGGCACGCTTCTGCGCCTGGATGAGCCCCATCACGCCCTTCATGGTGCGCCAGCCTCCCGAGAAACGTTCCTCACGGTCGCTGCATCCCACAATGAGCACGCTGGTGCCGGGCATATTGGTCTTGATGTTATTGACGGCAGCAATGATGGAGTTGCTATATGGCGTATATACGCTCCTGTTAGCTTCGGCGACATTGAGTCCATACATAAGAATCACCAGGTCGTAGTGGCGGGCATGGTTAAACGCCGTCATCACTTGTGGCGGAATCTTGATTAGGTGGCTGCCACGCGCCGAGCGCATGGCGAAGTTATCAACCACGACACCCGTCTCGCCGTCCATCGACGCCCCAAGGAACACCATGCTCTCAGGATTGGTTACGCTCCAGCGCACTGAGCGTATGTCGCCCGTGACCTTAGCATGGCCTATCATGGTGCCGGTGCTCAGAGAAAAATGAGTGGTGTCCTTGCCATTGACCACGGCAGTGACATAACCCTCACCTGTGTTGCCAAAGAAATAGAACGAAGAGCTGGTACATGCCCCACAGCGAGAATAGTTGCCACCTCTGCCCACAAGATTTACCCATGCCCCCTGACCGGCGGTGAAGTAGTTGCCGGTGAGGTTGTTATAGGCATCGGAATATCCGCTCTTATCTACCGCCTTGTGCTGGCTCCAGCCATTAAAGGTCTGCTTCACCGTGTTGCGAACGTTGGCGGTTATCGAGGTCATGGGCAGATAGCCCACACCACAGCCGCCAAAGCGTTGTTGCAGCAGTTCGCGCAGCATGGAGGTGAGGATGTCGCCCTCGATAAACGAGTCGCCCAGCACGGCAATGCGCACAGGTCTGTTGCCAGCCTGGTCAAGGGCACGATAAAACGCCGCCATGCCGCCGCTGCCGCCATTGCTCATGTCGATGATGCTGGTCACGCCCTCGCGTGTCACCGTCTTTTGGGCGCGGGCGGTAATGGTGGAGTCTTCAACGGTCACCACGTTGCCCTCGCTGTCGTGGGTGAGATGCGAGCCCTCAAGAATTGGAGCCTCACTCTTCAGGTTCTCTATCATCTCGGCAAGATGGGAGTCGGCAGCCACCACCTGCGCCACCAGTGAGTCGCTAGCGGCGAGCTGGCACAGCGCCGAGTCGCTCCGCAGGTCGGCGAGCACATCAACCTTGCGCATCTTCCAGTCGCCAACGCAAATGCCTGGCAGCCAGAACATGCACAACAGTGCTGCCATCGAGGCAAGCACTATCCACACCACTCCGCTCAGATAGTTTTTCTCCATCTCACTCTAAAAAAACGTGCAAAGGTAGGAAATAGTTTTTAGTTTTCTGTTATCCGCAATCAGTTTTTTCCACCCTTTTTTTGGCTCAGTCGCAAAAAAGGGGGAAAGTCAAGAATGATTTTTTGAGTTGGGTAATAGACAAGTCTCCGACTTGTCTCGTCCCCCTCCTTTCTGCGGCTGAACCCTTTTTGCGCAATCGTAATAATCTTGATTAGCGATTACAAAGATTAGACGCTAATTTGTACCGAAGAAAGCAAATACTCTCAATAAAGATTTTGAACTATAAAGAAAAAATTACCTTAAAAAGTAATTTATTTAAAATATTTGATTATCTTTGCAACGTAAAAACTAAAGATTATGGCGCAAGCAAGAATTGAAACAATTAAACAGACTGAAGAGATTGGACTTTTCACTATTCGCTTTGAGGGTAATAGCGTTACCGAATTTGAAAAATTCGCAAGCAAATTCAAGGATGATGCTAAGAGACAAACTGATCTCCAGGTTATTCTCAACACACTTAACCGTATGCTTGAGAATGGCGCGGCATTAGAGCGTTACTTCCGTTACGAGGGTAAGATGAGTGACAATGTTGTAGCTTTGCCAACGTTCCGAACTTCACTACGCTTATATTGCCTGCGAATGTCCGATAGTGTTCTGATTGTCGGCAATGGTGGCGAGAAGAATACAAAAACCTACGAGGAGAGTGCCGAACTTAACGGCTATGTGATTAGCCTTCAAAAGCTCGATGAACTGCTTAAGCAAGAAATCGCCAGTGGTTCAGTTGTGATTGAGAAGGCAAATATTGTTGGTGCTGACGAAAAAACGTTTGACATATGAAACAGGCAACAACGGCTGCAAAATTGTTTGACCAAATAGTTGCTGATACTCCCCCCGAGTTAAAAAAGCAGCTTGACATGTCATTTGCTATAGCCGACAAATTGGACGCAACCCTTAAAGAAAGGGGCATGAATCAAAAGGAATTTGCCCACATGATAGGACACACTCAAGCCGAAGTGTCGCGCTGGTTGAGCGGCACGCACAACTTCACGCTCGCCACGCTCGCCAAAATCTCGGTGGCGCTAGGAGTGAATCTGTTTACGGTATAGAGCTCCGATTACTGCATAAAACTTCGCCTTGCCGCCATTGCCAATGACGATGATACTGATCACGCCATCGCGCGTCACGGTCTTCTGAGCGCGGGCAGTGATGGTGTACTCAATAATCACCACGTTGCCCTCTTTGTTGAGTTTGTTTGATTCTTAGTGTCAATCAGTGAAAATTAGTGGTTTCTTTGTGGCTATTCTTTTCTCAGCTTTATCAGGTCGCCTTTGTGGAGGACGGCGTCGGGGGGGAGGTTGTTGATTTTAGCCAGGTCTTTCAGGCGGATGCCGAACATCTGTGACACATGCCATAGCGTAGTGCCGTCGTCGGTGACACGGTATTGCTCATGCACACCTTGCGCCTCGCTGTGCTTGCGGTTCACATAGATGATGTCGCCCACGTCGGGCTGCTTGCTGCCTTTAGGCAAATCGTTGTAGTCGAGCAACTTGTCGAGTTTCATATTATACTCGTCGGCAATGTCCTGATAGGTGTCGCCCAGCACTGCCATGATGTAGTTCAAGTCGTGGCGGCGCTTGGTGGGATGGCGCAGCAGCGGGCGGTCGCGCTTGGGGCGAGCGGGTTTTTCTTCTTCACGGTTAGGTTTCTCACCCGCAAACTGGTCGAGCCCGTAGGTCTCAATCATGTTGATGAGCTTCTCGGCATAGAGCGGGTCGGTGGCATAGCCGCAGCGTTTCAAGCCGTGAGCCCAGCCTCGGTAGTCGGTGATATCAAGGGCAAACAGCGACTCATAGCGCTTGGCTTTCAAGAACTTGGAATGGTCGGTGTAGGAATCATGAGCCGAGCGATACTTGCGGTAGCACGTCTTGCCCGAGAACACGCTGTCGCCACGCCACGAGCGGTGGCACTTGATGCCAAAGTGGTTGTTGCCCTCGCGGGCGAGTTTGCTGGTGCCGGCACCACTCTCGAGCAGTCCCTGCGCCAGTGTGATGCTCGCCGGAATGCCATGCTCACGCTGCTCAATGAGTGCGGCGTTTTTGTAGGTGTCGATGTAGCGATACACCTCATCGCGGGTCACAGAATGCCCGTTTTGACAAAAAAAGAGGAAAAAAATGAGGCAAAAACCTATTTTTTTGTTGATATTTAAAAAATTATCAATAATTTTGCGTTTCCTAATATAAATCTGAAACATCATGAACGAAAAGAATTTTGTCACAAAGATACAAATTTACTCTTACACAGAACTAAGTGAAGAGGATAAAAATTTAGTAAATCTTGCCAAAGAGGCCACAAAGGCCAGCTATGCCCCTTACAGCCACTTCCATGTGGGGGCCGCCATCTTGCTTGAGAATGGCGTGACCATCAAGGGGGCAAACCAGGAAAATGCCGCTTTTGCCGGAATATGTGGAGAGCGCAGCGCTTGCTATAACGCCGGAGCCAACTATCCCGGTGTGCCCATCAAGAAGCTTGCCATCACCTCGTTCTCTCATGGCGACTTTGTGGAGTCGCCCACCGCGCCCTGCGGCGTGTGCCGCCAAGCGTTGCTGGAGTTTGAGACCCAAGCCAACCAGCCCATCGAGGTCCTCCTTGTGGGAAGAGAGAAGATCTACAAGGTGGAGAGCATCAAAGCCCTCCTGCCGCTGGCATTCACCGAGTTCTAGATATAAGCAAACAAGCTGACAAGTTGACGAGCTGACAAGGCAATTCAGATTTCAGACCTCAGATTTCAGATGTCAGACTCGCTTCTGATGTCTCGTCTCTGATTTCTGATTAGCAGTTTCTAATCGTTTGACTATATACTTGCCCTGTCAGCTTTTGTGTATTATGAATTCCCTAAATCCTACTTTGCGATATGTTGTGACAACTGTCCTAGCAGTTGTCTTTTCCTGCTTGCTCCATGCCCAGCGGCCAGCAATGCATATAATTGACGCTGTGAACGACAGCGTCATCGACGAAGGCAACACCCTATACCTGCACGACAAGCTCAACTGGGTGATGAGCGATGCCTACAAGCAGATGTGCTCCTCAAAGACCGCGTCGCTCTCGGTGGTGGGACAGCTCAACGACACCCTAATGAGCGGCATCATGATTGACGTGGACCAGATGAGATGCGTCTTTGAGTGCCGCCTCAACCTCAACAGCGGCGAGATAGAGCCGCTTGACCTCGTGCGTGGACTCACCCCAAAAGAATTGGCGCGTGCCGAGCGGCAAATGTCGTTGCTTGAGAAAGTTAGCGACCTCGACGGCATCTATAATGTGGTGGAAGCGGGAAACCTCAACGCCGACGTGGTTGAGATTAGCCCCGGCATCACCAGGGTGTATCTGCTGCAAGGCACCGACAAGTCGAAACTCATCCCCTTTGGCAACGACTACAGCTTTGACTTCGACGTCGATGGCAAGCTCCTGGCACGCCGCAAGTATCACAACTCTTTCATTCCCATTGACTTTAGTGGCAAAGACGGCAACATTCACAAATGCACCCACTCCCACCTCGACGACAACCCCTACATCACCCCTACCGACATCGCCACCTTCCTGCTCTACGGCCACGACCTCTATGGCATGAAGACTTTCTCGGTCTATAGCAAAGCCTTCAGCTGCTACTTCACCTACTACGCCGACACCGCAACAATTCTCCTTGTCGATGACGAAGAGAGTTTAAAGCGCTTTGCGCAGGTTAGTTGTGCTTCGCACGATTAGAGATTAGTTGCGCTACGCGCGATTAGAGATTAGAGAATGCGTTGCTACAACTCTCACACCTGTCTTCGATAAACGATAAACGAACAACGATCCCCGATCCTCGATCCTCGATCTCCGATAAACGAACAACGATTAGTGAACATTAGTGGAAATCAGTGGTTATTATTTTTTGATGCAATGAAATAAAATGCTATCTTTGCAGTTGTTACCAAAACTTATAATAAAATGAAAAAGATCATATCACTGGTTTTTATGCTCTTGTGTGTGACCTTTGCCGCCAAGGCGTTATGGCTCTCGGCGAGATGGGAAGGCACGGTGCAAATGGGAAAGACACAGCAAATTCTGAAATTTGACATCAGCGAGGCGCGCGATGGATCGCTCGACGCCAATGTCATCGCCATCAACGGGAAAGCGACGAGCATCCCCTGCGAGGCATCACGACTGCCGGGCTACTATCAGGTGGAGATAAAGATTCCGTCGATGAACGCATGCTTCACCGGCACGGTCCTCAACTCCGACTGCATCGACGGCACCTTCTCGCAAAACGGCAAAGAGCAGCCGTTGAAGCTCTTGTGCAGAGACTACGACACTGGTGAAGTGGTCGCGCACATAAGGCCACAAAAGCCCAAGCCATTAGTAATGATTGACTCTCTGGGTAACGAGAAAATCATTGAAAAAGAATGGAAAGGCAATATCACTTTCCGAGAGGTGAAGTTCGGCCACGATGATGTGACACTCGCCGGAACGCTATATTATCCTTGCTCCAATTGCCCTGTGGCAATCATCGTCTCGGGCAGCGGCACACAAGACCGCGACGGAACAATGTTTGACCAGCAGCCTTACAGAGCTATTGCCGAATATCTGCTCAGCCGTGGCGTGGGGGTGCTGTGCTATGACGAGCGTGGAGCGGGAGAGTCGAGCCCCTTGAAGGGCAGCGAGACGACCTTCGACTTCGCCCGTGACGCCCAAGCGGCTTTCGACTTCCTCATGGACTATGAGGGCATCAACCACTCACGAGTTGGCTACATAGGCCACAGCGAGGGCGGACAGATAGCCTTTATCAACGCCGCCAGCGACCCGCGCGTGGCATTTGTGGTGTCGCTTGCCGGACCGGCAGTGAAAGGCCGCGACGTGATGGTGAAGCAGAACCTCTCGATGCTCGACATGGTGGGCATGCCCTACACCCAGGCGCAGGTCGAAGAAATAGAGGGGATGTTTGATGATATCGCGGGCATGCCCGACACCACCGCGTTGCGCGAGTCGCTGCGCCAGCGGTTCGCCGCCTCAACCCTGCAACGCTACACCCCCGAGCTGATAGAGCAGAGCGTGGCGCTGATGACCACACCGTGGTATATGACCTTTGTGCGTCTCGACCCCAAGCCTTACCTCGAGAAAATCAACTGCCAAGTGCTGGCTTTGGGCGGCGAGTGGGACTTCCAAGTCGATGCCGAGACGTCATTCAACGCTCTCAAGGCAAGCGTCAAGAACGTGAGGTGCGAACTCCTGCCCGAGCACAACCATCTGTTCCAGCAGTGCGCCTCCAAGCTCGAGAGCCTCAACTACGCCACCCAAGGCGAGATTTCATCGACCACCCGCGCGCTCATCCTTGATTTCATCAAGGGAGTTTATACCAAGAAGCAATAAGACAAGGCAATGCGCGCTTCGCGCAGGTTAGAGGGGAGAGTTTAGAGTACAGAGTCACTCTCAACTCTCCACTATATTTTCAAAAAGTCAACAAAAATGCGATAAAGCGAGGACCGTTATAAAAAACAACAAGTTAACAACAAACACAACAAAAAATTTTTTGGATAAAATGCTCACGCTCGAAAAAACATGAGCTGGGGCTCAGTTCTTTGCTCGCTCAATCTCACGCCTAATTTCCACCGATTACCACTTTAATCACATTAAAATCGCTGAACACTGACGAAATTCGAGAAATGACAGAAAAAGTCCTTATTTTTTAAAAAAGTGGCAGTTATTCTTGCATAAATGAATAATTATGTTTTTCTTTGCTTGCTAATTTAAGAATAATGAGCCACTTACCACATTTAAGCAACTGTTTTTTAGGTATATAAATAAGCATTATTTTTAGATTTTCGCATAAACCACAACTTATTTACAAACAACTAATTATCCTTTTTATGACTAGAAAAATCACACTAGCCTTTATGGCCATTGCGGCTCTATGCTACGCTTCGGCAAGCGCCGACCCCGTGAAAATCAAGGGCGTTTACAACAACAACCGCTATGACGACCATGCCAACCATTGGTACAGCACCTATGTGGGCTGGAACAGCACACTAGGAAAAGCCATCTTTGTTGTAGAGAACGGCATCTACGCTATGGAAGTTGACGGCAACACGGTGAGCACTCCCGAGAAAGAGCCTCCCGTAGTAATCAGCGACTTCTATTCTAACGGACAGTTCACCAACGACGACATGGCGCTGTGGGCTACCAACTTCAACCTGATGTATGGCAACTCGGGGGCTGTCAATGCCAATGGTGTCATCACCACCGTGACATCGCGCACCGAGAGCGATGGCGTAGATTCAACCAATATCTTCGCTGTGCGACACTGGAACGCTGAGACTGGCGACCTGCTCAACGCCACCGATGAATATTATCCCAAGACAGCTTGGCTCGAGAGTGCCGGCATGTGCCAGAACCCTGTTGACGGCAAGGTGTATGGCTTGTTCTATCTCACCGACGTGCCCCTGCCCGACGAGATTATCAACGACCCCGACTTCTATGGCGACAGCATCGACTCGGGCTACGCCATCGGCACCATCGACCTCGAGAGCATGGTGGTGACACCCATCACTCCAGGTCTATATTACGAGAACTTTGTCACCTTCGCCATCAACAGCGAGGGACGCGCGTTTGCCATGACAAGCGGCGCCACAGCAGGCTATGAGGGCGAGGACGGTAAGATGTATGACATAAACGGCAACCTCACCGGTGCACAGCTCTATGAGTTTGACCTCGCCACCGGATTGATGATCGCCACTCCTGTTCAGGCTATAGACGAGGAAAGCGGTGAGACCTATATAACCTATGTGAGTCCCTATGAGCACACTGGCTACTGCTCTCAGGCAAAGCGTCAGAGTGCCTGCTTCAGCAAGAAAGACCCCAACAAGATGTACTGGAACGGCTTCTACAACAGTGGCATGGGCTACGATGCCAACGGCAGCTGGAATCCACTGCCCGACAGCAGCTGGAAGACCAACGGCAAATATGACACTGCACTTTATGAGGTGGACATCACCACTGGCGAGGCAACACGCATCGCCATGATTGACAACCGCTTCACATTCTCTTGCATGTGGGTAGTAGAGGACGACGAGCCTGTGGCTGTTGACGGCGACGTGAACGGCGACGGTTTCGTCACCAGCGCCGACATCACAGCACTCTACAACTGGCTGCTCAACGGCGACGACAGCGCCATCGTTAACGGCGACCAAGACAAGGACGGCACTATCACTTCGGGCGACGTGACCTACGTTTATAACATCCTCCTCAACGGAAGCGGTCAATAATCCCAAATCAGCACAAAAAAACTAAGGTGGGGATGCGTATTTTTACGCATCCCCACCATTTTTATGTTCCGTCAATTGGGTTCCAGCTAATGTGGCATTGACGTTTATCGGAGATCGAGGATCGGGGATCGGAAATCGGGCTCTCCGCTAATCTCTAATCTCTAATCACTTGACACTTAATTGTCTTAACAACCCTTTTCGCAGCCGCCTTCTTTGTCGCAGCCGCCTTCTTTGTCGCAGCCGCCTTCTTTGTCGCAGCCGCCTTCTTTGTCGCAGCCGCCCTCGCCACAGCCGCCGCAGTCACCGCCACCGCAGCCGCCGCACTGGCGTGGAGGATTCTTCTCCTCTTCGGTGGCGTCGCGCACGCTGATTACCTTACCAAGATATCTCATTGTCTCTCCAGCGAACGGGTGGTTGAAGTCGAGAGTCACTGTCGTGTCGGTTATCTCGGTGACTAGCCCCTCGATGCGCATGCCGTCGGCAGTCATCATGGGAACCTGGGCTCCCTCCTTCACGCGGTCGCTGTCAAACTCTCCGTCAATCACGAAAATCTGTTTGTCGATTGTCTGAACCCAATCGGCCTTGCGCTCTCCAAAGGCTTCGGCTGGCGAGAGCGTGATGTCAAACTCTTCGCCCGCTTTCAGCCCTTTGAGGCGGTCGGTAAACGACTCTAGCAATCCAGGCTCATATCCGATGACGAATTTGTCGGGATTGCTCTCTTTAAACTCATAAATCATGGTGTCGCCGTCCTTCCCCACAAGGAATATCTTGTAAGCTACCTCGACGAACTTTCCATCAGTGATAATTTCCATTGTTATTGCTTATTGTGTTGATAAAATAATTTTTACAAAGGTAGTAAAAAAAAGTCTAACCGCAACGCGATGCCGCCCACAAAACTCGCACTCACAATATAAAAAACTGAATAATGCGATTAAGCGAGTCAATCAAGCTGACTAGTAAACAAGCTGACGAGCTGATGAGACAAGTGTCATGCTGCTAAACTACCATTGCCTTGTTCGCTTGTTCCTTGTCTGCTTGTTAGCTCAATTGCCTTGCGAGCGTGAGCATTTTATTCAATAATGCGATTAAGCGAGTCAAAGCTTGTGCTTGCACAAAGCCTTGCGAACGTGAGCATTATTCAGTTGTTTTTTATGTTTTTTGGAGGTTCCCTCAATCACTCCCAACGGGTGAAGTGATAGGTGCGGGTGACGCCAGTCGCGCAGTGGACGTGCCTGAGGACCATCTCCTTGCTGCCCAGAGTGATGACCGAGAACTTGGTGACCACCTCCAGGGGGACTAGAGGACTGATGTCGGGAGGAAAGCGGTTATCGGCAAAGGTGAGAGTCATAGACTGGTGGTCGTCGCTCTCCTGCCACTGTGCAAAACTCTCGGCGTAGTCATGATTGAGCTCATCAACGCATCTTATGCAGAACACCTTTCCTTGAAACATGAAATAGATGTTGCCGTCATAATCGGCAGCTGGAGTGCCGTCGATGTCTATAGAGTCGAGGTGCCACAAGCCAAACCAATAGCCAATGTCGCCATTGTTGTGGGTGCAGCTGCCAAGGCTCATTAAGACTGCAAAGGAGATGATGATATATGTTAGTCGTTTCATCTAAAAGGAGAGATTGCCGTTATAGAAAAATGAGATTAGGACACCGGTATTGTTGCCATAGAGCGTGCCGTGGTCGTGGGCAAGCTGCCCTTTGATCTCAAGGCCGTGAAGCCATTGCGGGGTGTAAGTCGCCTCAAGCATCATCGAGGTGCCGGCAATGGGCTCTCGGCGAGACAGAAACGGTGTGCCAAACGACTTGCGCCACGACAGCAGCACGCGATAGCTCACTTGGCTGCCCATGTCGCCCATAAGCCCCAGATGGAAGCCCCGCAAGCGGGTGTCGGTGTATCGCAGATAGCCGTCGGTGTTGTAGAGCGGCGACTTTACCATAGGCGACCCTATCGACATGCCACGATTGTAGTAGCCATCATAGCAGTAGTTGTTGTAATAATCGTCGCTGCCAGTGGTGGAATTGCCAATATCGCTGCCCGTGGGATGGGTCTCATCGACATAGTCTTTATTGGCAAAGTGCAGAGGGCCACTTTGGTTCATCAAGGTCAGGAACTCAGCCACTACACCTGTCACCCAGGCGCCACGCTTGCCCGAGCGGTATTCCACTCCCCACAGGCCATCGAAGCCGTTAAGCTTGCCCACTCCCGAGCCGTCTTCTATAGGCGACTGGTAATAGGCTTTAAGTGATTGTTCTGAATTGAGCTTATATTCAAGCGACAAATCCCATGAGCCCAAATGGTTGCCCTCCACATAGATTTTGTCGCCCAAGTTCTCGCCTCCATTGCCGGGGATGAAAGCGTGCCAGAAGGCTCCAGCATTGGCTTTCATTTTAATCTCTTTCACCGCTGCGGCTTTGTCGTAATATGTTGCTGTTCCCGCAAACATGCACGCCGCCTGCATGCCAATGGTGAACACCAACGGCTTGTTGGGATTGGTGCGGAAGTAGGTGTTCTTGTAGTTGAGCCAGTAATGGGTAGTGATAAAATTATTGTAGTAGTTGTAGTGATTTTCAAGCCATTTAGAGTTGCCCACGCGGTAATATCCTATCTCGCCCTTAATCTGCACCCAGCCGTTGGTGAACGGAATGTTCTGGAAATTGACAAAACCTACCCTGGCGCCAATAGGAGCGCGGGCATTACCGCTCATCACCAGGTCACCGCTGCTCAGGCTGCGGTTCAAGAAGCCTGGGTCGATGTCTTTCTGACCAATGGTGAGAAAGAGTCCACGATATTTTCCTTCGGCCCACAACTGCTGCAGCCACAGCCGAGCTGGGTGTTGGCTATTGGCATTCATCACCTCGCTGGATGGGTCATAGCGCTGGTAGTCAACGCTCGATGAGTATCCGCCCCACACCTCGATGCCCGCTCCCCAGGAGAGGCGACGGGTGGTGTCCATCTCATGCCACAGGGCCGCGCTCATCAACGCCGAGTGCTGCTGCGTGACAGTAGAGCGTCGGTTGCTGGCGATGTAATAAGGCGCAAACTCCTTACCTCCAGTGTTAATGGTGACACCCACGCTGTAGTCCACAGCGATGCTGTCCTGGGCAGCGCAAGGCATAGCGCCGCCAGCAACAATAGTCGCAACCAGGCATAATATCTTCCGTTTAACAGCTGTCACCTATGTTGTCATTTCTTTATAAATAAAACGATATTACCATATTTTTGTTGTATGGGGTGATACTTAAAAACTATAGTGGTTATCAAAAAACTGACAACTGATAACTGAAAACTGAAAACTATTTACTATCTTTCCTCTATAAAAGAAGAGCAAAAAGCCCCGTTCAATCTCAAATAAGGTGTTTTTTCGTCATTTTATTGCGCAACAGGTCTCACGTTGAGACTCGTATCGCAACATGTGACTTTCAATAAAAATTGGTACTTTCCTCTTCGAGCTCTAAGCTATAGACTGGTTTTCATCGCCGTCCATGTTGTCGGTTAATTTGCAGACGGGGTCATTGCCA
>FLNZ01000021.1_pt1 | contig 28941 bp, 20 predicted proteins | sample 1140391 | NCBI WGS metagenome assembly FLNZ01 (sample SAMEA3878171, study PRJEB12797) | bioreactor metagenome | biome: Moose rumen | place: Sweden | collected 2011-10 | reverse complement strand
GGGCGCTGCTCCGGCAGACTTGATGAAGGAGGCGATTTCGGTGTATCCGCAGTCTTCGTCCCCGTCTGTGTGGCCGAGCAGGGCCATAGCCGACGTGAAGTGGATTCTCCGACCGGACTCTCGGTCAAATCTTTTTACGAGAAAAGTGGAACCGTATCGCGAAAATTTTTCAAGGCGGCTTTCCGAAACGTTCAATCCACACATTTCCGCAAGTTCATAGACCGTTTTTTCCCAAGCGCCGCAGTTTATCTTGTCGTTCTTGGAAGGAAACTTTGCTATCCAAAGGCTGCCATCCGGTGCAATGACGTTTGCTTTAGGGCGTGCGCCCCCTAATGAGGAACCCGGCGCAATTAGCATCTGTAGCCATTTGTCCGAGTGCGTGGTGTCGCTCTCGAAGGCGGCTACGGCGTCGTTTAGTTTGCGGAGGGCGACCCACGGAGGGGCTGCCATGTCGGAATCGTCCGAAAGGAAGGGGCCGTCCTCGTTCGCTTTGAACCGCAAAGCTCCCATGCGTGACATGTCGTGAACGCCGAGCAGGTAGTCGCTTTCCATGAGTTTTCGGGGCTTTCTCGATTCGGAGCGGGCGATTATGGATTCCCGCCGGTCCATGAGCGTGCGTCCCCACCGGTCGGGGCACGAATCTTCGAATATGCCGAAAAGTTCCTTGCCGACAGGAACGAACTGCCGACCCTTGAAAAGGGACAGGTCCGGGTCCAGCATAAAGCTACCGGAGTGCTTTAGCCATTCGTTGTCGTACTCGAATGAACAGACTTCTTTGTCTCTTGCTCCTTCCACAAAGAGCGTGCCGATGCGCATGGGGGCTGTGCGCAGCCAGTTCTCGTAAACCAAAATCTGCTTCACTTGCCCTCCGGGTGATATTTCTTCAGGAGTTCGATGTCGTGGAGTTTTTGTCCGAGTTCGTCGTCTGCGGCGACCTTGAGAAGGTCGGTGTCCATGCCGCTTATGGCGTGGAGTACTGCTGCGTAAATGCCGATGGCTACTGCCGCGGAACCTTTTTCCACCGCCCATACCGATGCTCGGCTGACGCCCGCCCTTTCGGCAGCAAGCGCGACAGAAATTTTACGACGCATGCGAGCCAGACGGATCTGTTCTCCCATCTGTTCAAGGATTTTACCGGTTTTCGGCAGTAGAGTTACGCTTTTTTTGCCCATGATGTCAATAAATATATATTGTTTTGCTTGAATTGTCAATAAATATTGACGGATTGGCCGAATTTGCAGAATGGAGGGGCTGAAATTTGAGTTTTGAACGAGTTTCTACCTCGGCTCATAAAGAGCCCCTATAAGACCTGCTTTCTGAATATACCTTATTTTATGCGAGTTCGCAAGCGGTTGGACGCTGAAAAACGCTGTTTCTTGTTGCGAAAAAATCAATGGTATTGGATTGTTGGGTGGTTGACGAATGTCTTAGGGGTGTATAAATTTAGGGTATGGTGTATGGGTAAAGCGAGGAAAAATGAAAAAATTCATAACAATTCTTGCCTGTGCCTTGTGCCTTACCGCTTGTGGTGACGACGACAGCAGTTTCGCCACACGCCCGGACGATGATTCTTCGATTGAGTCGTCTTCGTCCAGCGTATTCCTGAGTGGCGATAGCCACGAAGGATCCAGTTCCAGTACCGACGAACAATCCAGCAGTAGCGTAAAATCGAGTAGCAGCTCTGTGGCATCGTCGAACTCGGAACAGTCTTCTAGTTCAGGAGGCTGCAAGACCGAAACCGAAGACAACTGCGAATATGGCGAGTTGGTTGACGAACGTGATGGTCAAACGTACAAAACTGTGAAAATTGGTAAACAGTGGTGGATGGCGGAAAACCTGAACTACGCCTACTCATCTACAGAGGAATTGGATTTTCCAGCTAGTACCTGTTACGAACATTCTGGCAAATATTGCGAAAAGTACGGTCGCTTGTACACTTGGCCTGCAGCGGTAGACAAATGGGAAAGCGAATGTGGCTACCAAACATGTTCATTGCCCTCTGGAAACATCCAAGGTGTGTGTCCTAGCGGCTGGCATCTACCTAGCAAGGCCGAATGGGAAACGTTACTCTGGACAGTCGGCGGAAATTTGACCGCGGCCGAGATGCTCAAGTCCACATCAGGGTGGCTCCTTGACGGCAATGGAACAGACTCCTTCGGGTTCTCGGCATTGCCTGCTGGTCAAGAGTACAACATTATTGATTTCAAAGACGAGGAGCGCGCCACATATTTCTGGACTTCTACTCAGTCCAATAATAACCATGTTTACCATGTAGCCATGGGCTACGATGTCACTAATCCATACGTGGCATACATCAGCAAGAAATATTGGTTCTCTGTTCGTTGCCTCAAAGATTGACGTGAGCCGAGGGTGTTAGGGGGCGGAGTCCTTTTTCCTGTTTTTTAAATTATATTAAATCGGTGGTGTGTGGAAGCGAGGTCTTATGAAGAGATTCAATACCGTATTCACGCTTTCTGCTGCTCTGTGTATGCAGGCGTCTTTTGCGGCCGACTGGTACGCGAAGGAGACGCGCTGGGCGGGGCATGACCCGGACATCATCCGTTACGAGGACGGCTATGCGCTTGCCACGACGGACAACCACATGCTCATGCAGTTTTCCGAGGATGCGCTGAACTGGAAGAACGGCGACCCTGCCATGCCGGAATTTTCGCAGTGGCTTTACGACTACGCCCCGAACATGATTGACATCTGGGCGCCGGACATCCATTACATCGGCGGGGAATACCGCATGTACTATTGCGGCTCCGAGATGGGCATCCGCTCGTCGGGCATGGGGTTCATGGCGACCAAGGAAATCGACCCGACAAAGCCCGGCTACGGCTGGACGGACATGGGCGAGGTGATTCACACGGTCAAGAGCGATTCGTACAACGCGATTGATGCGGCGGTGCTGAAGGACAACGATGGCAAGGTCTGGATGGCGTTCGGTTCGTGGGGCACGGGCATCCACATTCTGGAACTGAACGAAGAAACAGGCAAGGTGAAAGACGGTGCGAAGATGATCAACATCGCGAACCGTGGCGGCTCGGGAATCGAGGGCGCAAGCCTCATCGAGCACGACGGCTACTACTACCTGTTTACGGCGTGGGATAACTGCTGCAAGAAGGGCGCGGACCTCGAGAACAATTCCTACAAGACTACGGTCGGGCGTTCCAACCGCATCGACGGCGGGTACGTGGACCGCAATGGCAAGGCGTTGCTGGATGGCGGCGGCACAATCCTGTTGAGCCGTTACGGCCGCTACTACGGGCCTGCGGGCGGCGAGGCGTTCCAGGACGTGAACCGCCAGCGTTTCGTGAACCATTACTACGACAAGAACGATGGCGGTAACTCTTACATACAAGTTCGCGACATCGTCTACACCGATGACGGCTGGCCGGAACTGGGGCAGCCGTTCCTCGGGCGTTACCTGAGTGCCGAGGCGGAACATGGTGCCTTGACGCATGTGGATATTTCGAGTAGCTCCGATGCATCGAACGGGGAATTTGTCGCCTACATCAACTACGAAGACAGCAAGATTCGCCTGCCGATGATTATCCCGCAGGCGGGCGAGTACCTGATTCGCTACCGCTACGACAACAACTGGACCGAAGACGGCGCGAACGGCAGTTCACACTTCGTGAGCATCAACGGCAAGAACCAGGAAGTGGCGCTGCCGCTGACGGGCGCGTGGAGCGCGTTCCCCGAGAAGTCGGTGGTGTACATCCCAGCAAAACTCAAGCGCGGTTCGAACTTCATCGAGATTACGAAGGGCAAGCACTATGCGGAACTCGACCGCCTCGACTTCTTGCGCATTATCCGCGATTCGATTCCGGCGAACGGATTTGACAACGGCATCCGCGTGCGTTTGACTGCGGACGACGAGTTCGCTATCAAGGACGGTGGTTACGCGATTTTCGAGAACGTGATTACGGATTCCATCGTGGGCCCGGGCGTGCTTGTGCAGGTGAAGAACGGAGCCGGCGGTACGCTTTCGCTGCGTAAGGAAAGCAAGAAGGGCGACGTGATTTCCAAGTGCGAACTCCCCTCGGCAGGCGATGCCACCAAGTGGATTGACGTGCGCTGCTCCAACCTGCCGGAACTCAAGGGCGTGCAGGACTTCTACCTGACGGCGGAAGGCCTCGGCGGCGAAACTCTTGTAGGCAACATCAAGTTCGACAAGGGCGTGAAGGATTCGACGGATGCAATCCGCCGCATCAATGGTCGCGACGGTCGGGCCCTCCGTGCGGGTAACGTGCGTGCGCTGGGCAAGGGCTACCATGACCTCAAGGGTCGCCGTCACGAGAAACTTATCCGCTACAGGGTGATGTTCTAAAGTCTTTTACCGACGAACCAAATCTTTTATTGTTATAATTGTGTTGTATGGTAATCTATTCTGAACCGTTTGACAAGAAAATTCTGTTGGAACTGCAGACACATTACTTTGGCGATATGGTCAAGGGCGTTGTTGATATTTCCAAAAGAAAAATTGCTTTGGACGCGGAAATGCATGCCGACTTGGAAACCCTTCTTTTGCAAGAAGGGTCCAAACAAGGAGATCTTTGGGGCTTCAACCTTTATCCAGAAATGGAAGGGGAAGACTTCCTTGAATTTGATTCGTTGATTAATATTCGCCCTAATCAGGGTAATCGTAGCCGTGGCGTCGAAAACCCTGCCACCCAAGAAAAAATCAAGAATATAATCTATTCCTTATGCAAGTAGAGAATGCTCAACATAAGGAACTTGCAGCGGGACGATGGGCAGAAATGCCATTGTCGATGCAGATGCTGAATATCGGCAGCGAGATTTCGCGTGCGAACCGTTGGAAGGCTAAAGGAAACCAGAACCAAGTTGAAAGGGCTATTTTTAGGGCACTGGAACTAATCGACCTTACGATTGAGGCTCAGCGTGGTAAGCATAGTCTCAAAGAATTTACGCGGATGAGAGAAACCGTCTGTGACTACTACCTTGGGGATAATTTCTACAGATCCACCGGGGAGCAAATACAGCGCGATTTCGATATGTTTTTCCCTTGTGCAAAACCCTGACACTTCACTTGAGTTGATGGATTTTAGGTTTGGATGTATTGGGGAAAGGAGAACTGATGATGTGCGTGTTTAGGAAGTGTCATCCTCGAAACGAAGCGAGGAGGATCCATCTAGTTCAGGCGCTAAGTCGAGTAGCAGCAGTGTAAAATCAAGCGACAGCTCTTCGAGTAAGAGAAGCGCATGGGAGTATTTGAACCCAAATATTGATTATGGCGAAATAGTCGACGAGCGTGACGGTCAAGTTTACAAGACCGTGAGAATTGGTGACCAGGTGTGGATGGCGGAGAACCTGAACTTCGAAGTGCCGAATAGTTTTTGCTATGACGATATAAAATCTAATTGCGATATTTATGGTCGCCTATATAGGTGGAGTGCCGCATTAGGCAAAGGTGATGATGGCTGCAGGTATGGAGAAAAAAAAGTAATGGAGCGGGAGCCTCTTGGCACGACAGGGATCTTGGGTATTCCGTCCTTTGCATCAAGGATTCGTCCGACTAGAAGTAATACTCGTAATTCAGCATGATGGGCAAGAAGGGGAACTGCGAAATGGATGTCTTTTCGGGCGGGTTTTTGCTCGTATCGTAGAAGCTGAAGAACATGTTGTCGTGATCGGTCAGGTTGATGATGGTCCAGCTGAAGTTCCACTTGCCTTCGCGACCGATGTCGATGGCCTTCACGTCAATGCGGAAGTAGTCCGTCTGGCGGCCCGCATTGCGGCTCCCGGGCAGCACCGTTATCTTGTCTGAATATTCCTGGCTCCCGATTTCCTTGCGGTAGTAATATCCCTTGTACTCGCTGATAGGCATACCCGAGGAATATTTGAGCGCAAGCGAAGAACGGAAGTACCTGCCCTTTTTCTCGTGCTTCCAGAGCGCATCCTCGTCACCCTTCCAGTTGATTCCCAAATCCAGCTTGAGTGCGTACGGCTGGTGCCAACTCGGGAAATACGCCTTGGTTCCGTCGTTTGCGCGCATTACGCTTATGCTCTGGCTCCAGTTTATGCCTCCGAACCACCAGCCCTTATTCTTGCGCAGCGAAAGTTCGTACCCGAACGAGTAACCGTCCGCTGTCCCGAAGTAATCCGCCATCACCATCTCTTTCGATTGCGATTCGTCGCTGCTGTCAACCTCCACCATGAAGGTATTCAGGTTATTCTGCGTCTTGTAGTAAACGCCCACGGTCGCATCATAGTCCTCGAGAATCTCGCGCTGGCTGTATTCCACCGCGAACAGCCACGACGAGGCGGGGTCAATATGCTTGCCCTTCGTAGTCGTAGTCGCCGGGTAGTAGAATTCGTTGAGGGTTTCCTGGTCGGTATAGATAATGGAGTTCAGGTACTGCAGGTAGTAACCGCCATACAGCTCGAGCGTCTTGGTATCGTCGAGATTCACCGTGAGCGAAGCACGCGGTTCCACGCCAAAATGTTCCGCGCCGGTCTGGTAGTTGAAACGCATACCGAATTGCAGCAGGTAATCCGGAGAAATCTTCCAGGCATCCTGCACGTAGGCCACGTGGTGGAAGGGTTCCTGAATGTCGACAATGCTCGCATTCGACATCTGCTCGCGGTAATGCTCGTAATCGTATTCCAGTTCGTAGCCCGCGGTAAGCACGTGGTTCTCGATACCGCGGTAGTTTACCCACTGCTTGCCCGTGAAGGTGTAGAGGAACATCTCGATAGACATGAGGTCGCTGATTTTCATGGTCTGGTAGAACTGGCTATATGCGAGGGTGGCGTTGTAGTCCCAGTCGCCATTGATGCGGTGCATTACGTTAATCGGGATGGCGACATTCCCCCAGTCCATATACAGCGGGTCGAAATTCAGTTCGTCCTTGCCCACGTAAAAACTGAACTTGAGGCGGGTATCGTCTGTTATGTTGTACATAAGCGTACCCTGCAAGTCCGTAAACTCGTAATCCAGCGCGAGGTCCAAGAGCCCGATGGCATTGAACAGGTCGAGCATGTACCCGATGTAGGTGGTGCGGCCCGCGAGCACCCAGCGTGCAGGGCCCTTGTGACCTTCGGTATGGAGCTGCGCCGCGAACGTGCTTATCTTGACGCTCGACTTGCTGAACCATTCCTCAACGGTATCCTGGCCGCCCGCACGCCCGTCCATCTTGAGCACAGAACTCAGGCGGTTGCCGTACTGCGCCGGGAACCCGCTCTTGTAGAACTGCACGTCATCGATGCCTTCCACAAGGAAGGTGCTGAACAGCCCGAAGAAATGCACCGGGGAATACACGACGGCGTTGTCGAACAGGAACAGGTTCTGATCGGCAGCACCGCCGCGCACGTAAATCTTGGAACTGAAATCGGAACTCGCGACTACGCCCGGGAGCGCCTGGATGCTCTTGATAACATCGGCTTCGGCAAGGCCCGGCATGCGCTTGATGGACTTCGCGGAAACCACCGATTCGCCCGGCTTGCGCTTGGGGCGCTTGCGCAACTGCACCACGACCTTCTTGAGTTCGGTCTTCTTTTCCTTATCGCCTGCGGCAAGGAGGGCATCGACATCGACGTCCTTTTCGGGAGTAGCCTGGTTCCCGCTGGAATCGAGAGTCGCGGAATCCGGGGGCGACGCCGTTTCAGGTCCCTGAGCCTGTCGAAGGGACGGTACCGAATCTACGCTTGGTTCGGCAGGCTCACCAACCTTGACTGAATCCTCTGCAAAAGCCTCCCCGAGTGCCTGCGAGAAACTGCGCTCGGTACCGATGTAGACAAGTTCGTAGCACTTTTCCTTCTCGGCACCCGCGGTATCAGAATTGGTAACGCACACGTTCCAGAGCGTATCTTCCGGGAGCACGACACTAAAAGGCGTGCCGACCGTAGTCTGCAGCGCCTCACCCGATTCGAGAATTTCCACATTCAGTTTTTCGCCCGCGGCAAACGAGGAATCCTGCACCACGCCGTTGAAGACGATTCCCGCGACCTGCGCGGAATCTGCGGCTGTAGAGCCGGGAACAGACTGCGCGAAGGCGGCGGTCGTGAGCAACAAGGCAATGATACTAATACAAAATTTCAAAAAAGTTCCCGCGTTTCATGCAAAAATAGCAAATGGAAAAGCCCATTTGCCATTTAAACACCCGAAGGCACGAAAAGTGTCACTTTAAAGTTCTCATTAGGCATAGCGTGGCCTGTGAGCCTTATCACAGGCGTTTCTTATTATATTTTCGGGAATAAACAGAACAGTACTAGAGATGTATATGGGAACAATGAAAATGACTAGTGGATTCTATCGCTCCCTGCGGTCGTTCCAGAATGACAGTAATAAAAAAATGTCACCCTGGATTCTATCGGCTCTGCGAGCCTCCAGAATGACATTTGCAGTAGGGACCATCGCGATCCTTGCCGCATGTGGCGACGACAGTTCAAGCGACCCGCTGAGCGCGCCCGAAAACACGGACACCCCCACCGTAGAAGCGCTTGCGGAATGCACCGCACCCGCCTTCCTCAAGGAGGGCGACAAGGTGGCGCTGGTTTCGCCCTCGTACACCACTCCCGATTCCAACATCCAGAAGACGGCGGACGTGCTCAAGGAATGGGGTTTTGAACCCGTAATCGGCAAGAACGTAGGCAAGCTCAACGCCGGCAAGTACGCGGGCACGGCGCAGGAACGCGCCGACGACATTATCGCGGCCCTCAAGGACACGAGCATCAAGGCAATCCTCACCAACCGTGGCGGGTACGGCGCCATACAGCTCGCCGACCTCATCGACCCGAAACTCGTGAAGGATAACCCCAAGTGGCTTATCGGGTACAGCGACATCACCACGTTGCACGCCATGCAGACCAAGGCGGGCGTCATGAGCATTCACGGCACCATGAGCTCGAGCATCGCGAAGACAAACGGCACCGACGACAACAGCACCATCCTGCGCGACCTGCTCAAGGGCGAAGTCCCTACATACAAGGTACCAAAACACAAGTACAACCAGAAGGGCACGGCCGAGGGCATTCTCGTGGGCGGCAATATGGCGACGTTCGTGCCTCTCGTGGGCAGCGACATTGACGTTTTCCAGAAAGACGGAATCATCCTCTTCATGGAAGAAATCGGCGAGAACCTGCGCAATATCGACCGCATGTTCAACTCAATCGAGTTGCACGGCGTGATGGACAACGTGAAGGGCGTAATCCTCGGCGAGTTCGTGGATTCCGGGACGGATCTTGATTACGAGAGTGCCGAGGCGATGCTCTCGCAGTATCTCAAAAAATATGACATTCCCGTGCTCTGCGGGTTCCCTGCCGGCCACGACGACGTGAACCTCCCGATTGTCATGGGCGCGAAGGTGAAAATCGACGTGGGTGATGACGGTTCTACACTCGCCTTCAACATCGATGGCGACAAGAAGACTATCGATACGGATAAACTAACCGAGAAGACATCGCTTTCGAAGACACTGCTCAAGATGCTCGCCGGAAAGATTTTCAAAATTGAGGAATAGTTTTTAGAGGTGTATATGGGATTCAGGAAGAAAGTCATTGCCAGCCGTCATTCTGGACACAAAGTGTCCGGAATCCATACATTCCATACTAGCATATGCATTGCGGCATTGGCGCTCCTCGCAGCCTGTGGCGACGACACTTCAAGCGGTCCAAGCGACACCCCAGAGGGGGACGTCTCCACGCTCGACATAAGCAAGATGTCTATCCGCGAGAAGGTGGGGCAGATGTTCTTCGTGCGCCCCGAGGCACTCGACACGAGCATTCACTGGAACGAATACTCCGAACTCCCGGATTACAAGCTGCGGCATGTGAACGAGACCATGCTTGCGATAAACAAGGACTACCCCATTGGCGGCATGATTCTTTACGCACACAACATCGTGGACGAGGCGCAGCTCGGTGAATTCATCGCCGAAATCAGGGAACTGAACGGCAGCCCGCTCCTTGCCATTGACGAGGAAGGTGGACGCGTCGCGCGCATCGCGAACAACGGGAACTTCGACGTTCCCAAGTACGAAAGCATGGCCGCCATCGCAGAAAGCGGCAACCCGGATGAAGCCTACAAGGCGGCATTCACCATCGGAAGCTACGTGAAGGAATACGGTTTCGACATCGACTACGCCCCGGTCGCCGACGTGAACACGAATCCCGAGAACATTGTCATCGGGCCGCGCGCCTTCTCGGACGATCCCGAGACCGCCGCTGAATTTGTCGTGAGTTACCTGAACGGTCTCGATTCTGCGGGCATCATCGGCACGCTCAAGCACTTCCCCGGCCACGGCGACGTAAAGACCGACACGCATTCCGGCTACGCCGAGACGAACAAGACCTGGGAAGAGATGCTCGAGTGCGAAATGGTCCCGTTCAAGGCCGGCATCAAGGCGGGCGCGAAGATGGTCATGACCGCGCACATCGCCGCCCCGAAGGTCACCGGCGATGATTTGCCCGCGACGCTCTCACCCGTCATATTGCAAGACAAGCTCCGCGGTGAACTCGGATTCAAGGGAGTCATCGTGACCGACGCGATGGACATGGGCGCCATCACCACGCAGTTCGGGAACGCCGAAGCCGCCATCAAGTCCATACAGGCGGGCGTCGACGTGGTGCTTTGCTCCCGCGAATTCACGCAGGTGTTCGATGCCGTCGTGAAGGCGGTCGAAGACGGCGAAATAAAGGAAACCCGCATTGACGAAAGCGTCAAACGGATTCTCGACTTGAAAAAGTAGAAGCAGGTTTACAGCAGTTCTTCTAGGGTCCGGAACACCGTTTCGGGCTCTACCGGCTTGTTCAAGTGCGCGTTCAGGCCTGCCTGCAGGCTGTTCTGCACGTCCTCATCGAAGGCGTTCGCGGTGAGCGCGATAATGGGGATGCTCTTCGCGTCTTCGCGGTCCATGGAACGGATGACGCGCGTCGCCTCGAGACCGTCCATTTCGGGCATGCGCACGTCCATGAGGATGGCGGAATAGTAGCCTTCGGGATGGTCGCGGAACATTTCCAGGGCCTTGCGACCGTTTACGGCCAGTTCCACCTGCAAGTCCCGCATCTTCAGCACTTCCATCATGATCTGCGCGTTGACTTCCATGTCTTCGGCAAGGAGAACCCGCTTTCCGGCAAGTTCCGCCTTGTTCTTCGCAAGCGAGATGTGTTCCTTCTTGCGCCGGAGGGCGTTCTTGAATTCATCCAGCAGAATTCCCGAGAACAAGGGCTTAGAAATGAAGCAGTCCACGCCGGCAGCCAACGCCTCGTCCAGGATGTCGTCCCAGTTGTAGGCCGTCAATATGATAATGGCGGACTCGTCGCCGGTCACCTTGCGGATTTCGCGCGCCGTCTCGATGCCGTTCATCTCGGGCATCTGCCAGTCAACCACAATCAGGTTGTAGGGCTCGCGTCTCGCGTGGCGGAGTTTCGCCATCTCCACCGCTTCCTTGCCCGTAAGCACCGTGTCGGTGAGGATTCCCGCCTTGCCGAGCACGAGTTTCGCGTGCCCCAGTGCAATCTCGTCGTCGTCCACCACCAGCACGCTCATTTCGCTCGGGTGGATTTCGATTTCGTCGTCGGTCGCCTGCTTGCGCATGCTGTCGTTGAGGGTGAGCGTCACGCAGAACGTGGTCCCCTTGCCCTTTTCGCTTTCCACATCGATCTTGCCGTTCATCATGTCGACGATACCCTTGGTAATCGCCATGCCGAGGCCACTGCTGCCGTACTCGAAAGCCGTGGTGGCGTTTTCCTGGGTGAACGTGTCGAAAATCTTGGGCAGGAATTCCTTGCTGATGCCGATACCGGTATCGCTAATCTTGAAGACGAGCGTGGACTTGTTGTCGAAAGCGGCAATCTTTTCCACGTTGAGGTCGATGTTTCCGCCCTTCGGGGTGAACTTGACCGCATTGCCCAGGATATTGATGAGAATCTGGCGAATCTTGGTGACGTCGCCGACGTAGTAGTCGTCCAGGCTGCCCGCCACATGGCACGAATAGTTCAGGCCCTTGGTGCGGCTCTGGTCGTCGATGATGGTGTTCACCTGCTCCAAAAGCTTGGGGAACGAGAATTCTTCGCTATTGATCTTCGTGCGGCCGCTCTCGATGCGGCTCATGTCCAAAATCTCGTTGATGAGGCTCAGCAGGTGTTCTGCGGAGGAGCCGATCTTTTCCAGGTAGCCGCGCGTCTTCGACGAAATCTCGGGTTCGTGCAGCGCAAGGCTGTCGAGGCCGATAATCGCGTTCATGGGCGTGCGGATTTCGTGGCTCATGTTGGAGAGGAATATGGTCTTCGCCTTGCTCGCCTCTTCTGCCGTCTTGAGCGCATCGGAAAGCGCCTGGTTCTTGGCAAGGGAATCGCGCATTTCCTCGTCGATATCGGAAAATCCGAAACCTACAATGCGGAGCGGTGCATCCGGGGCGTCGCCGGCATTGTGCACGCCCGCCATGCGCAGCATTTCGTAACTTTCCTTGCCGCCATGGTTTGCTAGGTAGCGCAAGGTATAGATCTTGTTCTTCGCGACACCCGCGCGCACGTTTTCGGGCTGTATAAAGGCGAGGAACTTTTCGCGAGATTCCGGTGCGACAAACTTTTCGGCATAGGTTTTGAAACTTTCCAGGTAGCCGATTTCGTCCCCTTCCTTGAAAGGTACCGGAACAGAGCCGTCCTTGCGGTAGCATATCGCCATTCCGGTATCCAGGTTCAGGTAGTAGACGCTGCGGTAATCTGACGCAAGCGCGGTAATCATGTTACGCTGTTCGTTCCTCTTGCGTTCTTCTTCAACTAACTTCTGCTGGAGCGCAAGCTGTTCTTCCAGTTTTTCCTGCTTGATGCGGCTTTCGGCATCGGCCACCTCTTTTTCTAACTTGAGTTGAGAGGTACGCCTGATTTGCATGAAGAGGAACAGGAACACGGTCAAGAGCACTAGTGCGATAATTCCGGATAGCAGAAGGCTGCGTTCCAAAATGTCTTCCGAAATGGAACCGATTTGCTCGGAGATGACGCTTTCGCGGATAAGGTAGGTCAGCATCCAGTCCGTAGAATGGATGGGAACATAGTACATGGTTTCACGGATGCCGTTGTACTCGAAGGAAACGACGCCCGCCTCGTGGTTCGCGAAGTCGGAGCGCATCTTTTCCATGGAGAACCCCTTTTCGAAGCTGGCTTTTTCCATGGCGGCAAGCAGATTGTCGCCGCTCGCAAGCCCACCTAGCACCAGGTTCGTAAGCGAATTGCCTGCCTTCGAGTAGATGTTGCAAAATGTAATTCCCTGCCGGTCGGATTCCAGCGAAATACCTTCCAGCATGCGGTTCATGTCGATTTCCATGAAGCACACGACCAAAACCCGACCATTAAAGGCAAGACGGTCCACAGGCACGGCAATGACAACAGTCTTCTTTTCTTCACTGTTTTTCTTTAATGAAATTTCGGATTTTGCCAGGGTCCTGTAATCGAAATTATAGAGATCAATGTCGGTGCGCGTACCGCGGGATGTGTAGATGAGACCCGTAGTGTCCACGAAGGCGAACTTTTCTAGACCGTACAGTTGCTTCATACGGAGCTGGTAGCTCTGCAAGCTTGCGGTACTTGCGAGGTCTTCTTTTGAAAGCAGGCCCACCGCCACATCTAGGTCGTTGATGTAGCCGTTCAATTTCGACGCCACCACCTGTTCGCGGCGGTTCGCGAGTTCGTTCATAAAGAGGAGCGTTACGTTGCGCACGGCCTTTTCCGTATCCCCACTCGCGTGGCGACCCGTGAAGATTGTCCCCAGCACAAGGATGATAACGATGATGGGGGCCACGATAGTGGCGATACTTACAATCCCGATTCTTTTTTTCGTTTCCATAACATTGTCCTGTTAAAACTTTACCGCACCCACTGCGCAAGTGTTTCCGTGAGCATGCCGACATCGATGGGCTTTGCCAGGTGAGCATTCATGCCGGCTTCTTTCGACTTCTTGAGGTCATCGCCAAAGGCGTTCGCAGTCATGGCGATAATGGGAACTTCCGCCTTCTTCTTGTCGGAGAGCGCTCGAATCTGGCGACTCGCCTCGCAACCGTCCATCACGGGCATCTGGATATCCATGATAATCCCGTTGTAGTAACCGGCAGGGTTATTCTCCACCATCTCGACCGCCTGCTTGCCGTTTACCGCCATCTCGACCTTGAACCCGAGACTTTCGAGAATAATCTTTGCAAGCTCGCGGTTCACTTCCATGTCTTCCACCAACAATAAGCGCATATTCGTGAAATCCGCCTTGGCCGCGATGGAGATATTGCGCTTGCCACTTTCGGGAACATCCGTGCCTGCGGCTGTCTTCAGTACCACATTCACAAAGAATTCCGTCCCCTTGCCGACTGTCGATTCAAACTTGATTGTCCCGCCCATCAACGACACCACGTTCTTTGCAATGGCAAGCCCGAGGCCCGTTCCCTGCACTCCGCTGATGGTCGAGACGCGTTCCCGCTCGAAGGCATCGAACACGCGGTCTGCAAACTCGGGCGAAATGCCGATACCGTCGTCCTTGACGCGGATTTCGAACGCGGCCTTGCCCTCTTCGATGCATTCCTTTTCGGCGAGAGTCACGGAAACGTGCCCGCCTTCCGAAGTAAACTTGAATGCGTTGCTGACCAGGTTCAGAATTACGCGGTTCATGCGGTTCCTGTCGCAGAGCACCACCGAGTTCCTGAGGCCGTCGTATTTCACGGCAAAGGCAATGTTCTTGCCCACCATCTGCGCCTCGAACATGTCGCGGATTTCATCCATCATTTTCCGCAGGTCGGTGGGCCGCTCTTCCAGTTCCATCTTCCCGATTTCGATGCGGCTCATTTCGAGCATGTCGTTGATGAGGGCCATCAGGTACATGTTAGAGGAGTCAATCTTGGTCAGGTATTTCTGGATTTGCTCGGGGGTCGCCTCCGGTTTGCGCGCCAGGTTGGTGTAGCCGATAATGGCATTCATGGGCGTGCGCAGGTCGTGACTCATGTTCGAAAGGAAAATGGTCTTTGCCCTGTTGGATTCCTCGGCGATATGCTTTTCGCGGTCCAACTTCTGTTCGCGCTGCTGCTGCGTGCGGTAGATGTTCACCACGATGAAAATGCACAGGACAATGAAGAGCGTTTCTACCAGGTTGTTCTTCAGCTGGGAATCACGGACAAGGTCCATCTGCTCTTCCATGAAGTCCTTTTCCTGTACCACCTGGGCTTCAGTCATGGGAATATGCATCTTTTTATGCAAATCCGTATGGAACTCGGTGATATGCGCGATAACATCTTCGGTCTCGTCGTTAGTGACCTGGCGTTCCCACATCACCGCCGAGAACAGCAATATGAACAGCATGGTCACCCACATGATGGCCGACTTGCCGAAACGGTTCTCCTGGTCGCGCATGAACACGGCCCTGTAAACGACGAACCCCACAATGCTCCAAGCCATCAGAATCATGAAGGATTCCGTGGCAATTGTGTTCATGTTCCAAAGCGTCGGCGTAAGCGGGAAGAAAAAGAAGAAGGCGGATATTACGACACCCAGGATTCCGGTAAAGTTCAGCACCGTCTTTTGTCTGCCGGTTTCACTGCGGGCAATTTTCACTATTCCCGCAGAAACATACAGATAAATGATAGATGCACTGATGGAGGTGATGTCCACAATCCAGCCGATGGCCGTTCTCCCGAAGAACGGAATAATGCAGGAAAGGAGCATCACGTAGATAATGCCGTAGTTGGTGGCGCCGTGACGGTTGATATGCCCGAACCAGGACGGCATCACGGAATCTTCGGCGAGGCTCAGGAACATGCGCCCGATTGTTCGGTAAAGCCCAAGAAGGCTCGTGGAAATGGCCGCCGTGATGGTTATGGCGAGCAGCACAATGCCGCCGTTACCGAGGGTCTTGAAAACGGCGTGGAATACCGGGACTGATTCAATGCCCTTGAGGTTCTTCAGGTTGGTAAAATAAGCTTCCCAGTCGCCAAAATTCGCGGGGGTCACCGAGACCGAAAGCAGCGCGGTGAGGGAATAGACAATCGCTCCGGTTGCAAGAGCCGCCACCATGATGGCGAAACCGTATTTCGGCTTGAAGTCATAGGTGGAAGAGGCAAAGCTCACCACGCCAAAGCCTACAAATGCCCAGGGGGCAAGCACCAGCACGTTCACGATCTGCATCAGGGGGGAATGGTCCTTCGCGACTCCCGCCGTCGCAAAGGCCGGGCCCATATCCGAGAAATCAATCCCGCCCTTGCAGGCAATAATTGCAAACAGGCCGACCACACCGCCAAAGAATATGAGGGCAAGCACCGTATTCACCAGGCGCAGCACGCTGGTGTTCCTGCAACTGATGAACCCGAACAGAAGTATAATTGCAAGCGTGGTAAACAGCTCGCCTGCCCAGACCTCGTAGCCCATGATGGTATAACTGAAGCCCCTTTGCAATACGGGTCCGAACAAGAAACGGATAAACAGCACAAAGGCCGACATATTGGCCCACAATACCGCCAGGTACGCAAGGGCCGTGGCCCAGGTGCAAAGGAAGGAATGGTCGTAGCCGAAAAGCTGCTTGGTAAAGGAGAATACGCTCCCCGTGCCGGGAATGCGGTTCATCATGATGTGGAAATTGTAGGCGACAACACCCATCAGCACGGCGCCAAGCACAAGGGCGATAACTGTTCCCAGGGGGCCCGCAATCGGCAGGAGCGTGGTCGCGGGCATCACGAATGCCCCCCAGCCTACGGCACAACCGAAGGAGAGCGCCCACGCACTCAAAACGGACAACCTTTTGTGTTTTTCAGACAACATAACGCTACACCCTTATCCACTTCTGCAAAATTTTCGCAAGTTCCTTGAAATCTATCGGCTTGGAGATATGGTCGTTCATGCCGACTTCCTTCGCCTTGCGGATATCGTCGGCAAAGGCGTTCGCGGTCATCGCCACGATGGGAATTCTCCTTGCATAGGTCGTCATGGCCCTGATGGCCGCAGTCGCCTGGTAGCCATCCATGTTGGGCATCTGGATGTCCATGAATACCAGGTCGAATTCACCCTCGCTACTGTCCGCCATCCGTTCCACGGCCGCGGCGCCATCCATGACCCATTCTATTTCGAGCCCCGTCATCTGCAGCACGTTCTTCGCAATTTCCGCATTGACCGGATGGTCTTCCACCAGCAAGATGCGCTTGCCCTCGAACTTGAGGTCTTCCAGATTCTTGAGCGGGTCTTCCTTGTGGGCTTCCGCGTTCTGCACGTCCAAAAACTTGAGGTAGACGGTAATGGCAAACCGCGAGCCCTCTCCGGGCCTGCTTTTCACCTGGATGTCGCCACCCATCATGCGCACAAGGCTCTGCGTGATGGTCATGCCGAGTCCCGTTCCCTGGATTGCTGCCGTCTTCTTGTCGTTTGCACGCGTGAACGGTTCAAACAGGTGCTTCTGGAAATCCTCCGTCATGCCGATGCCGTTGTCTTCAAAGACAAATTCGTAGCAAGCGACACCATGGGCGTTGGTGGGCCTTTCCGCCACCGTGAGCGAGATGGTCCCGCCATCGGGAGTGTACTTGATGGCATTGCTCATCAGGTTCACGAACACCTGCTGGATGCGGTGGCTGTCGCCGATGACGTTTTCGTGAACCACGTCCGCAACGTCGAGCTTCAGGGTGTGGTGGTGGCTCTCGAGCTGCGCCTTGGTCATCGCAAGCAGCGTATCCACGAGTTCCGAGAGGTTGAAATTTTCCTCGTTCAGTTCCACCTTGCCCGACTCGATCTTGTTCATGTCGAGCACCTCGTTGATGAGCGAAAGCAGATGGCTCGAGGCTTCCGAAATTTTCTTGAGGCAGTCCTCCACGCGTTCCCGGTCGTCCAGGTGGGCGGTCGCGATTGCCGTCATGCCGATAATCCCGTTCATGGGCGTACGGATGTCGTGGCTCATGCTCGAAAGGAAGTCGCTTTTCGCCTTGCTGGAGGCATTTGCCGAATCGATGGCGTCGCGCAGCACCTGCTGTATTTCCTGGTCCTTGCGCACATCCTCGTCTACATCCTTGAAACCCGCCACGATGCCGGTCTTGCCATTGGGGAGCTGCACCTGTGCAAACTCGATGCGGTAGTACCGTTCTTCGCTCCCGACGATGCGCTTGAACCCCACGCCGAAAACCTTCTTGCTCGTGGTGTTCGCCACAATGTTTTCAAGCGTCAGTTCCTTTTCCAGGCGCTCCCTGTCCGACGGGGCAACATAGTTGTTGATGTAGTTCGCCTTGGCGTCTTCGTAGGTGAGCAGTTCCAGGGCCTCGTTGGTGGGCCTCGCGTGGATGCTGCCATCGGAAGTATCGGCACGGAACAGCGAGAAACTCCCGGTCGCAATGTCGTTGATGAGCCATACGGCGTAGTAGGCGCGGCTCAGCGCATCGATGACCGCAGTAAATACAGCCTTGTCCGCCTCCATCTGCACGCGCTTTTCGGTAATGTCCGAAATAAACACGTAGAAAAGCCCGCCGTAAACATCGGAGTTCACGTAATGGCCATAGTCGTCGAGCCAGCGTATCTTGCCGTCCTTGCGGACAATTCGGTATTCCACGTAGTCCAGGTTGCCTTGGCTCTTTTCGATCTGGTCCACAATGGAAACAGAAACCTTCTCGTAGTCGTCCGGGTAGAGCATCCCCTTGAAGGTATAGCCCGTAAGTTCCTTGAATTCTTCGAGCGTCTCGCAGCCGAAAATCTTGAACACGGCCTTGTTTGCGTACAGCAGTTCCTCGTTGCCAGTCGCCTTGTAAATGAAAAAACCGCCCGGCATGTCTTCGCCGATCTGCTCGATAACTTGCAAAGCCTGTTCGCTCAGGGGAAGGTGTCGACCGAACATGGGGACCTCGTATTCTAGTAATTCTGTTTTAAAGATATCTAAAAAAAATGCTTTGTCGCACAATCCGATACCTTTTTATTTCTTTTTACATATATTTATTCACGGATAAAAGGAGTTTTCTCCAATGAAAAAACTACGCCAGATCACTACCGTCAAAAGACACGTCCTTATCGTAGACGACGAGGTGGTAAATCGCGAAATTTTGGGCAATATCCTTTCCGTGAACTACGACGTCGAATATGCCGACAACGCCAAGGAAGCCCTCGCAGCACTCTCCAGGCAAGACAAGCGGTTCTCGCTTATCCTGCTGGACCTGCTCATGCCCGTGATGGACGGGTTTGAATTCCTGAAAAAAAGAGAAACCACCGAAACACTCAAGCGCATTCCGGTCATCGTGATGACCTCCGAAAAGGAATCCGAAGTCCGCAGCCTCAAGCTGGGCGCCGCCGACTTTATCGCGAAGCCCTTCGACATGCCCGAAGTGGTGCTCGCCCGCTGCGAAAGAATCATCGAACTCTTCGAAGACCAGGACATTATCCGCCAGACGGAGCGCGACCATGTTTCGGGTCTTTACACCAAGGACTACTTCTTTGAATACATCCGCCAGATAGAACTGTGGAGCAGGGACATCCCGCGCGACGCAATCGTATTTGACATCGAACAGTTCCACCTGGTGAACGAGTTCTGCGGAAGGGACTTTGGCGACCGCCTGCTTGCAGAAATCGGTAGCGCGCTCAAGAATGAACTCGCCCCCATGAACGCCATCGCCTGCCGTGCAGACGCGGACACGTTCTATATCTTCGCGACGCACCAAGAAAGCTACGACAACATCCGCAACATCATCCAGGGAATCCTTACCGAATTCTTCGAGGTGAACCACATCCGCGTGCGCTTTGGCCTCTGGGAAAACGTGGACCGCAACGTGGAAATCGAGGCATGGTTCGACCGCGCGAAGGCCGCCTGCGACAAGAACCGCGGCGACCTGACGCAGGCGTTTACCCGATATAACAACGAGATGCATTCCCGCTACATGTTCGAGGAAACTCTCATCCGCGACTTGCAGAGCGCCATAGACAACAAGAACCTGGTTGTCTATTACCAGCCCAAGTACAACATCGAAGGAGATACCCCGCGGCTCACCAGTGCAGAAGCCCTCATCCGCTGGATACACCCGACACTCGGATTCATAAGCCCGGGCGACTTCATCCCGCTGTTCGAAGGGAACGGCCTTATACAAAAAGTAGACAACTTTGTCTGGAACGAAGTCGCAAAACAGATCCGCAAATGGAAGGACGAATTCGGCGTGACGGTGCCCGTTTCCGTGAACGTGTCCCGCATCGACATCATGGACCCGGAACTGGAAACGAAACTTATGCGGCTCCTCGAAGAAAACGGCCTTTCTCCGGAAGAATACATGCTCGAAGTGACCGAGAGCGCCTACTGCGAGAACATGGAGCGCCTTATCGAGGTCATCGAGAACCTGCGCAAGAAGGGATTCCGCATCGAGATGGACGACTTCGGTTCCGGATACTCCTCGCTGAACATGATTACCACGCTGCCCATCGACATCCTGAAAATCGACATGTCGTTCGTGCGCAACATGGAAAAGGACGAACGCAACCTGAAGCTCGTGGAACTCGTGGCGGGCATTGCGAAATTCCTCAAGATTCCTGCCGTAGCGGAAGGCGTAGAAACGCAGTCGCAGCTCGATACCCTCAAGGGAATGGGCTGCCAGATTATCCAGGGATACTTCTTCTCGAAGCCGGTCCCGCCGAAGGACTTTGTACCCTTCATCGAAAAGGAACTTGAACGCCGGAGGGGCGCATGATTACCATCGAAAAACTGAACACTTTTGGGGCAAATTCCGCCGAGGGGCTTGCACGCTGCTTCGGGAACGAGGCGCTGTACCTGAAACTCGTGGCGACCATTCCCGGCGAGGGCAACTTCGACAAGCTCAAGGATTCCATTGCCGCGAAAGACCTGAAAGCCGCCTTCGAGGCAGCCCATGCGCTGAAGGGTGTTCTCGGGAATCTCTCGCTCACGCCGCTCTACACGCCGATTGTAGAAATTACCGAATTGCTCCGCAACAATACCGATATGGATTACAAAAACCTGCTCGATACCATCCTCGAAAAGAAGGACGAACTTGGCAGGCTTTGCGCGGATTAGACTTTTTTTTAGAACCTTCCCACGGTGAGGCCGGCGTAGAAGCCCGGCCACCAGCGGGCCTTGTGCCCATTGACGCTGAAATCGTCGTGGTATTCACTGCGGGGCTTGACAATTACTTTATCTGCATTCCCTTCGCTCACTATATTGAGCGTGCCGCCGACAGTCATGCCGAAGCCCGGGAATAGCTTGTGCACGAAGCCCAGGCGCAGGCGGTGATGGAAGTTGATATCATCCTCGTTCGTGTCCATGCCGAAACCTTCGCGTGCATTGAGGAACATGTACTCGAGTTCAAAGTGGTTGCCGTACTTGCCGAACTGCGTACCGAGACCGAGACCCGTTTCGTACATGTCGCTGAAGTGCTTGAAGTTTGCGCCCTTCTCGAATTCGCGGGTGCCTTCGAAGGCGGTAAACAGGTAGGCCGTGCCCAAGTGGAGTGAAAGCCCGAGCGCACCCATCTCGTTCACGGAAGAGGTCACGCTCCACACGCCGTTACCCACGATGTTGATGAGCCCTATCGGGGTGGATTCGCAAGTACCGCAGATGTTGATTATACCGACCTGCCTTCCGTTCGCCCTGCCCGCGATGTTCATGGTACTCACCTGCGCGCCTTCGACTGTGCCCGCGATATTCATGGCTGCGGTCACCTGCACGTCGGATTTTCCAGCGATATTCATGGCTGCAGAAACCTGTACACCTGCATCCGCGGCAATGTTCAAGGCGGCAGTCACCTGCACGTCGGCTTGGCCCGCATAGTTCAGGGCCGGAGAAACCTGGGCGCCGTTGAGCGAGTCGGCAATGAAGTTCGCCGTACCCGAAACCTGCGCGCCCGAAGAATTCTTGCCCGCGATATTCAGCGTCGATGCAATCTGCGCCCCGTCAAAGGACTGCGCGTAGTTGATCATGCCGCTAATCTGCGCGCCTTCGAAATGCGCATTCGCGCCGTTGTAGATGTCGGTCACCTGCAGGCCGTGCATTTCCTTTTTCGCGACGTTCGCGATAAAGCTCAGCTGCGTTCCGAGCATGTAGTCATCGGCCTCTGCGACAAAGACGCCTATCTGAATTCCCTTGCGCGGATCCTTGTCGCTATCCACCGCGTGGAAGGTCACGCGGTATTTGCCATTGTGATCGAGAGAGTCGAGCGAGCACGCGATAGAATCACCCGCAGTGCAGTCACGCAATCCGCCGATTTCGCCACGGAGCGTCGTCTGTTCGGCACTCACGGCGGCAAACTGCCTGTGCGAAAACTTTTCGCGGCGGTTGTTCTGGAGAGTCACCACCGCCTCGCTGAATTCCGCAGGGCGTTCCAGGCGCACAGTGTACTTGCCGGCAGGGAACCCGAGGCTCATCGCGCGTCCCGCCTTCTTGTAGAGTTCCGCGACGAGTTCTCCTTTTTCATCGCGGATGAACAGGCGGCCATCCACGTCCTCGTTGAGTTCGAGGCCCGCGCTTGTGCTACGCAAGTCGGTCATCACCACGTCTCCCGTTCCCGCGAGGTTCATGTCGCGGCTCGGGTGCTGGGCGCCGCCCATCGTCTTCTCGGTGCGCTGGAGAGTTTCGTTAAAGGCAAACTGGTATGCTTCAGACAAAGTAACCTTTCCGTCACCGCTCAGGTCACCGGCGCCGCGGAGCCCGCTCACCAGCGAATGCGTGAAGAACGAGCCCCTGAGCTTGTCGCTTTCCTGGCTAGATTCATCCTGCGTGCTGCTGGTAATGAACGCGTAACCCTTCATGTCGCTGCTCTGGTCCACCATGAACGCGGGCACCGCCACACCGCCCTTCAGGCGTGTGATAGCACCCGAGCCGCAGGCATCGATAACCGCAATCTTCACGTCGGCCTTCATCGCGTCGATGCGCTTGCGCAGTTCCTTCCAGGCATAAACTTCATTCCCGAGGCGGAGTCCCTTCTCGTCGGCGTGCCCGCTGTAGTAAAACAGCACCTCGTTGCGGCCCGCGGCGTTCTTGCCCTGCGCGATTTTCGCATCAAGACCGTCGAGCTGCTTCTGGAGGGCGGCCACGCCCGGCTCCTTCACCAGAATCACGTTACCCGCCTGCACGCCGCCCATCTCGCCGAGCACCTTCGCGAACGACTTCGCGTCACTTTCCGCATAGCGAAGCACCGGCCGGCCCTGCCCGCCATAATTCGCGCTCACCGCCACCACATAGCGGTTGATGCGCGCGTTATCCGCCTGCGGCGCGGCACCGTTTATAGCCGCAATAGCAGTGGCACCGTTTATAGCAGTATTTACAACTGCGCCGTTCAAGCCAGCGATAGCCGCGGCGCTGTTTAAACCCGCGCCAGTCATAGCCGCATTCGTGTTGGTAACCGCCGCAAAAACAAGCAATGCAATCAGTGAAATCACCTGGAGCGTAATCGACGCGTCCAGCTTCTCGATAATATTCCTCATTAGTTCACTCCCCCTACCTTGCGCAGCGTGATGCTCACGTTGTGCACGTCCTTGTCCTTGAGCAATGCGTCGATGTTGTTTGCATCCAGTTCGAACGCCGCACGCGACGTGAGCAAGAAGAACTTCTCGAATTTCGGCGCATTGTCCAGCTTGTATGCAAACGGGAGCGTCGTCATCTTGCCCGGTTCGAGCGCAACCGCACTGGAACCGTCGGCCATGTGCATCGTGAGCGTGCCGTTGCCATCCATGCTAAAAAACATACCGAAGCACTTTTCCGGCACGGCATAGCGCAACTGGATTTCGTCACCCTCGCGTGCCTCGCCCAGGTTCGGCATCTGCACCGCGCTGTCGCCCGTCTTCTTCCACACTTCCATGCGGGCATCCAGACCCTTGATGCGGGTGTCGCCGGCACCACCCGGAATTTCCGAGGCGTCGACCATCGCGACGTCCATCACCTGCGCACCGCCAGCAACCTGCGTGCCGGCATCCGGGCCGATTTCGCGCTGGCTAAAGAGCGCCACCGATACCACCGCAAGCACGAGGGCCGCAGCGGCAGCGAACTTCACGAGCCTGAAATTCACGCCATTGCCTGCGCCGTTCATGCCGGCTCCGCGACCCGCGCCGTTTAAACCCGAGCCAAGCTCGCGGGCCTCCATCTTCTCGGAAAGCCTCTCGAAGGGCAGCTTCTTCAGAATCGCCGCGTTATCCTCGCGCATCATCTTCACGCGACCGGCGAAAATCTCGTCCGTCTTCTCGAGTTCGCGAATCTCGCGCATCTCGCCCTCGGGCAAGTCGCCCGTAAGGTATCGTTCCAGTTTCCAATCGGGGATCATCACTTTACCTCCAGATTCTTTACCTTGGCCTGCAGGCCACGCAAGCGCTTGCGCACCCCGCTTACTGAGAGCCCCACCTCGCGGGCAGTCTCTTCGAGCGTCATGCCGTCCACAAAATGCAACACGGCAATCGTGCGGCTGGATTCCGGCTCGCGCGAGAACAGTTTCGCGAGAATGCCCCTCGCTTCCTTTTCGCCTTCGTCGTCATCGGCGCAGGCAATCGAGAGCAAAAGTTCGCTCGTGTTGCAATCGAGCCCGCGGCGTTTCTTGTCACGGATACGGTTCAGGCAGAGCCTCGTCGCCGTATTCCACAAGAGGCTCGACGGCTGCGATACATCCAAGCTGTCCCAGCGTTCGAACACGCGCAGAAACACGTTCTGCACCATGTCCTCGGCCTCGGTTACATCGCGCAGGAGCATCATGGCACGGCGGTAAACCATCGGGGCGTACGCCTCGTACAGTTTCGAAAATGCCATGCGGTCTGCGGGACTTTTCCTTTCCATGCCTTTGTAACACCCGGGGAGGTCAAAAGTGTCACCGCAAATTTAGAAAAAAATAGCGAGGCCTCCAAAATTGTCAAAATTCGCTCAATTCGGCGTACATATCGGAGAAATTATGCGAGCAAATTTGCTTTTGCGGGGCAGTTACTGCGCGAAATTCGCGAGGTATTCCTTCGCGTCGCGGCTCACGACCAGGTTGCCAAGCAGCCTGTGCAACCGCTCCAGCACGGGAGAACCTTCCGGTTCAAAGACCACCACCTTCTTGAAGCGTTCACGGTGCCGGAGCAAAAATTCCAGGTTGTTCATGTCCGTCTTCGGGAAACCGTAACCCAGGAAGTATATCTCCTGCGCATTCTTGAGGTAATAATCCGCCTTGCTCCAGAGCAGGTTGAAAAGACTCCCGCGCAAGAAGGATTCCTTCGCGTGCGCCATCGGGATGTAGATGGGCGTGTCTTCGCGGTAGATGGGGAAACTCCTGTCGCAGGGCTCCACCTGGCACACGTTCTTTAAATCAAGCGGGTCCGAGGCTCCCTTCACCGGGTACCAGTTGAGCGAACCGTGCAGCTTGATGAGGTCGACCGTGAGCGTCCGCGGGGCACGAACCGCACTCCGGTCCGCAGGGTCAATACGCACGCCGTAATCCACCGCCACGCGCGAACTCATCTCCGGGTCGGCCGCAATCACGTCCTCGACAAGCGTATCGTAGTTGAACGATAGCAGTAGCGTATCGCGCACGCCCTCGCCCGGGCAGTTCTCGCAACCCGAAAGGAACTTCCGGAGCACCGCCGCGCAGTCCGCGTCCACGCCCTTGTCGTGCCGAATCTCGCTCGCGATAAACCGCAAAAGTTCAAACCGCAAACTGGAATGGTACAGGCTCTCGCGCACCCCCGGGAAAATCTGCGCCGAAAGAATCGAAGTCGAAAGCCGCTCGATGTCCAGGTAATCCGGCTGGCCGTTACACAGTTCCAGGAACCGCGTGCAGTATTCGCGCAGGTGCGGGAACTCGTCCGGAATCCCGAAGGGAATGCGCTCGTTCAGGTCGCGGAGCGTGGGCATCTGCGGGCAGAAAGACTTGCTGAAGCCGGAGCCCAGCACAAAAATACGGCGGTATGTACCCGATGTAGTTTCCATACCCGTAATGTATATTATTTTCGCGGGTCGCGGACGTTTTTTTGCGAGCAGAAAACGCGCCGACACTTTCGTCGTCCCCACTGTCATTCTGGAGCCACGTAGTGGCGATAGAATCCATGCGTCGAATTACTGGCAAGTAAAGCCCTGCAGTTCGAGGCCCGCACGCATCTCGCCGTAGGTGGACGTGCGCTTCATGTCCATCGCCTTCATGAATCGGCAGTTGTTATCGATATGGATGCGGAAACCCGTCATAGTGGGTTCCACCTCGCCCTTCCCGCTCGAACGCACGTGTTCCATCATCTGCACACGCTGGCTTTCCATCGCCGGCGGCACGAACACGTCCGTCACAATGTCCACGTTCTCGATTTCGTAGTCGCCGAACACGAACGAGATAGTCACCAGGTTCTTGAGCCCGTTGAACTGGCCCGGAGTCTTGCACACCATGTTGCGTTTCGCGTTCTTGACCTTCTTCTGCTTGGCGGCGGGTTTTGCCAGCGGACTCGGCGTGTATTGCAGGGCAGCGAGCAGTTCCTCTTCCTTGACGGCACCCACCAGCTGGTTTACAATCTTGCCGTCGCGCACCATGAAGAACGTCGGGAACGCGCGAATCGGGAGCGTAGCCTTGATCTTGTCGATACCCGGTTCGTCGATGCCCACCGTCGCAATCTTGATGTCGGGATAGTTCTTCGCGATACCGATGAGCGTCGGAATCATGATGAGGCACGGCGGGCAGCTCGTAGAAGTGATATCCAGGATGACCGGCTTCTTGGACTGCAGAACCTCTTTCTCGAAGTTGGCGTCGTTCACCTTGACAATCTTGATGTCTTCGGCCGGAGCCGCCTTTGGGGCTGCGAATGCGTAAGATGCGCCGCCTGCCACGAGGAGCAGGGCGCAAAGCAAAAAAGCGAAATGTCTTTTCATGATGTTACCTTCTACACCGAAAAGATACAACTTTTTGCATCGGGCGGGTGTTATAGTATTTTCTGATAACCAATTTACTCAGCAACTTGTTGAGTAATTGAAAAATTTTCATTAACCTTTACATTAACCCTATTGTTAACCCGCTTCAACTACTTCGCATAGCCCACAGGGTTGTTCAGCAAGGGCACCTGCGAGTCAGAAAGCTTGAGAAGTTTCTTGATGGCGGGAACGTCCATCGTCATGCGCGGGCGGGTCACCAGGCCCATGCCAGCACAGAACAAATTAATATTCTCGCTCACGATGCCCGCATCGGTTCCCATCGTCACCTTCGCGCGGGCGTCGCTGCTGCCGAACTTGGTCTCGTCCGCAACGATGAGGATGCTCACCGGGGCCGCCTTCGCCCAATCCTGGCGGTCGGCAACGAGCGCCCTGTGGTCACCCTTCGCCACCTGCTTCAGCGCGTTTTCCTTGTTCAGGTATTCCGAGACGCCCTTGCTCGTGAACACGAACACGCGGATTTCCTGGAAGTTGCGGGCAGTCGGCGAAGTGAGCTTGCCATCGGCAGGGCGGTTCACGCCGATAGCCGCAAAAAGCAAATTTGAAAGATCCTGGTCAGAGAGCATCTTGTCGCTGAACTCCGTGCCGGAAGCCCTGCTCCAGAGCGCCTCCATGACTGGCTTGCCGCCGGTCTTTGCCGGAGCGGGGAGTTTTTGGAGCTGCGCCATGGCAAGCGTACTGCAGATGAGCGTTGCCATAAGCGTGAGTGCAAAACGATTTTTCATGGGAGACTCCTTGAGGTGATACTCTTAAAAAATAACTTCCCAATAACCAGTTTTGTCACTGCCAACACGCTTCAACACACCTAATCGTTGCAATTTCAATGTATTATCCGCAATTGTCGATCGATTCAAACCCAACAAGCCAGCTAGTTCCGTTAACGTTATTTTGGAGTTTTCAGTAATTTTCACCAAGATATCCTTTTGATTCTTTGACAATTTTACAGTCGGGTTTACAGTCGGGTTTACAGCATCTTGTCCAATTCGTTGTCCACAACCTCTTGCGTCGTTGAACCGCTCCGCTTATAATATTTTCCGTGATAACTGACCGGGAACGGATATTTCTCCACATCGATTCGAAAATACTTCTTTCCACCTTCGTCAAGAAGGTTCACTTCGCAAATCAAGCCCATGGCTTGCAAAATCTTGTTCGGAATATCTTCCGAAAGCTTGCGGTAATCCTTCACTCCGCAAAATTCGCCATTATCCTTTACGCCTATATAAAGCGAGCCACCATGCGTATTGGCAAACGCGCAAATCCACTTGAGATATTCATCACGCCAGCTCTGTTTGAACTCAAGGTCGTGCTTTTCGTCTTTATCAATTTTCTTGACTTTCATACAGCCTCCATTTGACCGCCATGGCGGTCGTTTCATGTTAGAGGCGTCCCCTTTATTCCGAAAGTCCAGAAATAAAAAACGCACTAAGCCGAGAGCAGCGGAAATAAACTTGTTTATTTCCATTGCCGAGGCCAAATGCGTTGCGTTATAAACGCAAAGACGCATTTTTCCATTAGACGGAAAAACACGTCGGGCATTAATGTACCTAATATCGCCAAAAGTGGCAAGAGGGGGAAGAAAATTTTACAAAGCCTTGACTTCGGCTTCAGTGAGACCCGTAGCTGTCACGATGATGGAATCAGCAACACCCTGCATACGCAGAGATTTGGCTGTCTCGCGGGTTTTCTCGGAAACGCTTTCAGAGACCTTCGCGTTAATCTCGTCCGCGAATTCCTCGAACACGCCCTCTACCATGGCGTTATGGTCCCATTCCTTGTGATACATGGCTAGGTAATCCTGGAATTCCTCTTTCGACAAGTTAGATACTTTTGAGCTTTCTGTCAATAGTTCGAACTTGCGCTCGGCGAGTTCCACGGGCAAATCCTTCAGCCTGTTCAGGAACCTGAAGAAGAATAGCCACTTGCTCACGCTATCGGACGAGGCCTCTATAAAGAAGGGAACCTTCGAGAGTTCGATAGTCGTGAAATTATAGGTATCCACGAACTGCTCGCCAGTTTCCAGATCGGTAACAGTCGCGCGGTGGACAATACGGTCATCGTCAAACACCTCATGTCGAGCAAACGCAATCACGTATGTCGGCTTGACCTTGAATCTCCAATCCTGG
>FLNZ01005233.1_pt1 | contig 28989 bp, 22 predicted proteins | sample 1140391 | NCBI WGS metagenome assembly FLNZ01 (sample SAMEA3878171, study PRJEB12797) | bioreactor metagenome | biome: Moose rumen | place: Sweden | collected 2011-10 | reverse complement strand
AAAACAGCTGTTTTAATTTTTGCCAGCGCTGTTTTAATTTTTGCCAGCGCTGTTTTAATTTTTAAAAACACTGCTGTAATTTTTGCCAGCGCTGTTTTAATTTTTGCCAGCGCTGTTTTAATTTTTGCCAGCGCTGTTTTAATTTTTAAAAACACTGCTTTTATTTTTGCGAAAAGGCTTGTAGTCTTTTCGTGATGATGAAAAAAAAAGTTCCCCCTCTGCGCTGTCTCTGTCAGACGTTTTGCGCAGAGGGGAAACCTTATGCTGTTTTCAAGTGAGGCGCATGCCATGCGCCATGCACCCACCAGGAGTGCTTACTTCACTATCTTGCGACCGCCAACGATGTTGATGCCTCGCTTCAGGCTGTTCTGGCGAACACCCTGCAGGTTGTAGATCGGGCTGTTGTCGGTAGTGTTGATGCGAGCGGCATTGATGGCTGTCTCGTAGTCCGCGATGCTGATAGGCAGCAACTGGTTCTTCGTAGCCGTAGAGGCAACGAGGATGGCCACCATGTTGATGTGCTCAGTCACCTCATCCTTGGTCCACTCGGCTATCTTGTGCAACTGCTGGTTGGCAGTGGCTGAGCCGTTGTTGACATCAATAGTGGTGTCTCCCTGGGCGAGGGTGCCTGCCGTGGCGCTGGTCTTGGTCAGCGTAGCATCGGTTATCTTCACCACGCGACCCAGGTTCTCGCTCTTGTTGACATCGGCGATAGTTCCCTCAATGGTTGTGGGACTGCTGAGTTCGCTGGTAGCAGAGATTCTGCTTGACGGAGTGTTCTCTGTCTCCTTCATCTGCGAATTGCCAGAGGCCACGCGCTTCACAACGTAGAACACGCCGCTCACCTTGGTGTTCGCCTGCAACAGGCTGTTGAGTGACGAATACTGGATGAGTGTTCCGCCTGTTTCGTCCTGCACGAATACAGTAGAATAGCCGTCGGCAGAAATGCCAATCACTTCGGCATTATACAGGTCAACTTCGGCATAAGTACCAGCATCGAGAGCGTTGAACTCAGCAATGTTGTTGACGTGAGTGTAGTCTAACGGCTTGAGTTCGACGGGTGTGGTCATGTCGGCGGTAGAAGCAAGCGTCACAACAGCCGAAGCGATGTAAGGCGTGGCGTTGTTGACAAAGCGAACGCCTTCAGCCCAGCCGGTCCATACGAGGCCTTCCAGTTGGCCGCTCGACGGCGTGAAGTCGAGAGAACCTGTGCCTGCAAGGGTGAATTCAATCTTTGTTATTCCGTAGCCCTCAGGCGCGGTGAACTTAAGCACAGAATACTCTTTGTACATGGTCAGACAGTTGCCGCGGTTGTTGATATTGGTGATGCGCGAAGGTGCAGAGCCGCCGGTGATTTGCAACTGTACATTGTCTACGGTGTACGTCTCGTTGATGATGTAACTCTTCACGTCGGTTATAGACGTGCCGACATAGCTGCGCAGAGCGTCGGTGGTGAAGTCGAATGTTGCAGTGTTCGACTGCTCGCCTGCAGCAACAATGGCATCGGCTGAAATGGGCAGCAGGAACCAGCCTGTCATGTAGTAGATGACTACACCGGTTATCTTGCTGGCTTTCTCTGGCCATGTAAACTCGGCAGACAGTACGCCCATGTAGTCGCGAGCCTTGATAGTGTTGCCTTCTGCATCGGTAAGCGTCTTGTTCTGTCCGCTACCGCTGATGGTGACATTCTCCAGTGTAATCAGGCGGCCGTAGTTAGACTGCTGGCCAGCCTCTGCCACTGTTGTGACTTTTCCGGTAAGCGTAGTTGCTGTCTCCTCGAAGGTTGTAGCATCGGTGGCTTGCAGTTGTGGCTCATAGGGAGCAGTTGTTGCGCCCATGTAGTCAATGTCGTCTTTGGTGGCCTTTGTTCCGATGATATATCCGTTGAGTGCTTTGCCTACAGTGAGCGCAATGCCTTTGATGACAGTAGCACCAGAAGCATCCTCCACATAGTAGCCATTGAAGTTGCCGTTAACCTTGGCATCGGTCAGCGTGAGTTTTACCACCTTGCCGTCTTCTGCGGCATTGAATGCTGCTATGTTGGCGGCTTCTACGTCGTATGTCTCCTGTGCAGGCTCCACGGTCTCGCTGTTCTTGTTGTCGGTGGTGACTACAATCTTCAGCATAGTGCGAGTGGCTGACGCAGTGAAGAGCACCTCTGTGGCGTTGCCCGTCCATACGTTGTCGGCTACGCTGCCAGTGCTGGCTGCGAGGTCGAACGAGTTGCTCTTCATGGTAACTGCAATCTTTGTGATGGCGCGACCGTCGGCGGCAGAAAACTTTATAGAGCCGTTCTTATATACGTAGAACGTGTTGATGCCGTCGTTGCCGCGCATGATGCGAGCAGGCTGCGTAGCATCGCCCTGCACGTTAGTAAGCGTCACTTCGCCTACGGTGAGCGGTTCGGTGAGGTTGCCGTCGGCAAAGTTGACACCCTCGCCCACGGGCCATCCCTCGGGATTGTTCTCAAAATCGAATGTGGCCTCTGCTTCTGTAGATGCTACAACGGCAGTGGCTGTAGCACCTACAGCCTTGGTGTCTTCGTTGAAGGTGAACTCTACGTTGTAGTTGCCGTCGGTGGCGATAGTCAGCGTGGCGTTGCTGCTTGGATAGGATGTGCCCCAGTCGTGGTTGACAGCAACCTTATACGCATAAGTACCAGCTGTCAGAGCAACGTTCTCAAGCAGCAGGCGATAGATGCCGTCAGCATCCTTTGTCATGTCGTGGTTGGTGTCGCTGATGTCCCAGTTGTTGCCCATCAGACCAGTGTCGCCTGCTACGGTGTAGGTCTTCTCGGTAGAGCCCTCGAAAGCACCGACCTTGGTTGCCTCAGCGCCAACGGCCTTCGTATCGGCATTGAATGTGTAGACAATGTCGTATTTTGCCGTCTCGGTAATGCTGAGTTTAGCATTGCTGCTGGGCCAGTTGTTCGTCCAGTCGTGGTCTTCCACCACCTTGTACTCGTAAGAGCCAGCCTCAACGCTGATGCCGCTGACAGTGAGCGTGTAGTTCACGTTGTCAGTGGTGGTCATGTCGTTGGCCTCATTGGTCTCTGCCCACGAAGCATCGCCATTGAGCACTGCTGCCGCGCCTGCCACGGTGTAGGTGGCGGCCTGTGCTGCAACTAATGCCATGGCGGTAAACATTAGTGTAAAAAGTTTTCTCATAAGCATAAAGATATAAAAAAATAATGTATAACTTCTGTGCTGCAAAGTTATAATTGATTATGTAGAGGGGCAATCCCCAAAAATAGGTATTTTCCCCGATTTTCAGCCTTTAATTTTCAGCCTTTAACCTTAATCAGATATTCAGCAATCTGTACAGCATTGAGTGCAGCGCCCTTGCGGATTTGGTCGCCTGAAAGCCAGAACGTAAGACCGTTGTCGTCGGCAAGGTCTTTGCGCACGCGGCCAACGAAGATGTTGTCCAGTCCAGCAGTGTCCTTTGGCATGGGGTAGGTGAGTGTTGCAGGGTCGTCAACGAGCGTGCAACCCGGAGCGGCGGCTATTGCGTGCTGGGCTTCTTCCACGGAGATAGGACGCTCGGTCTCTATCCAAACGCTCTCAGAGTGGCTGCGCAGCGACGACACGCGTACGCACATGGCAGAACAGCGGGCATCGGTGTGCATTATCTTCTGCGTCTCGTTGAACATCTTCATCTCTTCCTTTGTGTAGCCGTTGGGCTGGAAAACGTCGATTTGCGGAATGACGTTATAGGCTAACTGGTGTGGAAACTTCTGTATTGTCTTTACCTCGCCGGTTTCTACTATTTCGCGATACTGCTGCTGCAGTTCCTGCATTGCTGCCGCGCCTGCGCCAGAGGCACTCTGGTATGAGGCTACGTGTATGCGCTTGATGTGCGACAGTTTTTCAAGTGGCTGGAGCACCACAACCATCATTATGGTGGTGCAGTTGGGATTGGCAATGATGCCGCGCGGACGGACAAGGGCGTCCTCAGCATTACATTCGGGCACTACAAGAGGCACGTCGCTGTCCATGCGGAAGGCACTGGAGTTGTCGATCATCACACAGCCGTATTTTGTGATGGTTTCGGCGAATTCCTTGGATGTGCCGGCGCCGGCAGAGGTGAAAGCAATGTCGATGTCGCGGAAGTCATCGTTGTGCTGGAGCAATTTTACTGTCAACTCCTTGCCGCGAAAGGTGTATTTCCTGCCTGCAGAACGCTCGGAGCCAAACAGAACTAACTCGTCCATGGGGAAATCTCTCTGGTCGAGAATTCTGAGAAATTCCTGACCTACTGCGCCGCTGGCGCCAACAATTGCTACTTTCATTGCTATGCTATTTATTAAGTATTCTTTTATTTTCAGCGCGCAAAGGTAGTGAATAATTCATAATTCACAATTTATAATTCATATTTTTTATAATTCGTAATTTATAATTCATAATTTGTAATTTATTGCAATTCGTAATTTATAATTCACTATCTTTGCGCGCTGTAAGGTAAGAAGTTGGTTGCGTAATGGCACAGAGCAGATTATATTATCACGTCGTTGCTTTCCTGACGGTGGCTGTATGGGGCAGCACGTTTGTCTTCACGAAGATGCTGCTGACCGCAGGAATATCGCCGGTTCAGATTTTCACGTTGCGCTTCATCATAGCCTATGTGCTGTTGCTGCTGTGGCAGTTGCTGGTGAGCAACAGGGGCCGAAGGATGCAGTGGATGTGCGATACGCCTGCCGACGAATGGCTTATGGTGGCGCTCGGAGTGACGGGAGGCTCGGCTTATTTCCTTGCCGAAAACTCGGCAATGCTTTTCACTACCGCTACCAACACGTCGCTCATCGTGTGCTCATGTCCGCTGTTTGCCATGTTTCTAATAGCCGCAGTATACAGGCAGACAGAACATATCTCGCGTGTACAACTGGCAGGTTCGTTGATGGCCTGTGTGGGTATGGCTGTGGTGGTGCTCAACGGCCACTTCGTGCTGCATCTCTCGCCAGTCGGCGACATGCTGGCCTTTGTTGCGTGTATCTGCTGGGCGGTTTATTCGCTGCTTATGAAAAGAGCGGCAGAGCGCTACAGCACTATTTTCATCACAAGGAAAGTCTTCTTCTACGGGCTGCTGACCATTATACCTTATTATATAATAGAGCCAGGTTTCCCGTCAATGCAGACGCTGACGCGGCCGGACGTTATGGTGAATCTGCTGTTCCTCGGAGTGGTGGCATCAATGATTTGCTTCCTCCTGTGGAACTGGGTGATAAGGAGGTTGGGTGCTATGGTGGCTACCAACTGGGTTTACTTCAACCCGATTACTACCATAATCTTTGCGTGGTGGCTGCTAAGCGAGAAGATAACGCTCTGGTTTGCAATTGGCAGCGCGCTCATCATCACTGGAATGTATCTTTGCGAGCGCCGTCAGCGCTGAGAGGAAAGTGCATGCCCTGAAAACAGAGAAGCGACAGGGTTTCACAACCATGCCGCTTCTATTCATGCTAATGATAGTATTAATAATGGAAAAGAAATTATGTGCTCAAAGATACTTATTTCCAGATAATGCAAAAAACTTTTCAGAGGAAAAAAACGAAAACATGTTGTACAACATCTTTTTATCGCTGTTTTTTTTTTAACTTTGCAGCCCGGTATGAGATATTTCATTTGGTTCAGTTACGACGGCACAAGGTATCACGGATGGCAGCGGCAGCCTTCGGGCCACTCTGTTCAGGCAGAGATGGAACAGGCTATGGCCACGCTGTTGCGCCAGCCTGTAGACCTCACAGCAGCAGGACGTACTGACGCAGGCGTGCACGCCCGACAGATGGCGGCTCATTTCGATTATTGCGGCACTTATGACATCAGCAATCTGGCCTACAAACTCAACCGATTGCTGCCGCAGGATATAAGTATAGACAGAGTAGAGCCTGTCGCTGACGCTCTACATGCGCGTTTCTCTGCCACGAAGCGCACGTATAGGTATTTTGTTCATGTAGGCAAGGATCCCTTTCTCCGCCACTATTCGCTGGAACTTCATTACAAGCCTGACTTCACGCTGATGAACGAGGCTGCGGCGACGTTGCTTGCCGTGAGCGACTTTGCTGCGTTCTGCAAGTCGGGCAGCGACGTGAAGACGACGCTCTGCAATGTCACCCACGCAGAGTGGCTTCCTGCCGGAGCGACGGGCAATGCCTGGTATTTCGAGATTTCTGCCAACAGGTTTCTGCGCAATATGGTGCGTGCTGTGGTTGGCACACTGCTGGAAGTGGGGCGCCATCGCATGACCGTCAGCGAGTTTCGAAGTGTGATAGAAAGCGGGCGGCGCACAATGGCTGGTGAGTCCATGCCAGCCCATGCCCTTTTCCTGGAAAGCGTGGAATATCCTGCAACAGGAAGCGATGTCCTGACGACGGAAGAAACGGAATAATAAAAAAGAAAGATACGCTTTGACCTGGTTAATATTGGCTTTTACGTCGGCAGCACTGCTTGGCTGCTACGATTCTTTCAAGAAAGAGGCATTGAAAGACAATGCCGTTATACCGGTGCTGTTTCTCAACACGCTGTTCTCTTCACTGATTTTCCTGCCCTTTATTCTGCTTAGCGAGGGAAGCAATGCGCTTGACGGCACGGCAGTACACGTCGCATCAGGAGGATGGAACGAGCACAAATACATACTTCTCAAGTCTGTCATCGTGCTTTCCAGTTGGGTGCTTGGCTATTTTGGCATGAAGCATCTGCCGCTTACCATTGTCGGACCGATAAATGCCACTCGTCCGGTGATGGTTCTTGTCGGTGCGCTGCTTGTTTTCGGTGAGCGTTTAAACTTGTGGCAATGGGCAGGTGTGCTTCTTGCTGTCATTTCTTTCTTTATGCTGAGCCACAGTGGCAAGCGTGAGGGAATAGACTTCCGTCGCGACCACTGGATATGGATGATTGTCGGTGCTGCAGCGTTGGGCGCTGTCAGCGGATTGTACGACAAATACATCATGGCACCCGTGGAGAGTGGCGGCGCTGGTCTGGACCGCATGATGGTACAGTCGTGGTACACTATCTATCAGTGCATAATGATGTTTGCTATGCTTGTGTTGCTATGGTGGCCATATCGCCACCACACTACGCCATTTCATTGGCACTGGTCGATTATCGGCGTGAGTGTTTTCCTTTCTGTTGCCGACTTTGCGTACTTCTATTCCCTTTCCATGCCAGATGCCATGATCAGCATAGTGTCTATGATTCGTCGCGGCAGTGTTGTGGTCAGTTTCCTCTTTGGCGCCGTCTTCTTCCACGAGCGTAATTTGAAGGCAAAAGCCGCCGACCTGGCGCTTGTGCTCCTTGGAATGTTGTGCCTTTACATCGGATCGCGCTGACATCATCATTTTTAGGTATTTCCGCATTTCCGTGTTGCCTGTACAGTGGAAATGTCGTAACTTTGTGCACAGGTTATATATATTAATAAGGTGTAGGGCATGAGATTGTCAGAACTGCATACCGGCCAGCGTGCTGTGATAGCCAAGGTGCACGGCCATGGAAGTTTCCGTAAGCGTATCATTGAAATGGGATTTGTGCGCGGCAAGACAGTGGAAGTGCTTCTTAACGCTCCGCTGCAAGACCCCGTGAAGTACCGCATTATGGGCTATGAGGTCAGCCTGCGCCGCCAGGAGGCGGAAATGATTGAGGTTAGCAGTGAGGCGTATGATGCCGGCGCCGAAAGCCATGATGTCAGGCAGGACGTTGTTGAGGTGAGTGGCGAGACGCGCCACCGGGCTCTTAAGCAGCATCGCAGCATTGCCGTGGCACTTGTCGGAAATCCCAACTGCGGCAAGACTTCACTTTTCAATTACGCGTCGGGAGCACACGGGCATGTGGGAAATTACAGTGGTGTGACGGTAGATGCACACGAGGCCCACGCTTCTTATTTCGGCTATGACTTCCAACTGACCGACCTGCCAGGAACATATTCGCTCTCATGCTATTCGCCGGAGGAACTCTACGTGAGGCAGCATCTCACGGAAGAGTCGCCCGACGTGGTGCTGAATGTGATAGATGTGTCAAACATAGAGCGCAACCTCTATCTCACGACGCAGTTGCTCGATATGGATATTCCGGTAGTGTGTGCGCTGAATATGTATGACGAGTTTGAGCGGCGCGGCGACACGCTGAACATCGAGACACTGCAGACGCTTCTCGGCACACCGATGGTTCCGACGTCGTTCAAGACGGGGCGGGGCGTGCAGGACTTGTTCCGCACTATAATACAGGTTTACGAGGGAACAAACCGCTGGGCGCGCCACTTGCACATCAACTACGGTCACGAGATAGAGCAGGGAATAGTCCAGATACAGAAAGTGCTGAAGACGGATGAGCATATACGTCAGCACTATTCCACGCGTTATCTCGCCATAAAACTTCTGGAGAACGATGCCAGTGCCACGAGATACGTCGGCCAGCATCTTGCTGACGAGAACCGTGCTGAAGAGCGTCGCCAACTCTTTGCCGCGCGCGACACGGCAGTGGCGCGAGTGCTGGAAGAGACCATGCAGGATGCCGAAACGGCTATCATGGATGCAAAGTATGGATTTATCAACGGTGCGCTGACAGAGGCGGAATTCCGTACAGGCACCAAGGAGGATACCTATCGTGCCACGCATCTAATAGACCATGTGCTGTCTAACAAGTATTTGGGCTTCCCCATCTTCTTTGCCATACTGTTTCTGATGTTCCAGACTACGTTTGTCCTGGGCCAGTATCCAATGGACTGGATAGAAGAAGGCGTCGACTGGATAGGCCGTGTGGTCAGCGACACAATGGCCGACGGACCCCTGCGCTCCATGCTTGTCGATGGAGTGATTGGCGGCGTCGGCGCAGTGATTGTCTTCCTTCCGCAGATACTTATCCTCTATTTCTTCATATCATTAATGGAAGACTCCGGCTACATGGCCCGTGCTGCTTTCATTATGGACCGCCTTATGCACAAGATGGGGCTTCACGGAAAGTCGTTCATTCCTCTTGTCATGGGCTTTGGCTGCAATGTGCCTGCAGTTATGGCCACCAGAACCATTGAGAGCCGTCGCTCACGGCTTATTACCATGCTGATACTGCCCTTTATGTCGTGTTCGGCACGCTTACCGATATACATAATGATTACAGGCACATTCTTTGCGATGGAATATCGCTCGTGGGTGATGATTTCGCTATATGCCGTGGGCATTCTCATGGCTGTGGTGATGAGCAGGATTTTCTCCACCCTTGTTATCAAGGGCGAAGACACGCCTTTCGTGATGGAACTGCCTCCCTATCGCTGGCCTACGTCAAAGGCTATTGCCCGTCACACTTGGGAGAAAGGCAAGGAGTACCTTAAGAAAATGGGTGGCATTATACTTGTTGCCTCTGTCATTGTATGGGCTCTTGGCTACTTTGGCACGATGGGCGTTGCGCCGTCAATGGATCAGAGTTTCATCGGCAGGATGGGGCAGGCAATAGCACCGCTTTTCTCTCTACAGGGTTTCACCTGGCAACTTGACGTTAGCCTAATGGCAGGTGTAGGCGCAAAGGAGATAGTAGCCTCTACAATCGGCGTGCTTGGCGGACTGGAACAGGTGACGCCACTTGCAGCCTACTGCTATCTGCTTTTCGTACTGCTCTATTTCCCGTGTATCGCCACCATAGCAGCAATACGCCATGAGACGGGCTCGTGGCGCTGGGCCTGCTTCGCTGCCGTCTACACCACGTGTGTGGCATGGGTAGTCTCGGCTGTTGTGTATCAGGTTGGGCTGTTGTTTGCCGGCGCTGCCTGACGTACTATTCGTGGTGATACGGTTCCCCTTTTATTATTGTGCACGCGCGATATAGTTGCTCGGCAAATGTGAGACGTATCATCTGATGTGAGAAAGTCATGCGCGACAGCGACAGTTTCTCGTTGGCGCGCTGATAGACGGCAGGCGAGAAACCATAAGGACCGCCAATCACGAAGACCAGACGGCGTGCCGACTGCTGCTTCTGCTCCAGCCATCTGGCAAATTCTATGCTGCGGTATTCGTTGCCATGCTCGTCAAGGAGAACCACAGTATCCGACGATTGAAGTTGTCGGAGAATCTGCTCGCCCTCCATGGCTTTCTGCTGTTCCTCAGAAAGGCTTTTGGTATTTTTGAGTTCTGCGATGGTGAGCACATCAAACGGCATGTAGTGGCCGATGCGCTCTGCGTAGTCGTCGATGGCTGCGATGAAATGCTTATTTACCGTCTTGCCTACCTGTATCAGTATTGTCTTCATCGTCGATGGCGTATATGCTGCGTCCCTTGTGCACCGGGCACAGCGTCTCGTTCTTGTCGATTGGCTGATACTCGTCGCGCCGACGTGGGTTCATTGGAAACCATCCTTTTTCCACTCGTTTCTTCTGTGAGAAGAGTTCGCCGATAGCCCACAGCGATGATGCCCCGACCACTCCGACTACTGCCGAAAGCATGGCGTTGGCTATAAATAGTGCACAGACGAGGCAGCCAAGTCCTACGCAAAGAAAAATCCACCACGGCCGTGTGCCGTAGTAGTATTCGGCTTTTATCACAATGGGATGAAAGAAACCGATGACGAGAAATGTGGATATGGCAATGATAATTCCAGTGAAATACATGACGTTAATGTTTATCTTGTAGTGTGGAAGCCTTCCAGGTTGGTGTATCTGCGGCGCATCATGCGCTGATAGATGTTGCGCATCCATAGAGGCTCGGTGAGAGTGAAGGCAAGTCCGATGACAATCATCGTAACGAATGCCACGGTCTCGCTGAATATGGCCTGCAAAATCATAACCACCGTTACGGGCACGATGAACACTATCAGTTCTACTATGATTTGCAGTTTGTTTTCCATTTGGTTCTTGCCCGTTATCTTGTCGTTCAGCGGCAGAGTCTGGTTGTTCCATATTGCCAACTGGAAGAGTATGAAATATTCCAGGCCACTTGTTATGAAGAGATAGGCAAGTATCATCAGCAGCGGAAAGCGTCCGGAGATAACCGGCGGGATGAGTATCAATGTTGGCAGCAGCAGTATTGCGCAGTAAAAATAGTATTTTGCGCGCAGCAGCGTGAGTATGTTCTCGCGGTGCACCATCAGCATATCGATATAGTTGCCCTCAGGTCCCATAATCTTCACCAGATTTACGGCACCGAAGAAGACAAAACAGTAGAGGCACCATCCGTTGCGCGCAAAAGAGCCTGTATACGTGTCGGTGAAGGCAATGATGAGCGACAGGACTGTGATGATGGAAATGCCCTGTATGAAGCGGGTGCGTATTGCCTTGTTGCGCATGGTGCTCTTCACTTCGAGTTTCAGGTATTCGCCTATCAGTCCGAAGCGGTTGAGTGCCTTCAGTTCCGACACGGTGCGCAGTTTTGTCTTTTCCTGTTTTGAGATTTCTGAATACACCAACCGCATCTGCAGGCTGCGGTTTACTATAAACAAAATGGCCACCGCTGTCACTAAGATGACGAAAGTGGGCCATGTGAAGGCATGGTCGTAGATGAATTCGAGCACGGTGTCGAGTGTCTTGTCGAGCGTCTTCTCCGACAAGAAGAACAGCGGTAGTATCATGCCGCCGTAGATTGCTGCCGGCAGTGCCCACCATAGCATGCTCTCGTTCACCAGTGTCCGTACGAGCATGTACCACTGGCTGTTGATAGTTACAATCAGTTGCAGCATCAGCAGCAGGGCCAGCGTGGCCCATATCGACATGCCGCCGCAGAAGCAGATAAAGGCATAAGGCAGAAACAGTGTCATCCAAACCAAGTTGCCCAGGTCGAGCAGTTGATTGATGAGAAAACATTCTATTGCCGTAAACTTGCTGATAGGTGTGAGCAGATATGGCTTCACCAGCATGGTTGGCGTCTGCTGTGTCATAAAGCGTGCGCCGAAGTCGAGAATCATCAGCAGTGGCATGAGGAAGAAAATCATCTCTGTCACTCCCGTGTCTACAGCCGCCCAGCCAAGGAACGTGCCAATGGCTATGAAGTAGACGGCCATAAATCCCATTCCTATGTATGCGAAGAGTTTGCCGTACTGGTTGGCCTCAAACATAGTGCTGCGCTTCTCGCTGAGTTTCACGTTCTTGCGCAGCAGAAGGTATAGTTGCAGCCTGTTTATCGTGTTTGTCATTTTTCTTTATCTCAGGTCGATGACCTCTGCCGTAGGAAAGTCTTTTGTATTGAAGCGGAAGATGCCGTCAGCCAGTGCCGTCTGCTTGAAGTTGCTGATGTCGATGGTGGTCCATCCGTTTTTCTGCTTCATGCGTATCTGCTTTGGCGCGTAACTCTTCTTGTCGATCAGCAGATACATTTCGCTGATGGCCTTTTGCTTTGTTGTGGTCAGATGCACCTCATAGTTTGCTTTTCCGCTCACAAGTGACGAGGCGTAGCCGTCCTTGTATATATATATAAAGGTGTAGGGATTGATGGCATTGACCTGTTGTGCCGACGGCGTAGTGATGTTGACTTCGTCGTTCTTGTTTACGTAGGTCCATTGTGTCTTTCCGTCAAACCACACCGTTGCCTGTGGAGTGGTGGCTTGGAATTTGCGCCCCTTGATAGCAATGGTGCCTGTGGTGTTAAGTTGTGTGCCTTTTATGGTGAACGAGGCTTTGGCTCCTTGCTTTGCCGTCACTACGGCAGCGGCGCGGTCGAGCACCTGCCGTGCTGTCTGTGCCGTAGACAGCAGTGGGGTAGTGCCCATGAGCAGTAATGCCACTAAGAGGCATTGCCTTGTGTGAGCATAGCGTTGTGTCATCGGTGTCGGTAGGGAATTGTTTTACTTTGTAATTTGGGCGAGCAGGTTCTGCAGGCTTACCTCGTCGGTGATGAGCACGTCGCGCGGCTTTGAGCCGTGGGCTGCTCCTACAATTCCTGCTTTCTCCAGTTGGTCCATCAGACGTCCGGCGCGGTTGTAACCGATGGAGAACTTTCGCTGTATGAGCGATGTCGAACCGCTCTGCTCGCGCACTATCAGCAGCGCAGCCTCGGCAAATTTCTCATCGAGGTGCTGCATGTCGACATCACGGCTTTCGCCGAAGTCTCCTTCCTCTGTATCGGGCTCAGGCAGTTCGTAGGCCATCGCGTAGCCCTGTTGACGTGCTATGAACTGATTGATTCGCTCCACCTCGGGCGTATCTACAAAGGCGCACTGCACACGTTCCGGTTCTCCGCCGTTCAGATACAGCATGTCGCCACGGCCTACAAGTTGCTGTGCGCCCGGGCGGTCGAGGATAGTACGCGAGTCGATCATTGCACCAACGCGGAAGGCTATACGTCCGGGGAAGTTGGCCTTGATGGTACCTGTGATGATGTTTGTTGTAGGGCGCTGCGTGGCTATTATCATGTGGATGCCTACGGCGCGAGCCAACTGGGCAATGCGTGCTATCGGCAGTTCCACCTCCTTGCCTGCTGTCATAATCAGGTCGCCGAACTCGTCGATCACCACGACGATGTATGGCATGAAGCGATGGCCGTGCTCTGGATTGAGTTGACGGTTGATAAACTTCTTGTTGTATTCCTTGATGTTGCGCGCACCTGCAATCTTAAGCAGATCGTAGCGCGTGTCCATCTCCTTGCACAACGAGTTTAGCGTACGCACCACTTTTGTCACGTCGGTTATGATTGGATCGGCGTCTTCGTCGGGTATCTTTGCCATGAAGTGTTTCTCTATGGATGCGTAGACGCTGAATTCCACTTTCTTCGGGTCTACGAGAACTATCTTGAGTTCTGCCGGATGCTTCTTGTAGAGAAGCGATGTCAAAATGGCGTTCAGACCAACCGATTTACCTTGTCCGGTAGCACCGGCAACAAGCAGGTGGGGCGTTTTTGCCAAGTCGAACATGTAGACTTCGTTGGTGATGGTCTTGCCGATAGCGCATGGCAACTCCATCGTTGTCTCCTGGAATTTCTTGGAGTTGAGTATCGACTCCATCGACACGATGGCGGGCTTGGCGTTAGGCACCTCTATTCCTATCGTGCCTTTGCCTGGCATAGGCGCTATGATACGTATGCCGAGGGCTGCCAGGCTCAGTGCTATATCGTCTTCCAGATTGCGTATCTTCGAGATGCGTATTCCTGGCGCAGGCGTAAGTTCGTAGAGCGTGACGGTCGGTCCGACGGTAGCCTTTATGCTCGTTATCTCCACGCCAAAATTGCGCAGTACATCGACTATTCGGTTCTTGTTCTTGTTCTGTTCCTCCATGTCGATGAAGGGCTTGCTGTCGCTCTCGTATTCCTTAAGAAGGTCGAGAGTCGGGTAGTGGTAGTTCTCAAGTTCAAGTTTCGGGTCGTACGGCGTGCCGAGGCTGCCATAGTTGCCGGCAAGATTCTTGCCTTGTGCCGTCTCTTCGGATTTTATCTCGTCGATTTGCAGTTTCACGTCGTCATTGTTTGGCTTTATCTTTTTGTCGTCGACGGGCGTGCTTGGCTGTGTGTTGACGGTGTCGGTGTCGTCGTCTATGGGGAATTCCACGGTCTGTTTCTCAGGGTCGTCGAATACGTCTGGGTCTTCGTTGATGTCGTCGGCATTGCCCTTATCCTCGCTGTCTCCATGGCCGATGCTGATGCTCATTGGCACCGTCGTCAGATAGTGCATTGGATTGAATATCTTTCTGATAATGATGATAGTCTCCATGCTGAGATATGTCAGGAAGGCTACTGCCGTAATGCCGAGGATTGCCGTCAGTCCTGGCGTGCCGAGCAGCCCCTCTATGTGCCGGCATATTGTGAGGCCGTGGTCACCTCCGGGATTGAAGAAGGAATCCTGGAAGAACGGAGCGAGGAATTTCGCCATTGTCACGGAAGCCCATATCATTGTGATGGACAGACAGAGAAACCACTTCAGCAGTTTCACCTTGTATGCACGCATCAGGTTGACCGATGCCATCAGCATGAAAATCGGAATGAGAAATGCTGCCAGTCCGAAGCAGCGTTTGATGAAAAACCAGGCTGTCTTGGCTCCCAGCGAGCCGCATGCATTCAGGAACTCGCCGTTCTGATTTGCCATTTCGCCCTCGCGGGTCATCTCTATCACGCTTTGGTCGGCGGCGCCAGTGCCAAAGTAGGAGATGAAAGCCCATATCATGTAGGCGGCAACAAAGAGCAGGCAGAAGCCTAATACAAAATTTACTCGCTCGTTGTGGAATATGTTATCTAATCCTAAGGCTTCGGAGATAGATACTGACGACTTCCCGGCAGCCTTGCTTGTGGTTTTCTTCTTTGCCATTACGCGTATATATAATAATGTGTGCAAAGTTACGACATTTCAAATTAACGGCAAAATTTTTTTCAGCGTGATGATGCTCCATTTTACATTTTCATTGCGTGATGTTGCAGTTTGTTGGAAAAAGTGTATTTTTGCAACCTGTAAAAACGTAACAGATGAAAATAACGGCTACGATTCAGCGACTGCACGAATGGCGTGTGGCTCATGTGAGTGACAAGATGTACCTGTGCATCCTGGCTTTCGTGGTGGGCCTTTTGGCTGCCGTAGCCGCCTACGTGCTCCATGGCATAATCAATCTGATAGTGCAGATGCTGACGGGACAGTTTGCAAAGACCAGTTACAACTGGCTGTATCTCGTCTATCCCGTGGTAGGTATCTATCTGACATCGCTATTCGTGCGCTACGTGGTGCGCGACAACATTTCGCACGGCATAACACGCATTCTGTATGCCATATCTTCCAATCGTTCGCTGCTAAAAGCCCACAATATGTGGTCAAGCGTCATAGCCTCTGCGCTGACAATCGGTTTCGGTGGCTCAGTAGGTGCCGAGGCTCCGATAGTGCTCACGGGGTCGGCAATAGGTTCCAATTTGGGCCGAATGCTGCGGCTCGACTCGAAAACGCTAATGACGCTGGTCGGCTGCGGCGCTGCAGGAGCGATAGCAGGTATCTTCAAGGCACCCATAGCAGGACTTGTGTTCACGCTCGAAGTGCTGATGATCGACCTCACCATGGCTTCGCTGCTGCCCATCCTTATTTCCTGCGTCACTGCCACATGTTTCACCTACGTCTTCAGCGGCAATGCCGTGCTGTTCTCGTTTCACCTCGATTCCGACTGGACTGTTCAGCGCGTGCCGGCCACTATTCTGCTGGGCGTGGCGTGCGGTCTTGTAAGTCTTTACTTTATTCGCACCATGAATGCCTGCGAGGACATTTTTGCGCGGTTCAAGTCGCGACCGCATGTGCGTCTTGTGATAGGCGGAACGGTGCTCAGTTTGCTGATATTCCTGTTTCCGTCGCTATATGGTGAGGGATACCAGGCCATTAATCTGCTTTTGGAAGGACGCACTGAGGCAGACTGGAACCATATACTCGACGGCTCGCTTTTCTATGGCCACAGCGAATATCTGATACTCTATATCGCTCTGGTAGTGCTTACCAAGGTTTTTGCCACATCCGCTACGAATGGTGGCGGAGGCTGCGGCGGTACTTTTGCTCCAAGCCTCTTCATCGGCTGTTTCACGGGCTTCCTTTTTGCGCGCGTGTGGAACATTCATCAGTTTGGCGTCTACGTTCCCGAGAAAAACTTTGCGCTGCTTGGCATGGCTGGTGTGATGTCGGGCGTGATGCATGCTCCTCTGACCGGCATTTTCCTTATTGCCGAAATCACCAGTGGCTATAATCTCTTCATGCCGTTGATGATTGTTTCGGTCTGTGCCTATCTCACGATCATCATTTTCGAGCCTCACAGCATTTATGGCATGCGGCTGGCGCGCCAGGGCAAACTGCTTACGCACCATACCGACCATTCAATACTGACGCTGATGAGTCTGGAGTCGTGCATAGACAGCGACTACCAGGCTGTGGATCCCGACATGGAACTGGGCAATATGGTCCATAAGATTAGCAGGTCGCAGGGCAGTGTGCTGCCGGTAGTCGATGCTGCAGGCATTTTGCTGGGCGAGGTGAATATCAAGAAGATACGCCACGTTGTTTTCCGCCAGGAACTGTATCATCACTTCCGCGCGTCGCAACTGATGAGCGAGCCTGCCGCCACGCTCACCGACACGACGCCCATGACCGACGTGATGCGCACCTTTGAACGCACACAGGCCGACTGGCTTCCTGTGCTTGACGGTGAGCGCCATCTGCGCGGTTATGTCTCGCGCCACCGCATTTACGACCTTTATCGCAAGATGGTTCGCGACTACAGTCAGGACTAAGCAAAAAACAACAGCAGTAATCGGAAAAATTACTGCTGTTTTAATTTTTGCCAGCGCTGTTTTAATTTTTGCCAGCGCTGTTTTAATTTTTAAAAACACTGCTTTTATTTTTTTAAAAACAGCAGTGGCATTTTCTTATGGTTCAACGGCCTTTTCTGCACCTTACGAGAGCAACAGCGAAACGGGGCAGTGGTCTGAACCGAGCACGTCGGAGTGGATGGAAGCGTCGGCAATCCTGTCGCGCAACCTCTCTGAACACAGGAAATAGTCGATGCGCCATCCTATGTTCTTCTGTCGGGCCTGGAAACGGTACGACCACCACGAAAACTCCTGCCGCTCTGGATATAGCGTGCGAAACGTGTCGACAAATCCGCTCTCGAGCAGGCGGCCGAACTGCTGGCGCTCCTCGTCGGTGAAGCCTGGGTTCTGGTGGTTGCTCTTCGGATTTCGGAGGTCTATCTCCTCATGGGCCACATTGAGGTCGCCGCATATCACGACTGGCTTACTGTTATCGAGTTTTGCAAGATACTGGCGGAAACTGTCTTCCCAGTTCATGCGATAGTCCAGTCGGCGCAGCCCGTCTTGCGAGTTGGGAGTGTAGCACGTGACGAGATAGAAGTCTTCCATCTCGAGAGTTATGACGCGCCCCTCGTGGTCGTGCTCGTCGATGCCTATGCCATATTCCACCGACAGGGGCTCATGGCGAGTGAAGATGGCAGTTCCGCTATAGCCTTTCTTGTCGGCATAGTTCCAGTAGGAGCGATAGCCGTCGAAGTCGAGGTCGAGTTGTCCTGCCTGCATCTTCGTCTCCTGAATGCAGAAGAAGTCGGCACCCATTTGCTGAAAAACGTCAGCGAACCCCTTGCCGTAGCAGGCGCGCAGTCCGTTGACGTTCCATGATACGAATTTCATATCTTTTCTGATGTGATAGTGTGACAGAGTGGGGACTATGCCTTCTGCAGTGCTGCTATCGACTCGCGCAGTGCTGCTATCTTCTCCTCGGCATCGTGCTGCTTCTTGCGCTCCATGGCCACCACCTGTTCGGGTGCGTTCTGCACGAAGCGCTCGTTCTGAAGTTTCTTCATCACTCCGGCCAGGAAGCCCTCAAGGTGCTGCAGTTGGGCCGTCTGCTTTTCTATTTCGGCCTTTACGTCTATCAGGTTGCCCAGCGGTACGGCATATTCGCTGGTGCCTATCATAAACGACGAGGCTGTAGCGTCCTTCTCACTCACCACGCTGATGGCTTCGAGATTGGCCATCTTCATCACCACGGCACTGTATGCCTCGAAGATGTTGTTGCCGATGGCATGCAGCGTGAGTTTCTCCTTGGTGGCGATATTCTTTTCTGAGCGTACTGTGCGCACGCTGCTCACCAGTTGCTTCACCGACTCTATCTCTTCCAGCAGTTGCTGCTCTTCCTGCGAGGGTGCGGCCAGTTTCAGGCTTTCGCGCATTATGCTGTCGCCGGCCTTGCGCTCTGCCATGGCCTGCCATAGTTCCTCGGTAATGAAAGGCATGAAGGGGTGGAGCATCTTAAGCAGGATGTCGAAAAACTCCAGGGTCTTGCCGTATGTCTTGGCATCGATGGGCTGTGGCTGTCCGTCGACGTAGGCAGGCTTGACCATCTCAAGATACCAACTTGAGAATTCGTCCCAAAAGAGTTTGTAGACCACCATGAGTGCTTCGCTGATGCGGTATTTGGAGAAGAGGTCGTCCAACTCCTGTGCGGCAGCCTTCAGTTTTGCCTCCATCCAGCGCGCAGCAGTGGCGCTGGCCTCGTTCTGCGGTATGTCGGCCACCTGCCATCCCTTGACGAGTCGGAAAGCATTCCATATCTTGTTGTTGAAGTTGCGGCCTTGCTCGCAGAGCGTCTCGTCGAAGAGAATGTCGTTGCCTGCCGGTGCCGACAGCATCATTCCCATTCGTACACCGTCAGCGCCGAACTTTTCTATCAGTTCTATCGGGTCGGGACTGTTGCCCAGCGATTTCGACATCTTGCGTCCCAACTTGTCGCGCACTATACCCGTGAAGTAAACGTTCTTGAAGGGAAACTTGCCCATGTATTCCTCGCCGGCCATAATCATGCGTGCCACCCAGAAGAAGATAATGTCGGGGGCAGTGACGAGGTCGCTGGTGGGATAGTAGTAGCGCAGTTCCTCATTGTCGGGATTGCGAATGCCGTCAAACAGGGAGATAGGCCAAAGCCAACTGGAGAACCACGTGTCGAGAGCGTCTTCGTCCTGTCGCAGGTCAGCGTCGGTCACCGATGCGTCTTTTTCCTTAGCAAGGCGCAGTGCCTCCTCGCGAGTCTCAGCCACTACGTAGTCGTCGTGCTCATTGTAGTAGTAGGCCGGAATGCGGTGGCCCCACCACAACTGGCGTGAGATGCACCAGTCCTGTATGTTTTCGAGCCAGTTCTTGTATGTGTTCTTATACTTCTCAGGATAGAAGTGCATTTCGCCGTTCATCACTGGTGGCAGCGCTATGTCGGCGAAATGCTTCATTCGCAGGAACCACTGCAGCGAAAGGCGCGGTTCTATGGCGGTGTCGGGGTTTCGCTCCGAGTAGCCCACCTTGTTGTTGTAGTCTTCCACGCGTTCCATAAGTCCTGCCGCCTCGAGATCCTTGGCTATCTGGCGGCGGCAGTCGAAGCGGTCCATTCCCACGTAGAGCGGCGACTGTTCCGAAATGGTTCCGTCGGCATTGAAAATGTCGATCGTCTCCAGATGGTGGGTCTTGCCGAGCATGTAGTCGTTTGTGTCGTGGGCTGGCGTCACTTTCAGACATCCCGTACCGAACTCTATGTCTACGTAGCGGTCTTCTATCACTGGTATGACGCGTCCCACGAGTGGTACGATGACGCGGCGTCCCTTCAGCCACTGGTTTTTCGGGTCTTTCGGGTTTATACACATGGCGGTATCGCCCATTATGGTTTCAGGACGTGTGGTGGCGACAACGGCATAGTAGCCTTTGTCGTCGCGATGAATCACGTTGCCTTCGCTCTCGGCGATTTCTCCATCCTTGACACCGTCTACATAATATTTAAGATGGTAGAGTTTTGAGTGCTCGTCCTTATAGACAACCTCTTCGGTGCTCAGGGCGGTGAGGGCTTTCGGGTCCCAGTTCACCATGCGCAGGTCGCGATAGATAAGCCCCTTGCGGTAGAGATCGACGAATACTTTTATGACGCTCTCCGAGCGTGTGGCATCCATGGTGAATGCCGTGCGGTCCCAGTCGCACGATGCGCCCAGTCGGCGCAACTGCTTCAGGATTATTCCGCCGTGCTCGTCGGTCCACTCCCACGCATGTCTGAGAAATTCCTCGCGCGACAGGTCGTGCTTCTTGATACCCTTCTCGGCCAATTTCTTTACCACTTTTGCCTCGGTGGCTATTGAGGCATGGTCGGTGCCTGGAACCCAGCAGGCATTCTTGCCTTCCATTCGGGCACGACGCACGAGAATATCCTGAATGGTGTTGTTCAGCATGTGGCCCATGTGAAGCACACCGGTAACATTGGGCGGCGGAATGACTATAGTGTATGGCTCACGATTATCGGGCTTGGAGGCAAAAAGTTTATAGTCCAACCAGTACTGATACCATCTCGATTCTACGGCTTGTGGGTCGTATTTGCTTGCTAATTCCATATTTGTTATAAAAATAAATTTTCAAAAATCGCTGCAAAATTAGTAAAATCAGACGAAAAGTAGTAACTTTGTGGCACTAATTTCTGCAAATATGCATACAAAAGAGGAGAAAGTTGCAGCCTTCGGCAGAATGCTCGATGTGCTCGACACGCTGAGAGAGAAATGTCCATGGGACAGAAAGCAGACCAATGAGAGCCTGCGCCCCAACACAATAGAGGAAACCTATGAACTCTGCGATGCACTGATGAACGAAGATACCGCAGAGATTTGCAAGGAACTTGGCGACGTGTTGCTGCACATCGGTTTTTATGCACGCATTGGTGAGGAGAAAGGAGAATTTGATATTGCTGATGTATGCAACAGACTGGTCGACAAACTGATATACCGCCATCCTCACGTTTATCATCCCTCGCAAATAGGTGCTGACGAACCGCGTCCGCTGCCATACGGCGAAGACGGCGAGGCTGGAGAATTCCAGAAGGTTACTGGTGTGGAGCAGGTGCTTGACAACTGGGAGCAGATAAAGCAGCGTGAGAAGGGCGGCAACAAAACTGTGCTGGGAGGCGTGCCGACATCGCTGCCGACACTGATAAAAGCGTATCGCATACAGGACAAGGCGCGCCATGTGGGCTTCGACTGGCAGCAGCGCGACGACGTGTGGCAGAAAGTGCATGAGGAACTTGGCGAACTTGAGGCAGAACTGGCAAAGAACGACGTGGAGCGCTCGGAGAGTGAACTGGGAGATTTCCTCTTTTCAGTGATAAATGCCGCAAGACTCTATCACCTCAACCCCGACAATGCGCTGGAGCAGACAAATCAGAAATTCATCAGGCGCTTCAACTACATTGAGCAGCACAGCATAAAGCAGGGACGGCCGCTGACAGAGATGACGCTCGGAGAAATGGACGAACTCTGGAACGAGGCAAAGAAGCAGGGACTCTGAAAACATTCAACAGGAAAAACAAATCAAAAACTACGAATATGAAAAAACTTACTATCTTGGCAACGGCGTTGTTTGCCATAATGATGACTTTGAACGGCTGTATGGGAAAGACACAGCCTGTTCCGTTCGACAACGGCGACAGTCTGGATGCCGAAGCGCTAAAAGATCCAACAGTGTATGGCATCTGCGGACAGGAGACAGCAATGAACACGCTGCAACTCATCAATGACCTCGGCGATACCATAGTGTTCGACATATCAGAGGCCAATGAAACAGGAAAGGTGCTTGGCGGACTGCAGGCTGGCGAGCGCCTTGTCGTAGTGCCCGGAAGTCAGGAAGGAGTGGCTGCCATGGTAATCAACCAAGGAGCGCTGCTCGGCGACTGGGTGATGCCAAATCCCCTGGACGGAAGTTCGGAAATGGGCTTCAGCATAAAGGAAGGCGGCATTGCAGAGGGAATCGAACAGAGTTCCCTAAGTTACAAGACGTGGAAACTGGTGAAAGGCCAACTGGAATTCTACTGCATACGCGAAGGTGGTGGCGACCAGGAAGAGTACAATATGTACGACATCATTTCTCTCGGTCCCGACTCGCTTGTGCTGAAAGATGCCGACGATACCTATCGCTACGGAAGGCTGCAGGAGCATAAACTCGACTCCGACATAAAACTGGAAGACGTATCGGAAGACGACTATAGGATTTAACGCCGACAGCGGCAACGATGGCCTTATAGTATCTCCATGGAACCATTCAATATCTATATTCTTGGGTGTGGCAGCGCCATTCCCAACCGGAGGCACAACACTTCGGCACAGGTGGTGGAACTGAGAGGCAAGCAGTTTCTCGTTGACTGTGGCGAGGGAACGCAGATGTGGCTTCAGCGTTCGCACGTGAAGTTCAACCGACTGCAGGCTGTGTTTATCAGTCATCTGCATGGCGACCACTGCTTCGGGCTTATCGGTATGATAAGCACCTTCGGACTGCTTGGGCGTACGGCATCGCTGTCGGTATATGCCCCTGCAGAATTGCAGCCGCTGCTCGACGCACAGTTGGCTCTGTTCTGTCGCGGACTGGAATTCAGCATTGATTTTCATGCCGTGGATACTACGAAGCATCAGATTATCTACGAAGACCGGTCGCTCACGGTAGAATCGCTGCCGCTGGAGCATCGCATGCCATGCTGCGGATTTATTTTCAGGGAAAAACCGACCTTGCCACATATCAGGCGTGACATGATAGACTTCTATCATATTCCATTGAGCCAGATAAACAATATCAAGGCCGGCGCCGACTGGATTACAGAGGATGGAGAGATGGTGGAAAACAGCAGGCTCGTGACAAGTGCCGACAGTCCAAGAAGTTACGCCTACTGCAGCGACACAAGATATATGGCTGGTCTGCATGAGAGACTGAAAGGCGTGACGGCGCTGTATCACGAGAGCACCTACGCCGACGACATGATAGCCATGGCCGAAAAGTATTTCCACTCCACGGCACGGCAGGCCGCAACGGTGGCGCGCGATGCAGGCGTGGACAGACTGATACTGGGCCACTACTCATCACGTTACGAGGATGAGAGTGTGCTGCTTGACGAGGCGCAACAGGTATTCCCCAATGCCCAACTGAGCAAAGAGGGAATGGTGATAGAGTTGTAAGTCTTAGAGAGTTCCCTTGGTACTGGGCAGTTCGTAGTGGAAGATGTCGCGACGGACGGCCATGCGCAATGCCCGTGCAAGGGCTTTGAAAATACCTTCTATCTTGTGATGCTCGTTTGTACCCTCGGCACGTATGTTGAGGTTCATAAGCGAGGCATCGCTCAGACTCTTGAAGAAATGGAGGAACATTTCTGTGGGTACGTCGCCGACATGCTCACGGTGGAACTCTGCATCCCACACAAGCCATGGGCGTCCACCAAAGTCAAGGGCTACGGTAGCCATGCAGTCGTCCATGGGTAGGCAGAAGCCATAGCGCTCTATGCCGCGCTTGTCGCCAAGAGCCTTGCGGATACATTCGCCAAGGGCCAATGCCGTGTCTTCAATGGTGTGGTGCTCGTCGACGTTCAGATCGCCGTTGGTGTGTATGGTAAGATCCATCATTCCGTGGCGGCCAATCTGCTCGAGCATGTGGTCGAAAAATCCAAGACCAGTATGAATGTTGCATTTTCCGCTGCCGTCGATGTTGAGACGCACGAGTATGTCGGTCTCCTTAGTGGTGCGGCGTATCTCGGCACAGCGCTCGCCAGCGAAAATCTGCTCTGTGACGGTGCGCCAATCGCCTATCTCAGCAAACTTGCAACCGATATTCTTGGCAAACTGACGGTCGCTGTCGCGGTCGCCAATGACGTAACTGCCGGCAATGTCGTATTGGGCGTCGTGGAGATATTTCTCTACAAGACCTGTGGCGGGCTTACGGGTAGGAGCATTGTCCGTAGGGAAATGGGTGTCGATGAGAATTTCGTCGAAAGTGACGCCTTCGCCTTCCAACGTCTGAAGTATGAAATTCTGAACAGGCCAGAAAGTATGTTCTGGAAACGCATCGGTGCCAAGCCCGTCCTGATTGCTAACCATGACAAACAGGAAATCGGTGTGCTGGCGAAGGAAAGCCAAACTGCTGATGGCTCCTGGTACAAACTGCAGTTTTTCAAATGAGTCAATCTGCTCGTCGGCAGGCTCGCGGATAATAGTACCGTCGCGGTCGATGAAAAGAATGCGTCTCGTCATATTCTATTGTAGATTTTCTGTGTGTTGCCGCTCTTCGGCTTCAACGGTGCCATAGGCAAAGTAACTGGTGAAGAGCAGTGGCGCTGTGGTGTAGAACGACATGCCGCCTGCTATGAGGAATGTGGCAAGCGACAGCCATGAAATGTAGGATGGCATCCCGTCGGGGTCGCCGGAAAGAGTGCCAAGGAAAGAGGTGATGCTGGCAATGCTGAGAACTATGGCAGGCAGTACGACAACTGCGGTGCAGAGCAGCAACGTAGCGTATGTGATAAACCATACGCTGAAAAGTTTGCCCCAGTGGCGGAATCCTATGGAATAGCCGTGCCAGAGCAAAGGCCAGAAACCTGCCGTGGTATAGACATATTTTGTGGAGGTATAGAATAATGGGACAAGCAGTATGACAAGCAGCAGTAGCACTATGCAACATGCGACAATGGTCGTGATGGGTGAGAAATGGCTTTTCAGCAGATAGCCTCCGTATATTATTAATAAGGTGGGAACCATCACGAGAACGGTATTGAAAAACAAAGCCTTGACGATACGCCACGTGAGTCGCCCGTTGAATGATATCCATCGGGTGGGAGAGGGAATGGCTTCGCTCTCAGAGTGTTGGCGGAGCAGGTCGGCCACGATGGCTATGGCAGTCGTTATGGCTGCCAGTTCTATTATGCTGAGTACAACGGCAGTGCAAAACGATAAAACGGTAGGGTTGGCGCGAGTGACAATGGCGAGCGTGGCTTGAAGGGCATAGGCTATGGCAAAGAGCAGCACCCATGGCCACGAGGCACGAAACACGGTGCGGAGATTGCTGAAGTACAAACCAAAACCGGCTGCAATCACTCCGCGATAGCCTCTGATCTTTTGGTGGATGTAATTTGACATCGGATAAGTTGGGTAGGATTTATTTTTCTTATCGTTACTAAGTTCACCTCAGCAAAGGTACATATTTCAATTGGAAGAGCAAAAAAATAATCCCTAAATCATCTTTTGATATCATCTGTTGCCATAATGTATACACAAAAAGACAGGAACATTGTCCGCTGTGGACTTCTGTTCCTGACTCTTTTATCTTTGTGTTTAAAGGATTCTAAGAAATTAGTTCTTGAAGAAGTCCTTTACAGCCTCGTTTGGCACCATCTGCTCATCGAAGATGTAAGCGCCAGTCTTGGGGCTCTTCACCATCTTGATAACCTTTGTGTATGCGCGACCATCCTTTGAACCTTCATGGAGGGTAGCAACGGTTTTCTTTGCCATGACTCTTTACTTGATTTTATTTGCTATTCTTTACCCCTTATTATTTGATTTCCTTGTGCACTGTCATGCGCTTCAGGATGGGGTTGTACTTCTTAAGTTCCAGACGCTCCGGGGTGTTCTTGCGGTTCTTCACCGTAATGTAGCGGCTTGTGCCGGGCAGACCACTCTCTTTCATCTCGGTGCATTCCAAAATAACCTGCACGCGATTGCCTTTTGCTTTCTTGTTTGCCATAGTCGTTAGTCTCCTATTACTTTAATGTCCTTCCAGTCGACATATCCCTTGGCAACAGCCTGCTTCAGGGCAGCGTCCAGTCCTACCTTGTTAATCATACGCAGACCAGCAGCACTGATCTTCAACTGAATCCAGCAAGCCTCCTCAACGTAGTAGAACTTCTTGCTGAACAGGTTTACATCAAAGACGCGCTTTGTGCGGTGCTTTGAGTGCGACACATTGTTACCACGCTGTGCCGTCTTTCCCGTAATCTGACAAATCTTCGACATTGATATCTACTTATTTTATGTGTTCCGTAATTTGTTACTTACTCCAAACAGGGTGCAAAAGTACGCATTTTAATTGATAACAGAAAAACGCGAGTTAATATTTGTAACATTCTTAATATTTTTTAACCTATGTGCGTCTTTATGTAACTACTCAGTCATTTTGGGAAAGGGCAGAAATGATTATCATTTCAAGTCTCGCATACGCTCAACTTGCAGTAGTTGGGTAATATGGAGATGTGGAGGTAAAGTAGGGATGACAGAGAAGTTACCCTTTATGTTATCTAACAGTTTGCTGTTTCAGTGGGAGTTGCACTACAAAGCGTGAGCCTTTGCCTGTGTAAGTGGTGTCATAGCACACTGTTCCACCAAGTCTGCTTGCCATTGTGCGGCTCATTGGGAGCCCGAGGCCAAGACCGTCCTTGAAACTGTCAAGTTTTACGAAGCGTTCGAAGATGTGTTCTGTCTCTTCCTGCGGAATGCCCTGTCCGTGGTCGGTAACCGTAATGGTCAGTGTAGTGGTGTCGGCAGTGGCATGGAGCAGCACATGCTCTCCGTTGGGCGTGTTTTTCACGGCATTGTCAAGCAGTGGAGTCAGCGTGCGGCGCAGTGTACGCTTGTGGCTGACGATAGTAAATGAGTCGTCGAATGTGGTGGTAATCTCAATGATGTTCTTGTCGATGTTGTTTGCCAAGCAGAACTCGTTGACCATTTCCGTCAAAGTTTCATTAATGTGAACTTTGGTAAGTTCTGACTCGCTGACAGATGCTTCGCCTACAGACATTTCAAGCATTTGGTTGATCATTGTTGTGATGCGTGTGGTGTTGCGCATCATAGTGTCGGCAATATGGCTGCGCTCTTCAAGTGATATGTCGGAATCGGGGTCGGCCATCACCTGCGCAAAGCCGCTTATCACGTTGAGCGGAGTACGTACTTCGTGGCTGACGTTTTGGATGAAGGCAGTCTTCAGACGATCTGATTCAAGGGCGTGTTCGTAGGCAGCGCTCATATCATGGAGATGGCGGCGGCGTGAATGGACGATGTATACCAGCGCTACTACAAGGAGTAAAAGCAGACAGGCTATCGCTATCAGCGCGTAGAGCCAGCGGCGTGCTGCCTGCTGCTTGGTCTCGTAGAGACGCAGTTCATTCTGTATTCCCTCCATGTTACCGCTGAGAATGACGCTGTTTAGCGAGTCGTTGGCTGCCACTTCCGCCTTTGTAACTTCATAAGCCTCTTTCCAGCGTCCTGCCGTGGCATATATCTCGGCAAGAGTGCTGTAGCGGTCGTCGTCGAATCCTTTACGCGCCTGCTGAATGGCTTCTTCAATACGTCCTTGGCTGGTGAGATAGTACACTTCAAGCGTGCGGGCGTGCACTGTGGAGTAGCCGCTGTCAATGCCAGCGCGATACGACTTGTAGCCTTCCAGGAAACGCTCCATGTCGCCGAGATAGTAATAGGCAAGTGTGCGGCGTGCTTCTATGTCGAACACACGCTGTGGGGAAGTTTCGCGTGCTATGGACAGAGCCTTGTCGATAAGTGCAAGGGCTTCGTGCGGGTCTTGGTCCATTGCGATATTCACCAGGTTCATGTAGATGGGGGGCTGGCTTTCCTTATAGCCTTCGTCTTCCATCCGCTTGATAACGTCGAGGAAACATCTCTTGGCAGCCTCCTTGTTGCCACAGTAGCGGTATATGTGTCCCATCATATTGATGGCCATATACATTTCCTTGTCAAGTTTGCGCTCTGTGAGTTCCTTTGAGAGTTGGGTGGCCAGTCGGTAGGCCTCAAAGATGCGTTGGCGGTTGAGTTGGAATACTATCTCGTTGCAGCGCTGAGTGTAGTAGGCATGGAGGTCGTTTTGCTGCAGGAGGTAGTCTTCCAATGCTTTTACAGCAATAAAGAAACGGGCACTGTCGCCGTCGTTGAAAGCATGGTGGAGAGAGTCGCGCAGTGTGATATATTCTGCCGACTCTTTGTAGTCATCGTCGGCAGCAATGGCGTACGTAGTGGCAAAACCTATGGTGATAATTGCTAACAGCAGTTTTCTGAGAAACATCACGGGTTGTGTTTTTTGTTTTTTATAGTTTTACACTTGTTTCCTTGCCGGTGTATTGTATCATCTTGCCCTCGGGATTTTCTGTGTTGAGTTCGCGCGGCTGGTCCTTGGATACGAATACAATGTTGAAGCGGCGGTTTTTCAACATTCCGTTGAACGTTCCGTTACGCTTTCCAAACTTAACGGTTCTGGTGGCATCGCTGTACGTGATGTCAATGGTGGAATATTTTCCCTTCTCGTAATTGTAGTTTGTGCCCTCGTCCTCGTAGAGTTGGAACTGTGAGTCAGCACCTGCGTAGACGTAGAGATTGATAAGTTCGGCAGGCTTCTCGTCGCAATACTGTATCTCAGGACCGAAGGGAATGATGCTGCCAGCGCGGACATAGACAGGAATGCGCTCATAGGGAGCGTCGACGATGAGCGACTGGCCGCCGTCAATGTATTCTCCTGTGTAGAGGTCGTACCAGCCCGACTGCTTGGGGAAGTAGACACTGCGGTTGCGTGCCTTGTATTCGCCGACAGGGCATGCCATCAGCGCCGGGCCGAACATCCACTGGTCTTTTATGTTAAGAACGTTGGTGTCGCCGTTGAAATCCATGACAAGACCGCGCATCATGGTGTAGTCTGTCAGGTGTACCCAGCCAACCATGGAGTAGAGATACGGCATAAGGCGGTAGCGCAACTTGTCGTAGTAGACAAACGACTTGTAGCATGGGTGATTGTCGGGGGCAAGG
>FLNZ01003246.1_pt1 | contig 29029 bp, 29 predicted proteins | sample 1140391 | NCBI WGS metagenome assembly FLNZ01 (sample SAMEA3878171, study PRJEB12797) | bioreactor metagenome | biome: Moose rumen | place: Sweden | collected 2011-10 | reverse complement strand
CACATATGTATCTGCTTCACAGCCTATACCATATTATTGGAACTGGAGAGAATCCTCAAAGCGGCAAAGAGCGACATCACTGTGCATCGGGCACAGGAACTGACGAAGACCATGTATGCCATCAGCTATGTCTCACCAAAGTCGTCCTTGTCCCAGAGGGTGATACTGGGGATGAGTGATGAACAGCGGGCACTGTGCGACCTCGTCAAGGGTGGTGCCTGAAATCTTGGGTGTCCCAATGGCGAAAACAGGACAACTATACAGGTACTGCCACCAGCGAGAGCCTGACGGGTGCTGCAAGCACGATGCAGTGGAACTACATCAACACTCCAACTTCCACCAAACTGACGGCTCCTGTTACACTTACCATCCAGAACTCACTTGCTACATTGGCATTGCCCGCTTACACAGATGGTAATGTGACCATGAATGGTGTGACGCTCTACAGTCTGGACATGTCTGCAAGCACAGACCAGTCGTACACCGCGCTTTCTGTCGGTGAAAATAGTACCATTGATGGTAGTATTCTCTACAATGGTGTTACCTACACCGCTGGTACGGTTTACATCACTTCGGCAAAGGCTACATCCGACGCTCTTGTGTTGGATCTTACACTCTACTTCGCAAGCAGTAGCGATACGGATTACACAAAGGCCATCAACTTTACCTATACAGGTAAGATTGTAGCAGAGTAACCAAAAATATCCCACCTAACCTCCCCTTCAAGGGGAGGAACACTCCCCCCTGCTATTCCCCTCCTACAGGCAAAGAAGGCCTTCAGATGATTGCCCTTTGGCAATCAGTGCCTGATATGAGGGGAGCAATCTATGATTGCGACGGTGGACGGGTTAGGGGTGGTCACACTCTCCCAAGCCCAGGGAGGGGACATTAAAACAATAATGTATTACCGCCCCTGATACATCTCCTCGTAGTACCGCTCGTACTCGCCCGAAGTGATGCGATCCATCCACTCCTGATGGTCGAGATACCAGCGGACGGTCTTTTCGATGCCTTCCTCAAACTGCAGGGAAGGTTCCCAACCGAGTTCGCGCTGCAGTTTGCGTGAGTCGATGGCATAACGGAGGTCGTGGCCAGCGCGGTCGGTGACGTAGGTGATGAGGTTCATGTCCTCACCTTCCTTGCGACCCAGAATCCTGTCCACGGTCTTTATCACCACCCGTATGATGTCGATGTTCTTCCACTCGTTGAAACCGCCGATGTTGTAGGTCTCTGCAACGGTGCCCTTGTGGAAGATGAGGTCGATGGCACGGGCGTGATCCTCCACGTAGAGCCAGTCGCGCACGTTCTCGCCCTTACCATAGACGGGAAGCGGCTTGCGGTGGCGGATGTTATTGATGAAGAGCGGGATGAGCTTTTCGGGGAACTGATAGGGTCCGTAGTTATTGGAGCAGTTGGTGACGATGGTGGGCATACCGTAGGTGTCGTGGAAGGCACGCACGAAGTGGTCGCTCGAAGCCTTTGAAGCCGAATAGGGCGAGTGGGGCTGATACTTCAGGTCCTCGGTGAAGAATTTCTCGCCGTAAGAGACCCCTCCATCTCCCCTTAAAGGGGAGTGGCTGGTGGCCTTTGTGGTGAAAGGGGCTGGTATGCCTTCGGGGTGCGTCATCTCCAAGGCACCATAGACTTCATCGGTGGAGATGTGGTAGAAACGCTTGCCTTCGTAGCCTTCGGGCAACGACTCCCAATAAACCTTGGCCGCCTGCAGAAGGCTGAGTGTGCCCATGACGTTGGTTTGGGCAAAGGTAAATGGGTCCTTGATACTGCGGTCCACATGGCTCTCGGCAGCCAAGTGGATGACGCCATCGACATGCTCTTCCTGCATGAGTTTTCGTATTCCCTCAAAATCGCAGATGTCCATGCGAACGAACTTGTAGTTGGGAGCCTGCTCCACGTCCTTCAGGTTCTCAAGGTTGCCTGCGTAGGTCAGTTTGTCGAGGCAGATGATGCGATACTGAGGGTATTTGTTTACGAAAAGGCGCACGACGTGGCTTCCAATAAAGCCTGCGCCACCAGTGATGATTATGCTTTGCATTTATTAGGGGATTAGGGATTAGAGATTAGGTTTTCCACGCACTTACGAAGGCTGTCCGTCCAATAGGGGATGGCGATGCCAAAGGTTTCCTTTATCTTGGTTTTGTCCAGCACGGAGTAGGCAGGGCGACGGACAGGACTCAGGAACTCGTCACTGTGGCAGGGCTGGATGTCGCATTGGGTATGTCCCGCCATCTCGGCAATCATCTTTGTAAAGTCGAACCATGAGCAGACCCCCTCGTTGGAGAAGTGATAGATGCCCGTCTTGGAATATTCGTCTCTCGACTTTTGCTCTTTGCCTTTCGCCATTTCCCCTTTGACATCTTCCAGTATCTTTGCTATAGCCATTGCGAGGTCGAGGGCGTAGGTGGGCGTGCCACATTGGTCAAATACCACCTTCAACTGTGGTTTGCTGGCAGTGAGGTTGAGCATCGTCTTGACGAAGTTCTTGCCATATTCCGAATAGAGCCATGCCGTGCGCAGGATGACATATTGGCATCCTGATTGTATGATGGCCTGTTCGCCCTCCAGTTTTGTCTGTCCATAAACTCCAGTGGGCGTGCCTTTCTGGTCCTCGCGACAAGGAATGTTGTAAGGGTCGCCGCCAAAGACATAGTCGGTGCTGATGTGTATCAGCAGGCCCTGGCGCTGGTGGATGGCTTCGGCAAGGATGCCGGGTGCCTTTGCATTGAGCAAGCGGCAAAGGTCGGTGTCCGTTTCAGCCTTGTCCACATTGGTGTAGGCAGCACAGTTCACAATGACATCTACCTGTTCCTTGTCCACCATGCGGCGCACAGCCTCGGGGTCTGTAATGTCGAGCAAGGTAGTGTACAAACCTTCAACTTCCACCACATCTGTGAAGATGTAGCGGTCGGAAGAATTTTGGCTGATAATTCTCATCTCACGGCCCAGTTGGCCGTTGGCTCCTGTAACTAAAATGTTCATTCCAGTTCGTTGCGTCCAAAGCGCTTTACATCATCAATGACTTTCAAGAGATATTGCCCATACTGGTTTTTCAGCATAGGCTGAGCCACGGCACGCAGCTTATCTTCTGTAATCCAATCATGGCGGTAGGCAATTTCTTCCAGACACGCCACTTTCAGGCCTTGACGCTTTTCCAGGACTTCGATGTAGGTGCTGGCTTCGGAAAGAGATTCGTGAGTGCCTGTGTCGAGCCAGGCAAATCCGTGACCAAGTGTGAGCACCTTCAACTCGCCATCTGCAAGAAATGCTTGGTTGACAGTAGTAATCTCAAGTTCTCCGCGTGCCGAGGGCTTGATATGAGCCGCCACATCCACTACCTTATTAGGATAGAAATACAGACCCACGACCGCATAGTTCGACTTCGGATGCTCAGGTTTCTCCTCGATGCTGAGGCAGTTGCCCTGACGGTCGAACTCTGCTACGCCGTAGCGCTCGGGGTCGTTTACCCAATAACCAAAGACGGTTGCCTTCTGTTCCTTTTCCGCAGTCTCGACAGCCTGACGAAGCAGGGCAGAGAAACCTGCACCGTGGAAGATGTTGTCGCCCAGGACCAGACAAGCACTGTCGTTGCCAATGAACTCACGGCCAATGATGAAGGCTTGTGCCAATCCGTCGGGACTGGGCTGTTCGGCATATTCGAAACGCACGCCAAAGTCTGAGCCGTCGCCCAACAGACGGCGGAAACCCGGTAGGTCGTGAGGTGTACTGATAATCAGTATCTCGCGAATGCCAGCCGTCATCAGCACCGAGATGGGATAGTAAATCATCGGTTTGTCGTATATCGGGAGCATTTGCTTTGAAACCCCTTTCGTAATAGGGTAGAGGCGTGTGCCACTACCTCCTGCCAGTACAATTCCTTTCATGATTCAATGTATTAGTATGCAAAAGTACATCTTTATATATATATAAACGAATAATAGCGTCAGAAAGTACATATAAACGAAAAAATTGTCAATTATCAATTGTCAATTATCAATTATTTATTACCTTTGCAGGCGAAATAAGACATTTGGCTCATTGGAGAGATGCCAGAGTGGACGAATGGACCGCACTCGAAATGCGGCGTACGGGTAACCGTACCGGGGGTTCGAATCCCTCTCTCTCCGCATAACATCCCAAATAGGTTGAGAGTATTCTTAACCTTTTTTGTTAAGTAGCAACGGAGAAGTTGTTTTTTATTCCTTCTTCGTAATAAAAAAGGAAGGGCTCCCAATATGGGATTTCCTTCCTTCCGATTTGTAGGAACAAGGTATGCCCCTTCAGTCCATGTGGAAGAGTTCGGGCAGGGGGATGGTGACGGGCGAGTTGTCGGGGTTCACCTCCATGATGTCTGCCATCATGTCCCACCAACGCTGGGTGATGGGGTCGATGTGGTCGGTGTCCTGTGAACTCCCTTCTCCTTGGCACTCCTGATAGGCGAAGAGAATATTGGTGTCGCGGTCCCAGTAGATGCTGTAGTTGCCCACGCCCTGGTCCTTAATCATTTGTTTCAACTCAGGCCAGATGGCAGCGTGCCGCCTCTGGTATTCGTCCTCGAATCCTGGTTTCAGGAACATCTTGAATGCAAAGCGTTTCATATTTTTTTCTTTAGGGTCTTTAAGGTCTTTAAAGTAGTTATTTGGGCAGGTTGAAGGCGCGCGTCATTTCTGCCATCTGTTCGTCGCTCATGCCTTCGGGTTCATGACCGAGAGCGCGGCTTTGTATGTAGATGAGGGCACTCTTGTTCAGTACGTCCACCTGGTCGAAGGCGGCCATTACATCGACATCAACGGCAAAGACACCGTGCTTCTCCCACATCACCACGTCGTAGTCGTCGTCGATGGTGCGGATGGTGGCCTCTGCCAGTTCGTTGCTGCCAGGCAGCATGTAGGGCGCCATGCCCAGTCCACGCGGACAGAAAGCCTTGGTCTCGGGAATCATGGACCAAAGCATACGGGTGGCGACATCCTTCTTCATCCACTTCTGGCTGTGAGTCAGTGCCACAAGTTCGATGGGGTGGGTGTGGAGCGAGGCACGATAGGGTGAGCCTTTGCCCAACAGGTAGTTGTGTACGGCCAGGTGGCTGGGCAGTTCGCTGGTTGGGCGAACGGGATTGTCGGCTATCATCTCGTAGGATGCACAATCATCGAGAATGCGGATGATGCTACCGTTCTCCATGGGGCGGCGGGCGAGGTCACGCATTCGCATGTTCGTACCTTTGCAGTAAAAGTAACAGCCCTTCAGATGGGGCAGTGTCAGTCCGATGGGTGTCGCGGGGCCGATGGCGGGCATCCGACGAATCTCGTCGTCCACGTGCTCCGTCACGTTTACGGTAATGTTACCGCCGTTGCGCTCGGCCCACCCTTTTTGCCACAGATAGCCTGCCACTTCGGCCACTTTCTCTACTTCTGCCCGCAATGCAGGGCGATTGTCTAAGACAGATTTCATTTTATTCTCTTTTTTCGTTATTTCGATATCTCGATATTTCGATGTTTCGACGGTTCGGCATTTCGATATTTCGTTACTTTTATTCCCCGTACCGCTCCTTGGTTATCTGCTCCAGCGACTTTCCTTGCGTGTCGGGACAACCGATGACACCGACCACGAGCGAAATGAGCAGCAGGACTATCATGCACCAGGCAGCCAGCGTGAAACCTTCACCGTTCTCTCCGTAGATGAGGGTGAAGACGATGCCCCACACCGCCGACAAGCCGCGCACGACGAAGAACATCAGTCCCTGGGCTCCAGCACGGAACTTGGCAGGGAAGAGTTCGCTGCCCCACAGGGCATAGAATATCTGCACGGACAGACCACCGTTGATGCCCCACAGAATGGAGAAAGCCCACAGGCTGCCCATGCCGTTCACACCGCCAATGATGACTGCCCATGTGGCCAATGCCGCCACGAGCCCGAGCACATAGAAGAGTTTATGCGGCAGACGGTCGATGAGGAACGACAGCACGAAGGTCACGCCCACCACGAATGCCCATCCAGCACAGGCGAGCATATTGGCGTACTCGTTGCTGACACCGCCTGCCGTTTCATAGATGTGGGGCTGGAAGAATCCCATCACCGAGGCCACGAGGTTCCAAGTCAGGTAGATGGTGGCGAGGAACGCTGCGGTCTTGATGGCTATGCGGTTAGAAAACAGCACCTTGACATTTTCCACAAGACCTGTCTTTTTGCCATGGGTTTCCTTAAATTCGCTGCTCTCCTGCAAGCCGCGCTGCAGGTTCCAGGCGATGAACGCTACGACAAACAGCGATGCAAAGACGACGCGCGAGGAGAAAACATTCAGAGTATCGCCTGAGAGACTATTTCCACCGATGAAATGGGCTAAATTCTCCACCCACCCAAACAGGTAGCCGCCAGGAGCAAAGAGCATACCGAGCAGCAGGATAATCATCGGACCGAAACCCCACGACATCTGGGAGATGCAGATGTTGCGCCCGCGGTTGTTCACCTCCGAACTCTCGGAAATGTACGTCCACGAGGCGGGCACGCCCACGCCGACGGAGATGCCCGTGACCAGGAAGCCCAGGAGCAGCATGGGGAAGTTGACGGACAGCATGACGAGCAGCACGCCTGTCATGTACACCAAGAGGTTATACGTGAAGATGAACTTGCGTCCGTACTTGTCGGCAAGGAAACCGCCAATGATGGCGCCGAGAGCGGCACCCAGGCAGTTGGCACTGATGAAGTTGAGCCATCCAAGGTGTACCTCTGAAAGTCCCAGATACTTCTGCCAAAGGGTCAGCCCGCTGGCTCCAGCCACAATGGCACCAGCATCTAAGTAATTGGTGAGCGATACCGCGATGGTGCTACGCAAAGAACTGTCTTTCATCTCTTACTGGTTACGTCATGTTCGTATTTCTCTACTTCAGCGATAAAGTCCTGACCCACAGGCACATTGTTGCGCAGACAGAACTCGTCATAGACGGCATTCCAAGGCAGAGCCTTAGCCTCTTCCAACAGGGCGAGGGTCTGGAAACCCTTGCCTTCCAGTTCCAGTTCAGCAATGCGCAGTGTGGGCTCCAGCAGGGCGCGGGTCATGCACTTCTGGGCGGCACGACTGCCCGTGACGTATGCGCCCACGCGGTTGATGCTGCCGTCGAAGTAGTCGAGGCCATAGTGTACGCGGTCAAGGGCATTGGCACGCACGATTTCCTGAAAGAGGTCGAGCGTCGGGTCGTCCATGATGGTCACGTGGTCGCTGTCCCAGCGGATGGGACGCGAGACGTGGAGCATCAGTTCGGGCACAAACTGTAGGACGGCACTCACTTTGTCGGCAGGGCTCTCGGTGGGGTGGTAGTGTCCTGTGTCGATGGTCAGCATCTTGTGGTGCTGGGCGGCATAGGCGGTGTAGAAATCGTGGCTGCCCACAGTGAAACTCTCCAGTCCGATGCCGAACACCTTGCCCTCGATGCAGTCCTTCATCATGGGTTGTTCCTTGGCAAATATCTCGTCGAGGCTTTCACGCAGCAACTGGCGATAGAGGTAGTGGTTGACGCTTTGGTCCTTGCAACCATCGTGTACCCAGATGTTCATGATGCAGGGATCCTGCTGTGCTTCGCCCATGGCGTTGGCGATGTCGCGGCAGTGCTTCGTGTGCTCAATCCAGAACTGGCGGATGCCCTTGTCGGGGTTCGACAGCGAGAGGTTGCCGCTCTTCGGGTGCGAGAAACTGGTCGAGTTGAAGTCCAGTTTCGTGTCGTGCTCGCGCCCCCACTCAATCCACGACTGGAAGTATGAGGCATCCACTTCGTCGCGGTCCACCACTTTGCCCTGAAAGTCTCCGTAGATTTCGTGCAGGTTCAGTCGGTGCGAGCCAGGGATGAGACGTTTGGCTGCGAGGATGTCCTGACGCAGTTCGTCGATGTTACGAGCCTTGCCAGGGTAGTTGCCTGTGCTCTGAATACCCCCCGACAGGGCACCAGCCTGCACCTCGAACCCCGTCACGTCGTCGGCTTGCCAGCAGTGCATTGACAGGTGGAAATCCTGCAACTGGTTCAATACCTTTTCGGTGTCCACGCCCACTTCGGCGTAACGCTCTCGCGCCACTTCATAGGCGCGGGTTACTAATTCTTTTTTCATTGTATTTCGTTATTTCGATATTTCGATATTTTGGGACTTTAATTCAAGGCTTGGAATCGCTTGTATGCCTCGTTCCACTCGGCACGGGCATTTGGTGTGTAGGACTTCAGTTCTACGCTCTTGGCGACAATGCGGCGCATGTCGGTCAATGAGCCCACATCACCTGCGGCACGCACCTGAACCAAGGTGTTGCCCAAGGCGGTGCCCTCGGCAGGACCAGCGACAACGGGCAAGCCTGTGGCATCTGCCGTCCACTGCATCAGGTGCTGATTGAGCGAACCGCCGCCGATGACATGCAGGCGTAGGATTGGAAAATCGGCCATTTCGCCGAGGATTTCTATGACTTGGCGATAGCGCAGTGCCAGCGAACGGAAGATGCAACGGATGTAGTCGGCGGGCACCTGCGGCTCGGCTTGTCCCGTGCGGCGGCAGAACTGGCGGATAGCCTCCGTCATGCTGTCGGGATGGGCAAACGAGGGGTCGTCGGGCTGTATGAGACCCGGGAACTCCGACTGGTGGCAGAGGGCGTTCAGTTCATTCACATCAGGACATTTACCATTTGACCATTTACCATTTACCATTTGGGCGAACTCTTTGCGGCAGTTCTCAAAGAGCCACATGCCGCAGATGTTCTTCAGGAAACGCGTCGTGCCGTCCAGTCCGCCCTCGTTGGTAAAGTTGTGGCGGAAACTGTCGTCCGTGATGATGGCATGTCGGCTCTCGATGCCCAGCAGCGACCACGTGCCGCAGGAGAGATAGGCGTAGTTGCCGTCCTCGGCTGGTACTGCTGCCACGGCGGATGCCGTGTCGTGTCCAGCCACGCTGACGACAGGCACGGATCCCAGTCCTGTGGCTGTCTGCACCTGTGGGGTGAGCGTACCAACGATGGTGCCTGGTTGGACAAGAGTGCCGAACTGGTTGCGACGGAGTCCCAACATGCTCAATAGTTCTTCGTCAAGGTCGCCCGTCGTGGGGACCATCATCTGGCTGGTGCTCAGGACAGTCTGTTCACAGACGGCCTGCCCTGTCAGCAGGTAGGCGAGTGCATCGGGGATGAAGAGAATCTTGTCGGCGGCAGCGAGTGCTGAGCATCCGTTGTGCCGCAGCGTGTCCAATTGGAACAGCGAGTTGAAGGTCATGAACTGTATGCCCGTGCGCTGGTAGAGTTCCCGTGCAGGCATGTGTTCCTCGAAGAATCGTTCCACAGCTCCGTCGGTGTGTGGGTCACGATAGCAGTAGGGCAGCCCCAGCAGTTGTCCGTCCTTGCCAAACATGGCAAAGTCCACGCCCCACGTGTCGATGCCGATGGAGGAGAGCGCGATGCCCTCTTTAGCCACCTTGCGCAGTGCCGCAAGTATCTCGTCGTACAGTTGTGGCAGGTCCCAGAATATGTGTCCCGAGATGGGAATCTGCGGATTGCGGAATCGAGTCCACTCCGTCATCTCCACTCGCTCCCCGTCAAAGGCAGCCAGCACGGTGCGACCGCTTGTCGCTCCGAGGTCCACCGCAAGGAAATATTTCATCGTGTCTGTATTTTACAGTAAGGAAAAAGGGAGGCAGCGTCGGGTCGGTTACATTTTCGTCCAATACATTGTCTCGCTGATGGGTCCCCACGAGCCACGCACCTTCAGTGTCTTGTCGTCCTTAAAGGACAGTCTCACCTTGAACGATTTTCCGCGAGTGGGGTCATAAATCTGTCCGTTGCGCCATTCTGCTTTCTCCGCATCGAAAGTTACCTTTTCTATGAGCACAATCTGGTTGGCAGGCGTGTTGCGCTTCGCCTTGTCGGGATTTTTCTCGTCGGTGCGAATGGTGCCGTCCTCCATCTTCAGGTTGTCCACCCAGATGACTTGGGCGCGATAGCCGTCGCCGACCTTCTTCACTTCCACCTTCGAGTTGACCCCGTTGTGCTTTGTTTTGTACGTGCCTACAATGTCGTCAGCCTTGTTTTGTGCCGACAAACTGAAGGCAACAAACAGTCCGCAAACCAATGTTAAAAGGAATTTTTTCATAGTCATTCTATTTATTCGTTACAAACTTTGAGGTCAAAGATACAACATTAAATTAAGAATTAAAAATTAAAGACTAAAAATCGTATCATTGACTTGGCAGTCTTAGATACTCTCGCTGCTCCGTCACTTCAATTTTCAATTTTCATTTTTCACTTTTAATTTTTAATTTTTAATTTTTAATCGTATCTTTGCCCCAACTTATGAAACAAGAATGAAGGAAATGAAGAATCTTGAACAAATATTTGCAGCCAAGTTGCTGAACATTAAGGCCATCAAGTTACAACCCAACAATCCCTTCACGTGGGCCTCGGGTTGGCATTCGCCGTTCTATTGCGACAACCGCAAGACCCTGTCGTACCCCGAACTCCGCTCCTTCGTCAAATTGGAGACGGCGCGCATCATCCTTGAGCGATTTCCCGAGGTTGAGGCCATAGCAGGCGTAGCCACGGGAGCCATTCCGCAGGGTGCCCTGGTGGCAGACGCTCTGGGCAAGCCCTTTGCCTATGTCCGTTCCAAGCCCAAGGACCACGGACTGGAAAACCTCATTGAGGGCGAGTTGCGCCCTGGCATGAAGGTGGTCGTGGTCGAAGACCTCATCTCCACGGGCGGCAGCAGCCTTAAGGCTGTCGAAGCCATCCGCCAGAACGGTTGCGAGGTCATCGGCATGGTGGCTGCCTACACCTATGGTTTCAGCGAGGCAGAGAAAGCCTTCCAAAAAGCCAATGTTGCCCTCGTCACCCTCACCAACTACGAAGCCGTAGTGGCAGAAGCCCTGCGCATCGGTTATATTAAAAAGGAAGATATAGCGTTGTTGAACGAGTGGCGCAAAGACCCCGCAAACTGGAATAAGTGATATGACGAAATACGAAAGCACCATAAAGAAGATATACGCCCCCGTGGGCAATGTGTATGCCAAGTTGAGTGACCTCAGCAACCTCAGTGCCATACAAGAGCGGCTCAGCGACCCCGCCTTCGAACAAGTCGTGCGCCAACAGGCAGGCGACAAGGTCAACGACGAACAGTTGGCGCGCCTGCGCGACATTGTCCAGAAGTTGCAGTTCGACCGTGACTCCGTCACCGCCGATGCTGGTCCCTTGGGTACCCTGTCGCTGCGTGTCGTGGAGCGCGAAGACCCGAAACTCGTGAAGTTCCAGACCGAAAACTCCCCTGTGGCTGCCAACCTCTGGATACAACTACTGCCCGCTTCCGACACCCAGTGCGCCATGAAGGTAACCCTTGGTGCCGACCTCAACTTCTTCCTCAAGCAAATGCTTAAAGGCAAACTTCAGGACGGTGTGGAGCGCTTGGCTGACATGCTCGCCATGCTGCCGTATTGAAAGAATGAGAAAATGAGGAAATGAGGAAATGAGGAAATGAGAGGGGCAATGTCATATATATATATAAGGAAAAGGAGAACGTGGCTTTCTCATTTTCTCATTCTCCTGTTTTCTCTCTTTCCCGCCTCGTGCGGCGACGAAGTGGTGAGCAACAAGTATTGTTCCTTGCCTGCCCACTTTCTCTTCACCCCGGTCAACAGCATCTCGCAACTCAACAGTTCATGCAATTCAATGGGCGAGTGGTGTACCATCATTGCACAAAACAACCAAGTGCTTGTATCAAAGCCAACAGGCGAGCCTGGTAAGATAAACATCACAGCCGACGTAATGTACCACGGGATGTATCTTGGTCTTAGCGGACTCATCGTTGGTCTGCCAAACACCCCTGAACTGGGCGAGGTGCAGCCCATCGTCACCTGCTACGACCTTGCCTGCCGCAACTGTTACGAAGAGCGTAACACAACTCCCAGACTCTCCCTGAAGGAAGGTGGTTATGCCCATTGCTCTAAATGTCAGCGCACCTACAATCTGAATAATGTTGGTCAGGTAAACCAAGGAGATGCGGGCAAACCACTCTATCGTTATCGCGTCTATTACGGAAACAACACCCTTTCCGTCGATAATCCGTAGGTACACAATAATTTTTAATTTTTAATTTTTAATTTTTAATTTATTATTCGTATCTTTGTACCCCGAAAAGGCTGCCCAGATGGTGGAATTGGTAGACACGAGGGACTTAAAATCCCTTGGCCTAACAGCCGTACGGGTTCGAGTCCCGTTCCGGGCACTTTAAAGAAGAGGCACCTGCAAACCGTTGGTTTTGCAGGTGTCTCGTTGTTTGTGGCGGTCAACGTGCGGCGCAGTCGGGACAGAGGCCTTTTATCATGTAGTTGATGGAGGACATCTGGAAGCCTGTGGGCAGGGTAACTTGTGGAATCTTTGTTTCGCGGAAACAATAGGTGCGATGGCACTGCTCGCAATAGAAGTGGGTGTGCTGGTCGTCGTGTGTGTGGTGGTCGTCGCTCTCACATGCCTCGTAGCGCAGGGAGCCGCTGCCGTCCTCGATGGCGTGCACGACATGGTGCTGGAGCAGGAGGGTGAGGGTGCGGAAGATGGTGCTGCGCTCGGCGGTGGGCATGCGGTCTTCGAGTTCGCGCAGGGACAGTGGGCGAAAGGCTTGCGCCAGTTCGCGCATGACCAGCAACCGCATGGCAGTAGGCTTCACGCCATGATGCTCAAGATGGTGTTCTATGTCTCGGTTTTCCATAGGGGGAGCCTTTAGTACTTAAAGGAACTGCCACCGGAGAACTCGCGCAGGAGTGAGGTGGGCGGTACTTGGCGTGCGGGCACGGGGACGAAGTAGCGGAGGAACTTGCGCAGGCGGGAGGCTTCGCTGTATTCGGGCTCGCGCTCGCTGACCAGTTCCAGGATGGGCATCACCTGTTCGCGGATGACGTTGAGTTCGTAGAGCAGTGCCGAGTTGAAGGTGGCGTCGGCTGTCTCCTGGAAGGGGAATATCCATAGTTCCTCGCCTCGTGTGACGGAGGGGTAGCGGCGGATGGTTTCCAGGGCGGAGTAGCCGCGGTAGCGATAGTCGCGCAGGAGTCGGCGCAGGAGGCGGATGTCCTCGGTGGGCACATAGTTGTGGTCGTCGAGGGCTATGGTGGTGAGGGCAGAGACATAGATGCGGTACTTCTGGTCCTCGGGTATCTGGCACGAGAGGATGGGGTTGAGGGCGTGGTTGCCTTCAAGGATGATGACATCGTCGGACCCTATCTTCAGTTTCTTGCCTTCGAACTTGCGTTCACCGCTGACGAAGTCGTAGCGGGGCAGTTCCACTTCCTCGCCGTTGAGCAGGGCACTCATTTGCTGGTTGAAGAAGTTGGTGTCCATGGCTTGGATGCACTCGAAGTCGTACTCGCCGTTTTCGTCGAGCGGTGTGTCAACGCGGTTGACGAAGTAGTTGTCTGTGGAGAGTGTGTGGGGATGGAGCCCGCTGGCAATGAGTTGGACGGCGATGCGCTTGCTCGTGGTGGTCTTGCCGCTGCTGCTGGGGCCTGCGATGAGCACCAGTTTGGCACCGCGCTCCACTATGTCGTCGGTGATTTTGTGCAGTTTGCGTTCCTGGAGTGCTTCGGCTATGTTGATGAGTTCGGCGGCCATTCCTTTCTTGATGGCTGCGTTGACATCGCCTGCCGTGCGCACGCCCATGATGTGTTGCCAACGGTGGTATTCGCGGAATACTCCGAGTTTCTTCTCCTGTGGTTCGACGGGCTCCAGTTCATCGGGATTCTTGCGCGAGGGGACGCGCAGGAGCATGCCTTCGTCCAAGGGAATGAGGTCGAAGAGGTGTATCATGCCTGTGTGGGTGAGCAGGCAGCCATAGAAGAAGTCGATGGTCTCCTCCAGTTGGTAGTAGTAGGAATAGAGGTTGCCCTGGCTTTCGAGCAGTTGGGCCTTGCTCTCCATGCCGCGCTGGCGGAATACTTGTATGGCTTCCTCGATGGGGCACTGGATGCGGTGGATTTGCATGTTGGCATCCACTATCTCCTGCATGCGCTGGCGTATGTTCCTTACATCGTCTGCCTCGATGGAGCGGCCGATGTAGAGTTCACAGTAGAAGCCGCGGCAAACGGGTGCGCCGATGATGAGCCTTCCGTCGGGGAACAGGTCTTCTACGGCCTTGGCCAGCACGAAGAAGAGCGTGTGGACGTAGGTGCGCATGCCGCTGATGGTGGTCAGGTCGAGCAGTTCCACATCTTTGCTGTTGTAGAATCGGTAGTTCAGTCCCTGTATCTTGTTGTTGATGCTGGCGCAGATGGGGCCGTGGTTCAGGGGGACACCAGATTGCTCGTAAACTTCCTTGACCGAACAACCAAGGGGCATGGGAAATGTCTTGCCCGTGTTCTTGCAGCGGATATTGATAGTGTTTGCCATTCTGTGTAAGGGATTTTAATTATTTTTTTCTTTCTTTATGCATTGTATGAACTCTTCCATGCCCTCCGATGCGCCCTTCATGATGTGTGTGAATGGTCGCATGGAGTTCCACTGTACGGGCTTTGGGTCGATGAGGTAGATGGGAGCGTCCTCGGGGACATAGTGGATGAGCCCTGCGGCGGGATAGACGTTGAGGCTGGTGCCGATGATGAGATAGATGTCGGCCTTGCCGCTCAGTGCTGCAGCGCGTTCGATGTTGGGCACTGCCTCGCCAAACCATACGATGAAGGGGCGCAGTTGGCTGCCGTCCTTTGCCAAATCCCCCATCCTTACGTCGCAATGGTCTGTGGGCAGTTCCTCTATGAAATGCGGATTGTTCGGGTCGCGGCTGCTGCAAACCTTCATCAGTTCGCCGTGCAGGTGCAGTACCTTTGTGCTTCCAGCCCTTTCGTGCAGGTTATCCACATTCTGCGTGATAATCTCCACGTCGTAGTCCTGTTCCAGACTTGCCAGCAGTTCGTGTCCTCGGCAGGGAAGCACATTCTGCAGTTCGCGGCGGCGGATGTTGTAAAACTCCGTCACCATCTGTGGGTTACGCACCCAGCCTTCGGGCGTTGCCACGTCTTCCACATTGTACGTGTCCCATAGTCCACCGCTGTCGCGGAAGGTGCTGATGCCGCTTTCGGCACTCATGCCAGCCCCTGTGAGAACGACCAACTTTTTCATAGCACATAAGGTTTGTCGCCTACAAAGATAGTGATTTCTGGAAATAAAAACAAAATTTATAATCAATACCTCTCTTTTTCTATTTCCGCCACACAATATTTAATAATTTTCAGATGACATCGAGCAACCATTTCCAAATGGGGATGACATGGATGCTCACCGCGCGGTTTAGAGTGCGAATAAAGTAAAAAAATATTTACAAATCGAAGAAAGTCGGGGGGCCTTCGAAAATGCCCTGATTTAGGGGTTTCTGAAGGTTAAGTTAACCTAAGGGCTAAGGTTAAGTTAACCTGGAGCCTCAAGTTAAGTTAACCTTCGGCTCCAGGTTGCAGAACCTCCCACGGGTGGTTGGTGAAAGGTTTTGCAAATATTATGAAAAATCTTGACGAATACACTTCGCACAATACCCCCAAAGACTATTCGGAAAAGGCTTGCGCTTCTGCCTCGGCAATTATCTCTTCCCTGGTTTTCCCCTTCATCGTGATGTCGGAGAAGTCGATGTCCACCGTGTCTTCGTGCTGTTCGGCCTTCTCCTCCTGCGTGAGTGGCTTGGGCGGTTCGATGATTTCCTTCTGCAGTTCCTTGGGAGCGGTGAGGCCGATGACAAATTCCCTGTCCTTCCTTACCTTGTTCAGTGCTTCCTTTGAGGCCGTCTGCTGACTTTCCTTCTTCGAGTAGCCGCGCCCGCTGCCGCAAATCGTGCCGCCTATCAGCACGCGGCTGAGAAATACGGGAGTAGCGTTGTTTTCCTTGCTCTCCTCTGCCTCGAAGGTTATCTCGATGTGCCTCTTTTGTCCCCACTCGATGAGTCGACTCTTGTAGTTGACCTCTTTGGCTGCCTTCTCGATGTCCACGAGTTGCTTCATTATTTTTTCGCGGACAAAGCGCACGCAGTGGCCGTAGCCTCTGTCGAGATAGATGGCGCCGATGAGTGCCTCAAAGGCGTTTCCCGCAGTGTAGTTGTTGTGGCCCTGGCGCTTGTAGTTGGAGATGATGAGGCGGTCGATGCCTGTCTCCTTGGCCAGTTGGCCCAGCGACTGGCGCTTGACAATGTTGCTGCGGGCGTTGGTCAGGAAGCCTTCGGACTTCTTGGGGAAATGTCGGAAGACGATGTGCCCGACGACGGCATCCAGAATGGCATCGCCCAGAAACTCCAGCCGCTCGTTGTCGATGCGCTTGCCTTCCTCGCGGACGGCTGCCGAACGATGGAGCATCGCCATCTTGTAGGGGCGGATGTTGTGCGGATAGAAACCGAGCACTTTGTATAGAGAACGATAAAGCTCCCTATCCTTGAGGAAGGGGAGCTTCATGCGCGTAATCAGGTCAGTCAGCATACTTCTTAAATATCGCACAGGCATTGTGGCCACCGAAACCGAATGTGTTGCTGAGGGCAGCACGCACGGTGCGCTTCTGAGCCTTGTTGAAGGTGAAGTTCAGCGCATAGTCGATTTCGGGGTCTTCGTCGCCTTCCTCGTGGTTGATGGTGGGCGGCACGATGTCGTTGGCCACGCTCAGTATGCTGAACATGGCCTCGATGGCTCCGGCGGCACCCAGCAGGTGGCCTGTCATCGACTTTGTGCTGCTGATGTTCAGTGTGTAGGCATGTTCGCCAAAGACATCCTTGATGGCCTTCACCTCGGAGATGTCACCCACGGGAGTGGATGTGCCGTGAACATTGATGTAGTCGATGTCCTCGGGCTTCATCTCTGCATCCTCTATGGCATTCCTCATTACCAACTTGGCACCCAGGCCTTCGGGGTGGCTGGCGGTGATGTGGTGGGCATCGGCACTCATGCCGCAACCTGCCACTTCTGCGTAGATGTGCGCTCCGCGTGCCTTGGCGTGTTCCAGTTCTTCGAGGATGAGAATGGCGCTGCCCTCTGCCATTACGAAACCATCGCGGCTCTTGCTGAAGGGGCGGCTTGCCTTCTCGGGCTCGTCGTTGCGGGTGCTCAGGGCGTGCATGGCATTAAAGCCACCGACACCGCCTGGATAGATGGCAGCCTCGGCACCGCCTGTTACGATGACCTCGGCCTTGCCCAAGCGAATGAGGTTGAAGGCATCGGCCAGTGCATTGGTGCTGCTGGCGCAGGCACTGGAGGTGATGTAGTTGGGGCCGTGGAAGCCATACTTCATGCTGATTTGCCCTGCGGAAATGTCGGCAATCATCTTGGGGATGAAGAAGGGGTTGTACTTGGGGCCTACAGCCTCGTGGGTGCGTTCGTAGTTCCATTCTTCCTCCTCGAAGGTGTGCATGCCCCCGATGCCGACACCAAGAACCACGCCCACGCGGTTCTTGTCGATGGTCTCCAGGTTAAGTTGGCTGTTCTCCACTGCCATCTGTGCGGCTGCCATGGCATATTGGCAATAGGGGTCCATCTTGCGGGCTTCCTTGCGGTCGATGTAGTCTTCGGCATTGAAGTTCTTGACCTCACAGCCGAAGGTGGTCTTGAAGCCTGTCGTGTCAAAGTGTGTGATAGGTGCGGCACCACTTACGCCAGCCACCACTTTTTTCCAAGTTTCCTCGGCGGTGTTGCCCAGTGGCGAAATGGCACCAATGCCTGTTACGACAACTCTTTTCAGTTCCATAGTTCTTGTTTTATAGGGAAAAGAAGGGGAGTTAAAGGGGAGATTGACTCCCTTTTAGCTCCCCTCCAATTTCTTTTCTTTTAATCTGTTTAGGCCTTAGCCTCTTCGATGAACTTGATTGCGTCGCCTACGGTGGCAATCTTCTCGGCAGCGTCGTCGGTGATGGTGATATCGAACTGGCGCTCCAGCTCCATAATCAGTTCAACGGTCTCCAGAGAATCTGCACCCAAATCCTGAGTGAAGTTAGCACTTTCTACTACTTGAGCTTCATCTACATTCAGTTGGTCAGCGATAATAGCCTTTACTTTTTCAGCAATTTCAGACATAGTTGTAAATGTTTTGTTTATAATAATTAGTTGTTTTCTCTCTCAAAATCGGCTGCAAAGATACGACATATTGATAGAACTACCAAATTTTTGTATGAAAAACATACCCTTTTTGCACACTCGGTATGGCGGTGTGCAATTTTTTGGAAGCCATATAGGTTATGATTCTATGTTTTACTCCCTTCGGGTAGGGTAGTCGCCTCGCAACTGTTCGAATGCAGAGGGATTGGCCTTCAGGGGCATAGAGTCGTTGAGGGGGCTGTAGCGTGTTCCCGTGCGTTCGGGAACAGCCTCGGGCGGCAGGATGTGGAAGTGGGGCACCCCTGTTGTCGGATGGAGCCACTGGCTTAGGGCTTCCAGGGTCATGCGCGTGGCGTTGGCCTTGCCGTCGGCAGAGTAGCCTGCAATGTGTGGCGTGCCGATGAATGTGCGTCTGAGCAGTTGTGGATTGATGTGGGGCTCTTGTTCCCAGGTGTCGATGACGGCTGCGCGAATGTGTCCGTTGTCCAAACTGCGGATGAGTGCTTCCTCGTCAACTACTCCGCCTCGGGCAGCATTGATGAGTATGGGGCGTTTCTTCAGACTGCCCAGAAACTTCTCGTCAACAAGATGGTACGTAGGGTAGGCTCCGCCGTGGGTCAGTGGCGTGTGCAGCGTGATGATGTCGCAGGAAGCCCTTAACGCTTCTATAGTTGAAAGTTGAAAGTTGAAAGTTGAAAGTTGCTCCTCGCTCCTTGCCCCTTGCTCCTCAAAAAGCAGTGGGTCGTTGATGAGAATCTGTCTTACGAGTGGGCGCATGACCTCGGCCACTGCTGTGCCCACATGGCCGTAGCCAATGATGCCGAGGGAGGCTTCCCTAAGTTGGATGAGCCCTGTTTTTTCGGCTTCGAGTAATCCGTTTCGGACATACTGTGCCACGCTGGAGGCATTGCATCCAGGACAATTCGTCCACTGGATACCTGCCGCGTCGAGGTATTCGGTATCCAAATGGTCGTATCCAATGGTGGCGGTCGCGATGAAACGCACGCGACTGCCTTCCAGCAGTTGGCGATTGCACTGCGTGCGTGTCCTTATGAGCAAGGCATCGGCCTCGCGCACGTCGGCCGCTGTGATAGCACTGCCAGGAAGATACACTACCTCGTCGGCCAAGCGTTCCGCCAGACCGCGAATGAAGGGTATCTTATCGTCAATGACCACTCTCATATAGCCCCCTCCAAGTTGTCCACGACCTCGTCGCAAAGGTCGGCGATTGCCTCTCGCGGGTTGGTCGTGGCCAATCCCACCACATAGGCACCGCTGGCGCGACCCGCGCGAAGTCCGTTGAGGCTGTCTTCGTACACCACACACTCCTTGATGTCCACTCCCAACAGCTTGGCAGCGCGTAGGTAGCAGTCGGGCGAGGGCTTGCTTTCCTGGAAATCCTCCGAGGTGAGAATGTGCGTGAAGAGTCCCTTCAGTTCGGGGCGCGCTTTGTACACCGTCTCCATCTTTGGCCGATTTGAACTGGTCACGATAGCAGTGGGAATGCCTTGCTGGTGCAGCCATTTCGCGTACGCGCGCGTACCTTTAATATATGGATAGTTCATTTTAGCCTCAAAGTCGTTCAGCCTGCGCGTCACTTCGGATTGCGTGGCGGGGTCGTTTATCCATGCGTCGAAGATTTGCGTGAGCGTCTGCCCCTTGATGCGCTGACTGAAGTCTGGGACGTCGGGACGAAGTTCACGCCCCATCTGTCCCCAAAACTTGGAGTATTGGCTTTCGGTGTCCAACACGACACCGTCGAGGTCGAACAGGGCTGCCTTATAAGTCTTTTTTGTCATGTGTGTGCTGCATTTTGCCTGCAAAGTTACGGATAATTTTTCACTTTTCACTTTTCACTTTTCACTTTATTTCGTACCTTTGCGGAGAAAAGGGAATAACGTGGAAAAACTGCACATCATCACCCCTGTGAAAGACAGCATCGACTCCACACTGGACACGGTGCGCGCCGTCATGGCCTCCAGGCTGGACGTGCCGCATACCTATACCCTTTACAACGATTTTTCGACTCCCGAGAACACACAGCGGCTGGAGGAGGCCAGCCGCGAGATGGGGTTTCAGTTGGTGAATCTCAGTGAACTGACCACTCACCCCTCGCCAAACTATCTGCTCGTCCTGCAACGCGAACGGCGGATGTGCGTGGAGGAAGAGGCTGCGCTCGTAATCGTGGAGAGTGACGTCGTGGTGCGTCCCGATACGCTGCAGGGTCTGTGGCAAGGTACTTTGCAACATCCCGACACGGGTATTGCTGCCGCTGTGACTGTTGACGAAAAGGGGGAAATCAACTATCCCTACCTCTATGCCAAGAGCTCCGAGGAAAAGGTGGTCGATACTCGCCGCCATTGCTCCTTCTGCTGCTCACTGCTTACTCCCGAACTGTTGCGTCGTGTCGATTTTGACCAACTCAATGCTTCTAAGTCGTGGTTCGACGTTACCATCTCGCACCGCTCGCTCGAAGAGGGACTTCACAATTATCTGTTTGCTACGTTGCCCGTCACACACAAGCCGCACAGCAGCCGCCCCTGGAAGCAACTGAAATACAAGAATCCCCTGAAATACTATTGGCTGAAACTGACCAAAGGACTTGATAAGATATGACCCCAAAGGCTTCGCTCATCATCTCGGTTTACGACAATATACCCTTCCTCAAACTTGTGCTCGATTCCCTGCAGTGGCAGACGGAGCAGGACTTCGAGGTCATCGTTTCGGAGGATGCTGAACATGAAGACATGGCTCGTTTCGTGGCCTCGTACCCTTTCCTCCAATCCCACCAACACCTGACACAGCCCGACATAGGGTGGCGCAAGGAACTGGCTCTGAACCGCGCCGTCGTAGCCGCTAAATCCGACTGGCTCGTCTTCATCGACGGCGACTGCCTGCTGCATCCCCGTTTCATGGAAGAGCACATCCGCATGGCGGCCCCCGACGTGGTGCTGGCAGGGAAGCGAGTGCGCCTGCCTCAGTTGCTGACGGAACGTCTGTTGACCAACCAGATGGACGTTCGCGGTGTGCCGCGCGCCCTGTTCCGCCAGTTGTTTACGGGTCGTGTAAGCCACATCGAGGAGGCTCTTTATGTGTCGTCCGAAAGTCTGCTGGGACGTTTGTTCCCCACTCGGAAGGCTCATTCGCTGACGGGGTGCAATATGTCCGTTTCGCGCCATGCCCTACGCCTTATCAATGGTTTCGATGAGGACTATACCCGACCAGCCATTGGCGAGGATGTGGACCTGCTGTGGCGCCTTCGCGGTATGGGAGTACGTCTGGCCTCCGTGCGCAATCGTGCCGTGCAGTACCACCTATGGCATTCAGCCAGTTGGACCGACCAAAGCGAGAACCAGGCCCTCATGCGCCAGCATCAGGCCGAGAACCAATATATATGTAAGAATGGAATCCAAAAACTCTGATCAGCAGCCCCTGGTCTCTATCATTGTTCCCGTCTATAATGCCGAGGCTTTCTTGGCCGATACCATGCAGTCGATACTGGCCATGCGGTACCCCCGACTGGAGATTCTGCTCATGGACGACGGCTCGACCGACGGTAGCATGCAGATTGCCCATCGGTTCGCCGCTGAGAACCAGCGCATTCGCTTGTTCAGCCAGCCCAATCAGGGGGCTTCGGTTGCGCGCAATAATCTTATCCAGAAGGCTCATGGGAAGTATATCCTTCCCATCGATGCCGACAATTTGGTGGAACCCACCTACGTCAGCCACGCTGTGGAGGTGATGGAGGGAGACACGGAGGTGAAGGTGGTCTGTCCGCGTACCGACCAGTTCGGGCTACGCACGGGCGAGATTCATCATCCCCCCTACAGCCTGCACTTGTTGGCTCGCAAGAACATCATCGATGCCTGCGCCATGTACCGAAAGTCGGACTGGGAGCGCGTGGGCGGCTACTGTGCCGAGGTTCCCACTCGCGAGGACTGGGAGTTTTGGCTCTCCATACTGGAGGACGGAGGTCGGGTGGTGCGCTTGCCCGACATCGAGTTCCACTATCGCCAGCATGGCACCTCGAAACGCCATCGCCTGCGCCATCGCATTCGCGAGGTCATCGACATCATCAACCGTCGCCACCCCGAACTCTACGAACGCGAGTACGGTGGCACCCTGTGCTATCATCGCAGTCTGACGGGCCTGACGAACCGTCTGTACCGATTGCTACATCCGCGTCGCACGTTGGTCAGTCCCGATGCCGATACGGGAGTAAAGTATTTTGTCCGTGCCCTGCCCGTCCATTTTGAGGCTCAGCACGGCGAAGTCATCTACAAGCGGCGCAACGAATTGCGCGTGCTTACATACCACGGTCGTGAGTATGTTGTCAAGCAGTTCATCGTGCCCAACCTGCTGAACCGTCTGGTTTACGGATTTCTGCGCAAGTCGAAGGCTCAGCGCAGTTATGAATATGCTCGGTTGCTCCTCTCAAAAGGTATAGCCACCCCTCGTCCTGTGGCGTGGCAGACGGAGCGCACCTGCCTGCTCATGGGGCGCAGCTATTTCGTTTCGGAACGCTCGCGCTGCCCCTACACCTATGCTGACCTCCTCTCTGGTTCCGTTCCTGCCGATGACGAGGAACGCTATCTGAGGCTCATAGCCCAGACCGTGGCACGGCTGCATGACGAGGGCATGGTACACCAAGACCTTTCTCGCGGAAACATACTCTTTGGCGACGGCGACCGTGTGGAACTTATCGACCTCAACCGCATCCGCTTCCGCAAGGTGAGCATGGAGGATGGCTGTCGCAACTTTGCCGAACGCCTTCCTGCAACCGAGCAGCAACGGCGCACGATGGCTGAGGCTTATGCTGCTGTTCGTTGTTTTGCCCCCGATGAATGCTATCGGCTGATGGTTCAATATAATAAGGAAAAGGAATAAAAAAGGGAGCCGTGCGGCTCCCTTTTTTGCTATACTTTCTATATTGTCTGGGCTATATAGTCTATATAGTTCGTCCTATGCAGTCAATAGTTCCACCAACTTCTCTACGGCCGAGATGAGGCCTTCGGGGTTCTTTCCGCCTGCCGTGGCAAAGTGGGGCTGACCGCCGCCGCCGCCCTGGATGAGTTGGGCTGCTTCGCGGATGTGCTTACCGATGTTCACGCCCTGCTGAACAAGACTGTCCGAAGCGGCTGCCGTCAGCATGGGCTTGCCTTCGTTCAGGCTACCGATGACCACAAGTGCATGCTCCACCTCGGCACGCAACTGGAAGGCAATATCCTTCACATACTCGGGAGCCATGGCTGGTACGACGGTTTTCATGACAAGGGTGCCGCCGATATCCTTTGCATTGTCCTTCATCGACTGTTTCAGTTGCTGTGCCTTCTCTTTCATGTTGGCCTCTATCTGAGCCTTCAGTTGCTGGTTCTCGCAGAGGAACTTCTCGATGGCACCCTGCAAATCGGGTGTGTTGTTAAAGAGGTGGCGCAGTTCGTTGACGGTGTCGTTTATCTGATACATCATTTCCTCCACCTTCTGGCCAGTGATGGCTTCGATGCGGCGAACGCCTGCAGCCACGCTGCTCTCCGAGAGTATTTTCACCATACCCAACTGCCCTGTGCTCTTGGCATGGCAACCGCCGCAGAACTCTACGCTGTCGGCGAACTGCACGACGCGAACCTTGTCGCCATATTTTTCGCCAAACAGGGCAATGGCACCCAGTTTCTTGGCTTCTTCAATGGGCATGTCGCGATGGTCTTGCAAGGGGATGTTCTCGCGAATCTTTGCGTTCACCAGTCGCTCCACCTGACGCAGTTCTTCGTCGCTTACCTTCTGGAAATGACTGAAGTCGAAGCGCAGGTATTCTGGAGTCACGAGCGAGCCCTTCTGCTCGACGTGTGTTCCCAGCACCTGGCGCAGGGCTTGGTCCAGCAAGTGCGTAGCCGTGTGGTTGGCCTCGCTGGCATGGCGCAGGTCGGTGTCCACGCACGCCATGAAGGGGACTTCGGGTTGCTTGGGCAGTGTCTTGGTAATGTGCACCGCCAAACCGTTCTCCGTCTTGGTGTCGATGATTTCGATGGTTTCGTTTTCGCTTACCAACACACCGCTGTCGCCCACCTGTCCGCCCTTCTCGGCATAGAAAGGTGTCTGGTCGAGTACCAGTTGGTAGTATGTCTGCTTCTTCTGCACCACCTGGCGATAGCGCACGATGCGGCATTCGCTTTCGGTCATGTCCCAACCGAGGAATTTAGTTGAAAGTTGAGAGTTGAAAGTTGAAAGTTCTTCGCCGAATGGGACTTCGCCGTTGTTGCCAGTTTGCTCCTTGCCGGAGGTTAAACTTTCAACTTCCACCCAGTCGCCGTTCTCCACTTGGGCGGCGTTGCGGGCGCGGTCCTTCTGTTTCTGCATTTCTATGTTAAAACGCTCTTCATCGACGGTCAGGCCGTTTTCGCGGCAGATAAGTTCCGTCAGGTCGAGGGGGAATCCGTACGTGTCGAACAGGGTAAAGGCTTGTTCACCGTCGATGACAGTCTTGCCCTGCTGCTTTGTTTCCTCCATGACACCATCCAACAGGCGGATGCCTGTTTCCAATGTGCGCAGGAAACTCTCCTCCTCTTCCTTGATGACTTTCGAGATGAGTTCCCTCTGTGCCTCCAGTTCGGGGTATGTCTCACCCATTTCCTGAATGAGCACGGGCAGCAGTCGGTAGATGAAGGCTTCCTTCTGGCCGAGGAATGTGTAGGCGTAGCGCACGGCTCGGCGCAGGATGCGGCGAATGACATAGCCAGCCTTGGCATTGCCAGGCAGTTGCCCGTCGGCAATGGAGAAGGCAATGGTGCGCAGGTGGTCGGCCACTACGCGCATGGCCACGTCGGTATCCTCCTTCTCGCCGTAGTGTGTGCCGGCAATACTCTCGATGGCACGGATGATGGGTTGGAATACGTCGGTGTCGTAGTTCGACTGCTTGCCCTGAATGGCACGCACCAGTCGCTCGAACCCCATGCCTGTGTCGATGACATTCATCGAGAGGGGCTCCAGATGGCCGTCGGCCTTGCGCTCGAACTGCATAAACACGATGTTCCATATCTCGATGACCTGTGGGTCGTCCTTGTTCACCAATTCTCGACCGGGCACCTTTGCCTTCTCTTCAGCGGAGCGGCTGTCGAGATGAATTTCGGAACAGGGACCGCAGGGACCCGTGTCGCCCATCTCCCAGAAGTTGTCGTGCTTGTTGCCGTTGATGATGTGGTCGGCGGGCACGTGCTTCAGCCAGAAGCGGGCAGCCTCGTCGTCGCGTTCCAGGTGTTCCTCAGGAGAGCCCTCGAACACCGTCACATAGAGGTCCTTAGGGCCGATTTTCAGTACATCGACGAGATATTCCCAAGCCATGTCGATGGCACCCTCCTTGAAGTAGTCGCCAAACGACCAGTTGCCCAACATCTCGAACATCGTGTGGTGGTAGGTGTCGTGTCCCACCTCCTCCAGGTCGTTGTGCTTACCGCTCACGCGCAGGCATTTCTGCGAGTCGGCGCGGCGGCGCGGCTCGGGGTCGCGCTGTCCCAGTATGATGTCCTTCCACTGGTTCATGCCTGCGTTGGTGAACATCAGTGTGGGGTCGTCCTTCACGACCATGGGGGCAGAGGGCACTATGGTGTGTCCTTTCGACTCAAAGAATTTCTTGAACGATGTGCGTATTTCGTTTGCTGTCAACATAACATTTACTATTTAGTCATTTACCATTTAACCATTTAGAGACCCTCTCCAACCTCTCCCTTTTGGGAGGTGAGAAGTGAGAGGTGAGAAGTGAGAAGAGGATACGTTTTCCTCTTGAGAATTATTCAGGGAGTCTAATACATTTCTCTTACCTCTTACCTCTTGCCCCTTACCTCCCTTTAAGGGAGGGTTAGGGTAGGTCCTTGCCACTTCGTTCTCGCTGTTCGCTCGCGACCCCTTCGGCGTTCAATTTTCAACTTTCAATTTTCAACTTTCAATTTTCAATTTACTTATTCGGGCGCAAAATTACAAAATAATTATCAATTGTCAATTGTCAATTGTCAATTATTTATTATCTTTGCGGCAAAGAGAATGAGTTATGCCACTGAAGTCCGACAAACCAATAAAAAAATACTACGCAATAAGCGAGGTTGCGGAGATGTTTAATGTTTCGGAAACCCTGCTCCGTTTCTGGGAAAAGGAGTTCCCATCCATTCAGCCTCGCAAGAGTGGGCGCAACATCCGTCAATATACGCAAGAGGATATCGACGAGATTCGCATCATTCACAACATGGTGAAGGTCCGTGGTATGAAACTTGCCGCCGCTCGCGAGGCCTTGGCAAAAAACCGCAGGCGTGAGTCTGGAACCACAGAACTGATAGAACGCTTGCAGAATATCCGTGAGCAACTCCTCGGGCTCAAAAATGCCCTTGGCGACATCGTGTGACTTTTGTTATAAAATCTGCTTTACAGGGAAGGTGAAGTAAGTGTCGGGGAAGGGCTCGTCGCGCAAGGTGAAATGCCACCACTCGGTGTCGAGGGGCTTGAAGCCGTGACGGAGCATGGCGCGGCGAAGAACCATGCGGTGCTCAAACTGCTCGGCGGTGATGCTTCGTTTTGGCTCGGCAGGCGATTTAGAATTGTCACCCGTATATTCGCCCGTCTCGGGGTTGCCGCAGAAGTCGGGATGACTCTCGGGACCGAACCAGTCGAAGGTGCCGCCCATGTCGAGTTCCTTCTCCGTATTCATGTCGAAGAGCGTCAGGTCAACCGTCGAGCCGCGTGTGTGGCCGCTCTTCTCCATGATGTACTCCTGTTCGAAAAGCACGCTTTTGTCGAGGTCGGGATAGAAGTAGGGTTTCATCTTCGTGTCCGAGAGGTCGGCGGCCCAGCGCACAAAGTGGTCAACGCCCTTCTGCGGTCGGTAGGCGTCGTAGATTTTCAGTCGATAGCCCTGTGCCATCACGTCGTCGCTCACTCTTTTCAGGGCTGCTGCGGCTTGCTTTGTCAGCAGAGCCGTCGGCTCCTCGTAGCCGTCGATGCGGGTTCCCACGAAGTTGTACGTGCCGTAATAGCGAATCTCCAGGATGGCATCGGGTATGGCCTCGCTGAGCGTTACAAACTGGCTGCTGTCGTCGGTCGGACTGACCGCGGGGTCATCGTCCTGAGCACAGCAGGTAATCATACATACGCTGCAAATGATTACAAGGATGGCGACCGTCGCCCATAGTTTCTTCTGTATCATTCTCCTGTTTTTAATGGTCATAACTATTTTGTCCTTTGATGAGTGTCTTGGCTTCCGCCGTCGGATGAGGAAGAGACAGTCAGGGCCTGAAGCAGTGCGTCGAGTTGCTGCTGGCTCATGCCGTGAGCGAGCAGGAAGGCGGAGAAGGCCTTGGCATAGTCGGTGCCTGGCAGCAGGGACTCGTCGCTGACGCTGGCATAGTGCATCAGGCACGGGTTGAGTCTCAACGTCAACAATGCCTCGCACACGCCGGAGTCTTTCTCCGGGGTCACCTCAAAATAGTTGTCGTAGGTCTTCAAGTAGTCGGCCACGATTTCCTCGTAGGTCGCGCCGCAGAGTCCCTCGAGCAGGGCGCACACATAGCCGGTGCGGTCCTTGCCCTCCAGACAGTGGACGACATACGGGGCGGGGTGTGACGGCAGTTCCTTCAACGCCTCTATAAGCCGGTCGTTGAACTCGGCTGCCGTGGGGTCGGCCTTCAGCGGACACAGTATCACGTTGCCGCTCTCCCACAGCGTGCGGCTGTAGGCTGGCATATCGTAGCCCCCAATCATCTCCTCCGTGTCGGCGAGGTTGAGCACCGTCCTCACCTGGTTCTCCTCCAGATAGGCCGACACATAACTGGCGCGCTTTATCTCATCGTTGAACGGCGACGACGTGCGGTGCAGCCTGCCGCCGGGAATTTTGCCTGCTTTCACGGCGCGGGCGTTGGCATACGCCTCGTCCGAGGGATAGTCCTTGCGGTCGAAGGTGTACTGCATGCTCAGTGCCTGCTGCACGTCGATTTTCCCGCCCTTCTCCTTCATCCTGACCACGATGGTCCGCCCCTCCAGCCCCGTGAGTTCTGCGGGCAGCCCTGTGTTGTTGGCGGTGAAGCAGATGGAGGGATAACTGGGATAGGCCACGAACAGGTAGTCACCCGTGGGCGAGTAGTAGCCGTCGTAGTAGGGCGCGACAATCTCCTTGCCGGCGAGGGTGATGCTGAGCACGTCGCCCAGCGTGAACCCTGCCTTGGTCATATCCTCGGCGGTCATGCTCACCATCGCGCCGCCGAACTCATTGTACGATACGATTTTGCCTTCAAGCATCGGCTCGCCGTCGGCAGTCTTCTCCTCGTCGGAGCAGGAGGCTGTCAGCGACAGCGTGCCCGCCAGAAGCATCAGGAGAGCCACCCACTGTGTACCTTTACGTCTTGTCTCTTTCATTTTCATTGTCATTCTTTTCTTTGTTTATCTTGCCTTGTGCTCGCTGTCCACCTCGAAGTGGTTGCCCTCGACGGTCGTCTTGCCCAGGAGGATGTCGATGAGTTCCGTCAAGTCGGCTTCGTTGGCTCCGCTCTTGCCGTTCACGTCAGCCGCTTCTGTGTCGTAGTCCGTGATGCGGCCTGTTAGGATGTTTACGAGATAGGTCACGTCGCCGACGCTGACCTTGCCGTCCTTGTTCACGTCGCCCTTCTGCACCAACTCGTTTCCGAAGTAGATTTCATAGGTGCGCACATCGGCATCCGAAGTCCATTCTCCTGCCTCCAGGTCGTTCTGCAGTTGGAAGTAGGCGCGACAGGAGCCGACGGTCATGTCAGCGTTCGGATAGTAGAGCGTGTTGTCGGCACCGAGGTAGAGCACGGTTCTGTCGTTGGTCTCTAACGAGAGGGGCGAGAAAGTGCCGACGAAGTCCACATAGTCGGTTTCCACGTCTTTTCGCTTGTCTGTGAGGATTACACCATCGAATACGGGACTCTCGAGGTCTTCCAGTACGCTGTCGTTCCAACGGATGATGTAGGGGAGGCCA
>FLNZ01002542.1_pt1 | contig 29061 bp, 12 predicted proteins | sample 1140391 | NCBI WGS metagenome assembly FLNZ01 (sample SAMEA3878171, study PRJEB12797) | bioreactor metagenome | biome: Moose rumen | place: Sweden | collected 2011-10 | reverse complement strand
GCACCGCCCTCACCATTCCAAAGCATGACTTGACCACCGCTGCCTAATGCCCAGTTTTTCACGTCGAGAATCAACTGGTCGTCGCTGGCGCTGCGTATGTAGGCGTAGCTGAAGTCGCCACCCACACGGCTACTCACAGGGGCTACGTGCCAATGGTGATAGGGTTGGGGATTGGAGGGGTCGTATGTCTGTTGCACAATGTTTTTGCCCACCGTGAGTGAATTGCCCTGGACACCGATTACTTTCTTTGAATGCTTGTTCATGATGACGAAATTGCCACCTTCGAGGGGAGCGATAGGGGGTACGTCGACACCTCTGACGATTTGTATGCAACGCTCGGCATTCGTCTGTCCGCGTTGGTAGGCGGTGCCTCCGGGCATTTCTATGGAGAAGGCGCTCATCGGGCCCCATCCGTCGTAATAGACGCTGCCGTCGGTGCTGAGGATCTGATAGGTGGAGTTGGTGGCCTGACGCTCGCTGGTGCCTAAGATGGCATTCACCTGACCATCGGGAAGTCGGTAGACACCTCCTGCTGACCAGGCAGAACGGTTCTCACCATAACCCAGACGGGCGCCTGAACCACTGCTTGCCTTGCAGAAATTGCCGCGGGCAAGGGCGTCGAAGCCCCACCAGATGCCCGACTGCATGCCGTATTCCAAACCCACGATAGCCTCCATCACATTGTGAAGCTCATCACCTGTGGCATAGTTGCCGTCGCTTCGCACTTGCTCAAAAAAACTGGCATAATTGTCAAAACTGCCGGCCAGTTGATGGGTGCAGCCTTCCTGAACATACGGTTTCATATAATTGTACCACTCGCTGGCACGGTCGCAGTTGAGCGTGTTGCCGGCGCTGATACGGATGTTGGTGAAGTCGGCATCCTGGCTGAGCATTTCGCATATCGCACGGAAATCATCTTTGCTACCCTCATTCCAACCCGTGTAGTCGGGCTCGTTGAAAGGTGCCACTGTCACAACGTTGACACCGAGACTCTGGGCGTAGCGCACACTGGCCTTGATGACCCGATACCATTCTTCTGGCTTGCCTTTATATTGGTAGTTGGTTGTCGCCATGGCCTCATGGTCACAGTTCATCTGAACATCGGTCACACCAGAGAGCTTGATGTGGGTGATGCGGTTTCGGAGTGCCGTCTTTTGACTTTCTGTGAGTTCTCCGGTCGCACTGACGAAATAATCGGGCTGAAAGGAGATACGGCCTGTGCCCATGTGCTCCTTGCCGATGAAGGCGGTGCCACGGCGCACATTGCTCTCATCATCCCAGGCGGTGTCCATGCCGAACAGGGCACTTTGGACGACACCCTCGCCATAATAGGCGTAAGGGATGGCTACGCCTCGGCTCAATACTTGGGCGTATTGGCTGGCATGGGGGGTGCGGATGGTATCCTGACTGTTTATATCTAATGGGGTGATAAGTAAAATAGTAGTAGTAAATAGCAAGTGACAGGTATGATTCATGTTTTTTTGGTTATTTTCAATTATGTGTCTGCAAATATAAAAAATAATTTGGAAAATAAGTTTGATGCAGTTTATTTTTATCCAAAACTTGCTATTTTACAACCCTAAAAAGGGAAAATTGTAAAAAATACACTTTAAAGGCGGCAGTATTTAAATTTTTAACAAAAAAATATTCGTATTTAAATATTTTTTTCTATTTTTGTAGGCAAAACCAGATTTATAACCAGCCGAATACTTTTATTTCTTTACTAATAACATTTTTTTACCTAAATTCAACGCCTATGAAATTTTCAAAACTACTCGTTTTGGGAGCATTGTTGTTTATTGGCAGCAATGCTAATGCTGAGTTGGTCAATGGTGTTCGTCAGGTTCCGGTACCAGCTGCCACGCAGGGATTTACTGTGAGTCCTGATGTCGAGACCAATTACTATCTCTACAACACAAGCGCTAAGATGTTCTTTACAGAAGGTAACAGCTGGGGAACACAGGCCAGTGTGGATGGAAAAGGTTTGAAGGTGGCTTTCACTCTCTATGAGGGTGGCGAAGCTTATATCTTCAATGATTACTCTAATGCGAAAAATGGTTGGAACGTGGTCTTCTTCGATAGTGAGACCGCTATGTTTGTTGACCGCAATGGACAAGCCAACTATGGATGGGCTGTGGAGGATCATGGAGGCACGTTCCGTCTGCATGTTGCTGACGACCCCATCATCAACCCCACTTTCAACTGGACTTCTTATCCCAACCTGTATGTGGGTCTTGATGTGACAGAGTCGGCTACCAATACCGCACTGTCACCATTCCTCTCCGAGGAGCAGGGACACTACATCGACTGGGCTCTTGTGACACAAGATGACTATGATGCTTATGTCGCACTCTATGAGGTCTATCTGAAAGCTCAGGAACTGAAGGATGCCATCGACGCTGCTGAGGCTCAGGGCGTGGATGTCAGTGCGCAAAAAGCTGTCTACGAGAACGAGGCTTCTACCATAGAGGAGATTGAGGCTGCCATCCTGGCTGTGAAACAGGCTGTACTCGAGGCTGCACAGAACCAGGCTTCAGTGGCATCACCTATTAATATGAGTGCTTCTATCCTCAATCCGAATTATGAGGGTAATTCCAATGGATGGAGCGGCACAGCTCCCGACTTGCAGTACAATGTCGCTGAGTTCTACAACAAGACCTACGACATTTATCAGAAGCTCACCACCATGCCTAAGGGTGTCTATGGACTGAAACTGAAGGGTTACTATCGTGACGGTGGCTTCTCGGGCTCCGCTTATGACAACTATCTCAAAGGACAGGATGCAAAGAACGCTTTGTTGTATGCAACTGCCAGCGAGGAAATATTCACCACACCGCTGATGTCTATCTATGCCGGTGCCGTTGAAGATACATACGGTAATGGCACTGAGGTGACCGTGACTTCCACTGAAGGCAAGACTGTCTATATCCCCAATATGCGTGAGTCTGCTGAAATCTACATGAACGACAATCGCTACAGTGACAACCTGCTCGTCTTCGGCAGCAATGACAATGAATTTAATATCGGTCTGAAGAAGACTGTTTCATTAAGTTATGACTGGACTTGCTTCGTAGGATGGGAGCTCGTTTATTATGGTACCGGTGCTGATGCCTACCAACTTTGGGCACAGAACTTGGTGAAGAACCCACGTGATGTTGACAACTTCACTTACTACACTACCGCTGTCAATGAGGCTTACAAGAATGCTGTAGCTACAGCTTTGCAGGCTTCAACATACGAGGAGGTCGTCGCTGCTGTCAAGAATATCGAGGCTGCCAGCAAGGCTGTCGACGAGAACCAGGAAGCATGGGCTGCCTACAATGAGGCTGTGGCTTATGCTATCAACATCGCTGCCAATCCTCAGCTCGACCTCGACGATGAGCGTTTCGACGACTTCGTCGACTACATGGATGAGGGCTTCGACGGTATGAACTACCGCAAGTTCCAGCAGGATCACAGCAAGACAACAGAGGAAGTGGTTGCCGAGGCTGCACGTCTGCGAGAGATGGCTGAGTATGCTGCTAAGAACGCTATCAAGGAAAATACCGATGTGACCGACATGTATCTGGTGAACCCAAGATATGAGGACGGCACAAAGGGATGGGAGGGAAGTCCCGTCATCGGTGGTCCCGCCAACAACAAGTGTGCTGAGGCTTACGACCGTTCCAACTTCGATATCTACCAGGTGGTGAAAGAGGCTCCTCTTGGTGTCTATGAGATCTCACTCCAGGGATTCTTCCGTCTGCAGAGAGACCAGACCGCTTACGACCTTTACAACTCTGGTGAGCAGACTTGCCCGGTATGGGTATACGTCAACAACAATACTTCTGAGTTTAAGTGTGTATTTGATGAGCCAGTAGCTGTAAACACTGTTTACACAGAAGGCGCATGGGCACCATCTGACAGTATCTATTGGTATCCTAACACAATGGTCAGTGCCGGACAGGCATTCTCCGCTGGTATGTATGTCAGCTCAGCATTTGGTATCGTCGCTAAGGAAGGTGGCGAACTTCGACTTGGTGTGAAGGGCGACCTCTCTGGTCCTAACTGGGCTATCTGGGACAACTTCCGCATGGTTTACAAAGGATTTAATGCTGATGCCATCCGTCCAGAGCTCCAGAAAGCTATTGCTGAAATGCAGGGCTTCCTGAATGCCGACATGGCTCAGGAAACCATCGACGAACTGAACGCTGCCATCACAAGTGGTAACACCGCTCTGGCTGGTAATGATGGTAAGGCAATGTTTGATGCACTTGCAGCACTCTTCGACGCTCGCGACAATGTCAACAATTCTATTGCTCTCTATGAGAGCCTCCGTTCCGCACTCAACAACCTTGCCGCCGCTATGCTGACAGCTGATTGCGCTCCTGAGACCATGAATGCCGCATCCGCACTCTACGACGAAGTGGAGGCAGGTCTGGCCAATAAGACCATCACCAACGATCAGGTGGCTGAATACCTCAAGAGAATCGCTGAGATGCGCATCAAACTGATGGGTGAGGCTTCCGATGAGAATCCTGTCAATGTTACCGCAATCATGACATGTCCTAACTTCAACGATGAGGATGGCAATGACTCACAGGCTGGTTGGAGTGGAACTCTCGGTTCGTTCGCACAGACTGCCAACACCGGTACACCTGCCGTAGAGTTCTATCAGACAAGCAATGTCGATATCTATCAGGATATTGAGGGTCTGCCCAATGGTATCTATGAGGCCAAGTGTTCTGCTATGTGCCGTCTCGGTTATTCTGCCAACGACTATGCCGCATACATCGCTAATCCTGATTCAAGCAGCGCATACTTCTATGGCGTGAGCGACGATGTCGTCAGCTCTGTTCCTGTCAAGACATGTGCTTCCGGTGGTGTGGAAGAGGATCCTGGAATCGACGGACAGACCACTGTTACCACAAATGAGGGCAGTACACTATATGTGCCCAACACAATGCTCTCATTCCTCGCATGGTGTGACTTCGAGACACAGCCCTACCAGCACAGCGTATTTGTCAGAGTCGAAAATGGCAAACTCCGTGTGGGTGTCAAGAAACCTGGTCAGTATGTCGCTGGCGACTGGTTGATTATCGACAACTTCCGTCTCTACTACTATGGCGAGAATAGTGCTATCCAGCCCACTGGTGATGCCACAGGTATTGACGAGGTGGCAGGTGTAAGCACTGTCAAAGTGGAATTCTTCTCTCTCAACGGTGCACGCACCCAGAGCCTGCAGAAGGGTGTTAATATCGTGAAGCAGACAATGAGCGACGGATCTGTGAAGATTCAGAAAATTCTCGTCAGATAATCTATGACGACGAAGAATGAATGAATAATTGAAGAGAGCAGGAAGCGTCTGAATGGGCGTTTCCCGCTCTCTTCTTTTTTATTTTTATAAACATACGGATTTACCTAAACTATTTTACTGACTTTTTTAATTTCATCTATGGGCGCCAACCTGAAAAATCTATTGCTAAACGCATCCCTTTTATTTTTTCTCACAAACGCCACGGCACAAGTCGCAATGAATATTGATGCCACAAGCAGAGGTCCCCTCACCAGCCCTTACCAGTATGGTCTTTTCTTCGAGGAAATCAACCATGCGGGAGATGGGGGGCTCTATGCAGAGCTTGTGAAAAACCGTTCGTTTGACGAAGGATTGCAAGGATGGATTTCAATGGGGGGGGTGGATATGTCGCTCACAGACAAGCAACTTCTCAATGATGCTCAGTCGGCTGCTCTTAAAGTGACTGTCGCCAAATCCTCCAAGGCTCCACAAAAGGGAATACGCAATGAAGGGTACTGGGGCATGGGCATCGTGGCTGACTCCACCTATCACCTCTCCTTATGGGTAAAAGGGGACAAGGTGTTCTCCAATCAGATCACGGCGCGTCTCGTAGGGAGCGATGGCACAACATCCATCGGCGAGACAACTCTGACAGGTACCGTAAATCCTGACAAATGGACCAAGGTGACAGCTGCCATCAGGGCTACCGCTACGGATCCTAAGGGACAGCTGGCATTGCTGTTCAATAAAAGTGGTGTCATCTATGTCGACAATGTCTCTTTGTTCCCATATACATGGCGCAACCGTCCTAATGGCATGCGTCCCGACTTGGCGCAACGACTCTATGAGACACACCCCACATTCCTCAGATTCCCCGGCGGATGCTATGTAGAGGGCGAGGATACATACGACAATGCTTTCCAATGGAAGAAAACGATTGGTCCGGTGGAGACCCGCCCCGGACACCTCAATCGAAACTGGCGATACTATTCCACCGATGGATTGGGATATGATGAGTATTTGCAGTTGTGCGAGGATCTGGGGGCTGCCCCACTTTTTGTCGTCAATGTGGGACTGGGACACGGCTACACCTTCTCTCTCGACGAGACAAAGGCTCTTGTGCAAGACGCACTCGACGCCATCGAATATGCCAATGGCGATGCCACTACCACATGGGGAGCACGACGTATCGCCAATGGACACCCTGAGCCATACCACCTCAAATTCATTGAGATTGGCAACGAGAACTACCAAAGTGGGCGCGGACAACAAAGTGAGCAATATGCCGAAAGATACAATATGTTCTACACGGCGATCAAAGAGAAATATCCCGATATCATCACCATCGGCAATGTGGAGTCATGGGGGACGGACAATCCATCATGGCGTAATTACTATCCTGTGGAACTGGTAGATGAGCACTACTATCGCAGTTTCTCATGGATGCGGGACAACTATCGCAAATATGATAATTATTCACGCGATGTGCTCGTGTACAATGGTGAGTATGCCGCCAATCAGCAGGGTACCTTCGGACGTTATGGCACCATCAGCTCTGCGCTGGGCGAGGCAATCTATATGTTGGGTATGGAGCGCAACTCGGATGTGTGCCGCATGGCATCCTTCGCCCCAATCTTCATGCATGAGAACGACCCACGATGGAACTACGACATGATTCATTACAATGCCGCCTCGCATTTCGTCACACCCAGTTATTATGTGCAGCAACTGATGGCGGCAAATGTGGGACACCAAAACTTGAAATGGACAGAAACAGGTAATGTGCGGACCTCGTCGAAGACACACCAGGTGGGGTTGGCTACATGGAACACCCAGGCTTCGTTTGATGATGTCAGCGTGAAGACCGCAGCCGACATGCCTGTTGATGAACATTTCACAGAGGCTGGCAAGTGGAAAGCACAAAAGGGAACATGGAACATCGAGAATACATGTTATAGACAGACGGGCAGCGACGAGCCTGCCATGACGGTATGCGACCAACAGTTCACTGCCGATACATATATATATAATGTACGTGCGAAAAAAGACGGGGGAGGCGAGGGCTTCCTCATTGTCTATGATTATCAGGATCCGCAAAACTACGCTTGGTGGAACATCGGTGGATGGAACAACACACAGCATGCTGTGGAAGTGTGTCAGGGTGGTGCGAAGACCACTATGGTTACCACCTCTGGCAACATCGAGCCTAATCGTTGGTACGACCTACGTGTAGAGGTGGGAACTGACAGCGTGAAATGCTTTATCGACAATGTCTTGGTGCACGCCTTCCCACAGAAACAACAGCAAAGACTTTACCAGAGTGTGCAGCTTGACAAAAATGAGCAGACGATGATTCTCAAAGTGGCCAATCCTGATGACGAGGAACAGTCGTTGACACTCAATCTGAAAAACATGAGCTTTGCCGGGACGGGCACGGTACAACGACTGGCTGCTGACAAGAGCAATGACGAGAATACGATGTCCAACCCAGAGCATGTGAGTCCTACACCTGTGGAGAACCTGAATATCGCTTCCGGACAGAACACCACGCTGCAGATTCCTCCCTATTCACTGAGCGTCTATAGACTGTCTGTGGGTAATGTGGCTGCCGAGGTGGTGGAAAAACCGGTGGAATATCCAGCCTATAAGGCGGAGGACGAGGGAAAAACCGCCTATCTCTTCTCACACATGAACAGACATGGCGAGTTCACCAGTTATGCGCTGAGCACCGACGGAAAGGTATGGAACGACATCATGGGGGGCGCAGAGGTGATGGACACCAAGAAACTCTCTGTCACCGGAGGCATGCGCGACTCTTATGTTTGCCGATTGGAGAATGGACAGTTTATGATGGTGGCCACTGACATGACAAGCCGACTGGGATGGACCAGCAACCATATCATGAACCTGATGATCTCGCCTGATCTTGTCCACTGGACAAAAAATGTGAACATCGACTTGGAGACGAAAGCCAACCTGAAAGCGCTTGGTGGCATCAACGCCGAGCAAATGACGGCGGCATGGGCACCACAAGTCATCTATGACAAACAGACGGGCAACTATGTGCTCTACTATAGCGTGGGATTCCCTGACAGACATCGTATCTACTACCAGTTGATTGACGACCAACTCAATATCCTCACACCGCCAAGGGTTTACTTCGACCCGGGATACGACATCATCGATGCCGACATCGTGTGGAACGAACCCGACCGGCAATATGTCATGGTCTACAAATGTGAGCGTACACGCGGTTTCGACAGGGCGACGGCCAAACAGCTCGTACCATCGCCAAAGGCAAAGGGTACAACCGTGTGGACCGTGACCAACGGATGGCATGTGGGAGATAATGGCAACCAAAATATTGAGGCCATCACCATGTGGAGGCCCATAGGCTCTGACAAGTGGAAACTCAGTTACCAGAATTATGGCACAGACTATGGCTACAAGACACGCGACATGGATATCCACTGCTTGGAGGTGGGGACACCTGCATATTTGACCGGAAATGTGGCAGCCCAACATGGTTCCATCCTCAAACTTACTCAGCAGGAGTATGACTTCCTCAAACTTTGGGGCGAGACCAATGAGCTGCTTTCTGAAGTCCGGAGCCAGTACCGGCAGACAAGTGACCAAAACTATGCTGATATGATTTCCAAGACAGAGAAACTGCTTGGTACCATCGGTGCGATGAATGAGGAATATGAGCAGATTGTCCAACAACTGAAAAACATCTGCCAAAAGCAATAACCCCCCGACATGAATATCATGCAGTCACGTATGTCGTACATGTCACGTATGTCACGTATGCTGCAACACCGTTGCAGCAAAACTTAAAAAAAACTCAAATCTCAAAATAATAACCTTATGAAAAAAAGAATGATCCTTAACAACAGACACAAGATGGCGGTTGCCTTTGGCTGTCTGCTCATGGGAGGGGCGGTGATGACGTCGTGCTCCGACGACCTGCTCACCGGACAGCCGGAATGGCTGGGAAACTCCATCTATGAGCGACTGCAAGAGGATGGCAACTACCAGACGACGCTGAGGCTCATTGATGACCTCGGACAGACGGAAGTGTTGAGCAGGACTGGTTCGAAGACGCTCTTCGTGGCCGACGACAATGCCTTTGCTGATTGGTTCCGCACCAACAGTTGGGGCGTGCGAAACTATGAGCAACTATCGGAGGCACAAAAGAAGTTGTTGCTCAACAATTCAATGGTCAACAATGCTTACCTCATTGAGCTCTTGTCCAACCTGAGTGGAAACCCACCACAAGAGGGAATGTGTATGAGAAGAGCTACGGCAGCATCTGAGTTCGACTCCGTATCTGTGATGCTGCCATCACAAATGCCCAACACACATGTGTGGGACAAACATCGTGAAAAGAAAAATGGCATCCTCATCCTGAAGGACGCTACGGCGTCGCCCATGATCCACTTCATGCCTTCGTTCATGCACACCAACCAGATCACCGACGAGGATTTGTCTATCTTGACAAATGGTGAGTCCAACTCCATCACTGACGCATGGGTGAATGGAAAAAAAGTCATCGATAGGGACATCACCTGCAAGAACGGATATATTCAGAAAGTATCCGGTGTCATCGAGTCGTCAAGCAATATCGCGGAGATCCTGCGCCAGCATCCTAACATGAGTCTATGGTCACACCTCATCGACCGCTACTCTGCTCCATATTACAGCGAGACTGCAAGCCGCTCATGGTATGAGAAGACTGGAAGTCTTGACTCCGTCTACGTACTCAGGTATTATTCCAATATCGCTGATGGACGTACACGTCTGCAAACCGACCCTGACGATGAGGCGGTGGAGGCAACACTGACATACGACCCGGGATGGAATCAGTATTATAATTTCAATGCCACCACGAATCAGGGTATCAGCAATGATGCCGCTGTGATGATCGTGCCCAACAATACCGCACTGGAGTATTGGTGGGAGCATGACGGAAAAGTGCTGCAAGATGAGTATCTTGAATGGGACTCCATCCCCGACCTGGTGCTCGCCGAATTGCTCAATGTCAATATGCTCAATTCTTTCACATCGTCCGTACCATCCAAGTTTGGCACCATCCTCAACGATGCCAAGATGGAGATGGGCGTGAAACCGGAGCATATCGACTCTTGTTTCATGGGATGCAACGGCGTGGTATATCTCTCCAACCATGTGTTTGCGCCAAGTGCCTATTCCAGCGTGTCTTTCCCCGCACTGATCCATCAGGATGTCATGAGCATCGTCTATTGGGCGATTACACAGTATGACTTCAGCCCCTTCCTCAACTCTATGGAGTCATATTATAGCTTCTTCATCCCCACCAACAATGCCATGCTTTATTACATCGATCCGACAACCTATGGTGAGCCGATACAGACGCTATACGAGTTCTACTGGGATCCAAAGGCGGTTGTCGCAAGTCGTGTGAAGGCAAGAAGATACCAGATCATCATGGATCCGGAGACTGGCGAATATACTGTGGGCGCGGCTCTTGGCAATGCGACGACGGCACAGATAAGAAACAGACTGACAGACCTCCTCGACATGCTCATCGTCGTGGGTAATGTGGAGGATGGACAGCAATACTATAAGACAAAGGGCGGTTCTGTTGTCAAGGTGACCGATGCCGGGCAGCCGGGAAGAATGACTGTCAGTGGCGGATACCAGATGGAGACTGGAAAACCACTCACTGTCTCTACCATCTACGACCAGAGCACTTCGGGTAATGGTAAGTCGTATGTCACTGATGATGGCATGATTCTCGGTGCCAGCAAGTCTGTCTATACTACCATAAAGGAAACACCGGAGATGAGCCTCTTCCTCGAGATGCTCAGCGGCAATGACGAGGACTCTACAAAATACAACCTACTGATCACTCAGGATGGCAGCTATAAGTGTGTCAATCCTGCCGAAAACTACAACATCAGGTTGTTCGACAAATACAACTATACTGTCTATGTGCCCACCAACGAGTCGATACAGCAACTCATCGACCAGGGCTATCTGCCCACATGGGATGACTATGAGGCACAGACACTGGAGGCATGGAATGACGACGATGCGAAAGTCAGGGCTGCACGTGCTGCCATACGTAACCGCATCTTCAACTTCGTGCGCTACCACATTCAGGATAATGCGGTCTATATCGGATGCGAGCCTGTCGACAACACAAAGTTCGAGACTGCTAAACTGAATCCTGAAAACCAGCGATTCTTCTCTCTTGAAGTCAATGCGGGGGCTAACTCATTGACTGTTACAGACCAGTTGGGCAATACCCGCCATGTGATCACCTCTCAGGGACTTTTCAATAAGGTGTGTAGAGAGTACTGGTTTAGCGGGTCTGGCAACAATATGTCGATCAATTCCGCGTCGGACGCCGTGGTGCATCTCATCGACGGTGTGCTTCTCTTCAACAATGATCTGAAGGCGAAAACCTGGCAGCAGGAACTCAATGAAATCAGAAACCAGAGCGATAGACCATGAAAAAATATAGATTTTTAATCACACTATGGTCCCTGTTCCTCACAGTGGCCATCCAGGCCCAGATTACACAAGTGTCGGGTACTGTAAGCGATGAGACTGATCCGCTGATTGGCGCCGTCGTATGTGAGATTGATGGCAATGGACGTGTCATCGAAAGTGCTATCACAGATATCAATGGTAACTTCTCGATGAAAATCCGTAATCCTAAGGATAAAATCCAGTTCTCGTATGTGGGATACAAAAAAATCGTCATGCCCATCAACAAGACCGTTTATGACGTCGTGATGGAGTCGGAGGGACAACTCAAGGAGGTCACCGTCGTGGCGAAGAAACGACTCAAGGGTAATGGTCTCGCACTCGCCGAGGATGAGATCTCCTTCTCCACACAGTCCTTGTCTACAAAAGAATTGGACGGACTTGCTGTGACGTCGATCGAAGAGGCGATGCAAGGACGTATCGCCGGACTCGATATCGTGGCAAACTCCGGTAACCTCGGTTCTGGATCTACCATGCGACTTCGTGGTACCTCCAGCCTTTCCTCTCTCACAAGTAGCAACCCGCTGATCGTAATCGACGGAAATATCTGGGAGGATGAGACTGGCGAGCTGGCCACAACGGACTTGGGCTCTACAAGTGACGAGCAATTCGCACAGCTGCTACGTATCAACCCTGAGGATATCGAGGATATCCAGGTGCTCAAAGGTGCGTCAACTTCTATTTATGGACCGAGAGGTGGTAGTGGCGTCATCGAGATTACCACAAAGCGTGGTGTCATCGGCAAACCCCATGTCACCTATTCACTCAAACTTACCGGCACCTACCAGCCAAAGGGTTACGACCTGCTCTCGGGCGACGACTATACCATGTTGCTCAAGGAGAGTTATTTCAATCCAGAGCAAAGCAATGCCGCTTCCAATATCCCGGAAATCAATTACGACCCGCAATTCTCGGAATATGAGCAGTACAATAACAACACGGACTGGGTGGACGCTGTCACACAGTGGGGTTTGCGGCAGAATCACTTCGTCACCATCTCTGGTGGTGGAGAGAAAGCAAAATTCCGTATATCTGGCGGTATAGACGATGAGACGGGTTCGGTCATCGAACAACGTTATAGCCGTTTCACCACACGTGTCAATCTTGACTATGATGTGTCGGAGCGTATCCGTGTGTCCACGAACTTCTCCCTCACATACTCCAAGAATAAACAGAACTCCGACAACCTGCTTTCCATCGCCTTGATCAAGATGCCTAACATGAGCATTTATGAGCAAGACCGTGTGACGGGAGAAAATACCGACAAGTATTACAACATGCTGCAAAGTGGTCCCAATATGGGTTCTAATGTGTTCCAATACGATCAGCGCACGTATGTCAATCCTGTGGCATCGGCACACCTGGCCAAATACGAGTCAAGGTCATATGATATGTTGCCTGAGTTGATCATGCGCTATCAGCTCCTCGGACTTGACAAAGACCATTGGCAGCTGGAGTGGAAAGGATCTGTCAACATGAATATTTCCAATAGGTATATTGACAGCTATTACCCCTCTGAACTGGTCACGACGACATGGAAGAGCGGACACAATACCTCATACGTAGGCAATACCAAGAATGTGCAACTCACCACACGACATGAGTTCACCCTCACTCCCTACACAGGGACGGAAAACCATAAGATTATTGCCAAAGGTGTCGCCGAGCTGACTTCTGGCTCCTCAAGCGGACAGTATAACAATGGTAAAGGCCTGCCGTCGGGCAATATCACAAGTCCTGACGCCGGTGGACTGATAACGGGTCTGAGCAGTAGTTTCGGTGAGTGGAGATCACTCTATTTCACAGGGATGGTGAATTATATCCTCTTGGACAAATATATCTTCTATACCAACGTGAATGTCACCGGCACGACAAAATTCGGACCTGGCAGAAGATGGGGCTATTTCCCCGGTGCTTCTTTCAGATGGAATGTCGTCAAGGAGAAATTCATGGAGAAATTCTATGAGGATAAGACTATCTCTACGCTGGGTCTACGTTTAGAGTGGGGTGTCTCTGGCAGTGCACCAAGGACTGACTATCTCTATACCAGTAAGTATGCGCAGACCGATGCATATCTTGATATGTCGGCCATGAGACCCTCCAACATCCGACTCAACGATTTGCAGTGGGAGACCATTGTGAAAATCGACGGCGGTTTCGAATTGGGCTTGTGGGATGATAAACTCAGATTCACCCTCGACTTGTATCAGAATACTACCAGAGACATGTTGATGGGCGGTTTCAGAATTCCATCCAACGCGGGTTTCACTACCCTGGACTATAAGAATAATGGTAAGATGAGAAACTCCGGATGGGAGTTCTATATCAACACCAGCAAGCTTATCCAGAAAGGAAAACTCACTGTCGACTTCAACGCCAACTTCGGCAACAACCGCAATGAGATTTTGGAATTGGACGAGAATTTGCTCAAGAACCTCAACTCGGTCTTCACCTACGAAAACGCAAAAAGCTTGCAGCGAGTGCAGCTTCACAATCCCTTCGGTGCTATCTATGGATTCCGCTACAAAGGTGTGTACCAATACAATTACGACACCTTTGCCAATATGAACGATGAGCAGAGAAGCCAGTTCCTCGCTGAGGGAAAGACGGCTCCGGTTGCCATGAATGCCGACGGAAATGTCATCCTTGATGACAAAGGTATGCCTGTGAGGATGCAGTTTGGCTATTCCAACGACCCTGCGCAGATTGTCAATTATAAATTCGCTGGCGGTGATGCGATTTATGAGGATATCAACAACGATGGTAATATCAATGCCCTCGATATCGTATATCTGGGTAGTTCGCTGCCTAAGCTCTATGGTGGTTTTGGCGTCGTGATCAAGTATGACAAATGGAGATTCATGACGCAGTTCTCCTACCGTTTAGGCAACAAGATTCTCAATATGGCACGTCTTAACACGGAGGCCATGATCAACAACAACAACCAAAGTCAGGCTGTCAACTACAGATGGCGTAAAGAGGGTGATGTCACCACTATTCCAAGGGCAATGTATGGCAATTCATCCAATTACAATACCCTCATCAGCGACCGATTCGTTGAGGACGGCAGCTTCTTGAGAATGAGTTATGCGCAGCTATCCTATCTGTGTAGGGCAAAATTCCTCAGGGCTATTGGTGTCAACTCTATCACATTCTATGCCAGTGTCAACAATCCTTTCGTGCTGACAAAGTACTCCGGTGTTGACCCTGAGGTGAACTACGGCGGATACGGAGCGGCTACTGACTGGGGACAAACACCAAGGGCACGCTCATTTACCGGCGGTCTTACTTTTGATTTCTAAGAAAGGATGAATAATAGTGAAATACTGACGATTATGAGACATAGTTATATAAATATCAAAAATATACTGAGTGGGACCGTCATCTCGCTACTCACCCTGACATCGTGCGGCGATTTCCTGGAGATCGAGCCGCGAAATGAAATTATTCTCGAGCAGTTCTGGAATGAGAAGAATGATGTCGACAACATTGTCGCTGGTTGTTATTCCGGATTGCAAGTCAGAGATGTAATCGTGCGTATGATGGCATGGGGAGAATTCAGATCCGAGAATGTCAATACGACGGGTAACGCACAGAATGATGACCTTGACTTGCACCGCCTGTTGGTGGAGAATATCAACGCGTCGAATTATTATACAGGATGGAGCGCCTTCTACAGCGTCATCAATAGATGCAATACCGTTATCTATTACGCACCGTCGGTGGCTGAGAAAGATCCGTCGTATACAGAAAGCGAACTAAGGGCTACTGTTGCTGAGGTGTCGGCATTGAGAGACCTGTGCTATTTCTATCTGATACGTACTTTCCGGGATGTGCCTTATACCACAGAGCCGTATCTTGACGACGACCAAGTGATGGATGTGCCGGCTACTCCTTTCAACGAGGTGCTCGACAATCTGATTGCTGATTTGGAAAAAGTGCAAAACGATGCCGTCAGAAGATATCCTGTGAACAGTAAGAATTATCAGACGGGACGTATCACGCAGGATGCCATTCATGCGATGCTTTGCGAAATGTACCTCTGGAAGAAAGACTATGCCAACTGCGTGAGATATGCTGATATGGTCATCGAGGCCTACAGGGAATACGCAAAGGAGAGGGAGGGACAGCTCCTCAACGATATGCAGACTCGTTTCAATGGGTTCCCCCTCATCAGAGAAAACAACTCTACCTCTATGTTCGGCAATGCGTATGACGAGATTTTTGGGACTGGAAACAGCGTAGAGGGTATCTTTGAGTTGTCATACGTCGACGACGACAACCGTATGACCAACTGGGCCGTAAACGACTGCTATGGCAATTTCTCTGGTTCTGGCCTCATTTATCGTGTGAAACCTTCTGATTATGTCGGACTTGACCAGATCAACAGCGCTTTCGCCGTCTTTACCAACAAGTACGACGCACGTGCATACGAATCGTTGTACCAACTTTCTGCCACTACAGCAAGTATCGGTAAATATGTCTGGAGAACGGCAATCATTTCCTTCGATCAGAACGCATCCAGCGCCTCTGTCGGCCACGGAAATTCGTATGCTGATGGTAAAAACCACTCCAATTGGATTGTTTACCGTCTCACAGATGTGATGCTGATGAAAGCTGAGGCTCTCACACAGATGATGACTGCTGATGAAAGCGATGCCAACAAACAATTGCAGGAAAGAGCCTTCACGTTGGTGAATGCCATCAACAAACGCAGTATCTGTAAGGCTACACTCGGCGACAAGGACACACTGCGCATGGAGGACTATGGCACGAAGGCACTGATGGAGGAACTGGTGATGAAGGAAAGACATCGCGAACTGCTCTATGAGGGCAAGCGCTGGTATGACCTTGTCAGACGTTCGCTGCGCGATGGCAACACGCTCTATCTGCGTACAGCAGTGGCACAGAAAGGACTTGAGAATTCATCCATCGTCAACAGCAAACTGGCACGTATTGAAGCCATCTTCTGGCCTTATAACATTGAGGAAATAAAGGTGAACAAGAATCTTGTGCAAAATCCTGCCTTCGGAAGCGGAGAGGATAGCAGCATAGAAAACTCGGCCACTGGTAAGTAACCCACATTGAACATATGAAAATATGATTATTATGACAAAGACTATCAATAAAAATATTGCTGTGTTGCTCGGCGCATTGTGTATGCTGTGCTCTGTGATGGTGAGTTGCTCCGATGAACCCGACAGCGAGAACTATTATACTTTCAAGGGTGAGATGATGAGCACCTATCTGCAGAGTAGACCACAATACAGCATGTTCTCATCCATCGTCTCTCGCGCCGGACTGATGGACTTGCTCTCTGCGTATGGAGCCTACACTTGTTTCGCTCCCGACAACGACGCTATCAACAGATATCTCTCACAGCGGGGATTCTCATCTGTCGATGACCTCAGCAAGGAGGATTGCGACACCATCGCACGCACGCACCTCATGAATGTGATGTACACTACATTCGACATGCCCGACGGTGTGCTCACCACACCCAATATGAACAACAGATATCTGGAGGTGTCGAGAAAACTCGACAACGACAGCAATGCCGTCATCTTCCTCAACGATGATGCGCATATCTATTACGAATGGCAAGACGACTCTGTCGAGAATGGTATCGTACAGCCGGTTGACAAGGTGCTGCAAAGCTCCAACCGCATGCTGCCTGACATCATCCGCCAAAACCCAGGTATCAGTCTCTTCAGCGAGGCACTGCGTGTCACAGGATTGAGCGACTCTCTTTACAGATACAAAGACGAGAGCTATCACCAGCCACTGAGTTCCAATGGACAGCCTGAGTGGCACGACTACAACACGGGTGGTGACGCTTCCAATCCCATACGTGAGGCTGCAAGGGCACCCAAGGAGCGACTGCTCGGATATACGGCATTCATCGTGCCTGATGAGGTGCTTGAGCAGAAATATCAGATTCGCGACATCGAGGGACTTTACAGAAAGGCCTGCGAGGTCTACGACCCCATGTATGGAGGACAGAACGAGGCCTGGCACAGCCTGGAGAATGCCACCGACCGTCGTAACCCGCTCAACCGTCTCATCTCTTACCATCTGCTCAACCGAAATGTGCATGGATACAACCTGCTCACCGTTCTTGAGGATATTGGTATCGATACTCAGAAAATGAATCCTACAGAATGGTTTGGGACTCTCATGCCCTACACCATGATGAAGGTTGAGAAACTCACAGTACGTAAGTTCCAGGGACAGGGCGTGTTGACCGACAGATACATCAACCGCCGATATGACAATCAGTATCAGATTGAGGGCATACACGTCCAACCTACCGTCGGTGGAGGATATCGTGGAGAGGCGCTCAACGGATGTTATTTTTATGTCGATGACCTGATTGTCTACGACAACTCTGTCATCAACGACGTGATGAACTGCCGTATGCGTATGGACCTTTCTGCCGTCTTCCCTGAGCTGATGACCAATAATATGCGTATGAACTATAAAGGCAATGGTCTCTATTCAGACGATACACGCTACAGCCATGAGGAACTGCTTGGCACATGCTACTTCTTCCCCAATGGTTACCTTGACGGAGTCACCGTAGGAAACAATGGCTATTTCGTCTATAGACGTCCGCGTTACGGATATTGGTCATACAGTGGCGACGAGTTTGTATGTAACGGCGACTTCGACCTCTCATTCCGTATTCCTCCTGTGCCTACAGAGGGTGACTATCAGATACGCTTGGGATATGCCGCCATGTCTATCCGTGGTATCGCACAAGTGTATTTCGATGGCGAGCCTCAGGGTATACCTCTTGATATGCGTCGTGACTTGCGTGATGAGTCTCTGCTTGGTAGTACATATTGGAGCTCACACGACAATGAGTACAACACCACCATGACCGATGATGAGAAGCTCGAGGAACGGAAAGACCTGAAAAACAAGGGATTCTATCGAGGGGCCAATGGCGCTTTCAGAAAGGGAAGCCCATCTGACGCCGGACAGTATTTCGCAGAGATCTATGCCACGTTGCGCATCGTGCTCTGTACCGTTCATATCAAACCTGGAGAGAACCATTACCTCAGGTTCAGATGTGTCTCCGAGGGACTTGGCAACAACGAGATTATGCTCGACTACCTCGAACTCGTGCCTAAGAGTGTTTATGGCGTAACCGACGAGGGTGTTCAGGAGGATGACCTCTAAGCCCTGATGTGTCAAGATAATGAGAATATCAATATAGAATAAGGAAACATGAAACTATATCATATTTTTCGCAATATAATGGGCTTCACTGTCGCAGCCCTCGCTGTCGTCGCCTGTTCCGATGAATGGGATGAACATTACAGCCCATCCGTGGCATCAGGACAGTCTATCTGGCAGACGATACAGCAGAACAGCGAACTGAGCAATTTCGCACGCGTCGTGCAGGCTGCAGGATACGACGCCCAGCTTGCCAGTTCACAAATGTTCACCGTCTTCGCACCTACTAATAGCGCACTTTCCTCTGCCGAGGCCGACAATCTCATTGCTGCTTATCAGAGGGAAAAGGCAAAGGGTGTGAAAGACCAGGAAAACTCCACCATCAAGGAATTCTTGCAGAACCATATCGCTCTCTACAATTATTCCACCTCTTCATTGTCGAATGACTCTATCACGATGATGAATGGTAAGTACATGTTGCTCACATCCAACCAATTTGGAAATAGGCCCATCGCTTCGAGCAACCAATTGGCCAGCAATGGCGTTCTCTTCACGCTCTCCGAGAAGGCTGACTATTTCAGAAACGTCTTTGAGTGGTTGCGGTATGATCAGGAACTTGACAGCCTCGCTAACTTCTTATATAGCTATAACCTTTATGAGTTTGACGCTTCATCGAGTGTGCCGGGAGGTATCGAGGATGGCAAGGTGGTCTATCTCGATTCTGTCACTGTGCTCAGCAATGAACTCTTCCGTGAAATCGGAAGAATCAACTCCGAGGATAGTACTTATTGGATGGTTGCTCCCACCAACCAGGTATGGGACAATCTCGTGGCTGAGTATACACCTTATTTCAATTATGACAATACCGTGGATAAACGCGACTCCTTGCAGTGGGCCAACACAAGGCTCTCTATTGTGAGGGGTACGGTATTCAGCCGCACGAAAAATACCGATGAGGCGGTACGCGACTCTGCCGTGTCGGTCAATGCCGTGGACTATCAATACAGGATGTTGATCTATGGCTCCAGCGATCTCGCATACTATCAGTATAAGCACCCATTTGATGAGGGCGGTATCTTCACGGGCACTGTCAACACCGATTGCAGCAATGGTATGGTGATGAAAACCGCAGATTGGAAAATCGACAAGAGACAGACTTTCTTCCAGACCATCAATAATGAGGGTGAGTCGCGTATGGTTTTCAAGGAGGTGAACGAGAACAACACCGCCACTCCTGCTTACAGATCCGTGGAAAGTTATAATCCGTTCTACAACAAAGTGTCGAACAACAGATATGCGGTCATCTCACCATTGGGAGCCACAAACCCCGAGGTGGTGTATTATCTGCCAGAGCTGCTTTCAAATATCGACTACGACCTCTATGTGGTCATGGTGCCTGCCGTGGCTGGTGATACGCTCGTGGCAGAGACACAGCGAAGACCCTGCAAATTCCGTTGCTCCTACAAATACCATGACCAGGACGGAAAGGAAATCGGCGACTCTATCGTCCTGATGAATGGCGACCTGAGTTATTTCACTACCAATCCCGAGGTCGTGGATACGGTGTTCCTTGGGACTATCCGTGTTCCCACATGCTCTGTCGGACTAATTGAGCCACAGGCGACTCTACGACTCGCCAGTAACCTCTCTAACCGTGAACGACGTGACAACACCTATACGCAGATCCTGCGAATAGACTGTATTCTCGTAAAACCACATGAGGAGTAATACATCATCCAAACGCTATCAACCATAAACAGTAAGCCTATATGAAACGATATATATTATTCGGACTTATTTTAACACTGGCATTTCCTGCCGTTCTAATGGCGCAGGATGAGAACGATGATGTCAAACCACAGAAAGTGCTGGTGAGTAAACAGAAAAACTATGAGATGAGAACCGTCAAGGGCAGGGTGGTCAATGCGCTCACCAAAGCACCTGTGCCGGGTGTCATCGTCAGAACTGCTGAGATAGAGGGGTATTCAAAACTGACGGCAGAGGATGGTACATACGAGCTGAAAGTGCCTGTGTTCGCATCTGCGCTTTCTGTCGATGCTCCCGACTACAACTTGGCTGTCATCGGATTGCAGGGTGACACACAGCAGTATGACATCTTGCTCTATCCTACAACGTTCCTGCGTGACTATGCTGCTGCCACCAATGTGACCGGCGATGCGGCGATGCCACAGAATGGGTATACCAATGCTCTCAATATCAAGGAGGAGGTGCAGAGCCAATTGGGCGCACAGGTCTATACCATCAACCGTAGCGGCACTCCAGGCATGGGAAGCGTAATGTTCATACAGGGACTCAACTCTCTCAATGTCAATGCACAACCTCTTGTGGTCATCGATGGAGTGATCATCGAACAGCAGTATGGCCGCGAGATGATACACAGTGGCTTCTATAACGATATTCTCAACAATATCAACCCGATGGATATCGAGAATGTCACCATCCTGAGAAACGGAACGGCTCTCTACGGCGCAAAGGGTGCCAATGGCGTCGTACTTATCAAGACACGACGCAATAAGTCTATGGCCACACGTATCACAGCCTCCTTGTCCGCCGGGGTCTCTCTCGAGCCTAAGTTGATCTCTATGATGGACGCCGAGCAGTATCGTGGTTATGCGTCGGAGTTGCTCAAGAGCACGGGGACACGTATCAATGAGTTTAAGTTCCTCAACGAGGATCCCAATTACTATTATTATCCGCAGTATCATAATAATACCAATTGGAAAGACTATGTCTACCGTACGGCTGTCACACAAAACTATGGTATTAACATCGAGGGTGGCGACAACACTGCCAACTACAACCTGTCGGTGGGATATACCATGGCTCAGAGTACACTCAAGTACAACAATATGAACCGACTGAGTATACGATTCAATACCGACCTCAAACTCAGTTATAAATTTAATGTGAGATTTGATGCCTCATTTGCCAACCAGACACGAAATATCCGTGACGATGGCGCACCGGCTGGATATGAAGAGGGTACACCTACATCGCCGGCTTTCCTGGCATACGTGAAAAGCCCGTTCCTCAGCCCATATACCTATGGACGTGGTGTGATGAGTAAGACGCATATTGACATCGAGGATGAGACTTATCTTGACGAGGCTTTGCATTATTATGGCAATTACAACTGGAAATTGTCCAATCCGCTCGCACTGAATGAATATGCCGACGCTGAGAATAAAAACCGACTCGAGAACTCTTTGTTCAACCTCTCGGTCTGTCCCGAATATCGCTTCAATGCGAATTTCTCTCTCAGAGAACATTTCAGCTATAACCTCGTCAACACCAATGAGAAATACTACATCCCCATCAACGGTGTTCCCAGCTACTATGTGGCAAGTATCAATGACTATCGTGACAATGAGGTGCGCTCTCTCGCTTCGAAACAGAATTCAGTGATGAGCGATACAAGGGCTACCTGGTCCAACCGCTATGGTGCTCACAGTATCCAGCTGTTGGGGGGGGCACGCGTGCTCTGGGAGAACTACACTCGCACCAACCAGTGGGGGTATAACACCGGTTCTGACAAGACACCGCACATGCACGCTGGACTGCTCAACCGTGATGCCAGTGGTACAAACGACTCCTGGAATTCGGTGGCATGGTACGCACAGGCAAATTACAACTGGCTCTCACGTTACTATGTGCAAGCTAACCTCACTGCCGAGAGCAGTTCACGCTTCGGCTCAGAGGCTGACGGATTGAAGGCATTCGATACGGTTTGGGGCATCTTCCCGTCTGTGCAGGCTGCATGGGTCATGAGCAACGAGACATGGCTGGCTAAGGTGAAAGCGATTGACTACTTGAGACTGTCGGCTGGATATGATGTCAGCGGTAACGACGATATCGACTATTATGCTGCCCGCAGTTACTTCCGTGCATCAAGGTTTATGACAGAGATCTCCGGCTTGTCTCTCGATGGCATCGGTAACACTGAAATCCAGTGGGAGACGACAAAGCGCATCAACGTCGGACTGGATACCCGATTGCTCAACAATCGACTCTCTCTGTCGTTCAATTGGTTCAGCAGCCACACTTCCAACCTGCTCATGTTCCAGTCGCTCAATTTCCTCTCCGGACTGGATCAAAACTGGTCCAATGGGGGTGAACTTAAAAACAAGGGATTCGACGCATCGGCTGCTTTCAAGGTCATCGCTCTCCGTGACTGGCAGTGGCAGGTGGGCGCAAGTATTGGTCACTATAAGAACACCATCACCGAGCTTGCCGACAATGCACAGTACATAGACAACACCCTCTATGGAGGCACCATCAGGTCGCAGGTGGGAGAGGCTGCCAACCTCTTCTATGGATTCAAGACAAAAGGTGTCTTCGCTACCTCTGAGGAGGCACAGCAGGCCGGACTCTACATCCTGGGCGATAATGGTATCGACAGAAACTATTTCCAGGCTGGAGACCTGTGCTTCGAGGATGTGGACGGAAATCATGAGATCAATGATGCCGACAGACAGATCATCGGTGACCCCAATCCTGATTTCTATGGCAATTTATTCACAACGCTGGCCTACAAACGGTTCAAACTTGATGTCCGCTTCAACTATTCGATGGGAAATGATGTCTACAACTACATGCGCTCACAGACAGAGGGTGGCAATAGATTCATGAACCAGTCGACGGCATTGCTCGCAAGATGGCAAATCGAGGGACAGCAGACATCGATTCCAAGAGCGTCGTTCCAAGACCCCATGGGAAACGCAAGATTCAGCGACAGATGGATAGAGGATGGCAGCTACCTCAAACTCAAATCTGTCACACTCTCATACAACTTGCCGCTCAACTCAGAGTTCATCCAGGGATTGCAGTTCTGGGTGCAAGGCAACAATTTGCTTACGTTCACGAAGTATCTCGGCACCGACCCGGAATTCAGCATGACTTCCAGCGTGATAGGACAGGGTATTGACCTCGGACTCCTCGGACAGAGTCGCTCATTCGTCGCAGGTGTGAAGATCAACCTCTAATTACTAAATACGGACAATTATGAAAAAGATTATTTTTAGTATATTCGCTTGCGCAGGATTGTTCACCCTGGGCAGTTGCGCCGACTTCTTCGAACAAGAATCCGACCATGTGGCTTTCGCTGAAGACTATAAGCTCAACCATGCCACCGACACCATCTATGGCGTGACGGGCATCCTCAACAAAATGCAGAAACTGGCAGACCGTACCATCATCCTCGGTGAGGCGCGGGCCGACTTGGTCGACATTACCAATGCCACGGCTGCTGATCTACGTGAGGTGGCTCTTTTCAACGTTGATGATGAGAATGTCTATAACAACCCTCGCGACTATTATGCCGTCATCAACAACTGCAACTATTTTCTTGCTACGGTTGATACCGCTCTTATCAATAGCCGAAATGAGCAGATCTTCAAACGTGAGTATGCCGTGGTGAAGGGTTTCCGGGCTTGGACGTATTTGCAACTCGTGCTCAACTATGGCTCCGTACCATTTGTGACAGAACCGATACTTACCAAGATCGACGCTGAAAAACAGTATGAGAGAAAAGGCATACAGGAGGTTTGTGACTGGTTCATTCAGGACCTTACACCTCTTACATCGGATGAGTACCTGCTCAGATATGGCGACATTCCCATGTATGGCACAATACGCAATACCGACTCACGGCTTTTCTATTTTCCCACGGCCTTGCTGCTTGGAGAACTGAACCTATGGGCTGGCCATTATCGGGAGGCCGCACAATGGTATTATAGATACCTAACTACACGCAACGGCAGCAACGTCGCCTATACGACCACTATGAACAGGGTGGAATGGGTGAATAGCAACTGGCAAGTCTATAGCAATCGTTGGTCACAAAGCATCGTACGTGAGGTCTATTCATTGGATCCTAACAACGACAGTGAGTTGATCACTATGATTCCCGCAGACTCTATTCCTTCTGAGGGTAATTTCTCACAGTTGAGAAACATCTTCAACTCAATGGATGTCACCACCGGTGAGTATCACGAGGTGCAGTTGGTCCCTTCCAATAGCCTCTTCAACTTGTCGGAGTCACAGGTGTATTGCTACGTTGAGGACAGGGATACACTCTATGTGCCCAACAACTTGGATGATCACATGACGGGCGACTTGAGACTGTCGGGCTCATGGGATACCAGACAAACCGTCTACAACAGCCAACGTGTGGAATACCAAAGTGTCAACAAATACAGTTCGCGAAATGTTCATCTATGGCGCCGACAGATGGTGTGGCTGCATTTCGCCGAGGCTCTTAACCGTGCCGGTTATCCACGCTTCGCATACCAGATTCTCGCACGTGGACTCTCCAATCAGGTGATACAGTCGGAGGTGATACCTTATTATCGTAACGACTCTGTCTATTTGAGCACTTTCTCATTCCCCAATGAGCGCTATCAGGTCGCTACTCCTGTGGGCACCTTCGGAGAGAACATGCAGGGCATACACTCCCGTGGATCGGGATGGTCGTATTGCAACGCATATTACCAGATGCCCGTGGATACTCTCATCACAGACTCCCTGCAGCAGATACAGTATCAGATTGAGGCTGTGGAGAACATGATTGTGGACGAGGGCGCCCTGGAATTCGCTTTCGAGGGACTGCGCTTCTACGACCTCATGCGTGTGGCTTTACGTCGTGGCGATCCTTCATTCCTCGCCAATAGAGTCTATGGACGTCGTGGCGACGACCAGCGTGATGTGATGCGTTCACTCATTCCTGTCGACCTCAACAACTCCAACAACTGGTTCCTCAAGTGGAACGGTCAGATAGGTTTCTGATCTTTCCTGCTTCCCCGTCCGTTGGGATGCGATGTATCACATCCTACCCAATCAAAAAGAGACGTCACATCGTGGCGCCTCTTTTTGTTAATTCCTAATTCCTTCCTCCTAATGATCACCTGATCATATCCACCTCATCTTCTGGCAGGGTGAGACTTTTGATCAATTTTCCACGAGCATTGTAAACATGAATCTCTGGAGTGAGGTATTGTTTGTAGTACATCGTATATTCCTCCGATTCCTTTAAAGGCTGTTGCTCAGAACGGGTATCGGTAGTCGTTGTGATGATGTAGTCCTGGGCATATTCCTGCTCAGCACTCATCAGCATATTCGACAGCGTATGAAAGACGCTGACAAAATATTCCGGCAACATCTTGACCTCTTTGGTCAAGGGGTAGACCAAAAGCGTAAATTGTGGGGAATGGCTGAAACCAGTGAATTCTTCGGCCTTGAGAATCACCACAGGACTACCTGTGAACTCCTGCAAGCTGATCTTCTGTTTGGTATCTTTGACGATGACGTCCTTGAAGGTCGACTGTTTGTCGAGGAGCCAGTCGACACCCATGACAAACAGTTCCTTATATTCATTGTCTTGCTGACTGAAAATTTTGGTTACTTTCTTTGCTTCTGCATTAAACATCCACAGGTTGATACGGGCGAACATATCTTCTTCGGTAGAAGGCAATTTCTCTACAAAGAAACAATAGTCGTTGTCGAATGAAAAAATACTGCTCTTCTGTATGTCCAAGTCTGTTGCTGCCTGTGGAGAATCGTTGTATAAGTTCTCAAAATATGTGGCTGCAGGCATGGCCTTTGCAGGCAATCCTAATCTCCGCAATTCATTGATGTCTTGGGCTGATGCCATACAGACCATCAATAGTGCCAACGTCATTAAACTAATCTTTTTCATAGGCTCTTTTTTAAGTTTTTATATGGTTGATGATTTTAGTCTTGTCATATCTTTTACAGGTGGATTCTGTTAGTTTGCCCCTTTTGGAAAAATCACCTGATAGTGGCCGCTGAGGTGCATCAACGCAAACAGTCGCAACAATCCGTCGTAGTAAGCGTCGAAATAGCCATCCTCAAAGGGTTCGTGCCTGGCTTTCCAGAATGCGTCGACAAACGTCTTGCTCTTATTACTCATGCACATCACCGAGGCGGCTGCCACGGTGCCCATCAGACCGATGCTGTGGCGTAGCTTTCTGAAACCGCCGGCACCCAAGATCTCATTGTCCTCAGGAAGCGAGCCATCCACACGATATTGATCGACGAATGTATCGACACCTTGTGAATAGAAAAAATCCTGTATACGCTTGCCGTAGTCTTGCTGCCAGACGGCATCGGCGCAGCTCCATTCATAGTCGAGGGCGATGTTCATGGGCACACGCCATGAGTCGTAGCGGAAATTGGCACCGCCGCGCATCCACGGACTTTTCATCACGGTACCGTCATACTGACATATATCTGGGTTTAGACCTGTCACAGGGTGGGTACATTTGTGCAGGAATTCACGGGATTTCCGGGCAGCTTCCATCCAATAGTCTGAGCGACCGTCGTCAGCCCATCGTGCCCATACCTCATAGAAAGCAGGGATATGGTATGATGGGTCAGTCTGGCGTTGTCCGAATCCGTCTGGAGTGAAAGTAATGAGCATTGTCTCAGGGTCAATGAGAAACATTCTCCGGGAGCCTGACTGTTGGACTCCAAAGCCACCCCTTTGTTCTGGTTCGTATTCCTTGGGCATCGAACAGTTGAGGATACGCTGTGCCTCTTTCTTATAGTTGATGCCGGTGTCATCACCCCAGCGGTTGGATGCGAAGAGGAGTGCCGTGATAAAATACAACTCTCCATCCGATGCAGCACCCTCTGCGTTGTGGGTGCCGTCGGTTTTGCAACTCCAGGCAAAATAGCCCTCACGGGTGCCAGACTGGTGCTGCATGTATTTCCTGCTCCATCGCCAAAGACGGTCGAAGATATCTTTCTTGTCGAGTTGTACGGCTATCATCATGCCATACGACATGCCCTCCGTACGTACATCTTTGTTTTTGATGTCGGAGATGTAGCCTAAAGTGTCGCCCACCTCAAAATAGACTTTGTTGGGACCTTGGAAGACATCGTTGAACACCTCCTCGAGCTTCGCCTCGACATCTTTTGGGTCATACCCCATCTCAACAAGGACATTTCGATATTGATGGGTCTCAAACCCACCTCTTGTCCATGGACCGTTCTGTGCAGAAATACTAAGCGTACTCATCAACAGTAGCGTGAGAGCAAATATTTTTTTCATAAATAACATATTAGGAGTGATTCACAAAAAAAAAATGCTAATTTATACCTAATGTCATAGCTGTCGTATTGTGTTGGTGGCTATCAGCGTTTTCAGTCCCTTTCTCTTTGCAAAGATACTGTTTATTTCTTGATTTTGAAAATTCCATAGGCATATTATTCTCACATTCATGCTGTCGGATTATCTTTCTCCTCTTTTTCCCTTATTTGCAAACAAGCTTGCATGGCACTCGCTCACTCGCAATTTTGAATAAATTGCTCACGCTCGGCCATTTGCAAACAAGCTTGCATGGCACTCGCTCAATCGCAATTTTGCCTCTCTTCCTCAGTCACATAGCCCGCTATGCTCCCTCGTCTGAGAGAAAAATCAGCATCCAAATAAATCATAAAATACGATTATCTGATTTTGATCACCTACTTATCAAATTATTTTGTATTTTTGTGCTCAACAAATCAATCGCTACAATGAAAAAGACATTTATTCTGATGCTGTTGGCTATGCTTGCTGTCTGCATCACATCTTGTAAGAAATCAGGTGATACAAAAGATGTGGAAAATACAGTGCTTTTGAAGTGCCATTTCAATGGAAATGGTGAGAATTTCTCTATTTCCTATCCGGAAATCTTGCAGGTGGGCTATACTGATGAGACTACATTCACAGCCAATGCCGCTGACAATGATGCCCGGCTGGACGTGGTCTTGAAGCAGGATGGCGACTTTTCCGACCTCATGCAATTTATGGAAACCTTTAAGAATCAGGCGGAATTTGAGAAATTCGACGAGCCCACCATCGACGGCAATGTAATCACCATGAAATCTGTCAATCTGGGGGAAGTCTGCAGGTATTTCGTGGTAAAGAAAGACGATCAGAATGCTGTCGTGGGCAAATACTATTATAAGGAGGCTAAGGCAGCCGACTTTGAGAAGTTTTTTGAACCCATCTTAAAGTCTGTCGAGATACAATAGTATTATCGTATTAA
>FLNZ01000020.1_pt1 | contig 29178 bp, 16 predicted proteins | sample 1140391 | NCBI WGS metagenome assembly FLNZ01 (sample SAMEA3878171, study PRJEB12797) | bioreactor metagenome | biome: Moose rumen | place: Sweden | collected 2011-10 | reverse complement strand
AGAGGTTAACTAAATGGATATTCAGGAACTTTCGGAAAAGGTGCGCCAGCAGAGCGCTTTTTGCATGAACTTGCTGCGTGAAGTGGAAGGTACGGTGATTGGCCAGAAGGCTCTGGTGGAAAGCATTCTGACGGGTATCTTGGCCGACGGTCACGTGCTGCTGGAAGGCTTGCCTGGCCTTGCCAAGACGACCGCGGTGAAGGCTTTTGCCGATGCCGTGTCGCTGGATTTCAAGCGCATCCAGTTCACGCCCGACCTGTTGCCGGCCGACTTGCTGGGTACCACGATTTACAACGCGAAGGAAGCGAAGTTCGAGACCCGCAAGGGCCCGCTGTTTACGAACCTGGTGCTGGCCGATGAAATCAACCGTGCTCCCTCGAAGGTGCAGAGCGCGCTTCTCGAAGCCATGCAGGAACGCCATATCACCATCGGCGACGAGACGTTCAAGCTCGACGAGCCGTTCCTGGTGCTTGCTACGCAGAACCCCATCGAGCAGGAAGGTACGTATCCGCTGCCCGAAGCCCAGGTGGACCGTTTCCTCTTGAAGGTGAAGGTCAGCTACCCGAACAAGGCCGACGAAATGAAGATTCTCGACGCCGTCGCCGGTGCGGGGCTCCGCCAGCCGCAGGCCGTCGCCACGAAGGAAGATATCCTCGCCGCCCGCCAGCTGGTGAAGCAGGTGTACGTGGACGAACGCGTGCGCGAATACATCGTAAATCTTGTACTTGCGACCCGCGATCCGGGCAGCATCAAGCGCAGCGACCTGGTGGGCTTTGTGGAAGTGGGTGCCTCTCCGCGTGCTTCTATCGGCCTTGCCCAGGCTTCGAAGGCCCATGCGTTCATCCAGGGTCGCGCCTACGTGACGCCGGAAGACGTGAAGGCTGTTGCTATGGAAGTGCTCCGTCACCGCATTATCCTGAGCTACGAGGCCGAAGCGGAAGAAGTCTCTGCCGAAACTGTCGTGCAGAAGATTCTGGATTCTGTGGAAGTGCCTTAGTGAGCTGGAGCGACTCGTATTAACGAGTCGTGGAAGCGAGAGCAACGCTCAGACCGGAGGAATGTCATTTGCGGAGGAGCGTTGCGGTCGCGTGAAGTGCCGTAGTCGCGGCCATCTCCCTTAAAGTCTAAAATCCCCAGCCGAGATGGCCGGGGATTTTTTGGAGGTGTGTTGTTGCGAGAGAGTTATCGCCTTACGGCCTTGAATATCCCGAGGGTCCTGTTGCCTTGCGCGACCTTGACGAGATAGGCGCCTTGACGCAGGGTTATGTGGAGTCCGTTCCCCTGCGCGGCGCGGAATTCCGCGATGCGGTGGCCTTGCATGTCGAAGATGCTTATGTCGTGCGCGCCGCCGTCGATGCCCTCGAGACGGAGCGTGTTGCCGTCGATATGGCCGCTAATTGCGTTGCGCGGTGTCAAGGATTCGACGGCGGTGGTGCCCTCGGTTCCTTCCGCACTGGAAGATATGCCTTCTGCTGCGCTGGAAGACTGTGGCTCGGCGATTTCTGCGCTTGAGGAGTTGACGTCGGCGAAGGATTCTTCGCGTAGTCCTCCGATAATCTCGATATCCGGTTTCGGGGGCATGTCCATGCCGTAGCCGAGGAAGTAGTCGAGCATGCTTGCCTGCACATAGCCCTTCGCAGTAGTCCCCATGCGGTAGCAGGGGTTCTGCATCAGCGAGTAGAAGCGGTGTTCGCTTGCGATGTCTGTCGTGAATATCACGAGTTCCTTCGTGTCATAGTTCACGAGAATTGATTCTTCGCGCCAGTCACCGAAGATATCCCCGTGGAACATTCCCACGCCCCTCTCGCTCCCGCTGCTGCCGTAGATTTTCCATGTGGTTGCCACACGGCCAACCGACTTGTTCTTGTAATCCCACTTTTCGATTTTTCCGTCATTGTAGCTTTCTGCCGCGAGATCCCCGTCCCACCAGTAGCGGAGTACGGGGTACAGGTAGTTGCTGGCGATAAGTTTGTTGGTGGCGCCGTTGTAGGTTCCCTGGAAACTCCAGACTTCGAATCCGTCGTAATCGGGGTCGATGTCACCGATGTTCCCGCGTGCGACGTCGCACTGGCCTGCGCAGGACTCGTCGCCGTAGTGGGTCCAGACGACCTTGCCGGTGGAGGCGTTGTAGTAGTATTCGAGCAGGTTTTTCGGATGGTCCTGCTGTATTCCGTAGCCCATCATCACCTTGTCGCCCTTGTTGAATGCCCCTACGTACCAGCGGTCACCGTGAACGACTTCGGGAATCTGGTAACGCAGGCTTCCGTCGCCGTTCAGTGCGTAGCCCATGTGCAACACTTCGTCCTTGCCGTCGTAATCCACATCGGCGATTCTAATTTGGTGCGCTTCGGCTCCGCCGCCGCTTTTGCGCGCATCGTGCTTCCACTGCTGCGTGAGCTTTCCCTTCTCGACGCGGTAGGCGACGGTCATGCTGTTGAAGCTCTTGTCCGCATTCCTGTTCTTTATCCACGTGACGACGCTTGGGGTTTTTCCGTCGAGATAGGCGATTTCCATCATGCAGGCCATCGGACCGATCGAGATGTAGTCATCGGGGACAGGAGCGTATGTTTTCAGTGCACCGGTACGCCCGTCCAGGACGGCTATGGCCTGGGCGTTCGTTCCACTGAGCGTGAATTTTTTGCCATCACCGAAGGTGACACCGTCGGCTATTCGCACGATAACGTCGGCAAAGCCGTCGGAATCAATATCATAGACGGTTGCCCCGTCCCACATGCCCACGTCGAGCGTTGATGCGCCCGGTGTAATGTTGTTCTTGTTCTCGCTGTTCGGGCCAAGATCAAGAGTCCACAGGTGCTTTCCCTGGCTCGAGTATGCCTGCAGTTGCTGGTGGTCGAGTGCGGGCTGGTCGAGCAGGTAGTCGTAAGCGCCATCCCCGTCAAAGTCGCCCACCCACACGAAATGGACGGTGGATGTGATATTTGGGACGGGAACGGTGACATACGCTCCGATTCCCTTGTTCGCGGGCATGGTGTAGCTGCCGTTTGTTCCGAGTTCTACGCCGTTCAGTACCTTCTTGACGGAGTAGGTGTTGGCCTTCGAAAAGTCGGCGGTACCGTCGGTGAAGTTTGTACCCTTGGTAAGTACGGTCTGGTTCAACTTGACGGTTTTTCCGTCGGTTGTTCGGTAAACGTTGAATCCGAGGTCGCTTTCGTCGGTGGCGAGGCTTCGCCAGCTGACAAGTGCGCTGGAATTGTTCTGCCGTACGGCGACAACGCCCCTGTCCAGGTATTCAAATTGCCTTTTGACGAGAGTCTCGCCTGCGGCGAGAGATTCGCTTGCAATGCCTGCCCCGGCAATGCATGTGGCGAGAAGGGTCTTGCGTAACATGGGTTACTCCTTTTTGATTTTTTAACATCCCTGATGACGATACTACGTAGTGTACTACCTTTTATCGTTAATGTACTACAAAATGTACTATAGAAATTTATAAAATGCAAGAAAAAAATTAAATAATTCTCAAATTTTAGCAAAAAAATGGGTAAATAGCATATATTTTTGTTTTTACTATACTATGTACTACATTTTTATGTATATTTAATATCATGAATACCTTCGTAAACATTTTCGAGTTTACCAAGTTCCGCAAGTTCCTGGCCGAATACCAGGAGCGCCGTCAGGCGGCGGAGCCTTCGTTTTCGCGTACCGAGTTCTGCAACTTGCTGGGGCTCCCCAATACCCGTAGCTATTTCAACGACGTAGTGCAGGGCAAGCGCGTGACCGACAACATGCGCGAGCGCTTTATAAACGTTATCGGGCTCAAGGGGAACGAGGCGAGGTATTTCGAGGCGATGGTCGATTTTGACCAGGGGAAGACTGCCCAGGTGCGCGAGGCGGCGTTCGATGCCATGATGCGCCTGAACAAGAACCCGCAGGCGATTGTGGACCCGGACAGCTACGAGTTCTTTGGCAACTGGTACAACAGCACGGTCTACGCGATTCTCGAGGTGATGGATGTGGGCGACGACGTGTCGGAACTCGCGGCGAAGATTTTTCCGCCCGTATCCGAGATGCGCCTGAAGGCAAGCCTTGAGCTTATGAAAAAGATGTCGCTCGTGCGCAAGGACGAACGCGGGTTCTGGAAGCCGACGAAGGATAGCCTTGCCACGGTGCAGCAGAGCAAGAGTCAGATGGTGCTCCAGTTCCAGAAGCAGTGCCTGGAACTTTCGAAGCAGGCGCTGGAATCCGAAGGGAGTGAATCCCGCGACATGACTACGTTCACGTTCGCGGTTTCGAAATCCGCACAGGCGAAGGTCGAGAAGGCTGCCGAAAAATTCAAGGCGCAGGTGCGCCAGATCGTGATGGCCGATAACGAGACGCCGACAGTCGTGGAACATGTGAACCTGCACGTGTTCAGCAACATCCGCGAAAACAATAAACCGTCCGGAACGGACGAGGCGTAGGGAGGAAGGAATTATGGGATGCTTTAGGAATATCTTTGATGCGGGGCGACTCGCGTTCGCTTTTGTCGCAGTGTGCGTGCTCGCCTTCTTTGCGGGCTGCAGCAATACGTCTTCTACGGATTCCGCGGGGATTTTGATTGAGACGAATACCGGTAACAAGGGTGTCGCTCGCATATATGTTGCTCCGGAACTGTGGGATCTCTCTGCTGGAGATACTGTTTCGCTTGCCTTTGCTGATCGCGATACCGTGGGCGATACTGTCTTCGTGTATGAAAGTGACTACCGCAAGGTGGTGGATTCTTCTGCGGTACTTTCGGGAATGTTTGACATGGATAGCGTTCCCGTAGGGAAATACGATTCCGTGACTATTTACGGACTGGATGGTGAGCGCTCGTATGTTGTGGACGTTGATGTCGAGGACGGCGAAACCTATATGGTCGACGTGAATGGCGTGAAGGAAATTTCGGTAGTTGAAATGTCGGCTTGGACGGGCTTGTCCGACTTTGTATATATGTCTATTTCTGATTTCAATATAAAGACGGGTGATTCCCTGAAACTGTATGGGACGGAAAATTGGGGCGTGTTTGAAGATACGCTGGTGGTGTCGCATTTTGAGTATTATGACTGGACCAATTTGGTGATGGATTCGGTAACCGTGGCTTCCGGGAGCGCCTTGCTTGCGTTTATACCTTACGGCCACTATGATTCCTTGCTGGTGACGTCGCCGAACGGCGAAACCAAGAAACATAAACTTTCGTTCTATATCGAAGAGGGAAAATCCTACTATATCGATTCTGACGGTGCGAGGCCCATTGCCATTGACATTACTCCTGTGCGAGAAGGCGATGCCCAATTTTACTTCTTTATAGAATCTTTCGAAATGGCCGAAGGTGACACCCTCTCGATGATGCGCTCCGAAAGGGAACTGAATGGCGATACGCTTCACGAAACCAATTATTTTGCAACGAAGGTGGTGTCGGCTGAGGATGTTTTAAAAGGTGTGACGAAGATTGAGGGCGTTCCGGGAGGATTCTACAACCAGCTGAGTATTAGAAGGGTGTCGAATGAACGTGGATTGTCCAATGGCTTTAAGGAAGATTTTAGACAGTGGAATTTATCTGAAACGCCGATATTCATATCGAGTTCTTATGTAGGCAACCTTGACAGTGTGGACGTAGCCTTGCCCGAAGGATTTGAAGACTTGACCAAGACGGACGAAATTTTTTTCGATATCCCGTTCCCGATATTCTTGCCGGCATCGCTTGACAATCCTTGCTTGCTTGATGAGGAAGATAACCTTATCAAGCTGGAAGCGAGCGAACGTGATTACTATGCCGATAGCGTGTTGTATTGGGGCAAGGCTCCTGCGGTGAAATTTTCTGGAACGGGAAAACTCAAATTCAGAATTATAGATAAGTGTGTCGAAGATAACAATCTGCAATTACAGTTGGGTACCTACAGAAACCATTTCTCCGATGCGGAAATTTCCGATTCCGCTTACGCTAGGTTCAAAGATAAGAAGGATCTTCTGGGCCGTTCCCGCTGGGTGGATTCTACCGACAACTGGTTCTACGTTCCCGATTTCAAGCCCTTCTCCGAAGACGGCTACTACATGGGGCTTTCTATCTGGTTTAATATAGATTCCATGCAGGTGAGCGAGTACGCGCAGATCATCTCGGCCAAGAATGACAGTACGGGTTTTGCACTGCAGAAGCGCGGTGCTACGGGTGCGGTGAACCTCAGGCTCGATACCAGGACGGGGGCGTATAACGCCCTGTTCGGTCGCGCAAACGGGGTGCTCGACGGCACGTGGCATAACTATTCGTTCAAGATTCACGGCGATAGCGTAACCACGTTCATTGACGGAACGCTGCTGGAATCCAGGCAGTTCGATTCGGGCGAAGGCTTTGCTGCCGCATTCAACCCCACAATCGGTTATGGCGGTATCCGCGGTGGTGTCGACGAGGTATTCTTCTTCGATGGTACGCAGTCCAACAACTGGATGCGGCTCTTTTACGCCCTGCAATATGCGGTTATAAGGGAATAAACGGGCGTTTAAGGCGCCTTTCGTGGCACATCTTGCAAAATGTGGACTTTTTTTTAAGCAAAACGTTGTTAAAATTTCATCATATTATTCTAAAATATTGTAAAAATATTGACTTTTAATTGAAAAAAGTGTAGATTTTTTTATATTCTCTGGAAAGGAGTGTGGTATGGGTGTATTGGAAACATTCAGGGCGGCGTGTGTCGCCTTATCTCTCGCGGCTGTTGCCGCATTTGCGGCCTCGGTCGCCGTTCACGATCCTTCCGTCATTGTGGTCTATAAGGACGCGGGCGGGAATTCGTATCCTGAAAACGATGCGGCCAAGTCGCGGACGAAGTTTTATTACATATTCGGGACCATGAACGGGGCGGCATATTCCCGCGATATGCTGGACTGGACCCCGTTTACGCCGCAGCTTTCGAGGGGCGGCACGGTGTATGTCACTGGCAACGAGGCCAGGGACGATTACTACAGCGTGTTCAAGGCGGAAGCCGACTATGCGGAACATACGAATTCCGCGACCGCCAAGGGGAACCTGTGGGCGCCCGATATCGTGTGGAACAAGAAGCTGAAAAAGTGGTGCCTGTACTTTTCGATGGCGGGCGAGGACTGGAAAAGTTCCATTGTGCTCCTGACATCCGACAAGATCGAGGGGCCGTACGAGTACAAGGGAGCGGTCGTCTACGGCGGGATGGACAAGCAGACGGCGGGTTCTGCCGCCAATGCCGACTACGCGAAGGTGACCGGTTCTTCGACAATCGACGAGCGTTACTATATCGCAAACAACGGTGTCACTAATTTGGGCAAGTGGGATGGCGGCTATGGTTCCAGCTGCATCGACCCGAACGTGTTCTACGACGAGGACGGAAACCTGTGGCTCCTGTACGGTTCGTGGAGCGGCGGGCTTTTCCTGGTCAAGCTCGATGAGTCTACCGGTCTCAGGGACTATTCGTACAAGTACGGGAACAACGGCGCGGCCAAGTGGAGCGGGACTTCGATGCTCGAGGACCCTTACATGGGTATCCACGTGGGTGGCGGTTATTATGTGAGTGGCGAGGGTTCGTACATCCAGTATTTCAAGGATGCGGACGGCAATGGCTACTACTACCTGTTCGTGAGTTACGGGTTCTATTCACCCGAGGGCGGCTACACCATGCGCGTGTTCCGCAGCAAGGACGTGAAGGGGCCCTATGTCGATGTGGACGGGACTCCTGCGATTTTTGAAAAGTTTATCCTGAACTATTGGGGCAATACCGACCGCGGATTCCCGATTGTCGCGAATTACCGCTGGAGTTTCTGGGCCGAAGACCGTGCCGAAATTGCGGACGGGCACAATTCGCTGTTGCGCGACGACGATGGCGGCATGTATCTGGTTTATCACCGCAAGTTCAACAACCATACGGGTTGGCACAATGTCGAGACTCACCAGCTGTTCTTTAACAGGATGGGCTGGATTGTGGCGGCACCTTTCGAGTATCACGAGGGTTACGGGCTACCGGCGCGTGCGCTCGACCGCAGCGATATCGCGGGCCCGTACAAGGTGATTATGCATAACCCGCCCAGGAACAACCCGCAGACCTGGGAAGATTCCGTGGCGGTGAACCAGGAACAGAACATGCAGCTCAATGCCGACGGTACGGTGACAGGCGCCTACACGGGAACCTGGGATTACGACTATGCGAAGGGCCGGAGCTACGTGACGCTTACTCTGGGTGGAACTGTCTACGAGGGCGTGGTGCTTGACCAGTTGCAGAACGATATGAGCAAGCGGACGCTTACGTTCTCGGCGATGAACAAGGCGGGGAACCGTGCCTTCTGGGGTTACCGTGTGCCGAAAACCGAAGTGCTGCAGGATGCCCGCTATTACGGCGACAGCGTGAAGGTCGTTGGGAAAAAGGACTTTAGCACGGCATGGGATGCCTATGAGGAATTTGAGTCCGTGAAGGTAAGCGGGAACTTTGTCACGGAATTTGAATTCAGGAACAAGGTAAAGAGCGGAGCCGAAAACTGGAACAACTGGGTGCTCGTCTTTAGGAACGGTGGCGACATGTGGTACCTGCGTGCCGACGGCTATTCCGTGGAAACGCTCGGTGGCGAAAATACGGTGCACTACTGGAATGCCTGGGGTGAAAACTGGGATGCCTTCAAGAAGATGTACGACGGTGCAAAAGTCCGCCTGCGTGCAGAAAAGGACGGCTACCTGATAAATGTGTATGCGTTCTTGCGCGGTGCGGCGAAGGATGGATCCGACTCGCTAGTGTATGCGGTTACGGCTACGGGGGCACCGGTTGGCGATTACGAAATATTGCTCGGTGCCGACGCGGCGTCGCTCGAGTTGAGCCGTGTTGCGTACGGGACGCTTGAAAATCGCATCGTGGCGGGTACGATAAACGACGGTGGCGAATACAATGTAGCGTTCAATGCGCAGAAGACGGCTGAATACAAGGTCTCGGGCGACTTTAGCGCAACATTCCGCTTTATGAATTACGGAAACAAGCCGGTTTACGGGCTTGCCGATGTGAACAAGGTAAACAACTGGGACAATTACATTGTGCGTGCGACTGCCGGCGGGGCGACGACGCTGTTGCGTGCCGATGCCTTTGCGATGGATAACGCGGGGACGTTCGATTACGATTTCGACTGGAACTGGGACGATTTCGCTGGCATCATGCGCAACGCCGAAGTGGTGATGGATGTCTCGCGCGAAAAGGATGTCGTTACCTACTCGGCCCGCATCACGGCGCAAGATGGCAAGGCGTATCACTACAAGGCGGTAAACAGGGGCGCATCGACTGCCGAGATGTCGCTCGGGTTTACTTGTGAGAAGAGTGTGGTCGACCTGCTTTCGGTTTCCGTGAATAGCGTGGCGGGCGACAGCACGCAAATCCAGGTGGAAGATCCTGATTCTTCGACCACGTCGTTTGCGGTTCACAATGGCGTTGAAACGGGACGCAGCCTGCAGGATATGCGTGGCGCGAAGGTTTACGATGTGCGCGGGCGCCTGTTGGGAACTGCGGACAGCCCGCGGGTAAAGGAAATGCGTTTGCGCAAGGCCCGACAGCCCGTTTTTGCGAAGTAACAAAAGCACCGCAGGTGCCCACGAAGAAACTTGTCTCCCTTGTCTCCGTTGTCTATGGACAACCGGAAGTGTGGTGGTGAAGGTACTATTTGGAGTGCCGGAGATATATTATAGGTGCAGGTTCCCGGTGGTGCGGGGGCCTGTAATTCAAAAAAGGATTGGATGATGAAAAAGTTGTGGATGTTTGGACTTTCGCTCGCACTTGGAGTGGGCATGTCGCAGGCGGCTCGCCAGATGGAATGGCTGAACCGCGGGCTTGTGGCGGTTAAGACTGGCGGGGGCGTGTTCCTCAGCTGGCGCGTCCTCGGGACCGAGGGCTCCGAGACGGGCTTTAACCTGTACCGCGATGGCGAGAAAATCGCGACCCTCAGCGGGACACAGGCGAGCAACTATACCGACGCGAAAGGGACAACCTCGAGCAGGTATTCCGTAAAGGCTGTCATAAACGGCAAGGAACTTGCATCTGACGATGCCGTACCCGTGTGGGGCGAGCAGTTCTTGACTGTGAACCTGGACAGGCCTGCAGGCGGTAGCGACTACACCTACAGTCCCAATGATATTGCCGTGGGCGATGTGGATGGTGATGGCGAGTTCGAGTTGGTTCTCAAGTGGGATCCGAGCAATTCCAAGGACAATTCCCAGAAGGGAAAGACGGGCAACGTCATCATTGACTGTTACAAGATGAGCGGCAAAAAACTTTGGCGCATTGACCTAGGCGTAAACATCCGTGCGGGGGCGCACTACACGCAGATGCTCGTGGGTGACTACGATGGCGACGGCAAGGCGGAACTTGCCGTAAAGACAGCGCCGGGAACGAAGGATGCCAGCGGAAAGTACCTGAGCAAGGGCGCAGCGGCCAATGCGGCACATACCAGCGATTACCGCAATTCGAGTGGATACATTCTGACCGGTGACGAATACCTCACGGTTTTCAACGGCGAAACGGGACTTGAAATGGCGACCGTTGCCTATAATCCAGGGCGCGGTACGGTAAAGAACTGGGGCGACAGTTACGGGAACCGCGTCGACCGCTTCCTTGCGACAAATGCCTATCTCGATGGCAAGAAACCGAGCATGGTTTTCCAGCGCGGCTATTACACGCGCATGGCGCTCACGGCCTACGACTGGGACGGAAAATCGCTGACGCAGCGCTGGTACCACAATTCGGCGACGAGCGGCAAGGAATGCTACGGGCAGGGAAACCATAACCTTTCGGCGGGTGACGTGGATGGCGACGGATTTGATGAAATAATGCAGGGTAACTGCGCTATCGATCACGATGGTAAGTTCATGTACCGTGTAGGTTACGGTCACGGTGATGCAATCCACTTTGGCGATTTGGACCCCGACAATGACGGCCTCGAGGTTTGGCAGGTCCACGAGGAAAAGCCCTACGGCTACAACTTGCACGACGCACGTACTGGCAAGGTGCTTTTCTACGAAACCAGTTCGGGCGATAACGGGCGCGGTGTCGCGGGCGACGTCGATTCCAACAGCCGCGGACATGAGCTCTGGTCTGCTGCAAACTGGAACACCTATACGGCTAAGGGAAATATCTGGAAGGCCGACAAGCGTCCCGCCTACAACTTCCGTATCTACTGGGATGGTGACCTGCTTGACGAACTTTTGGACAATACGACCATCAGCAAGTGGGACCATGCAAAGCAACAGAGCAATACGCTTTTCCAGATGCAGGGCAACAGTTGCAATACCACCAAGGCGACACCGAATTTCAGCGGTGACATTCTGGGCGACTGGCGCGAGGAAGTCATCTTGCACGATGGAGCCTCCAAGCTTTACATTTACACAACGACCGCGCCTACCGAACATCGCATGTACACGCTTGCGCACGACCCGGTTTACCGCAATGGCATGAGCTGGCAGAATACTGCCTACAACCAGCCACCGCATCTGGGCTTTTGGCTGCATGGCAACAAGGGCAAGTTCCCGAAGCCGGACATTGTGCTGATAGGCGACAACACGCCGAAGGCGGCCGCGATTGTCAAGCAGGGTGCAGGTAGTTCGAGCCAGGTGATTGTGAAGGGTGATTCGATTGTCCCGTTCACCTTCGCGATCCAGCATGCGGACGGGGCGAATGTTGACGGGCTCCCGGCAGGCGTGACGGCCGTGTGGAATGCGACGACATCATCGCTCTATTTTAGCGGGACTCCCGTTGTCGAGGGCGAGTTTACCTATACGATTACGACGAAAGGCGGGAATGCTGACTTTGGCGAAGCGACTCGCAACGGAAAATTCACCATCCTGAGTGTCGTGGAATCGGGACCTGCTCCTCTTATGGTTCGGAGCGATATCGAGGCGGCGGTACCGACCGATGCAAAGGGAGCCTTTGCCGACAACCACGAGAATTTCCGCGGCACGGGATTCTACGATTTCGAAAACAGTCTCGATAGCTACGGCATTTACCACCTGGTTTCGCCGAAGGAATACAAGAATGCAACGATGGTGCTGCGCTACGCCCACGGCAAAACGGATACGCGTCGCATTATGGTGAAGATGAATGAAGACCTGGTCGGTTCGCTGACGTTCAAGCCCACTGCCGATTGGGATACCTGGGATAGCGTCTCGGTGGGTGTTTCGCTCCAGAAGGGGTTGAATGTGCTTTATCTGAAATCGCTGGAAGAGGCGGGTGCACCGAACATCGATCAGATCGGTTTTGATGTCGAAGGTGTGGTGCTTTTTGAGGATTCAACGCAACTCTCGGCGATAGACACCTTGAGCGCTGAAGTCGCGGGAGACTCTTCGGGAACGACGGGACTTACCCGTGGCGATTACACCGCAGAAGACGACTTTGCAGGTAACATTCGCGTTGCTGCCGGAATACACCTGAATCTTGCAGATGGTACGCTGATTGCCCGCGAATCGGGGTATGCCCAGGTGGATTTCTTTGACATGACTGGCCACCAGGTGGCGCGCCTTGCAAGAAATGTTTCGGCAGGATCGTCTGACTTGTCCCGCGAAATCAGGGCTCTCCCCGAGGGCGTCTACATGGTCCGTGTCAAGTTCAATGGTCGCACGATGCAGAATGCGGTGCAGGTAAGAGTAGAACGGTAGTTTCCTAACTAAACGATACGTCCCGGCGGAAGCCGGGGCGTTTTTTTTGGGGGGGGGGCACCGCAGATGCCCGCCGTAGTCCGCGGACAACTGGAAATTTCTTTTACCCTACCCCCGGAGCAAATCCGAGGGTATTTTTGTGGGCAGAAAGGAGTTTTGTATGGGATGTTTGAATTCTATTCGCGTATTGGGCCTCTCGGCGGCGCTTGCCTTTGCCGCATCGCCCGTCATCAAGGTCGATTTTGACATGAGCGGCCGCAATTCGAGCGAGGTTTCGGAACCGAATTACGTGCCCTGGGTGGTTTCAGGTGTTTCCTCCAAGGACACGACGCTTTCGGGCGTGAAGGTGAATGTCGCCGGAAGCGCGAACCTCAAGGCCAACTGGTACAAGGCCGGGGTGCAGTCCCCGAGCTATGCGCGCCTTGTGTGCGACGGCGTGATGGTCGAAGGCGGTGGGGCGATTACGCTCACCTTCTCGAATCTTGCGGCAGGGACGCACAGCCTCCTTTTGTACCTGAACAATGTCGATGGGACGGCGGTAAGCAACAGCATCGATGTCTATGTGAACAACTCGAAGCAGGCGTCGGTCAAGCCCACGAATCGTGCGCTCTCGACAGGCGAGGCGGCGATTGCCTACGTGACTTTTAATGTAAGCGGTACGGGTGCTTCGACCGCGATAAAGCTGAATACGGGCACGGTTACCCTGAACGGCTTTGAATTGAACGTGCCCAATGCGGCGGCACAGGCGACAGGGCCTTCGCCTGCGGATTTGGATTATCACGCTCCGCACGAAAACGGGGCGCTGACGATTTCGTGGACGGCGGCGAAGTCGGCCGTAAAGCATGGCGTCTATTTCGGGACGGATTCGGCGGCAGTGCTTGCGGCAACGCCCTCGAGCACTGCGATTTACAAGGGTGAACAATCCGGCAGTTCGTATAAGGTGAGCGGTACGACTCCGCTCCAGACATACTACTGGCGCGTAGATGAGGTCGATGCGAACGGAACGGTCACGGCAGGGAATATCTGGTCGTTCAAGCCGGGCCGCGTCGCGTTCGAGGGTGCCGAAGGTTATGGCCGCAACGCCCTGGGTGGCCGCGGCGGCAAGGTGGTGTACGTGACGAACCTGAACGATGACGGTGCAGGCTCCTTGCGCGAGGCGTGCACGGCAGAAATTGGCCCGCGTACCATCGTGTTCAAGGTGTCGGGAATGATCCAGCTGAAATCGCGCCTGGTCTGCAATCAGGATTACGTGACGATTGCGGGGCAGACGGCTCCCGGCAAGGGTATTACCATCAAGAGCGCCCCCATCGGGTTCACGGGCAAGGACATGGTCATCCGCTTCATGCGCGTGCGCCTGGGCTACGGCGCCACCTACGACGGTATGGGGCTCACCGGCGGCGACCACAGCATATTGGACCATGCAAGTATCAGCTGGACGATTGACGAAGCCTTCAGTAGCCGAGGCGGCAAGAACCTTACGCTGCAGCGCACGCTGATTTCGGAAGCGCTGAACATTGCGGACCATCAGAACTATGCAGCGGGAACGGGGCACGGGTACGCGGCGACCATCGGCGGCGATATCGGCAGTTTCCACCACAACCTGCTTGCGCACAATGCGGGCCGCAACTGGAGCCTGGGCGGTGGCCTCGACGGGAACGGCTACTATGCGGGTCGCCTTGACATATTCAACAACGTTGTCTATAACTGGGTGAGCCGCGTGACCGATGGCGGTGCGCACGAGGTGAACTTCGTGGGCAATTACTACAAGGAGGGCGCCGCCACCACCTTGCACGGCTATACATTGCGCGCACAGTTCGAAGGTACGGGCAAGGGCTCGCAGGCGTATTACTACCACAACAACGTTCTCGAGGCTGCGGGCGGCAAGTTCACCTGCGACGGCACCAACGACAATTGCGGTCGCGAGTATTCGCTTTCCGGCGGGCAGGTGCTGGATTGGGAACCCTGGAACAGCAAGCCTTTCTTTGCCTCGTATGCGACTGTCCAGAGCGCGAAGGCCGCCTACAAGGATGTGCTGAGCGATGTGGGCCAGCGCATGCCGGTACTTGACAATCACGACACCCGCGTGATAAACGAGACCAAGAACGGAACCTACAGCATGAAGGGTTCCGTGGGCGGCATGGCGGGCATTCCCGACCGCGAAACCGACGTGAAGGATACGGCGAACATCAAGGGTTGGGAACCGTATCCGAGTGTGAGCTGGGCGGACGATTACGATAGCGATTTCGATGGACTTCCCGACTGGTGGGAAAATATGTACGGGTACAATCCGAAGTCGAAGAACGGCGACTTTAGCGATGCGAATAAGGACCGCCTAGGTGATGGCTGGACAGAACTCGAACGCTACCTCGAATGGATGGCCCGCGCGCACTACACCTTCGCGAAGGGCGAAACCCAGGTGATAGACCTTTCGCAGTTTACCCGCGGTTACGACGGCGGGACCTACACCGTGTCGGCCCCGAGCGGCGTGACGGCGACCGTGAGCGGTTCCAGGTTGACGGTGAAACTCGCCGACAGCTTTGCAGGTGCGGGCTACGTGCAGTTTACGCTGAAGGACAACGCGGGCGATACCTTTAGCCGCTATATCGGCGTAACGCAACAGCTCGCCGCAAGTTCTGCAACTTCATCGAGCTCTTCTTCGAGCGGCGAAGATCCGGTTTCTAGCAGTTCCTCCGAAACAACGACGCTTGTCAAGCCGACCATCGCAACAAAGTTCCATTCGACGGTTTCGAATAATATTGTGTTCATGACAGGCCTTCCGCAGAATGCGAAAATCACCGTGACCGATTTTAGTGGCAATAGCATCATGACGCAAAAATCCGTGGTGACTGCCAACGGCTCCGCTTCGGTGAATCTGCAACCTTTTGGCTGTGGAATCTACCTAGTGAACGTCCGCGGAATCGACGACGGAATCAAACTCAATAAGACCATCAAGGTCATGCGCAAGTAAACTACAAAAGAAATACCGTATCCCCTCAAAGCCTAGGCTCAAACGAGTCTGGGCTTTTTTAGCCTCCTTTCGGTCTGTCTACTGCACCTCCGCTTCCAGCACCTTCCTAATCATATCCGCTTTCGGCATTTGCGGCAAGTAATCCTGCACGAACTGCATGTCCAGTTCGTCAACTATCTTTCTATAGTTTAGGATGATTTCTTTATAGTAGTCGAAGGGCAAGTTTGACTTGTTGCGGATCAGTTCGAGCAGCATGCGTTCCCTGTTATACATTGAAACGGTTGCGCCGTTGACTGATTCTTGTACAGCTCCAAGAAACAGGATATCGCTATTCTCGAACTTCAGCACAACACGGTTGTCGGAATTTTTTGCTCCCCGCTCAGTTGCCAGGTAATATTTCTCGGGAATGGTATCGGTCAAACCGTAATGATAAAAAGCGGTATTCATCGTAAAAACCGCCTTAGGATATTTTGCGGAGATTAGCGAAGTTTCGGAAACATCCTTGCTATCGGAATAGAATCCTTTTGCGATGCGGAACAAACGGCCTTCGGCAATGGCCTTTTTTATCAAGTATTTTGAGCCGAACGTTTCAATGCATTGGGCGAGCGTCTGAAGCATATTCTTTCCTAAATTCTGTAAAATGCGATTTTTTACAGAATTATAGTAAAAATATACGTTATTTCGCCGAAAATTCAAGGTGGTAAGCCTACTTTCACTCATATAATCTCCTTTGACAGACAAGCAGAAACTGTCAAGTAATGAACATTTGTTCACTATAAATATAGTTCCTCAAGGGGAGGATGTCAAGAGATTTTCGGAGAATTTCGCAAATTTCTTTCATCCCGATTTTTTCTGTCATCTCCGCGTCTTTTCTCGTCATCCTCGCGTAGGCGAGCGGACAGCACTTAACAACTTGTTGTTTAGTGCGCATGGCCACCAAGGTGGGGATCTTCCTCACGCATATTTATATATATTTCCCACAGACATAGCCCGTGACTTTTCAAGGTCCCTGAGCCTGCCGAAGGGCCGGCCCAACCTTGATAGAAGCCATGGGCGACCGGAATTTTTGAGATTCGTCTCTTATTCTCTAGTCTGAAATTAGCACTTTCAAATCACATGAGGATAAGACGAACGCTCACGCCCGCATTGGGCGTGGGTCGTTTTGTGCTTATTATGTGATAGGGCGTGCTAACCCTCAGACTAGGTAGGTGCATTCGACTCCACGCCTTTTTTTTATGGAAGTGTGTGGAAATCGCGGCACAACGGGGAACGGCTCTCGCAACGCTGGAGCCACCATGGCCGATTTGGACAAGAGCAAGATTCAAGCCGTCGCACAGTACATCGACGAGGTTTCCAAGCAGTTTTCTACGGGCAAGGCGACCGAACACAGTTACCGACCGGCACTTGCGAAACTGCTTGGCGACTTGCTCCCCAAATTCATCATCACGAACGAGCCCAGCCGTATCCAGTGCGGAGCGCCGGACTACATTATCGCGAAAGGGAAAGGCGCAACATCGATTCCTGTTGCCTTCGTAGAGGCTAAAGACATTGGCGATAGCGACCTGGATGGGAACCGCCAGCACAAGGAACAGTTCAACCGCTACAAGAACTCGCTAGACCATATCCTTTTCACGGATTACCTTGATTTTCATCTTTATGAAAACGGCGAATTCATCAATAGCATTCGTATTGCGGAAATCAAAGGAAATAAGATTGCGCTGATTGATGCCAATGTCCCGATGTTTTTGGAGATGGTGGCGCACATTGCGGAATCAACACCGCAGAAGATTACGAGTTCTACAAAATTGGCGCAGATGATGGCCGCCAAGGCGCGCCTCCTTGCCGAAGTAATCGAAAAGACTCTTGAAACCGATAGTGAAAAGACGGGCGAACTGGCGGGACAATGGAAATCTTTCCAGAAGGTGCTGATTCACGATTTGACGGAACGTCAATTTGCCGATATTTACGCACAGACAATCTGCTATGGAATGTTTGCAGCAAGGCTCCATGACGATACTCCCGACACTTTCAGTCGAGAAGAAGCGGCCACACTCATTCCCAAGACGAATCCGTTCTTGCGCAAGGTTTTCCAGAATGTCGCCGCATTCGATGTAGATACAAGCATCGCATGGATTGTTGATGACCTGGCAGAAACATTCCGGGTGACGGACATGCCGAAGGTCATGAAGAATTTTGGAAAGGCTACGGGTCAAGACGACCCCATGATTCACTTCTACGAAGATTTTCTGCGCTATTACGACCCCAAGCAGAAAAAGGCGTGTGGCGTTTATTACACGCCCGAACCCGTTGTCCACTTTATCGTCAATGCCGTTGATAAAATTTTGAAATCCCGATTCAATTTGAGTGATGGTCTTGCCGACACGAGCAAGGTGACGATTCGTCAAACGTCGAACCTATATACGGACAATCGCACCAAAGACCACAAGAAATACGAAACGCGAGAATACCATAAAGTCCAAATTCTCGATCCTGCAACCGGAACGGGAACATTCCTTGCCGAAGTGGTCCGCAAGATATATTCCGGTATGGAGAACCAGAAAGGCGCTTGGCAAAACTATGTGGAAGAACACTTGCTACCGCGCTTGAATGGTTTTGAATTCATGATGGCTCCATACGCCGTTGCGCATTTGAAATTGGACATGGTATTGGCGCAGACTGGCTACAAGGCAAGACTGGACAAGCGACTCCGCATATTCCTTACCAATTCCCTTGAAGAATGCGACCACGATACGGGAACATTGTTTGCACAATGGCTTGCGCAAGAAGCGAGCGAGGCAAACCTTGTCAAACGCGATACACCCGTAATGGTGATGATTGGCAATCCGCCGTATAGCGTGAGCAGCAGCAATAAGGGTGCGTGGATTCAAACCCTATTGGAAGATTATAAGAAAAATCTGAACGAAAGAAAGATAAATTTAGACGATGATTATATCAAATTTATTCGACTCGGACATTATTATGTAGAAAAAAATGGCGAAGGAGTTCTTGCATATATTTCAAACAATAGTTTTATTGACGGAATAACGCATCGACAAATGCGAAAAGCATTGATGAAAACTTTTGATGAAATCTACATTCTTGATTTGCATGGGAATACAAGAAAAAAAGAAACATCTCTTGATGGCGGCAAAGATGAAAATGTTTTCGATATTATGCAAGGTGTAAGCATTAACATTTTTGTTAAGAAAAAACAGAGTGTCATCCTGAGCGAAGCCCGTAAGGGCGAAGTCGAAGGATCACTAGCCCGCGTTTACCATTACGAACTCTTCGGTAAACGTTTTGAAAAATACGCTTTTCTCGCAAAAACATCATTTAGCGATATTCTTTGGAAAGAAGTGTCTCCACAATCTCCGCAATTTTTCTTTGTACCCAAAGATTTTTCTATACAGAAAGATTATGAGAACGGTTTTAAAGTTGATGAATTGATGAGTGTGTGTAATTCAGGAATTCAAACAAAACGAGATGATTTTGTATATCAATTTGAAAGAAAAGATGTCGAAAACATTATTACAATGATGAAATCGGTTGAGAATGCTGATATAGTCCGAAATTTCTTAAAAATTGGGGATGATGGAGTGGCCTGGAAATTAACGTGGGCTATAGATGATGTCAAAAGTGGTGGTTCGTATGCAAAGGTTCTGTATCATCCATTTGATTGGCGGTGGTGTTATTTTACGGGAAAGTCGAGCGGTCTTATGGCAAGACCCAGAATGCCGGAGTCACAACATTTATTAAAAAAGAATATAGCTTTACTTGCGGTTCGGAATACCCGTCGCAGCATGATTAATAATTATTTTATTACGAATACTATTGTCGACAAAGATGGTATTTCTTCTTTTGATAATTGCAGATTCTTCCCGCTCTACCTTTACCCAACAGATGGTGAAGAACAACTCGGTAAATCTCGTAAACCCAATCTAGACGAAAAAATCTGGAGTAAAATTGACAAGTGTGCCAAACTCAAAACGACTCCTGAACAAATCTTCGATTACATCTACGGCGTTCTCCACACACCGTCCTATCGTGAAAAATACAAGGAATTCTTGAAAATTGATTTCCCGCGTATTCCTTATCCTGAAAACAAGGAGGATTTTGAACGCATTGCCTCCATCGGCAATAAACTCCGCAAATTGCACCTGATGGAAGAAATTCCACCGCAGGCAACCTCCTTCGACATCGAAGGCGACAATGCCGTAAGCGAGATTCGTTTTGAGCGTCATTCTGGAGCGGAACAACGTGGAGCTATAGAATCCATGGACCCTATCGGAGCTTCGCCCCTCCAGGGTGACATCTACGGCAAGGTCTATATTAATAAAACGCAATATTTCGGCAATGTTCCTGAACTAGCCTGGAATTTCTACATCGGCGGCTATCAACCCGCCCAAAAGTGGCTCAAAGACCGCAAAAACCGCACCCTTACCTTCGACGACATCTCGAATTACCGCAAAATCATCGCCATCCTTATCGAAACTCACAAGTTGATGCAGGATCTTGATGAAATTGCGGGATAATTTCGTCTTATCAAAAAAGGATGCGGCCCTTTTCTATTCGCCGTAACTGTACGGGGCGCGCACGGTGATGACCAGGCTGTCGGTCTTGAACGAGCCCTGGTTCCCGAGACGGAACGTTGCTTGCCATATGTTCAAGAAACTAGCGTCGCGGTAGGCTTTGTCGGCTTCGTAGTTGTTCTTGATGCGCGAAGTCGAGAACATGTCGGCGATGGCGACGTCTTGGGGTAGGTCGGTCGCCGTGAAGTGCAGGCAGCCTATGTCCTTATGCTCCCATCTTCTAGGGAGGACGTAGAGCGTGTCTCCGTCGCATTTCTCGGGCGATTCGGCCATGCGGAAAGGACAGTTGTTGTTCTTGAGGGCCTCGCGTCGGGTTGAATCGTCCATCCAATCGGGGCACGAGACGCATTTGTAGGCAGTGTCGAGATCGTAGTCGTATTCGTAGCTTGCGATAGAACATTTTTCGATGGTCTCGAACTCGGTGTCGTCCGGAAGTTGAGATCTGTCGAAGTTCGTGTCGAGCGTGTAGCCCTCTAGCGTGTCAAGCCCCTCGGGGAACGAGAAGTAGGTCGTATCGTGGTCGCCGGCAGAAACCTTATGGTATATCTTTGCGTACAAATTAAGGTCTATGTCAAACTTTTTCTCTTCGCCTTTTATGTCGACGAGGGTGAAACGTAAATGGTTGTCGCCGTTGGGGTCGATGCTCATGCCATAATTGTAATGCCTGTTGTAGTAATCAAAAGGCGGCATGTTTCTAATGGAATCGCTGTCACCCACCTTGATTTTCGTGACGCATGCGGGGTGTACCGAATCCGCGCTCTCGTTCTCGAGCAGCTTGCAATCGAGCGTTTCCAGGTACACGCTCGTGATGGTGTCTAATGCGGTGAACGAAATCTGGAGTGTCGTCGGACGGTGCACCATTTCGGCTGCGGGGTGGCAGGTATGGTTATCGCAGTAGTCGTAGACCGGGTCCATTCCCAAAATGCGGCCTTCGTCGTCTACGAGGATGAGGTCCCCGTTGGCGTCACAGGCCCCGAGGATGGTAGCGACGATTGCGGTCGCTGAAAATACGGCGATTTTCTTGTGCATATCGGAAAAATAACAAAATAGGGGCTGCACAGATCGCTGTTTCGCAAATTGCCTGACAAGGTGCAAAAATGCAGAGATGGAATGGTTTCCGGGTATGCCGCCGTAGTCCGTAGACAACGTTAATGCGCTTTTGCGGGCCCGTTCCAAGGACTTTTAGTATATATTTATGTACGGTGGATTCCGGTGGTTCGGAATCCTGCCTAGAAAAGGTATGGGAAATATGGGCTTTGGTTTGCATAAGGGACTGCCGGTTTCGGCGCTTTGCCTAACAGTGTTTGGATTTATCGGTGCAGGTGCCGAGCCGCTGGCTTTTCCGGAGGCGCTTGGTTTTGGCGCGCAGGTTACGGGTGGCCGTGGCGGCAGCGTTTACCACGTGACGAACCTGAACGATGACGGTGCGGGTTCTTTCCGCGATGCGGTGAGCCAGGGTAACCGCATTGTGGTTTTTGACGTGGGTGGCATCATCAATATCAAGACGGCAGTTTCTATCAAGAGTAACATTACCATCGCGGGGCAGACGGCCCCGGGCGAGGGAATCGCCATTCACGGTGGCAAGCTCAGTACCGGCAAGCAGAATAACATCATCATCCGCTACCTGCGTATACGCCCGGGCGAAAATACCGCGTCCGAGAAGGACGATGCGCTCAACCTTTACGATTCCAAGAACGTAATCGTGGACCACTGCTCGGTGGAACTTGCGCCGTGGAACAACTTCGGCGGTTCCTCGGACAACGCAAGCTACCGTGTGACGGGCATTACGGTGCAGAACTCGCTGATTGCAAACCCTATCGGGCAGCAGTTCGGTGCGCACATCGAATCGGTGGATGGCACTTGGGCTTGGTACTACAACGCCTTCGTGAACACGCACAACCGAAACCCGCTCGACAAGATTAACGATGTGTTCGTGAACAACATCCTCTACAACTTCGAGGCGGGCTATACGACGCACACTAGCACGCACTTCAATCACGATATCGTGAACAATTACTTTGTTTATGGCCCGAAGGGGAGTAACCCGTGGTTCCAGGTAGACAAGAACCAGAGTATCTACGCGAGCGGCAACATGATTGATACGGACCGCGATGGAAAACTGAACGGCGGGCCTTCTAGTATTTACTACTACCAGGGTGTGGGCGAGGAACTTGCGAAACCCTGGAGCGAGCTTACGACATCGGGCCCGATGCTCAGTGCCGCAAGTGCGTGGCGCTACGTGACGTCGCAGAGCGGCGTGCTCCCGTACGACGACATCGATTCGCTGGTGTGGTACCAGGTGAATACGCTTGGAACGGCCGGTGCGCTCGTGAAGAGCGTGGGCGCGATGGGGCTCAAGACCAACAACGGCTGGGGAGAGGTGATTGCGGGGAAGGCCGCGACCGATTCCGACAAGGACGGCATGCCGGATTACTTCGAAGAGGCTCTTGGTTATGACAAGTCAAAAGATGACGCGATGACCAAGGAAAGCGATGGCTACGTGCGTATCGAGAAGTATATCAACTGGCTGGGCGCCATGCATGCGACGGCTGCGGGCGGGAAGTCCCTCGATTTTGACCTGCGCACGATTACGCGCGGGTTCAAGGATGTATCGCCGACCTACAGCGTGTCTGCTGCGGAGAACGGAAGTGTGGAACTTGCGGGTGACGGCTATACGGCAAGGTTTGCGCCTAAGGCGAATTTCAGCGGGCTTGCTTCGTTCAAGTACACCGTGAAGGGCAACGACAATACCGAATATACGGGCCGCGTTGAGGTGCTTGTGGAAAAATCTGCCGGCGCGGGCACGGATACTTCGACTGTGCAGCCGCAGGACTCGTCATCTGTTGTCGCGGGTGATTCTACGGCGACGGATTCGACAACCCTGATACGGGATATCCGTCGTGCACGCCCCGCCGACATGCGCGGGGCTACGCATAAGGAATACCGCGACCTGAAGGGACGTCGCTTCGACAGGCAGATCCCTTACAGGGTTATGTTCTAGAAATTCGCTTTTTCTGCCAGATTTGGCGCACGCTGGGCAAAAATCACGCTTTTTTGCGTTGCTGACAGATTGCCCGGCCCGCGATAACGGCCACTTTTTTATCTTTTGGGCGAAAAAGGGCGCAGGGAAATCCCCCGCGTTGCAATTTCGCGTTTTAAACAAGCAATCGACCCGCGGGCTGCCCGCCAAGGCTTTGCTCCGGGTCACAAAAACGAAGGATATATGGCAAATCGTGTTGTAATCGGCTCCCAGTGGGGCGATGAAGGTAAGGCGAAGGTTGTTGATTTCTTGACGCTCGATGCGGATATCATCGTGCGCTTCCAGGGCGGCGCGAATGCGGGCCACACCGTCGAGGTGGGCGACCAGAAGTTCGTGTTCCACCTGATTCCCTCGGGCATCATGCACCAGGACAAGATTTGCGTCATCGGTAACGGTGTCGTGCTCGACCCCATACAGACGCTCGCCGAGATTGCCGACCTCCACACGAAGGGAATCAACCCGGAAGGCCGCCTGTTCATTGCGAACAATGCCCACGTGGTGCTCCCGTACCACTCCACGCTCGACAAGGCGAAGGAAAAGAAGGCGGGCAAGGCTGCCATCGGCACGACGGGCCGCGGCATTGGCCCCTGCTACAGCGACAAGGTGAACCGCATCGGCGTCCGCGTGGGTGATCTCATGGACGAACGCGAACTGCGCCCCCGTGTCGAGGCGATGGCGAAGGTCCACAACGAAGAATTTACCGTGATGTACGACGTCCCGGCGATTGACCCCGAAGTGGTCATCAAGGACTACCTCGAACTCGGCCAGAAGATCAAGCCGTTCGTGACCGACGTGAGCGAGATGCTCTACAAGGCCGTGAAGGCCGGCAAGCGTCTCGTGTTCGAGGGCGCGCAGGGCACCATCCTTGACGTGGATCAGGGTACCTACCCGTTCGTGACCTCCAGCAATACGGTCGCGGGCTACGCGAGCTGCGGTGCGGGCGTCGGACCTACGGCCCTGGACGAAGTCTGGGGCGTGGTGAAGGCGTACACGACCCGCGTGGGTAACGGCCCCTTCCCGACGGAACTTCTGGACGAGACGGGTGACACGCTTCGCAAGATCGGTAACGAATATGGCGCCACCACGGGCCGCAACCGCCGTTGCGGCTGGTTCGACGCCCCGGTTGTCCGCAAGGCTGCCGTGGTGAACGGCCTTACGCACCTCGCCATCACCAAGCTCGACGTGCTCGACACCTTCGACACGGTGAAAATCTGCACCCACTACGAATGCGACGGCGAAAAGCTCGACTTTATCCCGAACCAGCTCTCGAAGGTGGGCCGCTGCACTCCGGTGTACGAGGAAATGCCCGGCTGGAAGTGCGACACGACCAAGTGCCGCAGTTACGACGAGCTCCCGGAGAACGCAAAAAAATATTTGCAGAAAATGGCTGAACTTGTTGACGTAAAAATTGGTATGATATCTATTGGCGCTAAGCGCGACCAGAGTATCGTAATCGATAAGGGCCTCGCGAAGGGGTTGGGTCTGTAACTAGAAACAGGAGAATCGCACATGGTGGACTCTACAATTCTTGGACTGCTGAAGGGCGTTGAACTCTTCTCGGAGTTGAGCGAAGAACAGATCGGGATGCTTGCCAATCTGGTGGTGTCCCAGAACTTCAACCGCGACGAGACGGTTGTGCTTGAGGGCGACGATTCGGTGCAGGCCCTGTACCTCATCGCGTCGGGCTCGGTGCAGGTCTACATGACCGGCGTCGATGGTCGCGAAACGATCCTCAGCTTCCTTGAACGCGGTGACTTCTTCGGCGAAATGTCGCTCATCGACGGCGAACCGAGGTCTGCCTCGGTGCGCACCGTGACCGACGCGCAGATGCTCATCATCCACCGTGAATCTTTCCTGCAGCTCATCCGCCAGTCCCCCGAGATTGCGATGGGCCTCCTGAGTGAACTCAGCAAGCGCCTCCGCAAGGCGAACCGCCAGATCGGGTCGCTCTCCACGATGTCCGTGAGCGGGCGCGTGGCCGGCACCCTCCTCAACCTCATGGAAGAACGCGGCGTGCGCATCCACACCGACAACGGCAACATGGTGACGGTCATCCACAACCGCCCGACCCAGCAGCAGCTGGCCGACATGTCGGGTACTACCCGCGAGACCGTGAGCCGCATCTGCTCCCTGTTGGTGAAGACGAACGCGATTGCCATGACCGGCAAGGACATCGTCATCTTCGACGAAAGCGCCTTGCAGGAAAAGGCTACGAAGGGCTAGTGGTTGGCGGCGCGTTGCGGCCGCCTATTGACCTGTGACTAATGACCGCTGTATGAATAAACTAAAATCCATTATAAACAAGTTGTTGACCTGGTTCAAGACGTCGCCTATCGTGAAGGCGGTAATAGTCTGGATTGTGGGCCTGGTCGTGCTCGCCTTTGTTGTCGACAAGATTGCGCTGCCTATATTCTCCGGGCATTTCGCAAAGACGGGCATAGTGCCGAACCTGGAAGGGCTTGAGGCCTCTATAGTGGAAAAGACGCTCGATTCCGCCGGATTCAAGTACGAATGGCTCGAGGAGGGCCGCTACAGCGCACAGGTGCCTGCGGGCATGGTGCTCGTGCAGATGCCTGCCGCGGGCCGTACCGCAAAGCTCGGCCGCACGGTAAAGCTCACCAGGAGCCTCGGCGTGCGCGAGGTGGAAATCCCTGACCTGCGCGGCAAGAGCCAGAAGCAGGCCGAAATCTCGCTTACCCGTGCCGGCCTCGTGCAGGGCGAAATCGTGAAGGGCGCCCATGCGAGTATCCCCCGCGGGGTAGTTATCCGTACGGAACCGATGGCGGGTAACAAGGTCCGTATGGGCGATACGGTGAAGGTCGTTATTTCTGCGGGTGTAACCACCGGCAAGGTGATGCTCCCTTCGTTCGAAGGCGAGATTATGGATAACGTTTACCCGAAACTCGAAAAGCTCGGGTTCCGCGTGGGCAAGATCAAGCGCGTGAAGGGCGAAAACGGCGAGATGTCGGGCACGGTTCTCGAGACCGCTCCGAAGGAAGGCGACTACCTGAAGCCCGACACGAAAATCGATTTCGTCATTGTGGACTAAACTATGAATTTTTTTGCCAAGCTGCTTGCCGTACTTGCTTGTACTGCGTTCGCCCTTGTGGCGTGCAGCTCGGCTCCCGTGAAAAAAACGGATAGTGATGCTCCGGCGACTCCGGCGGTCGCGGCGCCTGCTGCGGATGCCCCGCAGGAATACAAGGGCAATCTCGATACGGCGCATGCCGCGTTTATCGCCGCGATGGACATGGAACTCCGCGGGCTTGACCGCGAGTCCGACTCGCTGTGGATTCTTGCGTGGCAGTACGACCCCCAGAACCGCTACCTTGCCTTCAAGGTGGCGCAGAAACTGCTTGCCCACGGCGCGGACTCGCTTGCGGTTGGCGTTGCGGTAAAGGCGAATTCCCTGAAGGGGAAGGTGACTGCATCGCAGCTCGAGACGATGGCGCGCGTGTACCTGGTGGCAGGCATTGCCGATTCCGCCCGCAAGTACTTTGTGGCCGCCCTCGATTCCTCGAAGAACCAGGACATGAAGCTGCTGTACGACTACAGCCTCTTTTTGGAAGCGGTGCAGGACAAGGAAGAACTGGTTCGCGTGTACGACCGGCTGCTCCCGCAGGCGAACTACATCCAGTCGCTTTTCAACAGGCAGGTAAAGCTGCTCGCCGAACTGGGGCGGGATTCCGCTGTCGTGGAACTCTTCATGAACGCGTACGACGCTACGGGCGACAGGGAATACCTGGCGAAGGGCATGCATGCGCTGGTGCTGCAGAAGCGTTTTGTCGAGGCGCGCGCGATTGCCGATACCATTACGGGTTCGACCGAATCCGATGCGATGATGATCGAGCTTGCTCTCCTCACTTTTGTCGATGGCCCGCGTGAACCTGTACTCAAGTTCCTCAAGAAGAAGTATTACGACGATGGCGTGCGCGTGCCGGAACTCATTTACCACCTCGGGCTCAACGAGTACATGCTGGGCGAGACCGACAGTGCGAAGGTGCACCTGGACAGTGTTCACCTGAAGCTGGTGCGCGACCCTTCTTACGGGGCGCAGGCTTGCAGGACCCTTTCGGCAATCGCTTTTAGTCGCGGGCAGAACAAGGAAGGCGTGCGTTATGCGGAGCAGGCGGATTCCCTGCTGCAGGGCGAAGGGAAGGTGTTCCTTGCGCTTGCGCTCGGTACGGCGAAGGAATTCGACAAGGCGTATGCGCTGCTGGATTCAATGCTCGGCGTGTGGAGCAACTGGCGCCCGATGGAAGCGGTCGTAGATTCCGCGCAACTGAACAAGCTGATGGCCGCCGCGAAGGTGAAACACCGCAGGTTCCAGCGTGCCTATGCCGACGTGCTTATGTTGCAGGCCCGCGATCTCGAAGGCAAGACCGTGTTTACGGATTTCTTCAAAAATCTCACTGCGGGCAAGCCGAAGGAATCCCTGAAGGATTCCCTGAACCGTGCCGCCGCACGCGAGGCGCGCACGAAGGCGCATCTCTTCTGGGAAAGTATTCTGGCCGAAGAACCCGACGATGCCGCGCTCCGCTTTACGATGGCCCGCAACCTCGAACGTCTCGGCCGCATAGACGAGATGTTTGCGATGTTCGAGGCTATCCTCAAGTCGCCTCAGCTGCAAAAGCTCGACTACCCCGAGGTGGCAAACTACTACGGCTATACGCTCATTAACTTGAACCGCAACAAGGCCGAGGTGGAATACGGCTATTCGCTCGTACTCAAGGCGCTCGACGCGATAAAGGGCGACAAGCCCGATGCGATTATAGATTCCAAGGCCTGGGGGCTCTACCGCTTGGGCCGCTTCCAGGAAGCGCTCGAGGTGATTTTGCAGGTCAATCCCGAAAAGTTCAAGGACGATGACGAGTACTTGGAACATTTGGCCGCGATACAGGATGCCGCAGGCAAGAAGACCGAGGCGGCGGAAACATACCGCAGGCTTTTGAAACTCAGGCCCAGACACCCGGCGGCGCTCGAATTCCTGAAGGGCAAGAAGTAATATTCATGCGTTCGTTTGTCTTAAATCGCACTGCTTTCGTGAACCGCATTGCGCTCGCTGTGCTTTGTGCCGTGACCGTGTGGCTTGCGGGGTGTGCGTCGTCGAAACCTGCGGTGGAACCGACTGCGCAGGCGGCACCCGCCGAGGAAAAACTCGATAGCCTCCGCGCGAAGATGGCGATAACCCTCGTGGACCAGAACGGCAAGGAACAGAACCTGGACGCGGTGCTGTTCTCGGTACCCGGGAAGCGCTACCGCATGGAACTTACGGGCCCGATGGGGATAGGCGTCGCCTCGCTCCTGTGGCAGGAGGAAGGCTGGACCATGACCTTCCCGACGGAGAAACTCTACATGAAGGGCGCGGGCTACATGGTGGGGCTATTCGGTGAACCTTCCATCCCGATGGTGAACATTCACCAGGTGGCCGCGCTGTTCAAGGGAACGCTCCTGCCCGAGGGCTACGAGGAGGTTGAACCGCCTGGCGACTCCACGCGGGTGGAGGGCGTTACCTATGCCCGCGAGAAGACGGGGCGCTCGTTTACGTTCGCGAAGGAAGGCCCGCACGTGGCGCGGCTCTCGCGTATGGGCGGTGACGGCAAGCCTGAAACCATCCGCTATTTTGACTTCAGGGAGTTCGAGGGCGTGGAGATGCCCGAAAGAATCGTGTTCGAGCGCGCAGGCGCGAAGTATCTCGAAATCCGCGTGAAGAAGGTGGCCCGCGGGAAATCGTTCAGCCCCGGGACCTGGCGCCTTACCGTTCCCAGAAGTTACAAGGCCGTCGGGGAGTGATTTTTTACTTAATCTTTAAAATCTGGTTGTTTTCTTGGGCGGATTTTTGTCGCTAACGCAATCGGTCAGCTTGTTTAACTTGCATACAAATATACTCTAGCGGGGTCTTAAAGTCAAGCCTTTTTCTTGGCCTGTTGTTGAGTTTGTCCTGTATCCACCGGACTTTCTGCGG